>Ga0256829_1000213_pt1 | contig 69643 bp, 66 predicted proteins | sample 131447metaG_FD_185979 | JGI IMG/M metagenome (GOLD analysis project Ga0256829, IMG submission 185979) | Hydrothermal vent microbial communities from Lau Basin, Pacific Ocean - 131-447 | ecosystem: Environmental > Aquatic > Marine > Hydrothermal vents | place: Pacific Ocean: Lau Basin | collected...
AGCAGCAGGCAGCGCCATTGTTATTCAGGCCAAGGCGGAAGCAAGGGACAAGAATGAAGAAGCGGACATAAAAAGGGATGCAGAAGAGGTTGGCAGAAAAAAGCTTGAGGACTTTTTGCGCGATCTTGCGATTTCACCCGAAGACGACCCTAAAAAATTCAGGTATTTGGAAGAGGCCATAAAGCACGAAAAGAGGTTGACACGCAAAGAGAGGAAGCGGCATATAAAAACCTACGGGGAAAGTTTCTATCCCGAAGGGTTTTCGGTAGTTGAAATAATATCGCCCGAAAATGACGATGGCTATGAGCGGCTTCGGTCAGGCTTTAGGTTTCACCGTATGCGTGAAACGCCTGAGTATATCTTTCAGGCGGTTTCGTCAAGAATGTTTACAATCGGCATCAGTGCAACAGCTACCCTTGAAACAGTCACCCAAAACCTTGATCTCGGCTACCTCCGCTCCGTCCTTCCCGTAAAAACACTGACTCCGCTTGAAATTGAAAAACTCAACAAGATGTATATTGACGACAACCGACAGCAAGAGAGGGAGTTTGATGTCAAATTCACCGATGAGGAGGATATGGGGATTGAGGATATTTGCAAGGCATTTTACAATAATGACAAAAGCATTATTCCAAGGCTCAGGGACTTTGAAAACAAGTATACAGAAAAGGGCAAAAGAAAGAAAAAGACATATCAGTATGATCGCTACAAAAAATATCTTCGGCTCTATTGGGAGTTTATCACAAACAGGAAGATAACATCCATGCTGGCTTTTGTCAACGCCCTGCCCAAGGAAACACGATTGGATGATCTCAAGCATCTATTCTCTCAAATGCTGCTTTGCAATCGAAACAATCCTATGCTCAAAAGTGAAGCAAGGGCTCTAATCGACTATAAACGCGGGACATTGGTCAGCGGTGCGGAGGAGAGGCTCTTTTTTGTTGTTGATGCGGAGAGCATGAAATCAAAGCACTACAAGACCAAAATAGAAAATGCCATACTTTCCAAAGATGGGAGTGCGTTTATTTTCACGACATATAAAACGATGGGGTCAGGGAAAAACATTGATTATGCTGTTGCACCAAGAGGATTGATACACCGTTGTGTATTGAGGCACAGGAAAGTCATATTTAAAAGGTTTGTTGCAAATGCTGAAAAGCTTTTCCGAAAAAGGGACTTCAGCGCGATCTACTGTGAACAGCCTACCCACATTATACCGCGTTCCGATTCGGAAGAGGATACCAATCAGCCAATGCTTGAGCTGCTGTACTATGTGCATGCGCTCAATGTCTCAAATGCTACATCCAACGAAGAGTTCCGTCGCTCGCTTACGGCAGCCATAAAAAGGAATTTTAAGCGTGTAGCCTATGGAAAGAATACAGAGGATTATATAAATGCTGTGATGAGCATAGTCATTCAGGCCGTAGGCAGATGCCACAGGGTCAACAACCCGGAAGACCCGCTAACAATCTTTATAGACGAGAGCTTGTATGGAGTTGTCAGTAATTTCGATGCAAGCAAAATCACTCTGCTTCCTTCCGTTAAAAAGCTGCTTGAGGTCGCGTCCAACAGCAGTCAAAGCCCAAAAGAAAAAAGTAATGACATACTTACGCGACAAATTGCAAAAAACTCCAACAGGCTAAACCGGATTACAAGAAATATGCTGAAGTATATAAGAGAAGATCAGAGAACTGCGCAGGAATACAGTGAATTAAGAATGTTTTTCCTTAAAAACCCATCTGTTTCGAGTCTGAATCAGAATGTGTTTTCCTTGGGCTATACCCCAAAACTGCCACTAAAGAGATACTGGTACAAGACTGATAATGACTACACTTCGACTATTGTGGGAATGAAAAAAGGGGGCGAGGATTGGGTGGAGGTTTCCGAAGAGGCGGCGAATTTGCACCTTATCCGCAATATGCCCCGCTTAAAACAATACTTTGAAGAGCATGACATCCCATTACGCTTTGAGCATAAACATCTCCTCACTCCTGCTGCATTCAACAACCTATACAAAGGGATACTTGGAGAGACTATCGGGCAGTACATCCTCCAACATGAGTGTCATACGAGGCTCTTAGAGCTTGATTACAGCGATGGGTATTTCGAGTTTTTCGACTTTGAGACACCAAACGGCTTTTATATAGATTTCAAGTATTTCTCCTCCTCTACGCTATCCTCTACGAAGGAGTCGGATATACGCGCCAAAGCCGTACCAAAGCTAAGAGAGATGAATGCACGGGCTGGCATGGTGATAAATATCTTTTATCACGGCACGGAAAAGAGTGGGGTAAGCAGAGAAATCACCTATGAGGACGGTATTTATATTGTTCCTTTCCTTATTGATGCTACAGACCCTCAAAATCCATACATAGACAAGACAATAACGCGTAAGATTATGGAGATTCTCAATGAGTACGATTAGCACACTGACAAACGAGGTTGAAGTTGACATTAATTATCCCGCCCTTATGGAGCAATACGATTTTTACGAGATTGATGTCCCTGATACAGATAAAAAAAACGAACTCAAAAAATTTTATGCAGAGGTCAGGCGGCACTTCAAACCAAAGGCCAAGTGCCTCAAATATAGTTTTGGAAACACAAGTTACATAATGGCCAAAACCAAAAATGAGCCAATCGATAATGCAGGATACAGTCTTAAAAAGTTAGGGTTGTCGCAAATAAAAGAAATCCCGCATAAATCTATGTTTTCTATGCTGTTGTCCATTATGGTGGACAAAAAGACCTTTTTCGATCTTGTCGATGCACCGGATGAGATTTTTTACCCTTACAGTTTTGAAAATACAACGGCAGCAGATATGGTTGCTCTCAGGGTGGAGCTAAAGAGCAATGAAGATGGTTTTTATATGACACTTGGAGCAACCAGTTTCAAAACAGCAAGAGAGATAAAGGACTGGGCAAATAATTACTATGTCGAAGAGTGCGGCCTCCTTCGACCGTACGACAAGAATAGAGATGCAGGTAAAGAAGTTTATGAAAAGGGAAGCAGAGGTAACAAAAAATCAACAGTTACAATGCTTGGTCTTGACCATAGTTTTAAAAGCTCCAAAGCCTACTTTTTCTTCAGAATAAAAGAGGAGATCGATGCTTCTCTTTCTGATGTGCTTAGGTTTGGCTTCAAAGAGAAAGAGCTACAGGTGCATGCAACCGGGAGTGATCTTGCACATCAAAAAAACAGACTGAAAGAGGTGATAAGGGAATATGCAAAACGGCAGCAAGAGATACATATAGCTGTACTCGACCCTCGTTGTCAAGATCAGGCAGAAGAGATCAGGAGCGGGCTTGAGAACTTGTTTAACGATACGGAACAGACGCTATTTGATAGTGCGCCCAACATCACTATGGGCAGCTCCATCAAACCAAATATGCCGAATATTGCCGTAACGCTTGAAAAGCAATACTACGAAGATCATAAAGAGCGCGACCCATACATGGATATAGACAGAAGCTTCCCTGTTCAAAACTATACCGCTCCAAAACCGCACAAAGCCCAAAAGGTCTCGGAAACTGTTACAGATGTGCTACTAAAAGAGCTTGCCATAAAATGCGAACTTTTGGGGTATGAGCCGTTTATTGAGCACAACATAGAACTATTGCAGGAATACCGTTTTTTCGCCGTGATCGATTTTTCCCGAAAAGAGCCGCGTAAAACACAGTTTTACAAGGCATATCTTGACGGAAAAACATTTAAAGCGTGTGCACCGACAGAGGATGAGGCCGCAAATCTTATTCACGCACTGCTTGAGGTACCAGCAGGCGAAGTGCCTGAGTTTGTTGTGATGGACAGGAACGGTCGCACCATACTTGGCACAAGGACACCCTTGTATCCTCTACCCGACTTTGAAAAAATGACAACAGTATTTGAAAAAGATACGAAAGAGTATTATTTTCAGGAAGATGTCGTGTTGGGTATTGCAGACTCCCTCAATCAATACGGGGGAGGCAACAAACAGCCAAAGACAAGAGAAGAGTTTTTGGCTTTGCTAAATACCATCAAAACACCCAAAGGAATCCCCTCTTCGGAATTAATGAATTATCTTGGACAAAGCAGAAAGTTCAAGTCTATGCTTGAGGAGGAGGCCGGAAGGCGACTCCGATACCTTCCGAAAGTGGCACTAAGGGATACATTCTTGGGAATGCTCGGCATTACATACAAAAACTATATGACAGAGGACGGGACACTTTATCATGTAGGGGCTCTCGAAAAGTCGCTCAAGTATGCCATAGAGAAAAACAGCCCCTTTAGAAGGCTTATGCCTGTTCCAAGGTTTGGGAGCATACCGGATAATGAGATCAGCAATATTCTTTCACTCTTGGAGCACTATTTTGTAAAAAACAAGGACTATACAGTAATGCCATACCCGGTAAAATACGCAAGAGAGGGGTGGAAGCTGGATGTCAACTCAAGAAGTTAAGCAGGCTCCGTCCTTGTGTCGCCATATATGGTGTCAAGACGGGAGAAGAGTTTGTCCGAGAACTGCTTGAACTCGCTGCTGCTCTTGACCTCCTCAAGTTCCTCCACAATATCGAGGGGGAACGCTCCGTTGTAGGGTTTTTCGCTTTTTGCCGCTTGTGACATTCTAAACTCTTTTTGTTTTTTCCTGTGCCGAAGCACACCCTTTATTTCCCTTTTATGGTTTTCTTCTTTTTGGTCTGCTTATCTCTTGTTTTTTTGCATTTTCAACAGCCAAAACAGCATCAACCGTTCCTTTATATTCATTTATAAAATATGCCTTGAACTTATCGTAGCTTCCGGTTTCATAATAAGCCACAACAGAAGCCAAATATTCAGAAACTCTTTCTTCGTTTGGGATATAAAGCATCTTTCCATCCTGCTTCAATGAGACATTCAGCATCATTCTTGCTGTTCTTTTATTGCAATCTTTGAAGTATTGCAAGTAGGCTAAATTGCAGTGAAGATAGATTGCTCTATCAAAAGCATTTTCTATTGCTGTGTACTTATCAAACATATAGTTCAATTCGTCATCAAGTTTTTCTGCCGTGGCAAGAGGTATGTATTCACACCCTTTGATTATCACCTCTTCGTTTCTCGGCATAGCTCTTTCGCTATCCGCAACCATCTCATCAGACAGTATATAGTGCAAATCTTTTAGGGTATTTTTATTGACAGCCAAATTCTCCCTAATGAAAAGCTCATACGCATCACGCATATTAAGTATCATTTTTGCATCACTGTATCTTTTTCCTCCTGCGGTACGACCATATTCAAGCAGGGTAAGTGTATCGTTTCTATCGTAAGTGTTTCCCTCTATTTTAGCGGAGGTATGTATGAAGTCCATTCCGAATTTATCAATATAGCTTTTATTGGCCAGAAACTTGGATAATGATACTTTACGGTTGAGCGTATCAAGAAGAGCTTTTTCTTCTGTTGTGAATACTGCAATATTGTCAAGAAAATTAGGATTGTAAGGTGTCATTATCTATACCTATTTGTTTATTTATAATATTGTAGTAGCTGCCTATAAAAATGTCAAGGAAAATAAATGTTAGCCTATCCGAAGTTTCGTTCTCGGTATTCTCCGGGGAAATTATTTACTATTTATTTGTTTTGGCAAATCAGGTCTGATGACATAGAAAAGCTCTTCTAATGGTGCTGTCCCAAGTATTTTTAGCATGAAAAAACTTATGCGCTCATCAAATGTGCTCCATACCTGCGTGTGTTCTGCCGGATTATGTTTGTATTTTTTTATATCATAGTGAGGCATGAAGTAGGAAGCAAAATCTGTTTTGGATGACCAAATTAGGTCATCTGTCCTCTCCGGCGGCACGAAGCTTGTAAACACTCCTTCAACATAAGAGATTTCGGGGTACTCTTCGATAAGCTCTTTTTCTGCAAAATCATTGGGGAACTTGGTGCGCTGAAACCTCTGCTTTAGCTGATAAAATCTGTCCGAATCGGGTAATTCCATTGGAAGAAAGATCATAAGATATGTGCTGTGCTCATCAGGCTTTTCGGGGCGACAACGGTATATCGCAGCTACCCAACTTTTTTCCATTGTGTTTCCTTTCTCTATTCGAGGTGTATACACGCACCCATTATTCATAGAATATAAATGCTGACACTATTATATACCACAAAGCAAAGTTTCTGCAAAAAAAATAACAAATTGTCAATTTTAATATTTTCATATTATGTGAAATTGATGCAGGGCATTGTTAGTTAAGTGTATTTTTTCATCGTAAAGTTTTTAACTATGAAAAGGTATCGTTTTTGTGGGAAAACCCGTTTAGTTGATTTTGTAGTTATATCTTAGAAGAGTTGAAGAAGTCCGGCAGTCATTTTGACCTTCCCATTGCACTGCTGATTGCTATGAACAAAAAGGCATTTGATGAGCCTCAGCTTTATGTTTTTGGGGAACTGGGGCTGGATGGGCGTATCAAGAGCTCTTCTATGCTCTTTCCGCTTATTCTGTCGCTTAAACAGCAGGGGCGTATCAAAAAGGCCATTGTACCCAAAGAGGCGATGGCGTCACTCAGACACATTTCCGGTGTGGCGTTTATCCCTGTAGAGACACTCAGTGAAGCCATTGGGCTGATGCAAAGCGGCAGACTCGAAGCTGAAACGACACAGTTTGCCTACAGTGCTGAAAGTGTGGATGTTGGTGGCGTACCCTACTATTACGATACCACGTATACGGCAGATTTTGCCGATGTCAAAGGGCAAATGGTTGCCAAACGGGCCGCACTTATCGCTGCGGCGGGGATGCACAACCTTTTTATGGAAGGGAACCCGGGATGTGGCAAGAGTATGATTGCCAAACGGCTGTGTGATATTTTGCCGCCGGTGAGTGAAACAGAATTGCTGGGTATTGCAAAGCATCAGTTCCTCGATGGACAGACCCCGGCTTTTGCACCTAAAAGACCATTCCGCTCTCCACACCATACCGCGACGTCAGCTTCCATTTTTGGCGGTGGTTCCGGCACGGCGAAGATAGGAGAAGTGGCACTGGCTCATCACGGATTGCTTTTTTTCGATGAAGTCCCGCATTTCTCCAAACAGGTACTTGAAGCGATGCGTGAGCCGCTTCAAGACCGAAGAGTGCTCATCTCGCGTGTAAACAGTAAGGTAGAGTATGAGGCCGACATTATGTTCGTGGCCGCACAGAACCCCTGCCCTTGCGGCAACCTGCTCTCCAAAAACCCTGCAAAGATGTGTCGCTGTTCGGAAGCAGAGATAAAACGCTACCAGAACAAGCTTTCCGATCCGTTCCTCGACCGTATTGATCTTTTTGTGGTGATGCAGGAGGTAACCCGGGATGACAAAAGTGATGTTACCTCCAAAGCAATGCATAAGGCGGTGTTGGAGGCGTTTATCCGTCAAAAAGAAAGAGGACAGTTGCATCTTAACGGCAAACTGAATGAAGAGGAGATAGATGCCTACTGCATCCTTAATACCGATGCGCAGAAAATTCTTCAGAGTGCCGTTGAAAAATTTGCCCTCTCCCACAGAAGTATTGGCTCAATCAAAAAGGTAGCACGCACCATTGCCGACATAGAGGGTCATGAACAGATAGGAAAACGTGACATGCTTGAAGCATTGAGTTATCGCAGGAGAAAGTAAAACTGTGGTTGACACCTCCCGGATATGTTGCATATCGGGAGCTGTCTGATATTCAAAAGGTTAAATAGGAAGTACTCTGATGTTCGGGTCGAGCTTCTCTTTGAGAATGTTCTCAATAGCAAAGAGTGTACCGGTCGCTGAACTTGCACAGCCGCTGCATGCACCGAGGTAGCGGATGTAAATGTCAATGTGTTCACCATTCTCCTTGATGTCCAGAATCTCCATATCACCACCGTCCATAATGAGCATCTGGCGGATGTTTTCGTCGATGACTTTGTCGACCGCTTTGATCTTCTGAACGATGGTCATCTCTTTGAACGAGCCTGCACCGCCGTTTTCGTTGCCGATAGTCGCAGCTGCCGCCATCTTCTCTTTTTCGTACTCTTCGAGCAGGTCTACGAGGTAGATGTCCTTCTCTTCGTGACCGCCAGGCTTGATACAAGACTTACAGAAGGCTCCCGCTTTGGTGTAGTCGGTGATCTGTTCTACGGTAGTGAGGTCATTGAGACGGATCACTTCACGCAGTGTCGAGAGGCTGACACGGGCACATTCGCAGACGATGATATCTTCTTCGAACGATTCCATATCGACACCCTTGTACTGTGCGGCAGCTTTTTTGATGACATCGTACGCCATGACCGAACAGTGCATCTTTTGAGGCGGTACGGCAGGGGTGTCCGGCTCGTCACGCATCGCTTTTTCAACATCGATGTTGGTGATCTTTACTGCTTCATCGACGGTTTTGCCTTTACAAAGCTCCGCCATTGTGTCTGAGGAGGCGATCGCCGTACCACAGCCAAAACTCTTGAACTTGCTCTCCAAAATGACATCGGTTTTCGGGTCTACCGCCCAGTAGAGACGCACCGCATCCCCACAGCTCTCCGCACCGAAGTCCGCAACGATAAGCTTCGCGCCCATCGCTTCTGCCTGCTCTTCTGTGATCTCACCCATATTCTTCGGGTTGTTCATCAACTCCGTTACTTTGTTGCTGTACTCATCCCAGATGGTACCGCCAATCAAACTGTCAAATCCCATAATGCTTCCTTTATAAAATCTCTATTATTCTTGACAAAGGTCTCTTTGTCATGCTACTGTTCTTAACTCTTAACTCTTAACTCTTAACTCTTAACTCTTAACTCTTAACTCTAATGCTGTGCATCCAGCCCGCTCTCATGCCCTTCCGGTGCATAGGCGTAGGAGCTTGAAATACCTCTGAGTCTCTCGACGGCCTTCTTGACCACTTCGATGGTGTACTCGATCTCCTCTTCGGTCGTATAGCGACTTAAAGAGAAACGAACTGCTGTATGTGCAAGGTCTTCTGCTGCACCGATGGCTTCCATGATCGAGTTGGCTTCAAGGTCTTCGGAGGCACAGGCGCTTCCAGTACTTGCCGCGATACCGGCACGGTTGAGATCCCACAGCATCGATTCTCCCTCGATACCTCTAAAAGAGATGAGGATGGTGTTGGGTGTCCGCTTGTTGCGTGGTGTCACAACGAAGGTGTCGGGAATCTCAAGCAGTGCATCTTCAAGCATGTCACGAAGTTCTCTTACTTCGGTCATCTCAAAATCAAGCGCGTCAATGGCCGCTTCCATCGCCTTGCCCATACCGACAATGCCGGGTACATTGAGTGTACCCGAGCGGTAACCGCCCATTTGAGAACCGCCGTGCAGACAAGGGGTGAGTTCTTTACCCTTCTTAATGTAGAGTGCCCCTACCCCTTTGGGACCGTGGAACTTGTGCGCAGAGAAAGTAAGATAGTCGACATTGAGAGCCTGCACATCGACAGGCACTTTCCCGATTGCCTGTACCGCATCGGTATGGAACGGTACGCCAAACTCTGCACAGATCTCACCGATCTCATAGACAGGGAAGATCGCGCCCGTTTCATTGTTCGCCCACATCACAGAGACCAGTGCAGTCTTGTCTGTGATCACTTTTCGTAGTGCTTCCGGCTCGACAATGCCTTCATGGTTGATTGGAAGGTAAGTAACTTTCGCTCCCATGCTTTCAATCCATTTCGCTGTGGCGATGACGGAAGGGTGCTCCACTTCAGAGACAACAATATGGTTCTTTTTCCCTGTGAGAATTTGCTCGAAGTAGATGCTTTTGAGCACCCAGTTGTTGCTCTCGGTCGCACAGGAGGTGATGACCACGCTGTCCTCTTTGGGTGCGTGGATACCTGCGTAGATCTTCTCCATTGCTGTTTTGAGTGCCGGATGGGTTTCGCTTGCGAAGCTGTGCAGCGAATTGGGGTTGCCGTACTTTTGTACGAAGTAGGGCTCCATCTCCTCGAAGACGTGTGGATCGACGATGGTGGTGGCGTTGTTGTCCAGATAGACTCTCATGAAATTCCTTTGAGAACGATTTTCATTCTAATTATTTTTAATTAAGACTAAATTAGTCTTAATTGATTTGACTGAATCATACGCTCTTTTGCTTAAGTTAAGATAAAACAGAAGATAAAAAAGACATTTTTACTCTGAATTAAATTATGATATAATCATTATATGAAATTTCATATGTCTACAAGTTAAGTTCCAAAGGACTATTTTATCTTCATGCCCAATAATCAAACCGAAGCATTACACTTTGTAATTGCCTGCTGCCAGTCAGAACTGTCTGATGAAGATATTGCGCTTGTTTGTAACGTTTTGCGTACACAACACATCCCACACGAGACACTGCTCGTCCTGGCGCATCAGCACGGAGTGCTGCCGTTAGTATACAAAACCCTCAAAAAGCTGTATGAAGAAGAATACCTCCCTCATGTTTCCTATACCGATACACTGATTACAGAGGCAAAACACCTCTATAGAGCCATAGCCCAAAAAAATATGCTGATGTCAGCCGAACTCATCCGTATAATGAAGCTTTTTCAGGCAAACAACATCGAAGCACTTGCTTTTAAAGGACCTGCATTGGCACAGGCGGCGTATGGTGACATTACGCTGCGGCAGTATGGGGATCTTGATATTTTGATACACCGAAAAGATTTTAGGCATATTGCCTCGCTTATGCAGGAGAAAGGGTACTCCCCCCATTACCCCATAGAGATATTTGCCGGTGATAAAGTGATGTTCGAAATGAACAATGACTGTCCTTTTTATGACAGAAACCGTGGACTTGCCGTAGAGATACACTGGGACTTTTTCCGGAAGCTTGCTCTGCCTACCGAACGTTTTTCCCCCTGGGAGAATACAGAGACGGTAATGATAAACGGTAAGGATATTCGTACTCTTTCTTCGGAAACCCATCTTCTTTACCATGCGCTGCATGGTGCAAAACATGTGTGGGAGCGGCTGGTGTGGATTGCCGATATTGACAGATTTATTCGCAGTACACCGGACTTGGATTGGGGAAAAACTATTGGGATGGCGAAAAATATGGGAGCGGAAAAGATGTTTTTCTCAGGGCTTGTCCTTGCACACAACTATTTTCATACGCCGCTGCCAGATACCATACTGCATCGGTGCCAGACACTGAAGCTTGAGCCCTTTATAGCCTATGTCGAAGCAGAATTAAGCAGTGAGAATCCGGCTTCTGAAGACAGTTTGGCAAAACTTTCCAAAGTGATTGGATTGAGAGATACCCTGTATTATAAAACGATGACACTTCTGGAGTTCATGTTCCGTCCGGGCATTAATGAGCGCCGCACTGTTATTCTCCCCGACACTCTTTTCTGGCTCTATTGGTTCCTTCGTCCTGCGGGTATGGTATACCGGTTCATTGTGTGTCGTACGATGAAGCTTTGCAGCTCCGGTACAAAAACCTGACTTAGATTTTCATATAGTATTTCATTTTTAAAACCGCACTGTCCTGCTTGACATCGTAGCGCTTTTGCATATAGGTGCGGTTATGGGGTGTCTGGGCATGCAGAATTTTAAATTGTCTATTCATTACCGTGACGAGAATGCCTTTCGCACGTGTAAAGAAATCGGCATGATCCAGGCGCTTGATACGGGCATCCCACCCTACCAGCTTCAATCGTTCTGTGCGGGCAATGTAAAAATTGGGAATCTTGTCATATACGGGTAAACCTGCGAGCAGTGTGCCTGGTGAGACGAGGGATGCCTTGTTGGTAGGATGCAGCTGTGCATCACGGTAGTTAGCTGCTTTGAATGAGGGCAAATTAACCACTTCCCCGCCCATAATGTCTATGACAGGTTCACGTTCCAGTATGTTCAACGCCTCTTCGAGTTTTGTTTCATAGTAAAAGATAAAGTCGTCATCGAGCAGCAGCACATACGGTGTTTTTACCGCATCAAGCGCTTTCTGCCTTCCCGCAGAAACGCCTGAGTCATAAGGGAGTATGATTGTTTCGATCCCGTTGTGTTTTTGGGGTTCACGACTGTCATCAACTACAATGACATGCATATGGGGGTAACACCGCCGAAGGCTTGACAGAAGGCGCTTCAGTGTCTCCGGGCGCTCAAATGTTTTAATGATTGCTGTTAGTTGTGTATTGACAAGCGGTGTATCGGTAAAAGGCAGTCTGTCCCGCTCTTTTCTCTCTACCCATTTCAATTCCAGCGCGATCAGTCCTTCATAGAGAGGTTTCCCGAGCCATTGAAGTTTGCCGTGCTTTAGATGATGGGAGAGGGTTTTGCCTATCATTGCGGTGTGTACTCCAAAATGGCTTCAAGGCAACGTTTGGCCGTCTTCCCATCCCAAAATTTAGGTCGTTGAGGTCGGCGCTCACTTTGGGAGAGTTCAGCATAAGCTTGGCGGATCTTTTCTACATCGTTACCCACCAGTACCGAGGCACCGCCGTGCTCGCGGAGGGTGACGGGACGTTCGGTGTTCCAGCGCAAGGTCAGACAGGGGGTCCCCAGCACGCAGCACTCTTCCTGTAGCCCACCGCTGTCGGTGAGCATACACCGCGCACTCATGTTGAGCTTGAGCATTTCGTGGTAGTTGACCGGATGAAGCAGTATCATTCTCGGATGTTTGCTTACCTTTTCCCAAAGCCCAAAGCGTTCAAGCTGTTTTCTTGTTCGTGGATGGATCGGCCAGATCAGCAGCTCTTTTTCACATACCTCATCCAGCAAAAAATTGACGATCGGTTCCAACACCTCTTTTTTATCGACATTGGAAGGTCTGTGCATCGTCAAAACAGAATACTCCCCTATGTGTCCAGGTAATTTTTGTGAAGGATCAAGCAGATTTTCCTGTAGTATCGTTTCAATCTGCATGGCTTCGGCCTTCTCTCGGTTGGCTTCAAGCGTATCGATCATCACATTACCCACAAAACGGATTTTCTCCTCGGCTACACCTTCACCGCGAAGGTTCTCTGTTGAAAGCAGATCAGGAGTAAAGAGCAGATCAGAAAGGCGATCTGTGACAAGACGGTTGATCTCTTCGGGCATATCCATATCGCCTGAGCGCAGTCCTGCTTCAATGTGGCACACTTTGACATGTTCTTTCTTGCCAGTTACCGAACAGGCAAGTGTAGCATTGACATCGCCCACGACGACTACCCAGTCCGGTTGTTCCTCTTGGATGACCTTTTCGAAAGCCATCATGGTATTCCCTACCTGCTGGGCGTGGCTGCCGGAACCGACATTGAGGTGGATATCTGCTTCAGGAATACCAAGTGATTCAAAAAAGACTTTTGACATTCGGTCATCATAGTGTTGCCCGGTATGTACCAACACATGTTCTATTTTCTCGGAGGCATGATCTTGATTGTACGCATTTATTGCATGCACAAAGGGTGCAATTTTCATAAAATTGGGTCTTGCTCCCACTACGGAAATGATTTTCATACTATTTTTCCTACCTTTGTTATGATTCCTAACATCTTTTCAGCTAAGACTTTTCTGTCAAAATCCCGTGCCAGCTTTTCACATCCAGACAGGCATGTTTCATACAGTGTTTTATCATTTTTGAGTCGTTCAAGTTTTTCAAGGAAGTCCGTTTCGTCTTCCGGCTTAAAGCAGAGTCCGGCACCATATTTTTCTATGATCTCCTGCGCCTGTCCTTCAACGCCAAGCAGTGTCGGTTTACGCATGGCAGAGGCTTCGAAAATCTTGGAGGGGATGACAGTCTTGAAGGTATCGGATTTCTTAAGTGGAGCAAGTGAAACATCGATGATGGAGAGGTAGTCCGATACCTCTTCTTTGGAAACAGGATCAAGAAACGTTACATTTTTCAATGCCAGTCTCTCTGCCATTTCCACAACGGTCTGCTTCATCGCACCGCCGCCTACAAACAGAAAATGGATATCAGGATCATCCACGTTCTTCAAAGCGGTGACAATAAAGTCCAGGCTGTGTGCCATGCCGTGTGTTCCAATGTAACCGACAATAAACTTTCCTTCCAGTCCAAGTGATTTCAGGAGTGTCTTGTCTTTCTCTCTTGCAACATATAGCTCCAGGTTTGCCCCGTTCGTCACCACGTCAATTTTCTTGGCATCGATACCGCGATTTACAAGGTTTCGCTTAAATGCCTCCGTCACGGCTACCACTCTGTCGGCATCCTTGTAGAGCCAGAGTTCCACCTTTTCCAGCCAGTCAAGCACCCTGCTCTGCTTCATGGCTCCAACAGTACGGATAGACTCCGGCCAAAGATCGCGCAATTCAAAGATCCACGGTTTCCTGCGGATTTTCGATATGCCGACCACTGCCCATGTGGTAAAAAACTGCGGAGAAGTCGCCACGACGACATCAGCCTTTTGAAACAGCCCGACCCAAAATGCCATAAATGCAAAACTCACATAGTCAAGAACCCGTTTGGTAAAACCTTCATTGGCGGTGATGTAACTCCAGACCCGTATAACTTCAATACCGTCGATATGCTCTTTCTGATACAACCTGTTTTGATAGCCTTCATATACCTTTCCCTGCGGGAAATTGGGAGCACAGGTAATGATGGTCACATCTGCTCCTTCCTTTACCCACTCCTTGCAGTGTTCATAGGTACGGGTTGCCGGGGCATTGGTTTCAGGTGGGAAGTTGTCGGTGATAAAAAGAATTTTCATATGGTTTTCTCATTTAAATTGCTCTTTTTCAAAAAGGACTGAATGATCTGAGGTTTTCCGGAAGCTGTGGGGGCAATGCTTTCTACTTCTTCAAAATGGATATAAAAGTCATCTTCTTGCAAACTTTTTCGAATTTCCCGTTCTATAGTATCCAAAATATCTGTCTCAAAATTTTTGTCTGCAATATACTGAATAACTATACCATCAAGTTCTTTTTGCAGCACTGTATATTGTTTTATTTCCGGATAGTGTTCAATGATTCCTGTAAAGGAATGTACCACCATATATTTACCCGAACGTGTTTTGATAAGGTCAGTATCTCTTCCGATTACTTTTTGCAGCAATGGGTAGGCATATTTTCTCTGCCTTGGGTAGTGTTCTCTTGGCAATTTAATTGCCAAGTCCCCTATTCTGTAGCGTATCAATGGCATGGAAAAGTTATTGAGCTTGGTTACAAGGACATGACCAAGTTCCCCATCTGACACTTCCTCCCCGTGATCATCCACAATTTCAATATATACATCGGTACTCATAATATACATATAGGGCAAATCTTTCTGTGCAGCGATCATAAAGCCTTCAGAAGATGCATACGTTTCATGTACCTGTGTTTCAAATGTCGTCTCTATATGGTTTCGATAATGATCAAATAACTTATCACCCCATGAAATTGCTGTTTTAAAGCGAAGATTCTGTTTATCTTGCTTAGCCATTTCTGCTAATACATACAATGATGATGCATACCCGGCCAAAACAACATTTTTTTTGCCAGAAACCCAGTTGAAAGCATCTAAAGCACTTTTTTCAGAATGTGTAAAGGCAGGCAGATAGTAGGTTCGAAATAAAATATCTTTTATACTTTTAATAAACCCTCGATGGGGGTTCATACCTGTTTGAAGCAACCTGTCACCTATCTTATATCCAGCCCATTCCCACCATCGTATCTGGTAGGCTCTTTGTATAGACTGTTCTTTTTTATCAAAATAAACGGTTGTTTGTATACCTGAAGATCCACTGCTCCGCTGCATTACCAAACGTGATTTATGTTTGGTCAATAATCTATCGGTATTTTCCCGCAAGGTTGTTTTGTCCAAGATAGGAAACTTCTTAAGAAACTTTACAGGGTCTTCTTCGTACATATCCTTGAATTTTGCATAATAGGAAGAGTTGTTGACTGCATACAACAACAGTTTGGAAAGTTTCTCTCTTTGAAGCTGTTCCAATTGATCTTCTGATAAAGTGTCCTGATATCTTAAATTTTTCAACTCTTTCATAAATGAAGAACCGACAAGCATATCGCCTAATGGCAGAATTATTTTTTCGAGAAATAGATTATAAAGCATTTACTTATTGTCTCCATGAAGTAATTTAACCCATCTTGTTTTCACCTTTTTCCAATCAAAACTTTCAACTTTTTTCCGCGCATTTTCAGCCAACTCAACGGCATTTGACGGATGTTTAATAAGCAGTGATATCTTCTGTGCCATAGCATTCGCATCGTTGGGATCTACGAGTATAGCCTCCTTCACATCCTGTACAAGATAGGGTATCCCCCCAACATTGGTACTGACTACAGGCAGTCCCAGTGCCATCGCTTCCATGACACTTACCGGTGTATTGTCAAAATTGGTTGTATTTATGAAAATATCATATTTTTCAGAAAGTTTAATCCATTCACTTTTTTTCATCTTACCTTTAAATATAACGTGGTTTTCTACACCAAGCTTTACGGCTAAATCTTTTGTCTTTTCAAGTGTACCGTCTTTATCGGGTCCAACCATACACAGCTTGGCATCAGGATATTTTTTTAGCACTTTATGTAACACATAAATAGCCATCTGAGGATTGTATACCTCACTAAATGCCCTGACATACAAAAGCCTTGGTCGTACTACTGTACGTTTAGTAAATGGATAGTTTTCCAACGCTATACTGTTTGGGATATACTGCACTTCATAACCGTACATTTTAAAAGCTTCAAGAAGATAATTTGAAGGAGCAATATTGATTTTCGCATTTTGAAAAATAAAATTAGACATTTTTCTATTTTTTTGAATTCGTTCAGGAAGGTTTCCTCCATGCAATATTGGAATATAGGGGATCTTAAACATTTTAGCCTGCCATGCGCATATGACGGCATAGTAAAAGTTTAAGGTGCTATAAGTATCTATCAAAATCAACGATAGCTGTTTTCTGTGACGGACAATGGCCGATAGCATATCGATAAGCCTCAAGAGTTTATTTGCTTTATCCGATACTGTAATCATCTCATACTCTTCAGCAAGTGCATTTCCTAATGTTTCTACAGATGTAGGAGTATTACCATGCTTTGAGAGTTTGTTTCCGATGTAAAGTATTTTCATAATTTTCCATTTTCAATAAAAATTTTACATGCATTCACTAATTTCTTTGCTTGCTGTTCAAGTGTATTTTCTTTTGCAAGAATATAAGCATTTTTTACTAGTCGTTTACGTAATTCCTCATCTTTGAGCAATAGATATATATTATCTACTATATCAGCAACACTCCCAGACTCAACCAGTAAAACATTTTTACCATTATCCAAAAAATGAGGTATTGACCCCAAATTGGAAGCAATTACAGGAGTGGTGTTAGCCATCGCTTCCCAAATAGTACGTGGAAATCCTTCATTGCCTTTGGATGCAATCACATAAATGTCTGCATTTCTATACATAGAAAAGAGCTCTTCCCCTACCTGTTTTTTCCCATGAAAAACAATATTGTTTTCCATGCCAAATTGCTTTGCCTTTTGAAAGAGATGCTCAACATAACCTTTTTTGTCTTCCCACCCAACAAGATTAAGTTTTGTATCGATTCCTTTTTCATTTAAAAGTTTCATTGCTTCAAGTACTTCATCCAAACCTTTTGTAGGTTCTATTCTTCCCGTATAAAGTAATTCTACAGGATAATGAAAATTTTCATTTTTCTTTTCAAAAAAATCTTTTTCTGTTAAGGTAGTTGTTTTGATTTCATATGTATTTGATGTAACATCTCTGTACTCATTATGTAAAACTCTACTATTTGTAAAAACAAGCGCTTTGGGAGCAAAATGATCTTGTCGTTTTTTATTATAATTAAAATAATTTTTTAAAATAATTTTTTTCCAACCCTTTACACTTGCACCTTCAAAACTTTTTACATAATCTCCAACAAGAAGATATGCCAAAGGAACATCATTTTGAATCGAAACAGATGAAAAGAGAGGCAATAATGGTGAAGGGGCGCGAATAAGCATGATGTCTACAGAAGCTAAATAAGGTTGGATGATTTTCTTAATTTTTCGACTTCGGGTAATACGCTTTAAAAAAAGATCGTGTGACCCTATTTCAATAATTCTTATATTTTTCTGCTTTAGTTTATAATCCATTTGTTCAAACTCTGCATCCAATGCAGTATGCAGAAAACATACTATTTCCGTGCATTGCTCGGCAATACTATCTATAAATACACCAATAGCCCCGGATGTATAATACCCGTCATCTTTTTTAATAAAAGGAATATGATAATGAAACCCCATCCTCATGACAAGTGCCTTTTTCTCTGTGTCAAGGTTAAGGACAGTCCCATGAGTAGCCAAAATAGTGCCCCCTGAACAGTTACTAGAATGATGCCATAAAACAGTAGTGCCACAAATGGAATATAGATGTATATTTCTGCGTTATTTCTAAATGATTTTACATAGTAAAAACCTTTCCATAGAATAATTAAAAATACAGTCAATAAACTCAGCAATGCAAAGATACCATCTTCTGCCAAAATCATCAAATAGGAATTTTGAGAAGATCTTCTATTATAGTTTTTTTCACTTTGATGTAACCAATGGCTTACAGATGCAATATCCAAACTTGTATAATAATACATAAAATTTCCTAGTCCAATTCCAAAAAATGGATGTTCCTCAAAGATCTTCTCTCCTTTTTGGATCATCAGTTTTCTGATCAGTAGAGACTTGTCTCTGTTTAGTATATTCTCTTCCATTCGCAGGGTATGTGAAATTTTTGGGCTGTAATCTTCAAGCATGTCAGCCAAACCAAGTTTTATATACCTAATATGAGACTGATCAACAGAAAGGAACATAACTATAATAACCGGCAAGGTAAATATGCCTGTGAGCATGGATGCTTTTTTAAGTTGTTTGTTGCCAAGACTTAACAGTAGCATCAGCTCAAAAATCGTTAAAGCCGTTCCTGTTCTTGAGCCGGAATACATCACTCCCAACACAAAAGCTACAGAGATAAGCAATATCATTGGAATTGAAAAGCGTTTCATTACATAGTAGTACCCCAAGGGCATAGCCGTTACGATGGCGTAGGCAAAAGAGTTTGGATAAAATATGGGATAAAAAGGATTTAAAAATGCATAGTATAGAATAGAAACAACCGATGCATAGAAAATTGCCCTGCTTAGTTTGTAAAAGTTAAAGTTGTATATCCATGTTTTGATAAAAAGTGCTAACACTACCCAGTAAACATATTGTGTCATTAGCTTTATGATGGAGAAAACACTTCTGTCTCTGTAGCTTTCTTCCGTTAAAATAGCAGCAATGGATACAAACAATAAAAATAAAATTAAAAAAATGTCTGTCCATTGTGTCACTCTAAAAAGTTTCTTTTTCCGTTTCAAGAATTTATAGGCGATAATGATAAAAATAAAGAAGGTGATTGAGATACCACCAATTTTAATTAGCGGGAATACAGAAAAGAAAGCAAACCAATTCATATATTTTTGTGTAGAAGTAAATAATACATCTTGCTGTGAAATTGTTTTAGCGTCTTTTAATGTCATGTATTGCCTCTTTTTGCCATATTTTCCCATCATTGTAGTATGAAAGAATTTTTCTATCTCTTATTGCTTTTTTTATACCTAAAAAATATCCACGAATCATCTCTTTTCTCTCTTTGCTTGGCTCTAAAATATAGTTTACATTCATTCCTCCCAAACGCCATAACATATACCAGATAAAGTGAATTAAAACACTATTTTTGGACATACCAGAAAGTCTTGCATATTCATAAGATAAATACAGACGAGAATATGCAACACGTTCTCCATAAGATTTTAGGTCAATAGTATATGTGCTGTCTTTTTGATCGTTATGATAGAAAAGCTCTTGAGGAATATATATTATTTTTCCTTGCTTAGACAAAGTATACCCCAACAGCACATCTTCTCCCATACCCAATTTTTCTTCGAATAAATCGAAAAGTTTAAAATTAAATTTTTTATATATCGCAGATCGCCTTGCTGCAAAAGCTCCTCCCTGTACCCATTGTGTTTCACCTCCGTCAGGTGGCTGCACGCCTCTTATGCCGCACAACCAAAACGCTCCTGGATTCAGGTAAGGATGGCCAGTAAAAGCTTTTACGGCACGCCTTAAAACTCCTGGCTTCTTAGGATTACCAAGTTTTGTTTTTGGTACCTTGATATTGAGAAATTCATTATCATTGGTAAATGCTATCGCTGCTCCGACTACACTATTGTCTGCAAATACATTTTCTATTTCATCCATCCATAAGGGTTCAGTCAACTCCATATCATCATCTAAAAAAACCAATATTTCAGCATTCGATGAAATGTATCCAACATATCTCTGATAAGGTTGATTGGCATGTGATGAACAAATATAACGTACCTTGTGTAAAGTCTGTATTTCCTTGTTCTCTTTCACAGATGAATCAATGACAATGATGTTTTGTATTTTGTCTGTAGACTCAAGTAGTTTTTTGACAACATTCATCAGACTTTCGGGACGATTGTAGGTCGCAATGATTACATCAGTTTTCATCCAAACCCTTTTGATAAAGCGCTATATTTTCTTTTATCCATTTATCGTATGAAAATAACGTTTCTACACGTTTTTTTCCATTTTCAGCAATCTCTTTTGCTTTACCGGGGTTTTTAAAAAAATACATAATTTTTTCTGCGATATCCTTTGGGTCTTTCGGATTACATAGCAATCCAGATATACCATCCTCTATTGCCTCTGGACCTGAAGTAAGTTTACTAAAGACAACGGGTTTGCCTATAGCCATGGATTCAAGAGGAGTTAGGGCAAAGGCTTCACTATAGGATGGGAAACAACATACTTCAGCACTTGACAGTAAAGGGAATAAAGCTTTCTCCCTATCAACAGAACCAAGAAATTTAACACGAGGTTTGTATGATTCTTTTTCAAGAGAGCCCAGTAATATATCCGAAAAAAATGTATTATGAACCTTATAATTATTCTTGCCGGCAAGGTATAATTCTGCATCAGGATAACGGGCAAATATAATATTCATTGCCTTAACCAATTCATACACCCCCTTTTTAGGAATTACTGATCCTGTAAATACAATTCGATGCTTGACAAATGAATTTTCATCAACGATTTTAAATTTTTCTGGTACCTTAACTGAGTTATAGATAACTGTATAAGGTTTATTTAGCCTAAAAATATCAAGTGTTTTCTTTGCTGTGTAGTTAGAAACTGAAACCAATTGGTCACTATGTACCAACTGTCTTTTCTCAAGTATTTTGTTTAATCTTGAATACCCTCTGTCAAGCGCTTCCCCAAAATACGTTTCTCCTCCGTGAAATCGAGTAATAAAGGGAATACATTTAGGAGTTCCCATTGGTAGCCATCCCTGACTTTCCGGTGACTCTAAAATATCTATTTTTTTATCAGAGTGAACCTTTTTGATTTGTGTATAAAGATGCCATCTATTAGCTAAATTATTTAATTGGGGTAAATTATAACTTTTTTTCTCCGGTAGCCTATATACTTTTACTCCCGATATCTCTTCCTCAACCTGCTCATTTATTTCCAAAACAGCAGATGAATAAACTCCTATGACACTTACGTTAAACCCAGATTGTACCAAGCCTTCAGCAAGATCTTTTGTGAATGACCCTATGCCACCATGGTTACAGGGTGGATATTCATGACAAATGAAAACTATGTGCATCATAATACTCTTCATTTATATCATATGGAGTGTGACTCAATAAGGGCGTAGTTAAAATAATTGACTACTTCCGGATCTAAAAACGTATTAATTGTTTTAATTACATCAGGAGAAAGCTCCTCTCGCCATTTTTCTTTTAAATAATAATCTTGATAATCTACAAATTTTTTGGAGTCACTTTTAGTAGAATTATTAATATTTTGGAAATCTTGAATCTTTTCCTTTATAGAAAAATCATTTGAAATATGATTTATAATATTCTGTGGTTCTGATATGAGATTTTCATAGGTTAAATTTATAGTGTTAAAATTTTTTCTTAATTCAATATATGATTTATTTTTTTTATTCCATAAATCAATGGGGTTTTCAAAAGTTTTTTGACTATGTTCCCTATAGACACTTTTCCATGGATGATTGATAAATTCTGAAAAACTCATTTCTTTTTCAATTTTTTGATGATATGGACGTTTGTATAATGACAATAGCCATGAATAAGGATTTTTAGTAATTGTTAAGAAATATACTTTATTTTCTTTATAGATTTTTGTCTTCTTGATTGTTTCTTTATTTCTTACTAAAGAATGTTTCCAGCCTAATGTTTTGTGATATGTCATAAAGTCATAAATATCCATAGCAATTTCATTGTCTAATAGATATTTTTGTTGATTAACCAGCCTTGAAGGCATTATTCCAGGTAAAATATTGACATCTAAATTTGTTTTTACAAGTTCCTGTAAGTAGTTGGTTCCAGTATTCCTTTCACCATATATTTTAATATATTCTTTTTTCATTGAGATGTTTCTCCTTATAATTTTTTGAAACCAGTATCAGTTATCATAAAGCTATCCCAATTTTCTGGAAATGCTTCTTTTACAATTGAGTCAATCAAAGACCATTTAGCAGGTCTTAATTCCTCTCTGAGCCATTTATCAGATTTAAAATTCATAAAATGTAAATACATAAATTCCCTCTCTCCATCTTTATTATTGGTTAAATGCCCTTTTCTCCAATACCATATAGTTGGATGTTCATATGAACCATCTATCCATGGAATAGGGGCAAGTATAGTTGAATATTGCTCTACGAAGTATGTTTTCCGATGATATGAGTCAAAAATTTTCATAACTAGAAAAAAAAGTATTGACCCTTTTTTTCTTCTGCGAAATATTCTTGAAAATGCCCCCTCGTCTACTCCAAAATGTTTTTCATTCTCTAATAATGATTTCCAGTTAGGTATTTTCATAAAAGCATTTCTATATTTATCATTGTTCCTGAATAATGCAAAATGTCCGGAAATTCTGTTATTATGTGTTGATATAACATTATTTTTTAAGACCTCTCCCGTTAAAAATGCCCTAATGTTTCCATATATTACATCTATATCACCAAAACCGAAAAAATCATAATCTTTAATATCATCTTCATGTACAAAACCATAAGTGGGTTTAAAATCACAAAGTTTGTAGGGTGTCATTTTTTCTGTGTTCACACCCAATTTTTCTTGAAGAAGTTTTCTATAATCCACAAACGACATTTCATGTATGATTATATTTTTAGGAATATTGTTTGGTGTGCCACAATCTGTAAAAAAAATCCAGTCTATTGAAGGATTGTATCTACAAGATTCCATAAAATAGTCAATCCATTCTGGCCATTTTCCAAAATAAGGTATAAGTATAGCAATGGTTGAAAAAGCACCTTTCTTTTTCATAGTTTGTCCTCAAATATTTTTTCCAATAAACGTTTTGATGCATTGCCATCAAAATTACCAAGTAGATTAGGAAGGGGTACTTGTATATGTTTCTTTGCTATAAAAATGCAAAAGGCACTTTCAAACTCGCGAATGTTTCTACAAACTTTGATATCAGGTCTATTTAGTAATGGTGTATAAAATGGCGCTTCTGTAAATTTTTTAAGAAGTGGTTCATTGTCTCCATTACCATTGAATTCTATATTGATTACAGGCTTTTTCATCATCAAAGCTTCCAATGTAACAGTTGAGGCTACATTTACAACAATATCCGAATAATAGATCAAGTCTAACCATTCAGATTCTCCTTCAATACTTTGAATAAAAATAGCCTTTTCTTTGCTACCCTCAAAATAATGTTCTGCAAAAACTATGTCATCATCTATTTTTTTTTCGTTTAATGTTTCCTCATCCATAGGATTCCTGCGTAATAGCAAGAAGGGTCTGTTATTTTTATCGGGATAATTTCTTTTTATTACATTACCTATTAATTTTACTATTTCGAGTTCTTCAGAATAAACATCTGGTGCCAATAATGTGTATAATATAATGGATTGTTTTGATTGTATTCCGTATTTATTTTCATAATAGCTTCTTGAAAAATTTGGTTTATACTTATAAAATCGATCAAAGGCAGGATTGCCAATTGCGCTAAAATTTTTTTGGGTTAAATGCATGTTTCTTTTCAAATATTCTCTTGTCATTGTATTGTTCCATGAAAAAATTTTATTTGGAACAAAGGGAATAAAGTTATTGACATATAGGTCTTTCCAGTTATTTAATGTAATCCAAACATTAATATTTGATTCAATTGCATTAATTGCAAAGAGTTTATTCCCGGCATTGGAATATCCACATAAGATTACATCGGTGATATTTAGGGTTTGATATATACTTTGAATATCTTTTCTGACATAATGTTTATGAATTTTTTTGACTGCAAAAGCATTCAAGATTCTAAAAACAAAATTATTTCCAAGAATATAATCAGTCCATTTTAATGCCCTATCATTACTAAAGTACCCAAAGTTACCAATTTTTTTAATGCGATGCCTTGCTTTTCGTGAAGCCAACACTAAGTTTTCTATTTTAAGCATAGGGTGTAAAAAATATTTTTTATCGAACTTGTATGTATTTATTTTGTAATATGCACTATATTCATCTAAATTTTTTGAAGAGCACTCTCTCATGATTAGAATGACTTTATGGTATTTTATAAGTTCTTTATACAAACCAGAAAGAAGCAAGCTTCTATATTCAATACTGCACTGGAAAATAAATGCAAATGTTCTTTGTTTATCTTTTGAATTTTGCATATACTATCCCTTTTGTTTCTTTATCCAGCGCGATTATCCACAATAACAGGGCATTGATAATACAAAAGCCTGTAAATGCCAATAATGTTAGAGTATTGGATGATCCTATATATTGTTTACAAATGAAAGCGGAGGCCATGCTAAAAAGAAAAATGATGATTATTTTGTAGCCTATAAAATGTATCCACGTTTTAAACGAAATATCAAGATGACGCATGGTTATATAGGGAACATACCAGAATGAAGTCAGAATAGCTGCCATTAGTGTAGCCAAAGCGACACCATTAAGTCCATAATTTTGTATTAACCAAATCGATAAAACAATGTTGATGATTGCTTCAACTATCCTGGTAGTTGTCACCTCTTTGAGCTTTAAATCTGCACTAATGACCAAAGAAGAAGCATGAAAAACAACACTTGTAAAGAGAATAGCTCCAAATATCAAAGAAAGTGCCTGCCCTGCAAAATATGCATCACCAACCCAAAAACTCACAAATACCTGATTGAAAAGAGAAATAAATACTGCTCCTACAGCTGACAAGGAAAGAATGATAGGCTGTGACCTCAAATAGATATCTCTAGCTTTGTTTTTGTCACCACTTCCCATGATCTGACCAATACCAGGCATTAATGTGAAGTTTATACTGTAGATAAATTCCCGTAGCACCTCACTTAAACGAAATGTCAAAGCATACATGGTGACCATTGCCGTTGACATGAACATACCTATCAGGATGGTATCTGTTGAATAAATAATCATCGCTGCTATCATCCCGACAAACCAATAAGCACTGACACCGAATATTTCTTTCATGTGTTTTAGGTTCACTACAGAAAGATCAAAGTGTAACTGTGGATAAGCTTTTTTTGCAAAATAGATATAGATGGGGTAAGCTAAAAGCCGTACGGCAATAGTACCTAAAGGCAGAGCCAACAACCCAAAGCCAAGATGCAACAAGTACAGGTTAAGAGCAGTCACAATAATAAACAAAATAAATTCTAACCATACAGCCAGAGAGATCATCTGTCTGGCACGGATGAGTCCCTTGAGTGACTTAGGCGGGAAACTGATACCGTAACCAATTATTGCCATTACAAAGACCCGCCATGCATCTTCTTTATCATAATTTCCTATATTGAACATGGTTGGGAAATAGGAGGAAAATAGCAGACCAAAGATCACGATGAGAAGACTTATTAATACTTGCAAGGCAAAAGCATTGTTAATAATGGTATTTATATATGTTTCTTTTTTTTGAGTATTACTTTTTGCTATAATGGCAGTTGTCGCACCGGTAATACCGAAGTCCATTAATCCCATATAGCCTAAAACCGAGCCTATGATCACCCATATTCCATATTCAGTTTTATCGAGATAACTCAATACTATAGGGGTGACGACTAAACCAATCAATTTTGTTAATATCTTTTGGGCAGTCGTACTGGCAAATCCCCGTATGAATGACTTTGTTCTACTCATTAACTATCTTTTTGACAATTTTGGCAGGGACTCCGGCAACAAGTACATTGGGTGGTACGTCTTTAGTTACCACACTTCGTGCAGCAACAACACTGTTTTCACCTATGGTCACTCCACCAAGGATCAATGATTCCATTCCTACCCAAACATTATCTTCTATCACAACATCGCCCCCCCAACATCAAATGCGTTAAGAGAGCCTTTCGGTATCTTTTGAGCGTCTTCCCTTCTTTTGGCTGGATCAATAGGATGATTGTCGGAGTCCCAAATAGTCACACCAGAACCGAACATACAATAATTGCCAATTGTAAGTTCATTGTTGATATGCAGCTTGCAGCCGCTATTCATATAGACATAATCTCCTGTAGTGATTTGTCCATTTTTTGTAAGATAAATAGATACGGAAACATTGTTATAATCCCCAAATACAACACGCTCTGCACCATATGGATTTTTAATTTTGACGTTTGTATAAAGATATGATGTTTTGTTGCCGTTAAGAGGTCGTTCACAAAATGCTTTGCCGAATTTGGCACTCTTTTCCAGTTTTTTTTGATGTTTTATCTGTTTAAATCGTCTTAAATATTTAATAAGCATGATAAACATCCAATATTTTATTGTCTATGACATCTACATAAATATCACTCACTGACGATAAATCCTCATTGTTGAAACCAACAAAATACAAGCCATTTATTTTTGCTGCATCGTAGTCATTGATGCTGTCTCCAATCAAAAGAGTCTCATTTGGATTGTAGTTATAGGTATTCATAATATTTTTGACCAATTCGTTTTTGGGAGCAGGAGAGCCTTCAATAGTTACAAAATAATGATCTATATTAAGTTCTTTGCATAAAAAATTTAATTCTTGTTCATCCGAACCGGAAACAATATGAAGAGGAATCTGTGCATGAATATCTTTTATAAAATCTATTGTTTTAGGGATGAGAACATCCGATGAAACAAGACGTTTTTTCATAATTTGTGAAAATTTGTCGGCAAGTGCATTGACTTCATCTTCCGAAATGGTTTTGCCCAGCAGTGTTTCATAAAAATAACGTATTTTTACATAACGTGAAAGACCTGCATTATAGCGATGGTAGGCAATGAACTTATCGATCAATGCTTCATTGTGTCCTTCAACAATGGCTCTGAAACCTTCATCACGCACATCCATAGAATCAATAATCACTCCGTCGAAATCAAATAAAATTTGTTTAATCATTTTGCTTTACCATATTGTTTGTAGAGTGGATCGTCAGGCATAACACTTCGAACATATTCTAAATCTTCGGGTGTATCTACACTGATTGCAGTACTTTCTACTTCAATACCTTGTATCTTGTAATCATTTTCGAGTACACGAAGTAATTCGTGAGATTCTATGCGGTCCAAAGGCGTTTGTTCCAAACTAATATAAGTATCTAAAAATTCTTTTTTAAATGACATTATGTGATAGGCTTTAAACATATACTCCTCATTACTTCGTGCATCTGAAGGAATATCATTTCGAGAGATATACATGATCTCTTTTTTTCTATTGAACACAACCTTGAAATCTGCTGGAGAATGTTTTTTCGAGAATGCATTGTAAAGTAAAGAAACCGGAGCTTTAGACACAAGAAGTCCTTTTACTCCCATATCAATATGTTCTGGTTTTAAAAGTGCTTCATCACCATTGATCACAACAAATATATCCCCGGAAATTGATTGTGATACTTCATACATGCGTTCAGAACCATTGTTATGAGATATATCTGTCATCATTGCTTTTCCTCCATATGCCTCAACGAGTTCAAAAATACGTTGATCATCTGTTGCAACAATCACTTCATCAAGCAATTCTGACATTTTAGCCCGTTTAAGTACATGAATTATCATTGGTAACCCTGCAATATCTTTAAGGGGTTTCCCCGGTAAGCGTGTGGAACTATAACGTGAAGGAATGACACCAATGATTTTCTGTTTTGTGTATTGCTTGAAACGTGACGGTGTCAAATAGGAGATATGAACATTTTGTGAAATAGTCTCAATAGCGTGAGAAATATTTGTATTGATCTGTATGAGTGTTTCATCATCAAGTACACGGTTATATTCAGCATAACTGTATTGATCTAACTCTCTGAGATCATATCCATCAAGTCCGGCGATAGCCACATCATCCACGTCATTGATTGCAAGAAGATTCAACATCAAAATAGCTGAATTATCTACACCCAATCCTTTATAATCAAGCAGTTGTTTATACTCGACGACATAACACCCTCGATGATTGGAACGAACTTTGATATTTGAAGTTACAATAAGTTTTTGACTATCTAAATTGTCACAAAATTCATCATATCGCAACTGATTCGAAAAAAAATAATAATTGCATGTTAGATGAGGACTGATATGATTAAGGCTTACTGTTTGGTAGGCATTTTTTAGAACTTTCTGAGAAAGTATAGCTTTCTCTCTCTCAATACTTTTCCCAGAGGCAATCAGTAAAATTTTTGTTTTATAAAAATCATTTGGTAAAGCTTTTAATGGAAGTTGAGATTCCTTTCTATGTCTATTGTAAATACCCTCAATGAGTGTTTTATTAAATTCACGTCGCTCCATTTCTGGTATTTGACCTATAAGCTTTTTGATTTCGAGGATGGAGAGATTTTTCTTATTTATAAGAAACGATGCATAGTTGGGATGACAATGTTCAGATGCAGAAAGAAAATGTTCCAGAGAATACCCCCAGCGATTTTGCTGATAAATTGCAGAAAGGTATTCATCGACAACCTCCAAAAGTGGATCAATTCTGTAATAATGGGTTTTATGCCGGTTGATATAATCTGCGAGCAGTTCCGTATTGAGGTTTCCAGCACCTCTTCCCATACCATAAATTGATGTATCAATAATAATTTCTCGTTGTGACTGATGGGAGATTTCAATAAAATCAATAGCATTCGAGTAGGAAAGCTGAAGATTGTTATGTGAATGAAATCCTAAACGGGTATTCATATTGAGGTTGTGTTCAAAAAGATAATAGAGCCGTCTAAAATCTTCACGCATCATTGAACCGTGTGTATCGACAATGTACATTGCATCTACTGTAATCGCATTACAGCGGTCAATTAAATTGAGAATTTCGGTATCTGAATATAGTTCAGTGGCAATTGGCTGGATAAACAGCTTGTAGCCTTTGTCAATAATTTTTTGTGCATCCTCAAAAATGGAAAGGTGATCCGGTTTTCGAAATGAAAGCCGGATACCTCTGATGAGGTTTTTCTTGTCACCTACTTCGGGAAGTTCCTCAATACTAACTTTTCCATATTCCGCCATAGCAACAAAAAGTGGGCAATTTTGCTCTGGTAGTTTATTTAATAGAGCATTGATAGTTTCACAACGGTCATAACGTGTTAGATTTTCTACTTTACCATTTTCACTGTCAAGAAAACCACATTCTACAATATCTATTCTAGCATCTTGTAGTTGTCTTATTATTGAAATAATATGAGTATTATCAAAGGCAAAATTATTAACATAACCCCCATCACGAAGCGTACAATCCAGTATATTTATTTTTCCCATGTTAATTATTCCTTATTGTGTACACCCATCAATGTTTTCTATGTAGCACATTATCGCCTCTTCCCCTCTCCCGATAGATGCCATGTGTCGACTGATACCCTACCATGGTTTAAGCTTTGGTGATGTTGTATTCTTGACTTCCTGGGTACTTTTTAAAGCTTCCAACTCTTTTGTTACAAAATCCAAATACTTATTATCTTCTATAAATGCATCCGCCAGTTCTATTTTTAAATCTGTATCGATTGATGAAATAATCTTTAAAATAACTTTTTTAAAGTTCTTTAACTTGTAATGTATAATGTCCCATACTTCATCGGAATCTATACCAAAGTATTCATGAATAATGACATTTCTAAAATCAACAACAACTCTATGCTCTTGCTGCAATATATTTTCATTTAACAAATATTTACTTGCTTCTCCGATAATTTCAAACTCTCTAATAACACTATCCCAATCTGTATAGCTATATAGTAAATTCTGTGGGTTTGTAAATTTGGAAGAGGTCTGTTCTATTTTCAAAATAGCTATAAAAATATCAAAAATAAAGAATTCAACCTCTCTTTTAAACATGAATCAAGTCCTTCTTAATTCTGTTTTTAATAAATGTCTGCATGGAATCTAAATATCCCATATCTATATTTTTATTTAATTGCGCTTCTAAAAATGCTTTTGCCTCTAACCTTTTTAAAATATCCTTTTTTTGCATTTTGAGTATGGCGATATCTACATCACTTTGTTCTGTCGCTTCCCCTCTGGCATAAGACCCAAAAAGAGCAATCTCTTCTATACCGAATCGGCTTTTTAATTCACCTTTGACACGCTTTAAGTGAATGATGAGTTCATTTGTTGTCATGAGATTCTCCTTTTTGAATTTTAATCATTATACCTTATTTATTGTCAATCCACTCAAAATAGCATTGAGGCTTGTTACTCTTTTATATTGTCGATATACCACCCAATCGCCTCTTCCATTCCCCGATAAATGTCATGTGTCGGCTGATACCCTACCATGGTTTTGGCTTTGGAGATGTCTGCATTGGAGTGTCGGATATCGCCGGGGCGGAAGTCTCTGTAAATTGGTTTTTGGTCGTTGGTCTCGGGTTGTTGGTCACTGTTTTTGGTTTGTAATTGGGTTTTGATGAGTTCAAAGAGTTCGTTGAGGGTGTTTCTGCCTCCTGCGGCTACGTTAAATGCTTCACCAAATGCTTCGGGGTTGTCTGTGAGTCCTGCAAGGATGTTCATCTGGATGACATTGTCGATGTAGGTGAAGTCACGGCTGGTTTCACCGTCACCGTTGATGTAAACCGGTTCATCTTTCATCATAGAGGCCACCCATTTGGGAATGACCGCTGCATAGGCGCCGTTGGGGTCTTGTCTTCTGCCAAAAACATTGAAATAGCGTAAGCCAAGTGTTTCCATGCCGTATACTTTGTGGAAAACCGAGCCGTACAGCTCGTTGGCCGCTTTCATGGCCGCATAGGGAGAGAGAACATTACCCGTACGTGCTTCGACCTTTGGCAGCTCTTCGGAGTCACCGTAAACAGAACTGGAACTGGCATAGACAAACCGCTTGATGCCGGCATCTTTTGCTGCGGTGATCATGTTGAGAAATCCGGTGACATTAGCGCGGTTGGATGTGATGGGGTCGTCTATGGAGCGGGGGACGGAACCCAGTGCTGCCTGATGCAGGACTATGTCAACATTTTCACAGGCTTTTTGGCAGGTTTCCATGTCGGCAATGTCGCCCTCTATGAAAGTGAAGTTCTTTGCCTTCTCTTCGCCTACTTGAGAAAGTACATCATCGATGTTGTGTTGATATCCTGTAGAGAAGTTGTCCAGTCCAACTACTTTCTGGTTGTGGTTCAGCAAAAACTCTGTGAGATTGGAACCGATGAAACCGGCGTTACCTGTGATGAGCCAGGTTTTCTGTTCTTTTTGTAACTCTTTTTTCAATGCTTCAAGTTTGTTCATCAAAGTTTCCCGTCACTTTCTTTCAGTTTGGACTTGATATCGTAAATAACAGTATTGTCTCCATGCTTAAGTTTTGTGAGGTCAAGATCATCAAACTTGTCATGGGCAACAGCAAGTACAATAGCATCATATGCCCCTTCGGGATGGGGAAGTAGATCCAGTCCATACTCATGTTTGACCTCTTTAGGATCTGCCCATGGATCATACACATCGACATCGGTACCGAATTCCTCAAGTTCACGGATCACATCGATCACACGGGAGTTTCTGATATCCGGGCAGTTCTCTTTGAAGGTAATTCCCAAAACCAGTACCTTTGCCCCCTCGATCTTTTGCCCTTTTTTGATCATCAGTTTCACTACCTGATTGGCAACATAAATACCCATATTGTCATTGAGACGGCGTCCGGCAAGGATGATTTCGGGGTTGTGTCCAACTTCCTGTGCCTTGTGCGTCAGGTAGTACGGATCTACACCGATACAGTGTCCACCGACAAGTCCTGGACGGAACGGCAGGAAGTTCCACTTGGTTCCGGCAGCTTCAAGTACTGCTTCCGTATCGATGCCGAGTTTGTTAAAGATGATAGCCAGTTCATTGACAAAGGCAATATTGATGTCGCGCTGGGAGTTTTCAATGACCTTTGCCGCTTCTGCCACCTTGATGCTCGGAGCCAAATGGGTACCGGCAGTGATGACTGAAGCGTAAAGGTCATCGACAATTTTGCCGATCTCCGGTGTTGAACCGGATGTCACTTTAAGAATTTTCGTTACGGTATGCTCTTTGTCTCCGGGGTTGATACGTTCGGGGGAATAGCCGCAGAAAAAGTCTTCATTGAACTTCAGTCCGCTTACCTTTTCAAGTACAGGGACACACTCCTCTTCGGTAGCTCCGGGATACACAGTCGATTCGTAAATGACAATGTCGCCCTGCTTCAGCACCTTGCCAATAGATTCACTCGCCTTGATAAGCGGTGTCAAGTCCGGGCGTTTGTGTTCGTCAATGGGCGTAGGCACTGTTACGATATACACGTTGCAGTCGGCAATATCTTCAAGTTTGTTGGTGAACTCCATACCGTTGTCAATGGCTTCTTGAACCTGGGTGTCGCTCAGTTCCAGTGTACGGTCATGGCCGCCGCGCAGCTCATCGATACGCCACTTGGCAATGTCGAAGCCGACCACTTTGTACTGTTTGCTGAAAGCGTGTGCCAGAGGCAGACCTACGTAGCCCAGACCGATGACAGCTATCTTTGCATTTTGAAGGTTGGTTGTTGCGTTGCTTTTCATTGTTTTATTTCCTGCTTTTTAGATTGTATTACAAAAAAGTTCTTTTATTTCTTTCATCACCGGTGTATGGATTGAGGTTAGTTTTTTGTCTACTATATCCATACTGAGTGTAAAGCATTTATCATATTTGACATAAGAATCCAATGGTAAACTTTTCTCTGAAAATACTGAACTGTTGAGTGCAAATAAATGTGATTGCGTAGATTTTGAGGTAATTTGAAAACAGATAAAGTCGCCCTGTGTATTTGCATCTTTGATAACAAGAACGGGTCGTTTTTTTGCATTTGTAAGTGTCGTAAATGGAAATTTTACGAGGACTATATCACCTTGTTTATAAATCATCCCATACCTTGTCTTCTTCGTTGTCCCACGTACTTTTCATGCTGGGAATTTGTAATTTTATAAAGTCATTGTTTATTTGGGTATCCTCTACCAATTTTATTTTATCAATCATTATACCCTGTAAACTATGCAGCATTTCTAAAACGTTATGCATATAGGGTTCTTTTACTTCAATGGTTATTTTTTGCATAAAAATTCCTTTTGCCTTTGAATGCTCTATTATAACAAAAACACTACAGTTTATAAATATTATGGCATATATGTATTTCAACACTCCCGTTTCTGCCGTTTTATCATAGCACCAAGCACCATATAGAGCAAGAGCGTGTTAAGGAGAAAAAGTACCATCATGTAGCCTTCATCCATCTGTTTGTTTTGTAAAAGACCGGTGATGGAGTAGACCGCTTGAAGTACACCGAAAAAAATGACAGTTTTGCGGGTATCTTCCCGGAAAAAGTGTTTGATGATGTGATGCATATGACAGCGATCCGGGGAGAACATGGAGCGTCCCCGTAGTTTACGGCGGGTCATGACAATGAGGGTGTCAAAAATGGGCAGTGCTGCAATGAAAAGGATGCTGACAGTGGGGAGGTAGTCCAGAGATTTGATGGACAGTACGGAAATGGCAAATCCCAGTGTCAGGGAGCCGCTGTCCCCCATGAAAATGGATGCCGGGTGCCAGTTGAAGAGCAGGAATGCAGCCAGCGCTGCGATAAAAAAGAGGGAGAGCGTCATGATAAACATATCTTCATGCCGGTAGCCCACAATCAAAAATGCACCAAGGATAATGATGCTGACGGTGGCAGCAAGGCCGTCAATGCCGTCTATGAGATTCATTGCATTGGTAAATCCGGAAACTGCGAACATAGTGAACGGCAACGCGAACCAGCCAAGGGTAACAGGCACGCCAAAATAGGTACCTACATTATTGATGATAAGACCGTCAAAAGAGAGAAAAACCGTAGCGATGATAAACACGATGAACTTGGTATTGGGCGAAGTGTCATGCCTGTCGTCAAGCACCCCTATGATAAAGACAAAAAAGAGTGCGATGAACGTCCACGGGTAGTCGAAAAAAAGCTGCCTCTCAAAGAGTGCAAGGGAAAGTACAACGGCGAGAAAAAATCCGATGCCGGCACCACGCGGGGTATGGGTTACATGGGTGCTTCTTTCATTTGGGATATCGATGAGGCCGAGTTTCGGCGAAAACTGTTTGATGAGATAAATGAAGATCAATGCAAGTACGAAAACAGCAACAAACGCGATGACGGCATGCATGTTGCTGTCTCCTTTAGGGTGTTTTGTAACGCAATTTTACCATAATAGCCTGCATATTGTGAGAGATTTGGAGCAAATGGGTGATATATGTTTTTTGGGTGATTATTGTGTTTTTTGGTGTGGTATGTGTGTGTCACACCTGCCAAAGCAGGTGCAGTAAAAAAAAGATCTAAAAGTTTGATGGTGTCGGGGTGTTAATGAGGTTGTAAAACTCGTTACGGGTACGTTCATCACGCTTGAAAAGGCCGCGCAGGGCGGAACTGACGGTGGTAGAGTTGATCTTTTGTACGCCGCGCATCTCCATACACATGTGGCGGGCGTGTACGACAACGGCGACGCCTTTGGGGTTGATGGTTTCCAAAATGGCATCGGCAATCTGCTCGGTCATCTGTTCCTGTATCTGAAGCCGTCTGGCGTAAACGTTGACAATGCGTGGTATTTTGCTCAGCCCCACTACTTTGCCGTCCGGGATGTAGGCGACATGGCAGCGACCGATGATAGGAAGCATATGGTGTTCACACATCGAGTAGAACTCGATGTCACGTACCAGCACCATCTCGTCATTGCTGGTAGAGAAGAGTGCCTGATTGAGGATCTCTTTGGGGTCTTGGTGATACCCCTCGGTTAGAAACTTCAGTGCCTTGGCGACACGGTGTGGGGTCTTTTGCAGCCCCTCACGGTTGGGGTCTTCTCCCAAAAGCTCCAGCATCCGGCTTACCAGCTGTTCAAATTCCTGCTCTTTATCCATTTGTTATCCCATATAATAAAAGCTTTTCGAAAAGAAAAGCATACCAAAACTATTTACTATTCACTCTTAACTCGTTACTTCATACTGTCTAAATACAGGTTCAGGATTTTCTCATCAACCTTGGAGATAGCGAGCCTACGTATCTGCTGCGGGGTGAAGTAGTGATCTTCGGTTTTCTCAAGCGCATCATAGAGATAGACTTTGCATGTGAGTTTGAAATGGGTATAGGCATGCGTGACCTCCCCTATGTACTCGGCGGCACACAACGGCACTTCGGTAGCGGGGAATCCCCAGAGACCGTGCAGGAATTTCCCTTCTCTTTTTGTGAGGGCAAGTTTGTTGTCGTAGAGATTGAGCATGATATGCTGCTCTCGTGTTGGTACGGCGCGTCTCTTCTTTGTCGGGTAGCGTTGGGGGTCGTGTTTGCCTTGGCAGATGCTCTCAAACGGGCATGCTGTACACTGCGGCGTTTTGGGGGTACAAAGTGTCGCCCCGATATCCATCATCGCCTGATTGTACTCAAAAGGATGTTCTCTGTCGACCATTTCATAGGCGATCTTCCACAGCATCTTTTCATCAGCCTGTTCCATCGCATAAATGCGGCAGAGGATACGCCGAACATTGGCTTCCATGACGGGCACAGGCTGTCGGAAAGCAAAGGCGGCAACGGCATGGGCAGTATTTTTGCCGATACCGGGAAGTTGGATGAGCGCATCAATGGCAGAAGGCAACACAGGAGCAGTACCTGGTGCCTGTTCCTGCGTCAATAGCTGAGCTGTTTTATGCAGATTCTTCGCGCGGGTGTAGTAGCCCAGTCCTTCCCATTGCTTGAGTACAGCATCAAGCGGTGCCTTGCCAAGTGCTTCAATCGAGGGGAACTTTTCCAGAAAAGGGAAATAGTATCGTTCCAGTACCGTTTTTACCTGTGTCTGCTGCAGCATTACCTCGCTGAGCCAGATGGTATACGGGTCGGCTGTGTTGCGCCATGGCAGGTCGGTTCTGCCGTGCCGGGTGTACCAGTGGCGGATTTTGCGGTGTACAGATCTCATCCGCCCCAGCCGTGCATTTTTTTGGAGATAAGCAGGTCGTAGTGTTCGAAAAGATCATCGATGGTATTGGAAGCAACATAGTAGTTCTCTTCAAGCAGTCGCAGCCATTCCCAGCGCTGGGAGTGGTCGCCTTTGGACAGGAAAATCAGAATATTCCCGCCGTTTTTCATAACAGGATGCACCCGTTTGAGGAAATCTTCGCGTATTGCGTCATCAATGTCCGCGGTGACAAACACATAGTCGTAGAGCTTGCCCTGGATCATATAGCGCGGTCTGGTGAGGGTGAAGTTGACAAGCTTGATATGCGGAGCAGTCTGCAAGTGTTTCTGCAGCAAGTTGAAGTATGCGGTATCGAGAGCGTTGATCTGGTATTCATAGCCTTTTTGGGCTGTAAAACTGCTCAAAATTTCGGGTAATGTCTCTCCACTGTCGGCAAAATGCACAATACGTATCATCGGATGGTCAGGGATGATCTGCAGCAGTTGGAAGAGTTTGGTCGCTTCTATAGGTTTCATAGTGGGAGTGTAGCTAAAAATCAGCATAGATGTGTATAATAATTTCAAAAACAGGCCGTGCAATATGCTGAATGCTTCGTTTGTCAACAGGGCGGCAGACGGTTGATGCGGTCATAAAATCACAGAAGGCGGGAGCAGACATGATACGTAAAAAGATATACAATCCGGAATCGGAAGAGAAGACCAACGAACGGAAGATCTTTGGCGGGAATCCGACAGGGATCTTTGAACTCAACGACATCAAGTACCAGTGGGCGTACAATCTGTGGGAGATGATGCTCAACAATACATGGTTTCCAAAAGAGGTTGACATGACACGTGATGTCAACGACTACAAACACCTTACCGATGCAGAAAAGCAGGCATATGACAAGGTGCTTGCCCAGCTGATCTTTATGGATTCGCTGCAAACCAACAACATCATTGATAACCTCAACCCTTTCATTACAGCACCTGAGGTAAACCTGATTTTGGTACGTCAGGCATTCGAAGAGGCATTGCACTCCCAGAGTTATGCAGTGATGGTTGATTCCATCTCTACCAACACGGAGGAGATCTATGAATTATGGCGCCGGGATATGAAACTCAAGCACAAAAACGATGCCATTGCCAAAGTTTATGAAGATCTCTCGGCAGACCCTACCGATACCAATATTGTCAAAGCTATGTTTGCCAACCAGATCCTTGAAGGCATTTACTTCTACAGCGGATTTACCTACCTTTACACGCTTGCCCGTGCAGACAAAATGCTCGGTTCTGCGCAGATGATCCGTTTTATTCAGCGTGATGAGGTAACCCACCTGCTGATTTTCCAGAATATGATCAACACCACCAAACGCGAGCGTCCCGAACTCTTTACCAAAGAGCTGATAGATGAAGTGTACGAAATGTTCCGTTCGGCTGTGAAGCTTGAGAGTGAATGGGGTGCCTACATCACCCAGGGGCAGATTCTGGGACTGACCGATGAGATCATCGAACAGTATATCAAGTACCTTGCCGACCAGCGCCTGCATGCGGTAGGATTTGAAAAACTCTACAATGTGGAACACCCTATCAAGTGGGTGGACAACTTCTCCAAATTCAACGACCAGAAGACAAACTTTTTTGAAGGCAATGTGACCAATTACTCCAAGGGGAGCATTGATCTGGATGACTTTTAAAAAGAGAATGTATGCTGCATAGACGTAAACCGATGGCGGCTCTTGCACTGCAACTGCCGTCAGAAAAACGCTACCAGACCAACCTCGAACAGCTGCTGGAGATGATCCGCAGCCACCCCGAAAGCCGGCTCATCGTCGCACCGGAAGTTTTTTTGACAGCGTATGATTACGAGCATCTTGCCACCGCGGCGAAGTTTTCTGCAAAAGCACTGAAAATACTCAAGCAGGAAACTGATGAGCAGATTCTTGTGTTGACGCTGCTGATTGAAGAAGATGAGCATTTTTACAATCAGGCGGTGGTGATCCACAAACACAAAGTCGTACACCGTCAGGAGAAGGTGAAACTCTTCAAGCTTGGTGATGAAGACCTCTATCTGAGCCCAGGCAAAAAGAAACGCATCAAACCCTTCGAGATAGACGGAGTTACCTATGCGATCCTTATCTGTTTCGAACTGCGCTTCAAAGAGTTGTGGAAGCAGATAGAAGGGGCAGATGTGGTATTCGTTCCAGCACGCTGGGGAAAACCCCGAAAGCACCATCTTGAGATCCTCTCTCAGGCACTTGCGGTAATGAACCAGTGCTATGTTATTGTTTCCAACAGCAGTGACCGCGATATGGCTTCCTCTTCCGCTATTATCTCTCCGAATGGGGATGTGGTGGCAGATGACAGCAAAGAGGCCATTGAAGGGGTGGTTGATTTTCGTGAAATCAAGAAAATACGCCGCTATATCGTTATGGACTGACGCGCACTTAACCGATTTTTTGATAGAATTCTCCCACTACAAGGGAAGAGGACGCATTCGGAAATGATCAAAGCCAGAAACAGACAGCAGCTTGTCAATGAGATCGAGCAGCACTTCAAACTCGACGCACATGTCAAACAGGCCTTTCTGGAAATTGACAGAGAAGCCTTTGTCCCCCCGGAGTTCCGCCACCTCTCCTACAAACTTGACGCCCTTCCCCTTGCTGCCAGCCAGTGGATCTCTTCGCCGCTGACTGTCGCAAAGATGACACAGCATCTGGAGCTCAAAGGAGTCGATTCGGTACTGGAGATTGGCTGCGGAAGCGGCTATCAGGCGGCGATCCTCAGCCGTATCTGCCGCCGCGTATTTACCATAGAGCGTATTGACGAGCTGCTCAAAGAGGCAAAACGCCGTTTCAGCCAGCTGGAGCTGCATAACATCTTTACCCGTTTCGATGACGGACAGCGCGGATGGAAGCAGTATGCACCGTTTGAACGTATTCTCTTTTCCGCTACGGCCAAAGAGGTACCGCAGGTGCTCTTTGAGCAGCTTGCCGAAGGGGGTATTCTTGTCGCACCCATCGAGCAGAGCAAAGACTATCATATTCTTACCCGTTTTTACAAAAAGAACGGACGCATCACTTCTGAGAGCATCGAGCAGTGTCTTTTTGTTCCGGTACTTGACGGCACACAGAAGTAAACTCCCCTGTACTTCAGGCTGTTTCTCTTGTCAGCGTTGACACTTTTTCATTCAACTTATGTTATGATTTACAAAATTGTAAAGTAAGGGCATTCATGGAGAAGCTGATGAAGCCGGCGGAGTACGCCAAAGAGCTTGGTATTTCAAGGCAGGCGGTCTATGCAAAGATCAAACGGGGTATTTTGACAGCGAAGAGTGTCGACGGCAAACTTTACATTGTAGTTGACAGTGATGCTGTGGCAGAGGAAATGACAGAGACCCCGCAGAGGCAGGAGGAAAAACCTGTAACAGAAACTGTGAAACCGGCACGTTCCTCTTCTGCCAAGGCCAAAGACTATGAAGCGCTTCTTGCTGCGAAAGATGAAACCATTGCTGTACTCAAGGGAACGGTCAAGGACCTCAAGAAGTCCAACAAACAGATCACGACAACCCTGCGCGGAGAGATTGACCTGCTCAAGGAGGCATTTCACGAGATGCGCACCCTCTATATGCATCAGATTGAATACCGGGGAAGCGAGCCAGATGCGATTGATGTGGAGAGTGAGACACGAGAGCCGGTATGGGGCGGCGTGAAAAAGTTCTTCAAGGCAGCCGGTATTACCAAGCCCAGACAGCAGGAGAAATTGCTTAAACGTTTTAAAAAGGCGTGGAAAGCCGGTGATGCACGTATTTGCAAGATTGACGGCAAACTCAAAGTCGATCTCTCTGAAAACTATGACGATCTTGTAGGCTGATATGGAACTGCTTAAACGTTTTTCAAAAGAGTACAGCCTTTTTGCCGCCCTGCTCGCCTTTGTGGGAATTCACTATTTTGAACATATACTGGAGGCAACTACTGCAGGCAACCTGATTGGATTTGGCATCCTTTTTGCTGTCATTGTTTATGCGGCAATGGCGGTAGCGCACCATGCGGAGATGCTTGCCGAAAAGTTCGGCGAACCTTACGGTACGCTGATTCTGACGATGTCTGCGGTCATTGTGGAAATTGTCATTATCGTTATTATGATGATGCATGCACACAATCCAGAACTGGCACGCGATACGATCTATTCGGCGGTGATGCTCGATATTAACGGTCTGCTGGGTTTGGCGGCGATCATTGGCGGACTGAAATACGGTGAACAGCCTTACAATGTCGACTCGACCAATTCCTACCTTTCGATGCTGCTGGTTGCCATTGGGATCGCGATGGTGCTTCCCGAATTTATAGACCCTGCCTACCATCAGCGTTTTATGCTCTTCAATGTGCTTGTTTTTGTACTGCTCTATATTATTTTTACCCGGGTACAGCTCAAGTCACACCGCTACTTTTTTGAATACAAGGCACCAGAGTCATCCCAACCCTGCAAAGAGGGGGAAGAGTGTGAACCGCATGCGCCGATCAGCGGCTGGTACCATGGTGTCAACCTTGTTGTCTCCATTGTGATCATCGGTGTGTTGGCAGAGATGCTGTCGCTTTTTATGGGAAATACGCTTGAAGCGTTTGGCATGCCTGCGGTTATTGGTGCGGTGAGTGTGGCGGTCATCTCCGCTGCACCCGAACTCATCACGGCTGTTCGGGCGGCTGTCGACAACCGGATGCAGACGGTTATCAACATTGCGCTGGGCGCATCGCTGGCGACGGTACTGTTGACAATTCCTGCGGTGATTGTCGTTTCCTATTTCCTGGGACTGGAGCTGAACCTTTCCCTCACCCCGGTACAGACAATGCTGCTTGCACTGACGCTGCTGGTGAGTATGGTCAATTTCAATGACGGAGAGACCAATATGCTCGAAGGATTTTTACATGTCATTCTCTTTGTTGTGTTTGTTTTCCTTCTCTTTGTCTAATTGTATGCAAAAGGTGAGGTAATCCCATGTATCGTCTGGCTATACGGCTCTTAGTGGCTCTTTTGATCTTCCTGCTCTTGTTGAGCGGTGCAGCACTGCTGCTTTTTACCGACAGGGGGAATGCCCTGCTGAAACCCTATGTGCAGACGCAATTGAGAGAAGCCACCGGCCTGCCATTGGAATTGAAGCGCTTTACATTGCGTTGGCGTACCCTGCATGCCGATGTTGTAATGCCGGGGGCTGCATTGCGTGTGGATGCTGCCTATGACCCCTTCAGGCTGCGTTACGCCGGAGACTATAGGGTAAAGGCTAAACAGTTTACGTACCAAAAATATACCCTTTCACAGGCTGATGTGAAGGGACGTTTCCAGGGCAGACGGGACGATGTGAGCACATCGGGCAAAGGGACACTGCTTGGGGCGCCTGTGGCGTACAGTGTCGCAGTGGACGAAGGGCGTGTGCGCAAGCTCGAAGCACTCACAAAAGGGACGCCGGTTGCACAAATTCTGGCAGCTGCAGGGATGCCTCCTCTGGCGGAAGGGGAAGCTGATTTAAAGATCGATATGCCGACAATTGGCAAAGAGGGAGCAAAAGGATATGCCCGTCTCGAGGTTGCCAGGGCTTCTCTTAACAGGGTGCTGATCCAAAAGCGTTTTGGCTACTTGATGCCCCAAAATGACCGCCTTTCTCTCCATGCCGAGGCAAAGCTCGATTCTGAGCATATTGATTTTGATGCAAAGATCCGCAGCAGCCTGTTGAATGCTACGGTAGAAAAGGGGCGTTATGATACCAAAGCAGAAAAGATGCAAGCCGTGTACAGGGCTGATGTGCAAGAGCTTGGTGTGCTTACCACGAATCGTTTGCACGGCCCTTTGGCATTGTCGGGAGAACTGCATTTGGATCATGGTCTATTCGGTATTACCGGCCGTACCAAAACCTTTGGAGGGAAAATTGACTTTGCATTTGCAAAAGGAGTGCAGCTCCGGCTGCAGGAAGTATCGGTTCCAAAACTCCTGAAGCTTGCCGGTATTCCGAATCTGCTCGATGGCAGACTGGAGGGGAAAGTACAGCTTGCACAGCTCAATGCTCCTGAGGGCAACTTTGCTTTGAACCTGAAGCATGCTGTACCAAAGCGAAAACGTATTGAAAAACTGTATGGTATAGCCCTTCCTGACTATGGTATATTTACAGCCGATGTTTCAGGAAAAATAAACAAAGAGGTACTTGCCGCAACGGCAAAGCTCCACTCCGGAAAAATAGACCTGAAACTTCCTTCTATTCACTATGCATTGACAAGCGGCAGACTGCAAACAGAGTACCGTGCTGCCATACATACCCCTGCGGGGGAAGTGAGAAGTAAAGGGAAGGCAGATTATAAAAAACAGCTTTCGCTCGAGGGTGTCATCACAGGGCTTGGAAAGAAGATAACATACCGCTACGACGGTACCAAAGCCTCTTTTGACGCGCCTGCTGCAGAGATGGAAAAGCTGGCGGCTTTGGCGGGACTCCCTGTTTATGTGCGCGGGAGAGCAGGTATTACCGTACATATAAGCGATATCAAGCGTCTGGAAGGAACGTATGCGGTGAAGAGCAAAAAGCTGCGTCTGAATCCAAAAACAATGAAGCAGCTGACAGGGAAAGCACTCGACTGGCCGCTTGCAGTAGACACGAGTGGAAAGATGCACAACAAGCACCTTTATGGCGGTGCTACGGTTACCATGCGTCAGGGAACCTTGAAGATTTCAGCGCTCGATTTCAATACCAACAGTGCTGCACTCTTTGCCAAATACCGTCTTGACATTCCCGAGCTGGCAAGACTGGCAGTCCTTACGGGCAAACCGCTTCACGGGAAAATGCTGCTGGCGGGAACATTGCGGCAGCACAACGGGCTGCACCTTGACGGTACGACACAATCCCTTGGCGGATCGGTTGCCTACCGCCTTGATAACACCCTTTTCCAAGCGACACTTGCCTCTGTACCCATGAGCCGGCTTTTGGCCATGATGGGCTATCCTCAGTACTTTATGGGGGCACTTTCCGGTAAAGTGCGTTACGGTCTCAAAAGCAAACGGGGAAATGCCAGCATGCGCATTGCCGGTTTCCGTATCAAGCCGAGTCCTTTGACACAGGCGTTGGCAAAGATATTCCCAAAAGACCCTACCCGTATTATTTACAAGACGACAACACTGAATGCCACCTTCGCTCCCAATCGTGTGCGCTACACACTCCATGCACGAGGCTCCCGCAGCAGACTTGATATTACCGACGGAAGGGTTGATACCCGAAGTGGAAAACAGTATGCAAAACTGAAGTTTGTGTATGAGAAATACACAATTTACGGTACGATCGGCGGTACGACAGCACAGCCGAAGTTCACACTCGATGCCTCCAAGCTCATTGAGCAGAAGGTAGAGGATGCCATTCGTAAAAAAGTAGAAAAAAAATGGGGTAAAGGAGCAGGTGCCCTGCTGAAAGGATTGGGACTTTAACGGAAAAGCTGTATCAGTTTTTCAACAGGCTCCTCGTCCGTAAAGAGTTTGGCATAGCGGATATCATAGCGGGAAAAGTGTGCCGTCAGTGCAGCATCGTTCGCTTCTTTTGCCGCTGTATAACGGGCAAGGCTTCGTTTCCCGAAAAAAGTGTCCTGCTGCTGTGCGGTACGGGGCTCTTCCAGCAGCACTTCCCCCATTGTTTTCGGAAACTCTTCTTCTCTGTGACGCACAATAAGCGCGATCACTTCGTGACGTTGTGCAAGCAGTGAGAGGTCGACAGGTTCCAAAAAATCATGTAAAATCAGTACCAGAGAAGGTTTGTGCAGGCGTCTGAAAAGGTCGTTTACCGATGCTTGAAGATCTATGCCTGTATGCAGCAGCGGGGCGGTGTAAAGCTGCTGGGAAAAGTGTTCAATGTCAAAGAGCTGTTTTGTCGGCGGCGTGCTGATGGTACCATCCGGTGTGTAGGCTACACCGGTAAAAAGGTCATTGCTGTGCTGCGCGGCATACCCCAGCAGTGCTGCAGTCTGTGCCATATGCCGCTGTTTGGCATTATTGTCACCGACATAGACACTGCCGTCCATCATAGCAGCGACAACCACAGAGAGCTCACGGTTTGCATGCAGTTCTTTGATGTAGGGTTTGCCAAGTTTTGCAGTGATGGTCCAGTTGATCTTTCGTATATCATCTCCTATCTGATACTCGCGAAGTTCTGCAAAGTCATACCCCTCACCGTGCAGCCGGCTGAGGTTGTGACCGCTGAGCAGTGTATGTACCTGGTGACGTGCTTTTAGCAGGAGAGCCTTGAAATCGGGAGTCACGGGGTGACCTCTGGTTTAATGAAGAGTGCTGGTATGCATTGCTGTGTAATGCTCTGATTGACAAGAGAGAACGCGTAGGGTGCGTAGCCACGCACCTTCAAACCGTTTGTAAAATAAGCATGTCTGGTTGTCATGTGTTTTAATGGTGCGTGATTACGCACCCTACGCGAAAGCGATTTTCCATTAACTAAGATTGACGCAATCTTACATCGTATTATCATTCCTGCTTCCTACGGAACCGGTACTGTCTCAACGATTTTCGCAATGATCTCATCGGGCTGTACGCCTTTGGCTCTTGCTTCGTAGCTGAGTACGATGCGGTGGCGCAGTACGTCAGCGATGACATAACCGATGTCGGCAGGCGTGACGTAGTCGTTACCGCGAAGGAACGCTTTGGCACGGGAGGCTTTGTACAAGTCGATGGAGGCACGGGGGCTGACGCCGTACATAATGTCTCCGGCGATATTTTCGAGACCGAACTTCTCGGGTTTTCGGGTAGCTGTCACAAGGCTGACGATATACTGTTCGAGTTCAGGGTCGATGTGGATTGCGTCAAGTGCTTTTTGGAGTGTGAAGAGTTCTTCTTTATTGAGTACCTGTTTTACTTCCCCAAAACTTTTGGTTGCCCCCTTGCGCATGATCTCAAGTTCTTCAGTTTCACTGTTGTGGGTGACAACCAGCTTCATCATAAAGCGGTCAAGCTGCGCTTCGGGAAGTGCGTAGACTCCCTCCTGTTCTATGGGGTTCTGGGTTGCCATGACAAGAAAAGGGCGCTCAAGCGGAAAGGTTTCGTCACCAATGGTCACCTGCTGCTCCTGCATTACCTCCAGCAGGGCTGATTGCACCTTTGCCGGTGCACGGTTGATTTCGTCTGCAAGCAGCAGATTGGTAAAAAGCGGCCCTTTTTTGACGCTGAAACTGTGATCTTTGGGGTTGTAGATCTGCGCACCGATGATATCAGAGGGGAGCAGGTCGGGGGTGAACTGTATGCGCTTGAAGTCCAGCCCCAATGCTTTGGCAAGAGCGTTGATGGTGGTGGTTTTGGCAAGACCAGGTACCCCTTCGATGAGGATGTGCCCTTCGCAGAGCAGCCCGATGAGCAGCCCCTCTATCATCCTCTCCTGTCCGATGACTGCCTTGGAGAGCTCCGCTTTGAGTTGTGTGATCTTTTCTGTCATATCAGTCGCTCCTTTGCTTCCTGTTTGAGTTGTTTAAGTGCATGGTCCCCTGTACCGTAGAGGTCGGCTTCGAGTTTGTCAATCACGGGTGCGAAGCGCTGCACATCCTCTGCCATCAGCAGCTGCAACAGCGCTTTTTTTGTTTTGCTCGCATCGATCCGTGCGGTAAGTGGATGTTCCTTTACCCTCTCTTTCTTGTGCCACTTCAGCAGCCACGCACTCAGAAAGCCTGCCCCAAAGGCAAGCAGGTATCCCATAAGCGTACTTAGCTGTCTCCAGTCAGTTTGCAGTGGTGGCGGTGTATCGGTTTTATCGACCAGTACAGCGGTATCGGGGCGGGTGACTTCAATGTGCTCCGGGGGAATGCTAAGCGTGTATTGCTTCCGGGTTTTGGGGTTAAAGGCACGTAGTGTGATAGGTGCTGTGTCAAAACTTTTTCCGGAAGTGAGTGCGAGGTCGTAAACTGCTTTGTAGTGCACGGTGTGTGCATCCACATGTCTGGTAAGTACCGGCTTGCTTGCAAAGAGGCTGACGCCTTCCTGTTTGGGGTAAATGTTTTTAATCAGTGGAGGGTAGCCGTTTCCCTCGATAGTGATGCGCAGAGAAACAGGCGCGTAGGCTTCGACCTTTTTTGGTTTGAAGAGATAGCCAAGTTTGAAGTTTCCTATGAGCTGTGTTCCTTTTGGCAGCGGTTTTACCTGTAGTCTTAGTGGAGGAACCGGTATGTTTGAGTCGGTGGTTTCAAGTTTTTTGAAGTCGTCACGGTCACCTGAGAAGAAGTAGTGCACCTTGTCATCGTTGGTGACACGTTTGGTAAGGTCGAAGTCAATGTCGAGCAAACCGCTTTTAAGCGGAAAGAGAAGGTAGAGGTAATGCTCTTTGGCATGGTGTAGGGTGTTGTCATGCGTGGCGCTGATCTGTTCAACCCGGTATGTACGTTTTGGTTTGATGTCAAACAGAAAGAGCAGAATCGGCTCAGGATTGGTCTGGTTGATATCAACACTCAGTAGTACCGGCTCTTTTTCATACGGTGTGAGAGTACTTGGGTGGATGGTGTAGGTAAAATCTTCTGCGTGCAGCAGGGCACTGAAGAGGACAAGAAACAGTGCAGTCAGCCTACCACGGTTTGGTTTCACGGATATATCCTTTGTTGATCAGTTCGTACACTTTGGAGCTCAGCGGCAGTTTTTGCGGTTTCTGCTCCTCATCCATCAAAAGTTGTTTTTTCTCATTTTGGGTACGCTTTTTGTGTTGCTGCTCGCCGCCCGAGCCCGAACCTGCCCCCGACTGTTCCTGGGCTTTGGGTTTCTTGGCATTGTCATTCTCGTCGCTGCTCTGTTTTGCTTTGCTCTGTGCTCCCTGTGATTTGGGACGGGCCATACCAAGGCTCTTTTTTTTCTGTTCCTCAAGCAGGGCAACGGCCTGCAGGTTGTGCAGTGTGTCGGCATCCTCTCCCAGTTGGAGTGCCTTAGTATAATACATCCTCGCTTTAGCATACGTTCCCTGCATGGCGTATGCATTGCCAAGATTGTAGAAAAGCAGATGCTTAATTTTCGGAGAGGTGGTGCGTATAGAGCGGTAGAGTGCGGCAGCTTTAGGGTAGTTGCCCAGTTTATAGTATGTATCCGCCAGTGCGATCTGACGCTGCAAAGAAGGGGTTTTGACCTTCAGAAGTGCCATTTTGGCGGCATTGTACTCCTGCTGTGTATAGTGGCTGTATGCCTGCTTGAGATAGAGGGTATCGAAAAAGGAGGCGTGCAGCTGTATGCCAAAGAACGCAAAGAACGGCAGGAGTTTTCGCGCAGCGCGCGTGTGTACCGCAAGAAAGAGCAGCAGTGCCAGCAGCAGCGGCAGCTGGTAGAGTTCGGTGTAGCTGTAGCGCAGTTTCTCTATGCTGTTGGTGTCCCTGCTGCCCGCTTCAAAACTTTTGAGAATGGCATCGGCTGTTGCTTCCGGACTGCTTCCTGGGGTAAGGTAGGTACCGTCAAGTGTCTCCGCAAGACGCTCAAGCAGAGGATTGATACGGGAGATGACCAGATGCCCCTCTTTGTCTCTCAGGGGCTTGCCCTGTTCTGTAGGGATGGTACTGCCTTCCGTTGTGCCGAGGGCAAGGATGGTAAGGTGAATATCTGCCCCCTTGAGAGTTCCTGTCAGCGTATCGAGATCCCTCTCCTCCCCGCCATCAGTAATGAGCAGCAGCTCCTTATGGCCGTTTTTGTCTGCGGCAATTTGCTTAAAGAGCTTTTTGAGTGATGTCCCTTTGGTAAGGATGTTCTTGGGCTCAAGCGCTTCCAGTGCTGTTTTGACGAGGGCATGGTCAGTCGTTGGAGGAGAGAGCAGCAGAGGGTTGGTTGTAAAGGCGATAAGCATCACATTGTCCTTGACATCCTTTTGGAGCAGTGTTTCGATGGTTGCCTTGGCAAAGCGGTAGCGGTCGGGCCGAATATCCCGGGCACGCATTGAGTAGGAGACATCCAGTGCGATGATGACATCGCGCGCATCGACACGCTCCTGGGTGATACCTTTCTCAAGCTGTGGTCTTGCAAGTGCAATAAGCAGCAGGGCAATGATGAGCAGATGCATGACGATACGCAGCGAACGCGGCTTGAGCAGGTAGAACGCAAGACCAAGCGGAATAAGCAGCCAGAGATATTGGGGAGCGTGAAAGATCATTGGCGCTTCCTTGCATAAGAGGGGTAGAGCCATAACAGCAGCAGTGTCAGTGCCGCAAGCAGCGGCGGAGTGATAAGCAGCCGTTTGTTGAGGTAGTTCTCTCCGCGTATTTTGCTCGGTTCGAGTGCTGCGATCTCTTTGAAAACCTTTTTAAGCGATGCTGCAGAGGAAGCACCGTAGCTTTTTCCGCCGGTTTCCCTGGCGATGGTCTCAAGCAGTGAGGCATCGTAGTCGCGTTTGGTACCGATGCCGATGGTGTAGATGCGTATGCCCCGCTTCTTTGCCAGTGCGACAGCCTCTTTTGGGGAGTGCTTTCCTGCATTGTGAAAGCCATCGGTCAGCAGTACGATCACTTTTGATTTCGCTTTGCCAAAAGAGAGGGTGCGCATTGCCTGCATCAGCGCGTCTCCAACGGCGGTACTCTCTCCAGCAATGCCGACTGTGGTCATTGTAAGCAGTTTCCCCAGTGCGGCAAGGTCGTAAGTCAGCGGTGAAGCGGTATAGGCAAAGGTACCGAAGACCACCACACCCATATTGTCGTCAAGCCGGTTTCTGGTAAAAGACTGTGCCAGATCGAGAGTGGTTTCATATTTACTCTTGAAGCGGTCTTTGGTGTCGAAGCCGCTTTGTGCCATGGAGCCGGAGGCATCGATGGCAAGGACAAGGTCACGTCCCTTTTTATGTCTGTTGGCACTGCTGTCATAGACAAAGGGTTCGGCCAGTGCTGTAACCATCAGGAGGAAAATGAGTACTTTTAACCACATCTCCCACGAAAAGAGAGGGTGTTCTCTACCCACCCATTTAAGCCTTGGGAAATAGTAGCGGCGGCTATGCTCCCGGCAGAGGAAGAGGCATGGAAGCAGCAGCAGAAAAAGAAAAGCCCATGGGCTACCGAACATAAAATGCATACGCTTATTTTAGCATTTTCGGAATAAGGTTACGATATAATCTTATCAAATCTACGTCGAGGGCAAACATGCTTCCAAAAATGATCATGCAGTGGTTCGCTGCCGTCTGTACCGTACTTATTCTTTCTGTTAGTGCCGTATCTGCTGTGGAAAAGCCGTTTGACGAGCATGCCACAGAGGTAATCTACAATTCTCTTCAGTCCGAATCCGATAAAAGTTTTCTCAAGCATTTTTACAAACAGCTGCTTTTTCTGCCGGCATGGATGCATGAGAAAGGCCCCTCTTCCGCGGCAAAAGGACTCTTCGCAGCCATGAAAGAGGACTTCACGCTTGATCCAAGAAGCAGACTTTACCACGATGCAAGGGATTTTGAGGTTCAGGCTCAGGCACTCTACGCAAACGGAAGTACCTTTTTGCAGAAGATGGAGATGGAGTTCAAAATTACGATGCTTTACAAGGCTTATACTGATTACGCCTACTTTGGCAGCATCAACTGGGGAGCCTTTCAGGCACGTATTGTCAATCTGAAAGTCAACGGCGTGAGTACAGAATGGGTACTGCACCGCCCTAATGTAGACCCTGTCGGCATGGTAGAAAAGGCACTTTTGGGGGCAGACCTTAAAAAAGAGCTTCAGGGTGCTGTACCCACCGCTTACCACTACCGTGCCCTGCAGCGTGCGCTCAAGCACTACATGTCCATCGAAGCGGAGGGTGGCTGGGCACCGGTACGTCTGCATGCCCGCAAACTTAACCCCGGCAAACGTGATCCTGGCGTCTACTCGCTGCGAGAGCGTCTGCGTGTTACTGGAGAGTACCGCGTATGTTCAGAGAGTAGCGAAGACGACCGCTATGACAGTTGTCTTCTCGAAGCGGTCAAACTTTTTCAGACCCGAAACGGTTTGAAAGCCGATGGTGTTGTGGGACCTGCAACGCTGCGAAAGCTCAATATCCCTGTCTCCCGGCGGATCACCACAATCCGTCTTAACCTTGACCGTATCAAGTGGCTCAATCCAAGGCAGCCTCACCATCATATCATCATCAATATTCCCTTCTTTACGCTCTATTTCGAAGAAGATGGCAAGCTGCTTACCTCCATCCGGGTCATTACCGGAAAACCCAACCACCCTACCCCCATTTTCTCTGATGAGGTAGAGATGATCGTCCTCAATCCCTACTGGAACGTGCCAAAAAGCATCATCCAAAAAGAGATGATCCCCAAACTGCTGCGCAACCCCTATGCCCTCAAGCGCGAAGCCATACAGATCTACTCCGGCTGGGGGAAAGATGCAAAGGTTGTCGACCCTGCTTCGGTCAACTGGGCGCAATACCGCTACAGCAAACATGTTCCCTACCGCTTCGCACAGCAACCCGGATACAAGAATGCACTCGGAAAGATCAAGTTCCTCTTTCCCAACAAGTTCTCGGTCTATATGCATGATACACCGACAAAGCGTCTCTTTCTCAGAAACAAGCGTGCTTTCAGTCACGGCTGTGTGCGTCTTCAGGAGCCCAAGAAGCTGCTGGAGACCTTTGCGAGCTTCGAGCCGATCGATATGGAAAAGGCCGATACGATCCTTAAAGGCAAGAAGAATGTCTACATGAAGCTCAAAGAGAAGGTACCGGTTGATATCATCTACCTGACCGCATGGGTGGACTACGACGGCCATCTGCAGTTCAGGGACGATGTCTATCACTACGACGAGATGCAGCTGCAGTCGTACAAAAGGTGGTAAAATGGCGTTTGATTATGCAGTCGTACTGACAGGAAGTATCGCTACGGGTAAAAGCACGGTGGCGCGGATGTTCGAAGAGGACGGTTTTGCCATCATCGATGCGGATACTATTGCACACGAAGTGCTTGAATCGCAGCAGGAGACGATAGCCCGGATGTTCGGCAGTGAAGTTGTTCAGGAGGGCAAGGTGGATAGAAAGGCACTTGGGAAAGTGATCTTTGCCGACCCGCTCAAACGAAAGGCGCTCGAACAGCTGCTTCATCCGCTTATCTATGATGTCATCGAAGCCAGAGCGAAGGAAGAGGATGCAAAGCGCAAGCCCTACATTGTCGATATACCGCTTTTTTTTGAGGGAGGGCGTTACCCCATCAAGTGCTCACTGGTAGTGTATGCTGCGCCGGAGCAGCAGCTGGAGCGTGCCATGGCGCGTGACGGGTTGGATGAAGAGGCCGCGCTTGAGCGTATTGCTTCGCAGATAGACATTACCGAAAAGCGTTTTCTGGCAGACTATGTGATCGACAATACCAAAGACGAAGTACACTTGCGACGTGAATATGAACAGGCCAAAGATGCTATTTTGAAGGAGTTTGCATGACAGTGACCAAATATTCGGCCAACGGGAACGATTTTATTTTTTTTATCGCCAAAGAGAAGGCCGACAGAAGTGAATTAGCCAAGAAGCTTTGCCACCGCCAGAATGGTGTAGGTGCAGACGGTATGGTGGTACTGTTGCCCCATCCGGAGTATGATTTCGAGTGGGAATTCTACAATGCCGACGGCTCGTACGCGGCAATGTGCGGCAACGCCAGCCGTGCCGCAGCACACTTTGCCCACGAAAAGGGTATCAGTAAAGAGGGCAGGGCAGAGTTTCTTACCGGTGCAGGGGTCATCCGCGCAACGATCAACGGCCTCTATGTGGTCAGTGATATGGTTGAGCCCAAAATTCTGCGTACTGACATCGAGGAAGAGGGTGAAACATGGTGGCTGATCGATTCGGGTGTACCGCATTTGGTAGCTGTACGTGACAATATTGATGAATTTGATCTGGAACAGGCTCGCAGACTGCGCGAGAAGTACGACACCAACGTCAATATCTGCCGTATGGAAGGGGACGACACGATGTATGTACGTACCTACGAGAGAGGTGTGGAAGATGAAACACTGGCATGCGGTACAGGCATGGTTGCCTGTTTTATCCGCAACCACAAAGAGGGGAGGGCGGCCGATCAGGTGAAGGTCTTTCCTAAAAGCGGTGATGAACTTTACGTCAGCTATGAAGAGGGTGTTTACCGTTTTGGCGGGAAAGTGACCAAAACCTTTATTGCCGAAACACTGATTTAGAGAGGAAAATATGAAAAAACTGTTATATATCGCCATGCTCATTGGCAGCCTGTTTGGCGGAGAATTTGATGATGCGATGCAAGCCTACAAGGCAGGCAACTACATCCAGGCACTTAACGGATTCTATGTGCTGGCAAAGAACGGCGACCCGCAGGCACAATACAATGTAGGGTTAATGTATGCCCTTGGCAAAGGGACACAGCCCGATGCCAAAAAAGCGATGGAGTGGTACGCAAAGGCAGCCAAGCAGGGCATGTCTCAGGCACAATTCAACCTGGGAGAGATCTATCAGAATCTCGGCGGAGTAGAAGCACATGGATATGAGAAAGCGAAATACTGGTATGAAAAGGCTGCTGCGCAGGATGTTGCACAGGCATATAACAACCTCGGCGCTCTCTATCTTGAAGGCAAAGGCGTAAAGAAGGATATTGAAAAAGCATTGACATACTTCGGTAAAGCAGCCGAGCTTGGCGATGCCAATGCAGACCTGAATCTCGGCATTCTTTACGCCTGGGGAGAGGGTGTCCCCAATGACAAAATGAAAGCCTATGAGTACTTCAAAAAAGCACTGAGTGCCGGCAAGCAGCAGGCCGGAGGTTACCTTGAAAAACTCTGTAAAGAGAGCAGCTGGGTGTGTGAAAAGAAGTAAGTCACCGCTTCTTTCCTGATTTGGGGGAAAACTTAAGCTTTCTTCCTATATAATTTCCACCTACAAAATTTGTGGTCGCGTAGCTCAGTTGGTAGAGCACTACCTTGACATGGTAGTGGTCGTTGGTTCAAGTCCAATCGTGGCCACCATTGCTCATATTTTTTTCTGCTCACTCCAATTTTTCAAAAATCATAGTATAATACTCCCAATTACGTTTGAAAGAGGGAAATCATGGACAAGTCAATGATGGTGTTTATTGCCGTGGGTATAGGTTTTTTTTATGTAGTAACGACGTATGTCGGGGACATACAGAAAGAGGATGACCGTCTTCAGAATACCGGCTATGAACAGGAGCACAGGTTCGACCAGTACTATACTGAAGACAGTATAGGCGAGAAGATACTCGATGTTACCCTTGCCGATCCTCAAACGCAGGTAGCCGCATGGAACAAGAGCCCTCTGAAAAAGGAGTATCTTGAGCTCTTCCCCGACTTCGATACAATGCGTACTTTTATTAAGAATCGTGTGAGAGGGAAGGTACTTATAGAGAAACTCAACAAGCAGATTAAAGATGTTGAAGATAAATTTTTCTCCGGTACAATCGATGCGGAAACTGCCAAGCGTACACTTGGACAGCTCAAATAGTATTTATCTGCACGGATCGGTCATTTGGTTTCTGTCTGCATACAAATAGACTTCTACACGCCGGTTCAGCGCTCTGTTTCTCGGAGTATCATTCGGTGCGATCGGTTTCTCCCATGAACATCCTTTTATGAGCGGACGGCCGTTGACAGCCAACAGGTTGGCAACGCTTCTTGCCCGTCTTTCAGAAAGTGCCTGGTTGTACTCGTAACTTCCCGTATTGTCCGTAAAGCCGGCTACACCCACAATGGTTTGAGGATACTGTGCGAGTACCTGTGCCACTTTTTCCACTTTTGCTTTTGCGCTTGGCTGCAGTCTGTCCGAATTGGTTTTGAACATCATTTTGTCCCGGAACATGATCTTGACATAGGTAGGGTGTTTGGAGACAATGATGTCGTGTCTGGGATCAAGTGCAGCAAGCGGATCATTGTTGACACCGGTACCCAGTGCACGTGCTACGGCATTGGCCTGTTCATCCAGACTGTACCCTATGCCTCCCCCCAGTGCAGCACCGAGAAGTGCCCCGATGACAGCACGTTCTCCTTTGTGGTGTCCTTTTGTGTTGTATCCTATGGCTGCACCGGCCAGTGCGCCTGTCAGTGCGCCTGTTTTGGTGCGGTCATAGCTTTGGTCTTCTACCAGTCCCGGCTGGTTATAGCAGCCGGTAAGCAGCAAGAGTGCAGCACTTGCGCTTAATATGCTTTTTCGATATATCATCATTTCCTCTCCTTTTTATTCATGCCATCCGCCGGTTTCGACGGGTTGCGGATTGTTTTCATCTACCGCGTTGCCTATTAGTCCGCCTACTGCAGCACCGGCAAGTGCACCGAGTGCAGCATTCCTTCCTCTATGGTGGCCGCTATTGTATCCGATTACAGAACCGGCGAGTGCACCGGTAGCTATACCGGTTTGTGTTGCATTGTTTGGTACAACTTCATTCCCTGTGCATCCTGTCAGGAGGAATAGGGAGATACCTGTCATGGTAACGATTAGTTTGCTATACTTCATTGTTCATTCCTTCTGTATGAAATATGACGATTATAGCACGTCATTGCAAATTAATTGTGAATCGTTTTCTCTTTTTGGGTGATTTTTTTATGCCACTCATCGAGTGTCTTCTCAAATCCCATGCCGCTGCTTTCATAAAAATGCATCTGTCTGGGTAAATAAGGTTGTTCAACCCAACCGCCGAAGTCATGGGGATAGCGGTAGGTTTTTGCATGGGTTTTGATATGATCGGGAACAGGATAAATATGCCCCGCTTTGATCGCCTTTTGTGCCCGGTTAATCGCCATATAGGCGCTGTTGGACTTGGGGGAGGAAGCGAGGTAAACCGTCAGCTGTGCAAGGGAAATACGCGCTTCAGGGTAGCCGATATGCTTGACGATGTCGAGCGTGGAAGCAGCAAGGTTGAGCGCATGAGGGTTGGCGTTTCCGATATCTTCACTGGCGAGAATGGCAAGCCGTCTTGCAATGAACTCGGCAGGCTCACCCCCTTCAATGAGACGGGCAAGGTAATAGAGTGCCGCATCGATGTCCGAGCCCCGGATACTTTTGATCATTGCTGAAGCAAGTTCATAGTGGCTTTCGCTTTCACTGCTGCCTGCCTGCATGGCGTGGGGGCGGATGGACTTGAGTGTCTCAAGCGTTACGGGGCTGGAGACGGCGGCAGCGCTTTCCAGAAGGTTGAGCATCGCGCGCAGATCCCCACCGCTGGAGAAGACGAGGTACTCTCTGGCATCTTCCTCCGCTTCTATATGCTCTTTTTGAAGTACGCTGTCCAAAAAAGCATGCATCGCTTCACTGTCGATGGCATCCAGTTTGAAGAGGTGGGAGCGTGAACGCATCGCCGCGCTCAGTGAGTAGTAGGGGTTTTCTGTCGAAGCGCCGATGATGAGCGCATCGTTGTTCTCCATAAACGGAAGCAGTACCTCCTGCTGGTTCTTGCTGAGTCTGTGTACTTCATCGATGAAAATAAGCGGTTTCTGAAGGGCATTGGCATAGGTTTTAAAGATTTTTCGCAGCTCCTCTATCTTGAGAGAGGTAGCATTCATTTCGTAAAAGGGGCGCCCCAGTGTCTGTGCGATGACACGTGCAAGCGTGGTCTTGCCGCATCCGGGAGGGCCGTAGAGAAAGGTGTGTTCGAGTTTGCCGCTTTCAATGAGTTTGCGCAGCACGCCCTCTTTGCCAAGCAGCCGTTCCTGTCCTGCAATCTCGTCAAGGCTGACCGGACGGTACTTGAGTGCCAGGGTACTCATTGTGCCTGTTCATCCTCAACAGTTCTCTTCTTGGCCTTTTTCTGCTCTTTTTTGCGTGCTTTGAGAAAGGCATGCAGATCATCATACTCGCGTTTGGTGAAAAAGCGTGTTTTATTTGTGGGCAGGTTGTTCAGCTCGATACCGCCGAAGGCCACGCGCTTGAGATCAAGTACCTTTGCATCGAAATGTGCGAAGAAACGGCGCAGTTCACGGTTTTTGCCTTCGTTGATGGTCACGCGCAGCTTGGTATAGTTTTTGCCTTCACTCCGAAGCTCGAAGCCTACAAAGGGGGCGAACTCCATACTGCGTATCTTGCTCTTCTCGTGTGCACCGGCAGTAGCATTGTCAAGCACCAGCCCTTCACGCATTGCATCAACCATCTCCTGTGTGAGTGGTTTATCGATCTTGATGTTGTAGGTACGGTCAAGGTTGCTCTCCATCAGTGCCGTAGCGACGTCTACATTGTCCGTCAGCAGCAAAAGCCCTTCGGAGGCATAGTCGAGCCTGCCTACAGGGATAAAGTGCCTGAATTTGCCCGGAAGCTTATGGTAGATGGTGGTACGTCCCCGGTCATCCTTTTTGGTCACCAGCACCCCTTTGGGCTTGTTGTAAACAATGACGGTTACTTCGTTACCCTTCTCTTTGACCATCCGCCCCTTGACAAAGATCCGGTCACCGGGCTGCACCTCGTAGCCAAACTCTCGGATGGGGCGTTTGTTGAGGGTGACCTCTCCTGCTTCAATGAGTTTGTCGGCTTCCCGTCTGGAATATTTGGTATTATGGGCGATATATTTGTTCAGTCTCATGTTTGTGCCTTACTTGCTTTTGATACCTGCATTAACCAGGTCATGAATGTGTAACACGCCTGCTATTTTCCCTTCCTCGTCGGTAATGGGGAGCAGCTGAATACGTGCATTTTCTATAATTTCGAGTGCTTCACTTGCAAGAAGCTCTGTGTTGTGGTAGCTTTTGGGGGCTTTTGTAGCATAGGTATATGCACGCTCATCCATGCTAAAGCCTTCCTGCATGAGTGCACGTCTCAGGTCACCGTCACTGAGAATAGCGCTTAGCTTTCCATCTTCATCGGTAATAAGTACATTGCCGAGTTTCCCCTCACTCATAGTGACAATCGCTTCTTTGAGCGGTGTGGTCTGCGTGATGACCGGTAAATTTTCTGTCCTCATCAGATCTTTGATTTTGACAAAGAGCTTTTTCCCCAGCGCACCGCCGGGGTGGAAAGAGGCAAAATCCTCTTTTTTGAAACCTCTTTGTCTCATCAGTGCCACCGCCAGTGCGTCACCCAGCGCCATCGTCAGGGTTGTCGACGCAGTGGGTGCAGTGTTGAGCGGGCAGGCTTCTTTTTCTACCGAAATGTCAAGCCATACATCGGCATACTGCCCCAGAGAAGAGTTACGGTTTCCTGTCATACCTATTAGCGGAATCTCAAAACGTTTGATGTGCGGCAGAATCTTCGTCAGCTCTTCACTCTCGCCGCTGCTGCTGATGGCAAGCAGGGTATCTTCCCTACCGATCATTCCCAGGTCACCGTGCAGTGCTTCAGTAGGGTGCAGAAAGAAGCTCGATGTTCCTGTTGAGGCGAAAGTAGCCGCCATTTTGGCACCTACAAGCCCCGATTTTCCCACACCGGTGATGATCAGTTTCCCTTTGGTCTGTAAAATGAGTTCGACAGCTTTGGTGAAGTTCTCATCGAGTCTTTCGGCTGCTTTTTGCAGTGTATCCGCTTCGATAAGCAGGGTTTCTTTGGCGCTCTCTATAAGGTTCATGGTTTCGCTCGTTATGAATGGATTGTCAGAATATGATTATAGCATAGATGTGGGCAGGGGAGGGTAGACCTCCCTGTATTGCAGGACTTAAACGACAAAGACGGTAGGTATGATGAGAGGATAGCGCTTTTTGGTACGTACAATATGCTTGCGTACGGCCGCCCTGATTTCGGTTTCGATGACAGTATGCTCAGGGATACCTTTGGCTTTCATATTCAGCAGCATCGTCTCGAGCAGTTGTTCGATCTCTTTGGCGAACTTTTTGTCCTCTTTGTCCGGTACCAAACCGTGTGTGTAGACAACCGGTTTGCCTACCAGTTTTCCTTCACTCTGTGATACCTGTGCGACAATCGTTACGATACCGTCTTCTGCAAGCTTCTGTCTGTCAAGTACAACATCATTTTCTATGGTCATGTTGTTCTGATTGTCGATGTATGTTTTGCCCGACTTGACCGTTTTGACCTTCTTGAGGTATTTGGGTGTGATCTCTACCTGGTCACCGTCGCTCATCAGCAGAATGTTACGCTCATCGACACCACAGGTGACTGCGGTTTTTGCATGTTTAGCGATGTGGTTGTATTCTCCGTGGACAGGCAGGAAGAACTTTGGCTGTACCAGTCTGAGGATGAGTTTTTGTTCCTCCTGTGCGGCGTGTCCGGAGACGTGAATGTCGCTGAACTCTTTGTATCGTACCGTAACCCCCGCTTTCATCAGCAGGTTCATCAGCTTCGAGACACTCGCTTCGTTGCCCGGAATAGCAGAAGCGGAAATGATGACTGTGTCGCTTGGTTTGAGTTTGATATGGCGGTGTTCGTCTGTCGCCATACGGTTGAGTGCCGCCATGGTTTCTCCCTGTGACCCTGTTGTGACAATAAGGATTTCATGGTCAGCATACTTTGGTACTTCATGTACTTCGATGAAGTGTCTATCGTCTATGTCTACAAAGCCCAGAGCACGGTTGGTCTCAACGTTACGCTCCATAGAACGTCCGATGACACAGATCTTTCTGCCATGTTTGACCCCACGCTGCATTGCCTGGAAGATACGGTGTACGTTGGAGGAGAAGGTAGACATAATGACACGTCCCTTCGCCATCTCGAAGAGCTGGTCAAAGGTCTTGCCAACCACGGTTTCACTCTTGGTAAAGCCCGGGTTGTGTGAGTTGGTCGAGTCCGAAAAAAGACAGAGCACTCCCTTTTCTCCATAGTGTGCGTAGCGTCTCAGATCCATTGTATACCCGTCTACAGGCGTGTGGTCTATCTTGAAGTCTGCAGTGTGCATCAATATGCCTGCAGGGGTTTCAATGGCCAGTGAGCAGGCATCGATGATAGAGTGGGTATTGTGGATCCACTCTATCTTCATATCACCGATTTCATACTGTTTACGTTTGGTCACAAAACGGAAATATTTTGAGTCACCTTTGAGGCCGTGCTCGTTGAATTTGTTCTCAATCATTGCCAGTGCCAGCGGGGTACCGTAAATTGGGAACTTCAGTTCCTTGAAAAGGTAGGGAACCGCACCAATGTGGTCTTCGTGGCCGTGTGTAATAACAATGGCCTTGATCTTGTCCTTGATGGTGTGCAGGTAGCTGAAATCGGGTACAAGAATGTCCACCCCGTGCATTGTTTCATCGGGGAAGCTCATTCCCACATCGATGACGATGGCGGTCGTCTCCGTCTCGAGTACGGCCATATTCCCGCCGATCTCTCCAAGTCCTCCAAGCGGGGTGAAGCGCACTTTGCCTTTGGAGTTGAGATCCATCTGCTTCCATGGTGCCATTCTGGCTTCCTGGACGCGTTTGTTCTCTTCAAGTGAAGCACGCATGGTGTCGTTGACGGTAGTGACATTTTTGCGCTTGTTTCCGCCGCGCCCTTTGTTGCCTCCGCTGTTGCGGCTGGTATTGCCGGGCTTTCGGTTATTGTTGTTGGCTTGCTTCTGCCCTTGGCTCTGGTTGCCCTGGCCTTCTTGTCGTGGCTGTCCGCCCTGACGGTTAGGGTTGGATTTTCTGTTACGGTTACGGTTTCGATTGCGGTTTTCGCCGCTTTCGCCGCCGCCGCCATTCTGTCCCTGACCGGGATTATTGTTCTGTCTGTGTGGGTTGGGTCTTCTGTTGCGTTGCGGCTTATTGCCTTCCTGCGTTTTTTGCCCTTGATTTTGATTGTTTTCGTTGGTTGGTTTGCTGTTTTCCATCTAACATATCCTTTAATTCATTATATAGCAGATGATACATCGATGTCCCAGCTTCATGAGGCCGCAAGTTCGGATCGAGATCCAGTTTTGCGAAAGTCTCTGCAACTCTATCTTTTGAGAAAGCGGCAGTAAGATTTTTGAAAAGCTTTTTGCGCGGCTGCGCAAAAGCGACCCTGAGGAAGGCTTCAAACTTTTCATCATTCAGACTACGGTCTTTCTCTATTAAAAGCACGGCAGAGGTTACCTTGGGCGGCGGAATGAACGCTTCGGGTTCTACCTCGAAGCAGAGCGTGGCCTTCCCGACGCTCGAAGCCAGTACGGAGAGGGCAGAAAAGGCCTTCTCGCCGGGTTTGGCAGCGAACTTGACGGCAACTTCCTTCTGAACCATGACCAGTATGGACCGGCACCGTTCATCCTTGAAAGCTTTCAATATGATATTGGTTGCAATATAGTAGGGGAGGTTCGCTACCAGATGATAAGGTTCATCCAGAAGAGCGCCTTCCCCCCAACGCTCAAGCACATCTCCGCAGCGCAGTTCGAAGTGTCCCTGTGAGATAGGGGCTTCAAATTCCGTTGAAAGATGCTCGCATAGTCTTTTATCAACCTCAAATGCTGTGACATTTCGAGCTTTTACAAGCTCTTTGGTTAAATCACCTAAGCCAGGCCCGATCTCGGCAACCTTCAGGTTGTCCTCGGGCATCGCTTGGATGATTTTCTGCAGGTAGAAACTGTTTTTCAGAAAATTCTGGCCGAATTTTTTAGAAGCAAATTCTGCCAAATTGTCGTTTATCATACTGTAATCTACCTTTATAGCCAATGGCTAAACCCCTATTTGGGATAATTTTTGTATAATCTTACCATAAATTTGCCCAAAATGGCGGTAAAAATGGAGAAAGCATGGACTATTTTGCAAAACGCATCATCCCCTGTCTCGATGTAGACGGCGGACGTGTGGTAAAGGGGGTCAACTTTGTCGGCCTCCGAGATGCGGGAGATCCGGTCGAAGTAGCACGCCGCTATAACGAGGAAGGTGCGGATGAATTGACCTTTCTCGATATTGGAGCAAGTCATGAGGGACGTGATACCATTGTGGATGTCGTAAAAAAAGTTGCCCAGGAGGTATTCATCCCTCTTACTGTTGGTGGAGGTATACGCAAGCTTGAAGATATTTATGCACTGCTCAATGTGGGATGTGACAAAGTAAGTATCAACTCTGCCGCCATCAAACGACCGGAATTCATAGAAGAAGGTGCAAAACGTTTTGGTTCCCAGTGCATTGTTGTTGCCATCGATGCCAAGCGTGTGGGAGAGGGTGAGTGGCACATATTCACACATGGCGGCCGTAACGATACGGGCATCGATGCTGTAGCCTGGGCGAAAGAAGCTTACGACAGAGGTGCGGGTGAGCTGCTGGTCACTTCAATGGATGCAGACGGCACCAAGGCGGGCTTCGACAATACACTCAATCGTGCTATTGGTGAAGTGGTCAACATCCCGGTCATTGCCAGCGGCGGGGCGGGGACAATGGAACATATGAAAGAGGCATTTACCGAGGGGCATGCTGATGCAGCACTGGCAGCCTCCATCTTTCACTTCAGAGAGATCGACATTATGGATCTCAAACGCTACCTCAAGGCAGAAAACATTCCGGTGAGGCTCTGATGATCGTATGTGCGGGTCGTATCGAACAATTCGATTTTGCCCGTCCTGTCGGTATTGGCATGATTGAATCGGCGATCACACTGACACAGTTATGCATAGAGGAAAAGCCTGAAGAGATTCTCTTTGTAGGTACAGCAGGTGCCTATGGAAAATATGAGATTTTTGATATTGTATCATCACATACAGCAGCCAATATTGAACAGAGCTTTTTTGAAGGAAATGCCTATTCTCCTATTTCAGATGTGTTGGATGGCATTTCCTGTGATGGTACAGGGAAAGTGCTTTCCAGGGTTTCACGTGAAACAAAAAATGCCGTGATTGTCAACTCGTCAAACTACATAACGACCAACAGGGCATTATGGGAACATTATACAGCTCGCAATATATACCTGGAAAATATGGAGTTTTTTGGTGTACTACAGGCGGCGAAGCAGTGTGGTATTCCTGCCTCTGGATTCTTCATTGTCACCAACTATTGTGACGAGAATGCGCACAGAAATTTTGTAAAAAACCATCAAGAGGCGATGAATCGACTCTCGATATATATGAAAGAAGGGATTAAACAGTGAAAGGACATCTCGTCAAATGGGATTATAAAAAAGCGTTTGGCTTTATTGCGCCAGATGATGGTTCCGAAAATATATTTATACATATATCAGATTTTAGAGTAAAAGGTTATCGTCCAAAGGTTGGTGATGTGATTATGTATGAAGTTGGTAGAGGAAAAGATGGTAAGAAAAAAGCTATTCGAGCCTATACCCAGAATATTAAGACTGAGCATTCCGCGTTGTCTAATCGTACAATACACCCATATGCTGAAAAAAAGCCGAAAAGAAGAAGGCTTTTTTCTTCTAGAAGGATTAAGCTTCTAATATCATTGGCGATACTACTTGTTATATTTGGTAAATTTCATTTTTTTGATAAATCAAACAGTAATAGACTACCAGTAGTTGGCCATTCATATAATACAACATATAAAGAGTCTATTGAAGAAACTGATGATTTTAGTACTTTTATGAAAGAACAGGAAAAATTTAGAGAGAAACATACAAAAAAAACTTTAACACACCATAATAGTCAAACTATGGATCGATGTGATGGAAGAGAATATTGTAGCCAAATGAATTCATGTGAAGAGGCAAAGTACTTTATAAATCACTGCCCAAATACAAAAATGGATGGAGATGGTGATGGGATACCCTGTGAAAGCCAGTGGTGTGGACATTAAAATGAGGATAATATGAAAAAAATCATTCAAGACTTAACCAAACAAGAGCTGGCAGAGAATATCAAGCCGGCATTCAGAGCCAAACAAATCTACCAGTGGATTTACCATAAGTATGCAACTTCATTTGAAGAGATGAAAAATTTGCCAAAAGGACTTCGGGATGAGTTGGAATCGGAATATACACTGACACCGCTCAAGACGGTGACGGTACAGGACAGCATCGACGGCAGCCGAAAATATCTCTTTGAACTGCATGACGGTCATACTGTTGAAGCGGTCTTGCTGCTGATGCGTGACAAGGAGTACCATGAAGATGGCTCTGTGAAGCATCAGGAGCGCTATACAGTCTGTATCTCCTCCCAGGTAGGGTGCAAGGTAGGGTGTGCCTTTTGTTTGACTGCAAAAGGCGGTTTTATGCGAAATTTGACCCCTGGAGAGATTGTCGAGCAGCTGCGTTTGATCAAAAAGGACAATGATATTGCTGCCAACCGCCGTGTCAACATTGTTTTTATGGGAATGGGTGAGCCGCTTGACAACCTCGATGCGGTTGCCAAATCGGTAAAAATCTTCGCAGACGAAGAGGGAATGGCGATTGCCCCACACCGACAGACTATCTCAACTTCTGGTCTCAGCAGCAAGATCGAGAAGCTTGGGAAAATGGAGCTTGGCATCAATCTTGCCATCTCACTGCATGCGGTCGATGACGAACTGAGGCAGAAACTTATGCCGATCAATAAAGCCTACAATATCGAGTCGATCATCACCGCAGTCAAAAACTTTCCTGTCAACGACAGGAAGCGTGTGATGTTCGAATACCTTGTCATCAAGGATGTCAACGACGACATCAGTGCGGCAAAGAAGCTGCTCAAACTCCTCGACGGTATCAAGGCAAAGGTCAATCTCATTTACTTCAACCCCTACGGCGGAACAGAGTTCAAGCGCCCGACCGAAGAGGATATGAAGAAGTTTCAGGAGTATTTAACCAAAAGAGGACTACATTGCACCATCCGCGAGTCCAAGGGGCTCGATATTTCCGCTGCCTGCGGCCAGTTGCGCGAGCAGGAAGCCAAAGGAGAGGTGTAGTATGCCTGATGTACAAATTGGAATGTTGGTATTTATTGTGCTGGTTGTCGGTATCGGCGGCGGCTGGTTTGTCTATGAAGCGAATAGAAGCGATGACGAATAGTCACGCGTTGCGTGAAGTGAAGAATTAATAGTGAACAGTTTTGGTAGGCTTTTCGTTCCGAAAAACTTTTATTTCTGTAGGGTGCGTAGTCACGCACCTTCAAGCCGTTGATCGAAAATAAACGTTACTCTTACCATACAGTTCAAAGGTGCGTGACTACGCACCCTACGTGAATTCACTCATTAAACTTCCGCTTTTTTATGGAACATATCTCCCCCTTCATCCCTGCAAAATCAACTTTACTCTCAATAAAATAGGTTGCTCCGTAAGAAAATTTCAGTGTCTGTGCATGAAGCATCAGCCGTGTAGCACCCGTTTGCTCAAGACGTTGCTGTGGTGTAAGGATATCTTCTAAATATGCATTGGCAGTTTGGAATGTTGTACCGTAAATGGGGTCACCCAAAATAGGGTGTTTCACGTGAAACAAATGAACCCGAATTTGGTGTGTTCTCCCTGTGAGGGGATAGCAGGCGACCAAGGTTGCATCCAGTTTCGCATCATAATGCAGCGGTTTAAAGTCTGTACGGGAGTGTTTCCCATTATTGTCGATAAATACTTTGTGTTTACATTCTGAATAATCATTATTGATTTTAATGGGTTCATCTACAAAGAATGGCTCTGTGAGTTTACCGTCAACCCAGGCAAGATAACTTTTGTGGATTGTCTTTTTTTCAAAGGCACTTTTGAGGAAGTTCTCTGCCTTTTTATGCTTACTGGCAAGCAACAGACCGGAAGTTTCCATATCAATGCGATGGGTTGCATTGGCATTTTCTCCATGCAAAGCACGTATCTCATCAAGCATGGAGTAGGGGGTTTCCATTTTGTTGGGGTGAACCAATACACCGGAAGGCTTTTCGAAGATCATGAAATCTCTGTTTTGGAAGAGGGGTTTTACTCCGGTACCTGCGGGCTTGAAATGGACGATTTCTACTTCTCCGGGCTGCAGTTTTGTTCCTGGATTGTAAATGGATTCCCCGTCAACAAGCAGGCGTCCTTTGCAGACAAGGCGTTGCGCCTGCCCTTGCGTGAGGTTGAATGTACGCATTACAAAAAGGAAGGCTGGCATGGCTTGTTTCACGTGAAACTTCTCTTTGACGAACGGCATCTCTCACCTCTTTGTAACAGCTATTTTGGTAGAATAGTACCAAAATTTTACACACATAAGGGTTAGTATGGTAGAACGTTATTCGCGTAAAGAGATGGCAGACAATTGGACTATGCAGGCGAAGTATCAGGCATGGCTTGATGTTGAATTGGCAGTCGTCAAGGCATGGAACAAACTGGGGCTTATCCCTGACGAAGATGCTGAGAAAATTGTTAAAAATGCAGGTTTCTCCGTTGAACGTATCGATGAAATTGAAGCAGTGACCAAGCATGACCTCATTGCATTCACCACTTCTGTTTCCGAGACACTGGGTGAAGAGAGCCGATGGTTCCACTATGGTATGACAAGTTCTGATACGGTTGATACGGCAGTAGCACTGCAAATGGTACGTTCTCTCAAAATCATTATCGAAGATGTAAAGATGATGATGGAGTCAATCAAAAAACGTGCTTATGAACACAAAAAGACACTGATGGTCGGACGCAGCCACGGTATCCATGGTGAACCTATCACCTTTGGTCTGGTACTGGCAGTCTGGTATGACGAGATGGCACGTCACCTTAAAAACCTTGAAGAGACAATGGAAGTCATCAGGGTAGGGCAGATCAGCGGTGCGATGGGCAACTTCGCACATGCCCCGCTTGAGCTTGAAGAGTATGCCATGGAGGAGCTTGGGCTCAAGCCGGCTCCTGTTTCCAACCAGGTGATCCAGCGTGACCGCTATGCACGTCTGGCTTCTGCCCTGGCGCTGCTTGCTTCTTCAGTGGAGAAGTTCGCCGTACAGGTACGCCACTGGCAGCGTACAGAAGTGTATGAGGTGGAAGAGTATTTTGCCAAAGGGCAGAAAGGCTCCTCTGCAATGCCACACAAGCGTAACCCCATTCTTACCGAAAACATTACAGGACTCGCACGTATCATCAGAGCCTACGCTACACCTGCGATGGAAAATGTTGCTCTCTGGCATGAGCGTGATATTTCCCACTCTTCTACAGAGCGTTTCTGGCTGCCGGACTCTTTCATTACGACTGACTTTATGCTCCACCGTATGAACGGGGTCATTGCCAATATGACCGTTATGCCTGAAAACATGATGAAAAACCTCAACCTTACCGGGGGACTTGTCTTTTCACAGCGTGTACTGCTCGAACTGCCCAAAGCAGGTGTCAGCCGCGAAGATGCCTACAAGATCGTACAACGTAATGCGATGAAGGTCTGGGAAGAGATCCAGCAGGGGAAACCGACGGTCAATGAAAAGGGAGAATCTCTATACCTTCAGTATCTGCTTGAAGACAAGGAACTTAGAGAGAAGCTCAGTGAGGAACAGATCAGAGAGTGTTTCAACTATGACTACTACACCAAGAATGTCGATAGAATTTTTGAGCGGGTTTTTGGTAAATAACCGTATCTGAAAGGGGGCTGCCTTCATGCATGCAGCCTCTTGTTTTGGTTGACATTGTTGTCAACTTTCTTCTTGACAACCCCTTCTTTGTAATTACAATCCCTTATAAAAACATTGCCTAAAAATGATACAGAATTTCAAACGTAATTAACCATAATTTGAGTAAAATCGGGTAATCTTTTTGCCCCGATCTGAGGGGTAGTAAAATGTCACAACAATGTTATTTTGTGGCGATAATTCAGGAGTATGTATGATTCGTGTTGTAAAGAGGAACGGTAGGGTAGAGACACTGGATGTCAGCAAGATCCAGAAGTATACATCGGCAGCGGTAGAAGGGCTTGCAGGCGTAAGCCAGAGCGAGCTTGAAGTCGATGCCAAGTTGCAGTTCCGTGACATGATCACCTCTGAAGAAATTCAGACAACACTCATTAAGACCGCTGTGGACAAAATCGATATTGACCGTCCCAACTGGACTTTCGTTGCTGCACGTCTTTTTCTCTACGATCTCTACCACAAAGTTACCGGTTTTACCGGATATAATCATTTGCGCGAGTATTTCGAAAAGGGAGAGAAAGAAGGGCGTATCGTCCTTGGTCTGAAAGAGAAGTATGACCTTGATGATCTCAACGACTATATCAAACCGGAACGTGACCTTCAGTTTACATACCTTGGTATTCGAACGCTTTACGACCGTTACCTTATTAAGGACAAAAAAGGGATCCCCATAGAGCTTCCTCAGCAGCTCTTTATGGCAGTGGCGATGTTTCTGGCACAGAACGAATTTGACTGCCAGACCTGGGCAAAGAAGTTTTACGACATCCTGAGCAAGTTCGAAGTCATGGCGGCTACACCGACACTCTCCAATGCACGTACACCGCGGCATCAGCTCAGTTCATGTTATATCGGTTCGTCACCGGACAACATTGAGGGAATCTTCGATGGTTACAAAGAGATGGCACTGCTTTCCAAGTTTGGCGGCGGTATCGGATGGGACTGGATGCAGGTGCGGGGCATGGGCTCTTTCATTGACGGGCACAAGCATGCAGCAGGGGGTATTGTACCGTTCCTGAAAATTGCCAATGATGTTGCTATTGCCGTTGATCAGCTCGGTACACGGAAAGGGGCGATTGCAGTGTACATCGAGCCGTGGCATGTGGATGTGAAAGATTTCCTTGACCTCAAAAAGAACTCTGGAGAGGAGCGCCGACGTGCGCATGACCTCTTCCCTGCACTCTGGCTCAATGACCTCTTTATGGAGCGTGTGGCAAACGATGAAATGTGGACACTTTTTGATCCGTATGAAGTAAAGGAGTTAACCGAACTTTACGGAGAGGCATTTGAAAAACGCTATGTAGAACTTGAGCACAGCGATGATGAAATTACCCGTGAACGTGTTTCTGCCAAAGGACTCTGGAAAGAGATTCTTCGTTCCTATTTTGAAACAGGCAACCCTTTCCTGACATTCAAAGATACGGCAAACCGTGCCAACCCCAACAAACATGCAGGTATCATCCGCAGTACCAACCTTTGTACAGAGATTTTCCAAAATACCAGCCCCAACTACTACAAAACACGTTTCCGCTTCGTTGACGGGACAGTAGAGTCGTACGATGAGAATGAAATGTTGACAGTTGACAGTGGTGTGACTAAGCCGGCCAAGAAGGTAACGGCGCTTGACAGCCTTAACGGTAAACAGATATGGATCGTTGACAAAGAGTGCATTGACGGTGATACGGCTGTCTGTAACCTCGCATCAGTCAACCTCTCCAAAATCAATAGCAAAGAGGATTTTGAACGGGTCGTACCCATTGCCGTACGAATGCTTGACAATGTTATTGACCTCAACTTCTATCCGTTGGCAAAAGTGAAACGTACCAATGAAAAATCACGTTCCATTGGTCTGGGTGTCATGGGTGAAGCGCAGATGCTCGCTGAACAGAAAATAGAATGGGGAAGTGCAGAGCATCTTGAAAAGATCGATGAGGTGATGGAATCATTCTCTTACTACACGATTGAAGCGTCCAGTAACCTGGCTATTGAAAAGGGTACCTATCCCAATTTTGAGGGCTCCGACTGGTCCAAGGGAATTTTCCCGATCGACAAGGCGAATGAAAATGCCTGTAAGCTCGTTGACAGAGGCGGGCTCTTCGGATACACCCATGATTGGCAGAGGCTTAAAGAGAAAGTCAAACAGGACGGTATGCGCAACGGTTACCTGATGGCGATTGCCCCTACAAGTTCCATTTCCATCCTCACCGGCACTACACAGGCAATAGAACCTGTCTACAAGCGCAAGTGGTTTGAAGAGAATCTCTCCGGGCTCATTCCTGTTGTCGTACCGAACCTCTCTCCTGAGACCTGGCAGTACTATACCCCGGCATATGACCTCGACCAGAATATGCTCATTAAAGCCGGCGCCATCCGTCAAAAGTGGCTCGACCAGGGACAGTCGTTGAATATTTTCATTACCCTCGACAAGGCAAGCGGAAAATACTTGAACGAAATTTACATGAATGCATGGAAATTTGGATTGAAATCAACCTACTACCTGAGAAGTCAGTCCCCTGAGAGTACGAATGATGTCGAAGACAGAAGTCAGGAGTGTGTCGGGTGTCAGTAAAAGAAAGCCAATTTCATGGTTGATGACACACATACCATTCCGTCATTCCTGCGAAAGCAGGAATCTTTGCGTCAACTTGTTGAACAACGTCAAGACCCCGGATCAAGTCCGGGATGACAAACATCCATTTACACCAAAAACTCCAATCTTTATTTAAGCAATGTAGCAGCCAAAATAAGCCGTTTTTACCCTTTTACCAATCTCAGGTATGAAAAAAATAAAAAAAGTGCTTATCATGGCATCTGTTTTTGGGTGTTTTGTAGGGTGTTGTCCCATGACAACACCTTGAAGTTTATGCTGAAATGAAAGTTTTGGTTACAAATTATATTTTTGGTGTTGTGAAGGCGACCAAAGGAAGTGCCTATGGTGCACAACACCCTACAGGAATTTATTCGCCCGTATAGAGCTGTCTCGGTCTGGCAATTTTGGAAGAGGGGTCTTTTTTAAACTCTATCCACTGTGTGATCCATCCAACGGTTCTGCC
>Ga0256829_1000214_pt1 | contig 69408 bp, 74 predicted proteins | sample 131447metaG_FD_185979 | JGI IMG/M metagenome (GOLD analysis project Ga0256829, IMG submission 185979) | Hydrothermal vent microbial communities from Lau Basin, Pacific Ocean - 131-447 | ecosystem: Environmental > Aquatic > Marine > Hydrothermal vents | place: Pacific Ocean: Lau Basin | collected...
TTCTTATTCCCGGAATGCGTAAAGCAAGCTGGTAAGGAGAAGTAAAAGATGATGACAGATATAATTGCAGACTCACTGACTCGTATCAGAAACGCTGCGCAGAGAAAACTGGATGTTACGACACTTCTTCACTCCAATATGATCGAGGCGGTTGTACAGATCTTTGTTGACAAAGGTTACCTCGAAAGTTACAAAGTGAAAGAAGACGGCAACAAGAAGACGATCAAAGTCGTTCTGAAATATGACGACAATGAGAAGAGCGTGATCAATGAGATTAAAAAGATCTCCAAGCCCGGTAGACGTGTTCACAAGGGTAAAGAAGAGATCAGAACATTCAAGAACGGTTACGGTACACTGGTTGTTTCTACAAGCCAAGGCGTACTTGCCAACGATGAAGCGTACAAGCGCGGTATCGGCGGCGAAGTAATCTGTAGTATTTGGTAAGGAGACAAGATGTCAAGAATAGGAAAAAGACCAGTAACTGTCGCAAGCGGTATTGAGGTATCTCTCGACGGTACGACTCTCGTGGCTAAAAAAGGCAATCTTGAAAAGAGACTTGAGACACACGGACGTGTCGGTGTAAATATCGACGGTAACGAAGTGACTTTCATCAGAAAGGGTGACGACAAGCAGTCTGCCGCTTTCTGGGGAACCTACAGAGCGCTTTTCAACAATATCATCATCGGTCTTGACAAGGGCTTCCAGAAGTCACTCGAGATCAACGGTGTCGGTTACAGAGCGGCAGTCCAGGGGAAAACACTCAACCTGCAGCTTGGTTTCTCGCACGACATCAACTTCGAAATCCCTGAGGGACTCGAAATCACTGTCGACAAGAACATCATTACCATCAAAGGTAGCGACAAGCAGGCAGTAGGACAGGCAGCAGCCGAGATCAGAGCATACAGACCACCTGAGCCTTACAAAGGAAAAGGTGTGAAGTACACGGATGAAGTTATCATCAGAAAAGCCGGTAAAGCGGCCGGTAAGTAAGGGGCGATAGATGTTAAAAAGTATTCAGAAAAGAAAAAACAAACTTCGCGCTCAGAGAAAAGCGAGAGTAAGAGGCAAGATCTTCGGTACTGCCGAGCTGCCTAGACTCTCAATCTACAAGTCAAACAAGCACGTCTACGCTCAGGCGATCGATGACAATGCAGGTGCTACACTTGCTGCAGTTGACGGTAGAAAGCTCGGACTCAAAGCGAACAGAGAAGACGCGAAGAAAGTGGCTGCCGAAATGGCGAAAGCACTTGCTTCTAAAAACATTGAGACAGTTGTATTTGACAGAAACGGTTACCTCTACCATGGTGTCGTTGCCGCATTCGCAGATGGCCTCAGAGAAGCCGGAATTAAGTTTTAAGGAAGCATGATGGAAAATCAAGAAATCGAAAAAGAATTCGAAGAAGTGATCGTAAACATCGGTCGTGTTACCAAGGTTGTCAAGGGTGGTAGACGATTTAGATTTACCGCACTTGTCGTCATCGGTGACAAAAAAGGTAACGTTGGTTACGGATACGGAAAAGCCAAAGAAGTTCCCGACGCAATTAAAAAAGCGGTAGATGATGCTCACAAGAATCTTGTGAAAGTGAATATCAAAGGAACAACGATCGCACACGACATTGAGCACAAGTTCAATGCAAGCCGTATTGTTCTGCGCCCGGCAAGTGAAGGTACAGGGGTTATCGCAGGTGGAGCTGCACGTCCGGTACTCGAACTTGCAGGCGTACAGGATGTACTGTGCAAATCGATCGGTTCAAACAACCCAAATAACCTGGTAAGATGTACAATTCAGGCACTTACCAGAATCAAATCGTAAGGGGTATAGTATGGGTCTACATAATTTACAGCCGGCTCCCGGTTCTACTCGCAACAGAAAGAGAGTAGGACGCGGACAGGGGTCAGGTACAGGTAAAACAGCAGGTCGTGGTAACAAGGGTCAAAAAGCAAGATCTGGTTACAGCAAGAAAAGAGGTTTCGAAGGTGGGCAAATGCCACTCTATAAGAGACTTCCTAAAGTTGGATTTGTTTCAAAAGTTGAAAAACCGTATGTCATCAATGTCGACAAGATCAAAGCAGTCGCAGAGCTTGACGAGATTACACTTGAGAGTATCAAAAGCGTACACAAGTTGCAAAAAACCGTTACCAGAGTCAAACTGATCGGTTCATCTGCAAAAGATCTTGCAAGCAAGATCAAAGATGACGCTGTCACCACAAGCGGAAAATAATCATGGGTAATGCTTTAACTCAAAAAATCCTGATTACATTGGGATTCCTTTTTGCGTACAGAGTTTTAGCCTATATTCCTACTCCGGGGGTTGATTTGACGGTTATCAAAGATTTTTTTGATAACAATACAAACAACGCCCTCGGGATGATGAACATGTTCTCCGGTAATGCCGTGAGACGTTTGAGTATCATCTCGTTAGGTATTATGCCTTACATCACAGCTTCCATCGTTATGGAACTCCTCGCAGCAACTTTCCCCACACTCGGCCAAATGAAAAAAGAACGTGACGGTATGCAGAAGTATATGCAGATCATTCGTTATTTCACCATCTTTATTACTGTCGTACAGGCTATTGGTGTATCCATGGGGCTGCAGAGTATGACCGGACGTGAAGGGCAAAGCGCGGTAATGATCGATCCTGTAACCTTTACGGTATTGACAACCTTTTCTATGTTGACAGGTACAATGCTTTTGATGTGGATCGGTGAGCAGATTACGCAGAAAGGTATCGGTAACGGTATCTCCCTGATTATCTTTGCCGGTATTGTTTCGGGCATTCCTGCAGCAATAGGAAACACAATCCGTGCGGTCAATGCGGGAGAAATGAATTTCCTGGTTGTTTTGGCAATTCTGGCAGTAGTGCTTGTGACCATTCTTGTCATTATATATGTGGAACTGGGAGAACGCCGTGTGCCTATCTCATACTCACGCAAAACAATCATGCAGAACCAGAGCAAGCGTGTCATGAACTACATCCCTATTAAGGTGAACCTTTCAGGTGTCATTCCTCCAATCTTTGCATCAGCGGTATTGATGTTCCCATTGACAATGCTGCAGGCAAGTACGAATCCGGTGTTGACTGCCATTGCAGATGCATTGAGTCCGGGAGGTATCGTCTTTAACATTGCGACCTTCTTCCTTATTATTTTCTTTGCATTCTTCTATGCCTCTATTGCATTCAATGCGAAAGATATTGCAGACAACTTGAAGCGACAGGGCGGGTTTATCCCCGGTGTCAGACCCGGCGAACATACCAAAGAGTTTCTCAACGAAGTGGCAAGCCGTCTGACAGTGTGGGGTGCGATCTATCTTGGACTTATTTCGACAGTACCGTTCGCAATCATTTCGGGTATGGGTGCAAGCTTCTACTTTGGTGGGGTTTCAGTGCTCATTATTGTTCAGGTAGCACTCGATACGATGCGTAAAATAGAAGCACAGCGTACGATGAACCAGTATGATACACTGGGTAATGTAGGTCTCTAATGGCTATTGCAATTCGAAAACCCGATGAGATCGCCAAGCTCAAAGCAGCTGGCGAGATTGTCGGCAATACACTTCAGTATCTTCAATCTATAGTAAAACCCGGTATGACACTCAAAGAGATCGATGCGCTCGGTGAAGCATATATCCGTGAGGCAGGAGCAGTCCCGTCATTTAAAGGGCTCTACGGCTTTACCGGTTCGGTCTGCACTTCACTTAATGAAGTCTGTATCCATGGTGTTCCTGATGATACAGTGGTCAAAGAGGGTGACATTCTCGGACTGGATATCGGTACAAAGCTTGACGGTTACTTTGGAGATGCGGCAATTACAATGCCTGTCGGTGAAGTTTCCGAAACAGACAAGGCGCTTATAGCATGTTCGAAGGGCGCACTCTATCATGCGATCGAACAGATTAAACCGGGCATGCGTTTTAAAGAATTGACCAAGATCTTGGAAGACTATATTACCGAAGCCGGTTTTGTTCCCCTTCGCGACTATTGTGGTCACGGTATTGGCACCAAACCGCATGATGAACCCAATATTCCCAATTATCTTGAGGGTAAACCCAACCAGGGACCCAAGATTAAAAATGGCATGGTCTTCTGTCTTGAGCCGATGGTATGTCAAAAAAGCGGTACGCCGGTATTGCTTGATGATGAGTGGTCGGTAGTGAGTGATGACGGTCTGCGGACTGCACACTATGAGCATCAGGTAGCGGTGGTTGACGGCAAAGCTGTCATCCTCACGGAAGCAACGGCTTCTTCGTAAACGAAAAAGGATAAACGACATGGCAAAAGATGACGTAATCGAAATCGACGGAAAAGTGGTAGAAGCGTTGCCTAACGCAACCTTCAGAGTAGAATTGGATAACGAGCATGTGGTACTGTGCCATATTGCCGGAAAGATGCGTATGCACTACATTAAGATCCTTCCCGGAGACAAAGTAAAAGTTGAACTGACTCCATACAGTCTTGATAAAGGGCGTATCACCTTCAGATACAAATAACATACGGGGTGTTGACCGCCCCATGTTTCATACTGCTGCTTAAAATGGTGCGTAGTTACGCACCCTGCGGGAAATCTCCAAATATAAGAAAAATTCAAGAAACATTTCGGTATAATCCCTGTCCCTATTACTATAGGTAGTAGGAAACTGCGCGAAGAATCTTTGATTGATTCGCACCGATCACTCAAGGGTTGGATGCCCTAAACTCGGTCATCCACGCAAACAAAGGGTGCAAAAATTTACAGGAGTCACCATGAAGGTCAGACCATCAGTTAAAAAGATGTGCGATGATTGTAAAATCATCAAGCGCAAGGGTATTGTACGCGTGATTTGTAAAAATCCAAAACATAAACAGAGACAAGGATAAACATGGCACGTATTGCAGGTGTTGATTTACCACAGAAGAAAAGAATGGAGTATGCACTGACATACATCTATGGTATCGGTTTGACAACGTCAAGAAAAATCCTTGACAGAACAGGTATCAGCTACGACAAGAGAGTTCACGAGCTCACAGATGCGGAAGCGGCAATGATCCGTAACGATATTCAGGAAAACATCATGGTGGAAGGTGACCTTCGAAAGAAAGTTGCAATGGATATCAAAGCATTGATGGACCTGGGTAACTACAGAGGTCTCAGACACAGAAGAGGACTTCCTGTTCGTGGACAAAAAACGAAGACAAATGCGCGTACCCGTAAAGGTAAGCGTAAAACTGTCGGCGCAGCGTAAGGAGTAGCAAAGTATGGCTAAGAAAAAAGCAAAAAAGAGTATTGCAAAAGGTGTTGTGTACGTAGCAGCGACCTTCAACAATACAGTAATTACTGTAACAGACGAGATGGGTAACGTTATCGCTTGGAGCTCTGCAGGAGCACTTGGATTCAAGGGGTCTAAGAAATCGACTCCGTTCGCTGCGACTGAAGCAGTTGCGGATGCAATGGCAAAAGCGAAAGAAAACGGCATCAAAGAGGTCGGGATCAAAGTACAGGGTCCAGGATCCGGTAGAGATACAGCGGTTAAAGCGATCGGTGCGACTGAAGGAATCCGTGTAACATTCCTCAAAGACATCACTCCGCTTCCACACAATGGTTGTAGACCACCTAAGAAGAGAAGGGTATAAGCATGGCAAGATATAGAGGTCCAGTTGAAAAACTAGAAAGAAGACTTGGTGTTGACCTTGGTCTGAAGGGTGAGAGAAGACTTGCCGGTAAATCGGCTTTGGAAAAACGTCCATATGCACCGGGACAGCATGGTCAGAGACGTACAAAAATCAGTGAATACGGTCTTCAGCTTCAAGAGAAGCAGAAAGCTAAATTTATGTATGGTGTTTCAGAAAAGCAGTTTAGAGCGCTTTTCCAGGAAGCAAACAGAAGAGAAGGGAATACCGGTGCGATCCTGATTCAACTGCTCGAGCAGAGACTTGATAACGTAGTATACAGAATGGGATTTGCAACGACAAGAGCATCTGCAAGACAGTTTGTCAACCATGGTCACATTCTTGTTGACGGTAAGCGTGTTGACATTCCTTCTTACAGAGTGAAGCCCGGCCAGAAAATCGAGATCAGAGAGAAGAGTAAAAACAACCCTCAGATCCTCAGAGCGATCGAGTTGACAAACCAGACCGGTATGGTTGAGTGGGTTGACGTCGATAAAGAAAAACTCTTCGGAATCTTTACAAGAATTCCAGAAAGAGATGAGATTTCAATTCCTGTGGAAGAGCGTCTAATCGTCGAGCTGTACTCTAAATAATCGTAGTAAAGGCTAGTTAAATGAGAAAAATTAAAGTTGCACCATTTATGCCGACAGAAGTGGAAGTCAATGAGATCAGCGCGAACCGTGCTGAAATCGTTGCCTACCCTTTTGAGAGCGGTTATGCTGTTACACTCGCACATCCGCTTAGACGTCTGATCCTCGGATCGTCTATCGGGTATGCACCGATCTCCATCAAGATCGAGGGAGCGGCACATGAGTTTGATACAGTAAGAGGTATGCATGAAGATGTTGCCGTATTTATTATCAACCTCAAGAACATCCGCTTCAAGATCAAGGATGAGAGTGATAGAGTAGAGTTAAGCTATAGCTTCTCGGGGCACAAAGAGGTTACTGCACAGGATCTCAACAATGATCAGGTCGAAGTGGTTAACGGTGACCTGCCATTGGCGACGCTGAATGAAGATGCCGAATTGAATTTCACCGTAGTGATAGCCAGAGGTATCGGTTATGTTCCAAGCGAAGAACTCAGGGACGATGTCGATCCTGAAGCCATTGCACTGGATGCATTTTTCACACCTGTCCGAAAAGCGAACTATAAAATTGAGCCTGTCCTTGTTGAGGACAACCCGAATTTTGAAAAGATTGTCTTTGACATTGAAACAGATGCACAGATCGGTCCGGTTGAAGCATTTACCAACGCTTTGGAAGTCATGAACAAACAGCTTTCCGTATTTAACGGTGTGCTTGATGTTGATATCTCTTCTCCCGCGCCTCGCAGAAGTGGTGACGAGAATGAGATCAAGCCCTTCCTCCAGCCGGTAGATTCACTGGGGCTGAGTGCACGTTCATTTAACTCACTGGACAGAGCCGGCATCAAATATCTGGGTGAACTGGTACTGATGAGCGAGACTGAGATCAAGAACATTAAAAACCTGGGCAAAAAATCTCTCGATGAGATCAATGAATGTCTTGTTGAGCACGGTTTTGGTCCTGAGTTTGAACTTGCAGAGAGCACAAGAGCGAATCTTGTAAAAAAATTAGAGCAGCTGAAAGCATAAGCTGCCCCAATAAAGGAAAGATATGAGACATAAGCACGGATATCGTAAACTGAACAGAACCTCTTCTCACAGAGCGGCACTGCTTAAAAATCTCGCGATCGCTCTGACAAAAGAGGGAAGAATCGAGACAACATTGCCAAAAGCAAAAGAGTTGAGAAGTTACTACGAAAAATTGATCACAAAGGCATCTGCCGGTGATTTCAACGCACACAGAGCTGTTTTTGCATTGCTGCAGGACAAAGAGTGTACAAACAAGATCGTTAATGAGATCGCACCTGAATACGCTGAAAGAAACGGCGGCTATACACGTATCATTAAGACACGTACACGTAGAGGTGATGCAGCACCTATGGCGATTATCGAACTCGTATAATCGTTCTGTACTCAGTACCAGGAACTTCCCTGGTACACACTTTCAAAAACATTTTCAAAAATCAAATCTTCCATTGACAAAACAAGCGTTTTAGTGTATAAACACAGTAACAAAACCCATATATGGGTTTATTTCTGAAATTTGATATAATAATAAAAATAAGAAGGAGTACGATTGATCCCCTTTACAGATGAAGAGCTGTTTCCACCAGTAAAAGATGTGATAGAGAAGGTAAGACCTTCCATCAAACTTGATGGCGGAGACATTGAGCTAATCGACATAAAAGACGGTGTGGTTTACGTACAGCTGCAAGGTGCATGCGTTGGCTGCGGCAGCAGCGGAACGACACTCAAGTTTGGTGTGGAACAGCAGTTAAAAACACTGATTCATCCAGAGCTGCGTGTGATGAATGTACCACAAGGCTTCGAAGATAAACTGGATCAATTAGGATAAGATGAGAAAAGTAAATCCAGATCTCTTGTTGGAGCGTGCAGAACGCGAATTTCTTGAAGGTGATTACCAGTTGGCACTGCAGACGTATGGTTTGCTGCTGAAGGACTACCCTACACTTGAAGAAGCAAAGGTGGGGGTATACCTGAGTGATTTGGGTATCGAGAGTGATGAAGAGGCTCAGGCACTTTTTGATTATTATCATATCATTAAGCAGGAGCGTGAAAATGCTGCCGATATTATTGATGGGCTCATTGAATCGCTTTCGACAACCAAAATGCAGCTAAGCGAGTTGCTGGTTGACCCGGTACAGGAGCAAGTGGAATATAGTGACGGCATTCGTTACAGTGACTTTCTTGATTTGGTAAAAAGCCGAGGCAGTTTCAAAAAGGCTTTTGAAGATATTATGTTTTCAACCAAGGTAGTCATTACAGACAAGGATCAGTTCATCGACTTTGTTACCCGGCTGGCAAAAGAGGGATTTGATGAAATGGCACTGAATTATTTGGATGCAACGACAAGCCTTTTTGGCGACGATCAGGATGTGCTTGCCCTTTACAATGTGGTAAAAGGAATGAAAGAATGAAAGTCCCCTTTAATATGAAGGGACATGCCTTCATTACAGATGATACAAACAATGTGGACAGTGATACACTTTTTCTAAAAACTGCACAAAATACGCCTTATTTTGATTCACTTGAAACCAAACCTCCACACATTACTCCCAAAGAACTGATAGCCCTGTGGGAACTTGACGATATGCGGGTTGTAGGTGTAACAGGCACCAATGGCAAAACAACTGTAACCGCAGCAATCTACTCTTTTCTGCTCGATCTTGGTGAAAAGCCTGCACTTCAGGGGACACGGGGACTTTTTGCGGAAGAAAAGCGCATAGAAGCAAAGAGTATGACTACACCTTCCATTCTTGAAACACTGCAGAATATGAAACAGACCCATGAGCGAGGCTGTAACTACTTTATTATGGAAGTCAGTTCCCATGCTATCCATCAGCAGCGCATAGAGGGAATTACGTTTGCACTAAAAGTACATACCAATGTGACGCGGGATCATCTTGATTATCATGGTACAGTAGAAGAGTACCGTCGTGTCAAAAGCCTTTTCTTTGCAGATGATACGATGAAACTGCTGAACAAAGATGATATCAAGCATATTACGTTTAATCCAAGAAATGCCTACAGCTATGGTGTGGATGAACCTGCAACCTACAAGGTACAGGCGTTCTCTCTGGTAAATGGTATTACCGCCGGTATCAAATATTTGCGGGAAGAGGCGAGTTTCCATTCCCCTATGGTGGGGCTTTTCAACCTTTTCAATCTTATGGCGGCGATTGGTTCCGTGCATCTTTTGACCAAGCGTCCCCTACAGGAAGTGTGTGATGTTGTCGAAAACTTCGCAGGGGTTGCCGGACGCATGGAGGTTGTCAGTACCAATCCGTTGGTAATTGTTGATTTTGCCCATACTGATGACGGGATCCACGCGGTACTTGAATCGATGAAAGACCGGGATATCAGTGTGGTTTTTGGTGCGGGAGGAAACCGTGACAAAGAGAAGCGTCCGAGAATGGGCGCTGTTGCGGGTCGTTATGCCAACAAAATCTATGTGACATCGGACAATCCGCGTGACGAAGTACCGGAGATGATTTTAGAAGATATTCTCAAAGGGCTGGTGGGCAAAGAAAACGTCACTGCTTGTCCCGATAGACGACTTTCTATCAAAATGGCACTCGATGCGCTTGAACCTAACGAAGTACTGCTGATTCTTGGAAAAGGTGATGAGGATTATCAGGAGATCAAAGGGGTGAAGTACCCTTTTGATGATCGTGAAGTGGTACGGGAGCTGTTAGGCATTCTATGATTTCTGTAGGGTGTTGTCCCCTGACAACACGCTGCTCCCACAAAGATGAAGAGGTGTTGTGAGGGCGACCCAAGGAAGTGCCTGTGGTGCACAACACCCTATGTGATATTCATCTCAAACCTCTCCCCCGTTTTCTGTGTATACACATACAGCCTCCACGCATGTACAACCTGCCAGAGCATCCAGCCAAAGGAGAGCAGGGTAAGTATGCCTGCAAGATAGATCACTGCCGGGATGAAGACAGAAACTGCAAAAGCTATGAGGGTAGCGATATGAATGTAAAGGTGTTTCATTGCCGTTTTGGGGTGAATGACCTCATGCATCATGGGAGCGGTGAAGTATCCCTGTGAGTTAAGATGAAACCATGTCAGGAAGGGCACGATTTTGTAAAACATGGCAAGGACGATACTCAGTGCAAAGCCTGCAAAAAAGATGTAGTTAAGCGCTTGCAGGCCTGCAACATCGTAAAATCGGGTATCGAGTGTGGCAGCCATACTGAGTACCAGCAGTCCCATACCCATACGCCACAGCCAGACAGTGGCATCGGCAATGGGGCGTTTGCGCTGTGAAAGACGGCGCAGGGTCATCAGGGCATAGCAGAGCATGAAGATGATGATGAAAAGATCGATAACCATCCATGTTTTTTCAAAGAAAAAGCTTCCAACTGTTCCTATGAGCAGTAACACGAAAACCCTCTGTGGTAGAGACTTGCTGATAAATGCAGGATAAGGGGGTGTCACGTAGAACATTTCTATGACCTGAAAGGAGATGGAAATGATCAGCAGGGCGATCCACCCAAAGAGCCCAAAAGAGTAGTGTGCTGTTTTGATCTGTGTGTAGTAGCTGCCTTGCCAGAGTCCTGCGAGAGTGCCGGTCATATAGAGTGCCAACAGTGTCAGCACGACCAAAGATGTAAGTGCCACACTCATTCCCCTTGAAGAGTTGCTATGGTTTGGAAGGGCTATCAGGTTTTTGAGCATCACAAAGGCAATGCCGAGGATAGCACTGCCAAGCAGTATTGATGCGCCCATAAAGAATACCGGTTTACCGCTATAGAACGCAAAAAGCAGGCTCAATACACCGAGAATGAAGGGGTATTGGACGAGGTTTGCTTTTTGGGTGGGTGCAGTGAGCTTGACCCCGGCAATGACCGGCAGCATTTGAAAGAGCGCGGCAAACATAAAAGAGAGCATTACGCCCAGCGTCAATGTGTGCGTTATGACGAGTGCCTGTGTGGTGTCAGGGGTGAAAATATCTGTGCCAAAAAGGCATATCAGTGTACCGGCCAGCAGCCCGAAGAGACTGCCTGAGAGAAAAAAACGGAAAACGACCGATATGGGTGGTGCCTGATCGAGCGAAAGACCGTTCTGGCTAAACATCGCACAGCACCTCGAGATCGCGTGATCTGTCCCGCGTGATGATAATGTGCCAGGTACCGTTACTGTCTTCTTTGCTGAATACCCCAAATCCCTGCTCTTTTGCCAATTCAATGAGCGGGATAGGGTTTTTTCTGTGAATCATATAGAAATAGTTGTCTTTGTTGAGTTCACGGATGGCAGCAATTGCCCGCTCAAGCGGAATGGGGTGTTCCAGTTCCCGTGCATCGAGAAATATCTTTTCTGTTGTCGGCATAGCGCTCAAAGCTCCACCTGCTTCATTTTTGAGAGGGTTTCCTCTTTGAGGTCAGGCGGTAAAAGCCGTTCGCACATGGCATAGAGCATCTGCTCCTCTTTCATGTTGTGCTGCTGCAGCAGGATCATCATTGATTCGCACAGTGAAAGGTAGGCATCTCTGTCCTGCGCCTCGAGTGCTTCAGCCAGTTTGCCGATGAGACCTTTAACCTGCTCATGTTCATAGCGCATGACCTGTGTAGGTCCCTGCGCATTGCCTGTCTGGGCTTCGAAAGTAGGGAAAAGTTCTTCTTCCTCACGTTTAAAGTGTGTCAATGTATCATTTGAAAAAGCCAAAAATTCTTTTTCCGCTGCTTGCCAGTCGCCGTTGGCCGCTGCCTGTTCTGCAGCGGCGAAATGGTCGTCACAGCTTCGGTGTTCATCGGTCATAAATTGTGCAATACCCATAGGTTACTCCTTTGTTTCGTGGATAGTGATCATTTGATCCCATAAATCTTGTGACAGCAAAATGCGTTCTACGCGCCCCTGCCAGAGCTGTTTGAACTGTGCTTTTTCTTCAGGAGTCGCATTTCCCTGAAGGCTCTTTGCCATCAACGGTTTCATCATTGGATCGGCAGGAATGACAGATGCATCGTAACTCAGTGTGACACGCTGCTCCGTCGCCAGTCGGGTGAGGGTTACCTCACCATTCATGGGCACATTGTAGGAAACAAGGTTGTCTCGGGAAAAGTGCCCGCCTATACCTTTAAAGCCGCTTTTGCCGTTTGCCCCGGCAATGAAAGAGATGACGTTGCAGATGACCCCGGTTACACCATCGGTTTCCCCATCTCGCATAGCAACATGAATGTGCCCCCTTTGAGGCAGAACGCCCTCTTCTTCCGGGTAAAGGGCTTCGAGCCCTTTTAGGGCGAGAAGATAGGCCCCTGCAACAGTGGGACAGGAGTGCCCGGCAAGCTTGACGCACTCAAGATAGGAGATTTCCAGTTTACCCTCTTCGAAGGCACCGAGAAAGTCACTTAGCGGATCCTGCAGCGCGATAGCAGGAACTTTGTCAAAAAAGTCTGGATAGTGCATCAATGCTCCTTGTAATATGATGATGCGATTATAATTGAAAATGGCAAACAATCTGTTGATATGTGTCAATCGGACTTTAATCCTCGTTTAAGTAATTCAGAGTAAAATACTCCTAATTAAAATATGCTTAAAGGATTAACCATGATACAAGGTGTACCACAACCAGCCTTCTATATTTTCAAATGTCAGCAGTCGGCACCTCCGGGAATGCCGAAACCAAGCTGTGTCAGCCAGAATGACCCTGAATCACAGGAGCTCTTTCAGCATCTTGCACAGCAGCTGATGATGAAAGGAATCATCGGTACAGTACAACCGGTACAGACCGGATGTCTGAACCGCTGTCAGCAGGGTCCGGTAATGCTCGTAGAACCCGGACATACCATGTATGTAGGGCTGACCAAAGAGAAGATCGACCGTATCATTGATGAGCACATCATCGGCGGGAAAGTTGTTGAAGAGTATGTAATCCCTGAAGAGATGTGGGCAGAACCTGTACCTCCGTCTCAGATGGCACGCTAAACACATCCAACGGCAGATATATGCTCTGCCGCTTCTCATTCTCTTCACAATTACTGTATAATATAGAGCAAATGCGGTATAATTCCGACAATTAATAAATCAGGTAGGATGATTATGAACATTACCATGCTTTATTCCAAGCTGCACAGGGCAACCGTAACCGATGCGAACCTCAACTATGTCGGTTCTATCACCATTGATCAGGATCTTCTCGATGCTGCAAAGATGCGGGTAGGACAGAAAATTGATATTGTCAATATCAACAACGGTGAGCGTTTCTCTACCTATATCATTTCAGGAGAGCGCGGCAAGGGCGATATCTGTCTTAACGGTGCAGCGGCACGGAAAGTGCACAAAGGTGACAAAATCATCATTATTGCCTATGCGAGCATGAGTGAAGCCGAAGCGGAAAGCTATAAGCCAAAGATTATTATTCTCAACGATGACAATACGATCGCGCAGGCGTTCGAGGGGCTGGAGTAATGTTCGGAAACGGATTGGATATGGGAAAGATGACTGAGATGATGTCTCAGATGCAGGAAAAGGCCAAGGAGCTGCAAGAGCAGGCAAAAAATGTCGAGCTTACAGCAAAAGCCGGCGGCGGTATGGTTGAAGTGCGTGCCAATGGGGCAGGTGAAATCATCGATATCAACATTGATGATTCGCTGCTTGATGATAAAGAGTCGCTGCAGATATTGTTGATTTCGGCAATGAACGATGTGAACAAGATGGTAGAAGATAACAGAAAATCCCAGGCAATGGGAATGCTTGGCGGTATGAATCCGTTTGGCGGATAGTTAACGGCGTGTATCGACAAGATAGCCGAACTCTTTTGTTTTTTTCAGACGCAGGATCTTTCTTGTGCTGATGCTTCTGCTGCCTTCAGACTTTGTCGTTCGTGTAATGACTTGTTTGAGTTTCATCTTTTCTCCTTTTTTTTAATTTTAATGTTCCGCTATATTGGAACAGCGCCATCATAGCGATGACTGGCAACACAATGGTAACAGACCAAGGAGTAACCATGAACAAAGTAACAGAAGTGATAGAAAACGACTCGGTTGCCGGGTTGAAGGCGCTCATAAAAGAGGGCCTAGACCTCAACAAGCCTATTCTCATAGGTGAAGAGTATGACCTGGAAGAGTATGACGATATCAGTCCTCTTTTCTATGCAATACGCAAATATGCATCACTCGAGTTCATCAAGTTGATGCTTGAAAACGGTGTCGATCTGTTTCAAACTGACAGTGACGGTGTTTCGGCACTGGATATGGCCATTAAATTTAAACGCAAAGATGTCATAGACTATTGTATAGAACAGGGTTTTGATCTCAACTCGACAACCCGAAAAAGCGGCATTACCCCGGTTATGCTTGCTGCATGTTTTTCCGATACGGACATGATGCAGACACTGCTTGATGCGGGTGGAGAGATCAATGCGGTAGATAACAGTGGTATGAGTCCTTTGGATTATTCCCGTAAACTGGGACAGAAGAAGATGCAGGCCTACCTTGAAGAGCGAGGGGCGAAGCACTCGGCGTATCGGGACTAAGAGCGTTATCGGCTGTTTCGCATTCTTCCCGCCCTTTTGGCGAGGATGAAGTCCCGCCTCCACATGAGAACTAAGTTTCACTTCAATCAACCTATGAAAAATTCCTTACCCCTTTTGTAATAAATTTGTTACCCTTTTTTCCTATACTTCTGCCATCTAAACAAAACAAGGACGGAACGTATGAAAAAAACCCTACTTTCACTGGTGACGATTTCGGCAATCGCTACCACGGGCGCATTGGCCAGCAGCGATACAGATATTGCAGAGCTTAAAGCGATGATGCAGCAAATGAACAAGCGTTTGGCAAAGCTTGAGACGGAGAACAAGCAGCTCAAGGCGCAGATTGCGAAGAAGAAAAAGGTCGCAACCCGTCATGCCGCAAGCCCTTCACACAAGAAACACTACACATCAGCATCCAGAGACGAGAGAGTATCGGCTCTTGAAGAGAAAGTAGAGAAACTTGAAAAAGAGACACCTGTTTTTGCAAAAGCTTCAAAGCTGAAGTTCAGCGGAACACACTATCTTGGGTTTGTGCATGGCAAACATACTGAAGGCAGTGCAACCCCCAACAATTATACCTATAATGATTTTGAGACCAGAAGAAACTATATTCAGCTTAAAGCGTATTTGTTTGACAACCCCAAAAGTTATGCGCGTGTGACACTCGATACGGCACAGAAATCCAATGGTGACTGGGAAGTACGTCTGAAATATGCTTACCTCTATCTTGACAATGTATTGCCTTATACCGGTGTTGAATTCGGTCAGGCACACAGACCGTGGATCGATTATGAAGAGCATCACGGATGGCTTTACCGTTCTATTGCCAAGACATTTGTCGAGCGTGGACACGATGCAGACTTTACCAACTCTGCTGACCTTGGTATCAACTTTAAGACAAAAACAGAGTACTTTTCGAGTGAACTGGGCATCTTCAATGGTGAAGGGTACCATGGGCTTATTGACAACAAAGACGACAACAACGGTCTTAGTTATGAGTGGCGTTTGACAGCCAACCTGCTTGGGACAGGGAAAAAGCATGTTCATAAGCATGATCAGTATGCAGACATCTCTTTCTATGGGCAGATTAACCAGGAAGACGGAAAGCGTGGTGAAACCCTGGCAAATGGCAAAGACGGCGACTTTGACTGGTACGGATTCAATGCTGTCTATAACCAGCCGGAATTCCTGATTGCTGGTAACTATCTTAAGTCTACAAAAGCTGCTGCCAAATACAAAGGGCACGGATGGTCTGTCAATGGTGAACTGAGACTGTTGACATTCTCACCAGAACTTGACAAGTGGAATCTCATTGGCCGTTACGATGACTGGAAGCTTGACAGCGGTGCGGAGAAGAAGAGTGTTATTGCCGGTGTTGCTTACAAATGGAACAAGAATGTTGAATTTATCCTCAACTACGATGATTACAAAGCATATGATGATACCGGAGCATTCGATACAGAAGACCAGAAAGTGCTCTTTACTGCAGAGGTCAACTGGTAACACCTTTAAAGACAAAAAAGAGAAGCTTTCCTCTTTTTTGTCAAAATCTACAAAAAACTGTTTATTTTCTACACACACAACCTATAACCTCTTGTATAATACAATTCATTATCAAAATTGTAATACTTTTGTAACTGTTTTTTTCTACCATCGTTTCGTATTTATACAGATTAAGGAAACAAAATATGAAAAGAATTATTTTATCAATAGCTGCAGTTGCAACACTCTCTATGGGTGACGCATACATTGAACATCCGCATGAGCGAATAGACACGAAGAAGCAGAAGATTGCAGAAACTGAAGGTCATGTACCGGTAGCAGAAAAGAGTATGATGGAGAGAATACACTTTAAGGGTGACTTGCGATTGAGATATGAGAGTATTGAGAGGGATGACAAAGACAACACGTACAGAAATCGTTACCGCTTGAGACTTGGATTGACACTTGATCTTACAGACAAACTTCATTTTAACGTAGGTATGCGCTCGGGTTTTGGAAATCCGACTTCCGGAAACCAGACATTCCTTGACGATCAGCCGTTAGGTGACTATTTTTTTCAGTCATTGAGATTTAATGTACTTGGGTTTACATATAAAGATGGCAATGCTGTCTTGAAAATAGGTAGAGAGCCCTATATGATGTACAGACCGGTTAAGTCACAGCTTGTATGGGATAATGATGTTTCTATGAACGGGGTGAACTATCAGTACAAGGATGACTCCAGAATCATCACCCTGGGGATAAACCAGCCTACACTGGAAGAGAATGCATTGGATGAAGCCGACAGGGTCAATCTTTTCATTGCACAGTATGTACAGAAGCTGGCGCTTGAGAGTGCAAAGCTCAATCTGGGTGCCGGTTTCTATTATTATGATGGACTGAAAGGAAATGTGCCTCTCTTTGGAAAAAGTAAGGGGAATACACTTGATGCGAATGGATTGTATGCGAACAGCTACCACATCGTTGAAGGGTTTGCGGAGTTGCAGTTTGGCGATGTTTTTGGGATGCCGCTGAAAGCCGCTGCAGGCGTTGTCTATAACTTTGGGGCAGATGACAACAACTTTGGATACGACCTGGCGATCAAGCTGGGTAAAGCCAAAAAAGTTGGTGAATGGCAGGTAAAATACTCCTATACCGACCTCCAGGAGGATGCAACATTCGCTGCCTACTCCGATTCGGATAACTTTGGCGGCGGTACCGGGGCAAAAGGACATGCGATCAGGGCAAAGTACAAAGCGGGTAAGCATCTCTACTTTGCAGGAAGCTTCTTCTTCGATACACTCTATGCAGGCAAAAGTCATACGGGGGTAGAGGCAGACTTTGAGCGTGTCCAGCTGGATATGATCTATAAATTCTAACTCTAGTTTTTGGGCTAACCTCTTTTTCTGTGCTGATTTTTATCGGCACATCTTCAAAAGCCACACTAAAATGTAATTTCTGTATCATTAGCAAAAATATGACATTTGTACCCGTGATGCGCTGAGCTCACGAACAAAGGAGAGGTAATGAAGAACGGTTTGAAAGTGGGGCTTGGGGCACTTTTTGCTCTGGTGGTAGCATGGTATGCACAGGGGCTTGGCGGTGCTGTTGCCAATGGTGGCTTTTTGGTAATGGCGGCAATCTTTGGTGCCTATATGGCGATGAACATCGGAGCGAACGATGTTGCCAACAACGTCGGCCCTGCGGTGGGCTCAGGTGCGTTGACGATTGGTGGTGCGATTCTGGTCGCCTCCATCTTCGAAGCTTCCGGAGCGCTCATTGCAGGAGGTGATGTGGTCGGTACCATCAAGAAAGGCATTGTTGACCCTGCAGCCTTTGGCGGTGACCCGATGCTCTTTGTCTACGCGATGTCGGCTGCACTGCTGGCAGCCGCACTCTGGCTTAACCTCGCTACCTGGCTCAAAGCACCGGTTTCCACTACGCACTCCATTGTCGGCGGGGTGCTTGGCGGTGGCATTGCCGCGGGCGGTTTTGCCATTGTCTCCTGGGGTACAATGGGCAAGATCGTCGCTTCATGGGTTATTTCACCGGTACTTGGTGGAGTGATTGCTGCACTCTTCCTTTACGTTATCAAATCCCAAATACTCTACAAGGAAGATCGTCTGAATGCGGCACGAAAGGTTGTTCCGGTATTGCTGGCTATTATGGCAGCTGCTTTTTTGACCTACCTGACCATTAAAGGGCTCAAGCATGTCTGGAAAGATTTGACCCAAGTGCTTGCTTTCCTGCCACAGACGAAAAAGCCTACCTTTGGCATTGCACTTGTCATTGGAGTGATCGGCGGTGTGATAACCTACCTTTGGAGCAAGCCGCGTGTAGCGGGGCGGATAGGCGGCATGGAAGGCAGCAGAGCTGATATCAACCTGCTTTTTACAATACCGCTTGTTTTTGCTGCGGCACTGCTCAGTTTTGCACATGGTGCCAATGACGTAGCCAACGCCGTCGGCCCGCTTGCAGCGGTAAACGATGCACTGCTACATATGGCTGTCTCTCAGAAAGCAGCGATTCCGCTTTGGGTCATGGCTGTCGGGGGCATCGGTATCTCGGTGGGACTTGCCCTTTACGGCCCGCGTCTCATCCGGACGGTCGGTTCGGAGATTACCGAGCTTGACCAGATGCGTGCGTTTTCCATTATGATGGCGGCAGCCATTACCGTGGTCATTGCGTCCCAGCTTGGGCTTCCCGTCTCCTCGACACATATTGCTGTTGGGGCAGTTTTTGGAGTTGGTTTTTTAAGAGAGTGGCTTGACAGCAAGAAAACCAGTGAAAAGCAGCAGAAACTGCAGCTGGAGCAGGAAAAACTGCGCAAACTCAAAGCGGAACTCGATGCCTGTACCAATGAAGATCCGGCGAAGAAACTGGCACTTGTCGAAGCGCATAAAGCACAGAAAAAAGAGGTCAAGCGTCTTAAAAAAATGTTGAAAGAGGAATATGTTAAGCGAGATATGGTGAAGAAGATCGTTGCAGCATGGATCATCACTGTACCTGCAGCTGCTATACTTGCTGCGCTCATCTTCTATGTGCTCAAAGGGCTTGGACTGTAATGAAAATGTAACCGCTTTGCGTTAGCATGGCGGTATGGATAGAACAGAAATAGAAATTGTCGTTATTGAAGACGAATCGGATATTTTAGAACTGGTGGAGTATCACCTGCAAAAGGCGGGTTATTGCGTAACGGGTTTTCTCTCTACCGAGCGGGTAGAACAGTTTATTGAAGAAGAAAATCCCTCGCTGATGATCGTTGACCGCAACCTGCCCGGTATGGAGGGCAGCGAATTTGTTTCCAAAATGCGCTCTGTCGGGTACGACACGCCTGTCATTTTTCTGACCGCCCGTGACCGGGAACAGGATCTTGAAGAGGGGTTCCTGCGTGGCGGAGATGATTATATGACAAAGCCTTTCAGTCACAAAGAGCTGATACTGCGCATTGAAGCTCTGCTACGAAGAAGTGGTGTACTGACTGCTGAGAAAGTACGTTACCGTGACATTACACTTGACCTCAAGCGCCATGAAGTGTATGTAGAACATCGGCAAATAGCCCTCACCAACCTTGAGTTCAAACTTTTTCACACTTTTGTCAAAAATGCTGGACAGCCGCTGGACAGAGATTATTTACGTGAAGAAGTATGGGGCGGAGAGAGTACCGTATTTCACGACAAGACCATAAATGTTGCAATGAACAGGCTGAAAAAGAAGCTCGATCCTGAAGGCGGCAAGCACTATATTGAACCGGTATGGGGTATAGGCTATAAGCTGACGTAGTATGCTGCTGTAATCAAATTGTTATCACTTTGATGTAGACTTCCTATTGTAAATCATTTCTAAAAGGAAACACCATGACAATGAAAAAAATCGTAACCGCGGCAGTAGCGGCTTCTCTGGCGCTGACAGTTGCCAGTGCAGACGAGATCAAGGGACGAGGCGCCTCTTTCCCCGGGCCTGTCTATAAAGCATGGACATCGGAATATTTCAATGCAACAGGGAATAAGGTCAACTATACGCCGACAGGTTCCGGAGACGGTATCAAGTCTGTCAGCAAAAGAATGGTAGATTTTGGCGGTTCAGACAAGCCTCTGAAGCCTAAAACACTCAAAAAGAAAAAACTCTATATGTTCCCTTCCGTTGTCGGTTCCATTGTACTGGCATATAACATTGACGGTGTTAAAGACGGTGAACTGAAACTGTCACGCGCTGCAGTCGATGCCATTTTCAGCGGCAAGGCGAAATTCTGGGACGATGCAGTCATTACCAAAGACAATACAGCGTTAAAGTTGCCTCATGCCCCTATTACAACCTGTGTACGCGCAGATAAATCGGGAACAACATTCAACTTTACCTATTTCCTCAACAAAATCGACCCTGCATTCAAAGTGAGCAAGAAGCCGAAGTGGAAAGCGGCAAAAGTGGTTGCGGGTAAATCCAACTCGGGTGTCTCTGCAAACATTCAGCAGATTAAAAACTCTATAGGGTATATTGAATATTCTTACAAAATCAAGCTTGGTCTGCCTGCTGCACAGGTAGAAAACAAAGAGGGCAAGTTCATCAACCCGACTGTCAAGTCTTTCCAGGATGCTGCAAAGTATGCGACATGGACACCCGAAAACGACTTTTATGCCGTCATCGGTGATCCGGCTGGCGCAACATCATATCCTATTGTTGCGGCAACATTCATTCTTCTGCCTGTAGAAAAGACAGAGAAGAACAAAGAGGTAACTGCTTTCTTTGACTGGGCATACAAAAACGGTGACAAAGCTGCGGCAGATCTTGGCTACGTACCGCTTCCTGCATCGACCAAAGACGAAATTAGAAAATACTGGGCGGCAAAAGGGATCAAGTAACCTGTTTCGCACAGCTCTGGGGCAATAGCCCCGCCTCTTCATATGCTTTCACCCTTTGTTATTATTTGTAATAGGTTTGTAATAGGTTTTTTGTACAATTCCGGAACGAATAGACAGAAAGGTACTGTATGGGTGGAAAACTTTTTCGCAATTTCTCTTTTTTCTCTGCAACACTCTCCTTCTTCCTGCTTCTTGGAATCTTTGCTGTGCTGTTTCACTATGCGCAGGATGCCATACATACGTTTGGCATTGATTTTCTCTGGACAGATACCTGGGAAGCGGATGAAGACGATGAAGGTGGTGTATTTGGCGGGCTGATTCCGATTGTCGGGACACTGCTCAGTACGCTGATCGCAATGCTCATTGCCACACCGATGGCAATGGGGATCGCTATTTTTCTGACTGAAATTGCTTCGGAAAAAGTAGCCAAACCGGTTTCTATAGCCATTGAGCTGCTTGCGGCCATTCCAAGTATTATTTACGGTATGTGGGGACTTTTTTACTTTGCCCCGATCGTACAGAAGACCGTGGGCGGTGACGGTGTAGGGTTGTTGACGGCAGGCATTGTACTGGCAATCATGATCATTCCTTTTATGGCATCGATCACACGTGACTCCATGAATACCACTCCGGCTGTACTTAAAGAATCTGCCTATGCAATGGGGGCGACGAAATTTGAAGTGATCAAAGATGTCATCATGCCCTATGCCAAAGGGGGAATCATCGGGTCGATTATTCTGGCACTCGGACGTGCACTGGGTGAAACCATGGCTGTTGCTTTCCTCATCGGCTCGGTCATGCAGCTTCCAAAACGAATTACCGACCCTACCACATCCATTCCTGTACTTTTGGCAAATAACTTTGCCGAGGCGGAAGGGCTGGAACTTAGCAGTATGTACTATCTGGCACTGATTCTCTTTGTGGTCAGCTTCATCATTATCTCAACAGCGAAGTTTTACTTCTTCGGCAGAAAGGCAAAAGCATGAACCGTCTGATGCTCAACAAGACTATTCTCATACTCTCTACCCTCGCAGCCGTCATAGGGGTGGGATTCCTTTTCTGGATCCTCATTACACTGAGCTACAAGGGAATCATGGCGATTCACTGGACAACATTTACCCATGACCTGGTCGAAGGCGGTATCCGAAACCTGCTGGTGGGGCAGTTTACCATGGCGATTCTCGCCAGTGTGATTGCTGTGCCTGTCGGGATGATGGCAGGTATCTATCTGCGTGAATACGGGCACGGCAGCAAACTGGCAGCTGTGATCCGAAATCTCAGCGATGTCATGATGTCCGCCCCCTCCATTGTCATCGGTGTTTTTGTGTTCGCCATTCTTGTCGATCCTTTTGGCGGGTATAACGGGTTTGCCGGAATTGCTGCACTGGCAATTATGATGATCCCCATCATCATTTCCACAACAGACAATATGCTGGGACTTGTTCCCCAGGAGCTGCGTGAAGCGGGTATCGCGCTTGGGGGAAGCAAACACAAGATTATTTTGCAGGTGGTCATCAAAGCGGCAAAAGTAGGTATTATGACCGGTATCCTGCTCTCGTTTGCGAGGATTATCGGTGAAACGGCACCGTTGCTTTTTACTTCGGCAAACAACCAGTTTTTTACCATGAATCTGACAGAGCAGTTCCCCTCTCTGACAGTCAGTATCTATAACCTGGCAACCTACCCGGACGCACCAAGCAGAGACCTGGCATGGGCTGCATCGTTCATTTTGACTGTGATCGTATTGATCATCAACCTCTTTGGACGCTTTGTCGTACGAAACAAAAAATAAGGAAAGATAGATGGAAAATGTAGTGATGGAAGTCAAGGACTTCTCGTTTGTCTACCCAGGCGCGGAGAAGCCTTCGCTTAAAAAGATCACCCTCCCGGTCGAAGAGAACAAGATCACGGCGATGATCGGCCCCAGCGGTTGTGGAAAGTCAACACTGTTGCGTTCGATGAACCGTATTCATGACCTCTATCCGGGCAATACGTATGAAGGTGAGATCAACCTTTACCATCGTGACGGCACGAAAGAGAACATTCTCAAACTCAAAAAAGAGAATGACTTTATCCGTCTGCGTCAGGAAGTAGGGATGATCTTCCAAAAGCCCACGCCTTTTCCGATGAGTATTTTTGATAATGTTGCCTATGGCCTGCGTCTTGCGGGGATTAAAAACAAGAGTGAACTACAGGACAGGGTTGAAGCAGCGCTCAAGGGGGCAGCGATCTGGAAAGAGACCAAAGACCGTCTCGGTGAAAGTGCACTTGGTATGTCCGGCGGGCAGCAGCAGCGTCTGTGTATTGCACGTGCTGTGGCACTCAAGCCGCGTGTACTGCTTTTCGATGAGCCAACTTCGGCACTTGACCCCATCTCCACCGGTGCCATTGAAGAGCTGATCAGCGAACTCAAATCGGAAGTTTCTGTAGTCATTGTTACCCACAATATGCAGCAGGCAAGCCGCCTGAGTGACTACACCGCATTCATGTACCTTGGAGAGCTGATAGAATATGACAAAACAGAGACCATTTTTCTCAATCCCTCCGAGAAATTGACAGAAGACTATATTACCGGACGATTCGGATAAAACACATAAGGAAGGAAGAACGATGCTGACAAAATATGAACAGGCACGACATGCCGTACGTGCTGAGGTACTGGAGACGATTGAAGTCCTGGCGGATACGAACAAAGAAGGGTATGAAGCACTTGTGGCAGGTGATACAGTTCGGGTAGCAGAGGTGCGAAAGAATCTCAAATGTGTTACAAGCTGTACGGAGAAGATCGACAACGATATTGTTCTTATCTTCGCGCGTTATACTCCTGAGGCAAGAGATCTGCGTGAAATGGTTTCCTATCTGAAGATTACCTCTGCACTCAACCGAATTAGAACGAATATCAACAACTATCTCAAAAATATGCAGGGAATGATGGCGGAAGATGATGAGAACATTGTACAGTTCATTAAAGACTCTCTGAGTATCAACCGCTGTACGATCAATGCTTTTGAGAAGACCATTGAGATGCTGAAAACGTTTGATGACAATGACAAGATTAAGCAGCTTGCTATCGAGATCGATGTGGAGTATGCCAAAACCGATGATATCTATGCGTTGCTTGAGAAAAGTGTGCTACAGAAGATGGGTGAAGCGGACGGCAAGGCTGAAGAGTACTTCAACCTGCTCAAGTATATCCGCAAGAATCTCAAGATCATCGACCGTCTTGACAGTATTGCGCAGCGTGTAATTTTTGCACGTATGGGCGGCAAGCTTTAAATAGGTACTTTTTCAGCTCCTATGTCCATAGGGCTGATTTGCAACCTAAAACCGGGTATACTTTCGTAAAAACGGAGCTGCCCGATGCGTAAACTGCAATGGTTCGCCTTTTTTATACTCTCCCTCTTTGTGATCTACAAGATCGTATCACTTGACCCTTCCCAGGTACATCTTGTCGGGAGCAAAGCCACCAATATTACTTTCAATACGGTACCGCTTTCCAAAAATGACACAGAAAAAAGTATCTTGCGTGTCACTTCCGGTGTTGCCCTTCACTTCGATGATAATCGCAGCGAAAGCTATCCGCTCTTTTATCAAATGCTTGTAAAAACGGGTCAGAAAATAGGTGATGGGGTATTCGGAATGATTACCAATGCAAAGGGAAAACCGATGTTGGATGCCAATGGCAAGCCCCGTCTCTCTGTACAGCCTGACGGTACGTCACTGCTGAAAGTGGGAAGAGACTTCCGGCTCTTGACGCATATGGAAGAGGCACCGGGTATGGTGTACGATACGACACTGGAGCTGACGGAGCAAAAACGGCTTCAGGCAGTGAAGACCAAGCCGGTTGATATGCGTTCTGTAAACGGCACTATTATTGACTGTGCCGCTTCAAAGACCGACTACGGCACACACCTTGGCGGCGAAGAGGACTATTCGATGAACAGCCGCTATGCTGATGTGTTGTCACCTTTTTATGTCAACTGCCGGCTTGACGGTACTTTCAAAGATGAGAAAGGAAGATTCAGCTATTTTTGTGCCTATGTTGAAAATATGGCTGCCTGGCTGGGTGACAACAGTATTGACAAAATGAAAGGTTACAACGGAAAAGTCTTTACCCCTTACAACTACGGGCACATTATCGAAATCGCACCAAAATCCCTTGGCAGGGCGGAGATTGTCAAGCACTTCGTACTGGGGCGGTATACGCCGGAGCTGGCAGTTATGATGCCAAACCACCGAACACTCTACATGAGTGATGACGGCAACTTCAAAGGCTTGTACAAGTTTGTGCTTGACAAGTCAGTGACAACTTTTACGCCTGAGTGGGAAGGTACACTCTATGCTGCAAAACTAAGTCAGAAAAGTGCCCAAAACGGTGGAAGCTTTGCTGTACAGTGGCGGGAGCTCGGGCATGCAAAAGACAGCGAAATTGCCGATATGATCAAACAGAAAATGAGATTGAGCGATATGTTCGACATTGCCAAGCCCAATGCAGACTACCGGTGTCCTGAGGGTTACCGCAAGGTTAACGAAGATGATGCCACGGAATGTTTACGCCTCAAATCGGGAATGCACAAGGCAGCCGCCTTTCTTGAAACACGCAAATATGCTGCGTATCTCGGTGCGACGATGGAGTTTCGCAAGGGGGAGGGGATCACATTCGATCCTGTCCGGCGTACGCTGTTCCTTTCTCTCTCCTCGATTGACAAGAGTATGACCGATGATTACGAGGGCATGGAGGTCAATAACGATATTCGTCTGAATGAAAACTTCTGCGGCGGGGTTTATGCCTTTGCACTGGATGACAACTACAGTGCCGTTTCAATGAAAGCACTGCTGACGGGTATACCTCTTGATGATGAGAGCCCTTATGCGGCACATTACCGATGTGATCCGAAAAAAATCGCCAACCCTGATAATATTCTTTACCTCGGAAACGGGGTACTCATCATAGGAGAGGACGGGCCGAACCATGTCAACAATATGCTTTGGGCATATGATATGAACAGTAAAAAATTAATGCGTATTGCATCCCTCCCCATAGGGGCGGAAGTGACGGGGTTGGACAAGGCTATTGTCGCCGGTGAAGGGGTATTGGTCTTTAATGTACAGCACCCCTTTGCCGATGTGCCCAAAAATGTGGATGAAGAGACTCCTGATGAAGCACTCATCGAGAATGCTTCCCCTGAACAAAAGCGGGCACAGGTCGGCTATATCGGCGGGCTACCGGCGGGACTGCTGAAAAATTAGGTATAATCGTATCATGGAAAAAGCGATTGAAATCATTGTGATTGAGGATGAAGAGGATATTCTGGAACTGGTAGAGTATCATCTCCAAAAAGAGGGATACCATGTGACAGGTTTTCTCTCCACTGAACATGTCGAGCAGTTTCTTGAAGAGGAAACCCCCTCATTGATGATTGTTGACAGAAACCTTCCGGGGATGGAGGGGAGTGCATTTGTTGCCTACCTGCGTGAAACAGGGTATGACATTCCGGTAATCTTTCTTACTGCCAAAGACAAAGAAAAAGACCTTGAAGACGGATTTGAAGCAGGCGGTGATGACTATATGACCAAGCCTTTCAGTCCCAAAGAACTGATGCTTCGTGTCAAGGCGCTGCTGAAACGCTCAGGAGCATTGCAAAACCGCCCCAAACTCAAATACAAAACATTGACACTGGATCTTTTTGCCAAAACAGTGCATACGGAAGAAGAAGAATTGGCACTGACCAATCTTGAATTCAAGCTGCTGCATACATTTATGCAACACATTGACAAGCCTTTAACACGTGACTATCTGCGTGATGAGGTGTGGGGTGCAGAGGGAGAAGGCGTGAACGACAATGCTGTCAATGTCGCGATCAACCGTCTTAAAAACAAAATCGATCCCCAAAACCACCATAACTACTTTCATCCGGTTTGGGGTGTAGGGTATAAATTTGTCTGAAAATGACAATATGACATATTTTTACAGGCTGTATGCCAAAGGCGGTACACTTTCCCTATGAAAAAACATGAACTGCTGCAAACCTATTTTGGACACAAAACCTTCCGTCCGCTGCAGGAAGAGGTGATCGATGCCATCCTCTCCCGTGAAGATGTGTTGATGATCCTGCCTACAGGGGGCGGAAAGTCACTCTGTTACCAGCTGCCGACACTGATGATGGAGGGCGTGACAGTCGTTGTTTCCCCGCTGCTGGCACTGATGCACGATCAGGTTACCGCGCTTAAAGCCAACGGCATAGAGGCGGCGATGCTCTCTTCCATGCAGACGATGGAAGAGAGTCGTGACATTGAACAGCAATTGCGACAGGGGAGCATCCGGCTGCTTTATGTGGCACCTGAACGTTTGACAAATCCCTATTTCCTAAGCCTTTTGCGTACCCTGCCGCTAAACTTTTTTGTGATTGACGAAGCACACTGTGTGAGTGAGTGGGGGCATGAGTTTCGTGAAAACTACCGGCAGCTTTCTTTACTCAAGAGGGAGTTTCCCGGTGTACCCATTGCTGCATTTACCGCAACGGCAACCAAAACGGTCGAAGCAGATATTGCCGCAAACCTTGGACTTGTTACACCCAAACGTGTACGGGGTTCACTCTTTAGAGAGAACCTGACCATACAGGCACGTCACCGCATCAAAGACGGGCGTGAACAGCTGATGGCGTTTCTGGAGACACATCAAGGAGAGTCCGGCATCATCTACACGCTTTCAAGAAAGCAGACCGAATCGGTAGCGCACTTTCTGCAAAGCAAGGGCATTGAGGCAAAGGCTTACCATGCGGGTCTTCCAACGGAAGAGAAGAATGCAACCTACAAAGACTTTGTAGCCGACAGAGTACAGGTTGTTGTTGCCACCATTGCGTTTGGGATGGGAATCGATAAGAGCAATATCCGTTTTGTGGTACACATGACCATGCCAAAGACACTGGAGAACTACTATCAGGAAATAGGCCGTGCAGGACGGGACGGACTGGAGGCGGAGACCCTGCTGCTTTTTTCGGCAGCGGACATTGTGCAGCAAAAGACATTTATTGAGGATCTTCCCGATACTCCCTACAAAGAGCACGCCTTCGGAAAACTTGAAAGTATGGTACGCTTCGCCAACTCGGAAGGATGCCGCCATCAAAGCATCGCTGCCTATTTTGACGACCGCATCGAGACATGCGGTGACAAGTGTGACAACTGTATCATGCCTGACCAGGAGAGGGTTGACATTACCCAGACGGCACGTATGATGCTCTCGGCAGTGGTGCGTACAGGACAGAAGTTCGGTATACACTACATCGTTGACATTTTGCGCGGCAGCAAAGAGCAGCGCATTTTGCAAAACGGGCATGACGGACTGAGTGTGTATGGTATCGGTACCGACTACACCAAGGCGCAGTGGCTGAGCATTGCAGACAAGCTGCTGGAGCTTGGGGCACTGCACATAGGAGAGTTTAAAGTGTACGCCTTGACATCCTTCGGGGTAGAGGTGCTCAAAGGTGCCCATGCCATTGCCATGAAAAAAGAGCGTCTTGAAGTGCGCAAAAGTGTGCCTAAACGCAAAGTGACCTACTTTGACGACTACGATGTAGAGATGTATGACAAACTCAAGGCACTACGTACCCAGATCGCATCAGAAAACGGTATTCCACCCTACATTGTTTTCTCAGACAAAACCCTCAAAGACCTTAGTGCCAAAAAACCATCCACCAAAGAGGAGATGCTGGAAGTACACGGTATCGGTGCAGTCAAATACGATCGGTACGGAGAAGCGTTTTTGGAAGTGTTGACAAGCACGTAGGGGGTTGTGCACCACAGGCACTTCCTTTGGTCGCCCTCACAACACTGTAATTATACATACATAACAATAATACGGAGACAAAATGACAAAAGATAACAGACCTCTCTGTGGTATAGATGAAGCAGGAAGGGGGCCATTGGCCGGTTCGCTTGTGATGGCCGGTGTGGTGTTGACAGAAAATATTGACGGGTTGATGGACTCAAAGCAGTTGAGTGAAAAAAAGCGGGAGATCTTTTTTGAAAAGATTGTTGCTACAGCACGGTACCATATTGTTTCGTTTCGTGCCGAGGAGATCGATGGAGAGGGGATATCGAAATGTTTGGCAAAAGGACTGCGTGCCATTCAGAAAGCACTGCCGGAGTGCCGCTATCTTTTTGACGGCAACAGCCGGTTTGGGGTTGACAACCTGGAAACACTTGTCAAAGCCGATGCAATTGTGGCGGAGGTGAGTGCTGCGAGTATTCTGGCAAAGGTGACACGTGACCGGGAAATGGTGAGGCTGTCTGAAGTGTATCCGGAATATGGCTTTGAAAAGCATAAAGGGTATGCGACCAAAGCGCATTATGCAGCGCTGATGCGGTATGGGCGTTCTCCCGTTCACAGAAAAAGCTTCCGTGTCAGGGGGCTTGACGAGCCTACTCTTTTTTAGAGTGGAACGCCGTTGACAGTGAATTTACCGTCTTTGAGAATAAGGTTGTAGATTTTTTTGCCCTTTTCTTCTTTTGGCGGGATGAGCATCATTACCATCATGGCGCGCGGGTCTTTTGCAATCATTGAAGCAATGGTTTGGGAAAGGGAAAGCGTCGTGGTAGCATCGATGGCACCAAGCAGCAGCATTGGGTTTTGCTCAACCTGTGCAAAGTCGATACCCGGGGCAACTTCAAGGGAAGCTTTCACCTCAATGTCGCCCAGATTGTTTCCGTTTTCAACTATTTTGTCGACAGCGAATCTGTTCACCGTCATCTTCATCCCTTTGGAGAGCAGCTGTTTGAGGGCGGCGTTAAAGGCTGCTTCATTTTTTTCAGGGTCGCTGTTTTGCAATACTTCCAGTGCTTTGGCGTCGAGGTTGTCGGTACGGGCATCAAAAACAATCTGCTCCATAGAAACTGTCTGTCCCTGCGCCTGCATGGTACTTTTTGCAATTGTGGCAATGACACTGCTTGAGAGCAGACCGTTTTGCTCTTTTTCGGATGTGTTGATAGCAAGATCATTTAGCGCCAGTTCTCCCTGCCCTTTTTTGGCAACGGTGATATTGGCTACCGTGTAGTTGGCATCCATGTCGTAAGGAGAAGGGCCGGTTGAAGTGTATGTGGTAACGGTTTTGTCTGCAACGGCCTTGATGCCGTCTGAACTCTCCATACCAAGCAGTACGATTTTTTGATTGAGTGTAGAGAGAGCTCCTTTTTTGAGAGTTCCTTCGAATGTTGCCCCTTTCACTGAAAGCGTTACCGAACCGGAATCGTCACGCAGTGTTTCGTGAATATCTTTGAGGTAGCCTTTAAACGCGGAAAGGTCTTTTCGAAGATCAATATGCATCAGCACTTTTTTCTGCGCGAGCATCTTCTCGATCTGCGCCAGCACTTTTTTGTCCTCATCATCTTCTGCCGCGTTGCGTATGCTGTCTGGCAGGGTAAGGGGGTAGAGATCCATGGAAAGAGCACTGTAAAGGTCAGGCTGATAGGTGATGTCGACACCCATTTTCAAGCCCTTGAGTGCTGCTATATCCTGTACGGTTGCCTTTGATCCCACCCGCTTGAAATAGGCAGCCATCTTTTTGGGATCGTCAAAGTCAATGACAAAGTGCTCCTTTTTGGGTGTACTGCTGCGTGTTTCGATGACAAAGCCGTTTTGCTGCATTGTTGAGAGTTCCGTATCGAGTTGATGTTTGAGCTCTTTGTTGAGTTTGCCGCTTCCGGCAGTATAAAAATAGATAAGGGCAATGGCGGCAACGGCAAGGACGCCGGTAATAATTTTTTTCATAGAGGATGTTCCTTAGTGTATTGGGTAGAGAGCTTTGAGGTGATCCATCTTTTTACCAAGATTGAGCAGCGCCATATCTGCAAGAACAAGTGCCATCATCGCTTCGCAGACAACCGCGCCACGAATGGCGACACAGGGGTCATGCCGGCCTTTGAGGTTGCAGACGGTCGGTTCGTTTTCAACGGTGACGGTTTCCTGCTCCTTAAAAATGGAGGGAGTCGGTTTGAAGTGGGTCTTTACAATAAGAGTATCACCGTTGCTGATCCCCCCGAGTATGCCGCCGGAATGGTTGCTTTTGAAACCTTCCGGGGTAATGGGGTCGTTGTTTTGACTGCCTTTGAGATGTGTACTGGCTATGCCGTCACCGATCTCGACGGCTTTGGCAGCATTGATGCCCATCATTGCATCGGCAAGCACGGCATCGAGCTTGTAGTAGAGCGGCTCACCCAGGCCGACAGGGACACCGGTAGCGGTTGTCAGTACCACGCCGCCTACAGAATCGTGTGCTTCTTTTGCAGTTAAAATTGCCGCTTCCTGCTGAGCCTCTTTGTCCGGGTCGAGGGCATAGAGTTTGGAGCCTTTGGCATGTGCAAAGTCAATTTTTTCGGCTTTGATGCCGTCCACTTCGCACAGACCGCTTTGGATTGAAACCCCCAGCTCCTGAAGCATCAGTTTGGCAATGGCACCGCCGGCAACACGTGCAGCGGTTTCTCTTGCAGAGGAGCGTCCGCCGCCACGGTAGTCGCGAAGGCCGTATTTGTGGAAGTAGGTGAAGTCGGCATGGCCGGGGCGAAAGAGGTTTTTGATGCTGTCGTAGTCTTTGCTCTTCTGGTTGGTATTGAAAATGACCATCGCAATAGGCGTGCCGGTGCTGAGCCCTTCGAAGACGCCTGAGAGTATCTCTACTTTGTCATCTTCTTTGCGCCCGGTTTCAAGCTTGCTCTTGCCCGGTTTTCTGCGGTCGAGTTCAGACTGGATAAAGGCTTCGTCTATCTTTAGCCCGGCAGGTACACCGTCGAGGATGCATCCAATTGCTTTGCCGTGAGACTCTCCAAAGGTAGTCAGTGTCAGTTTTTTCCCAAACGTGTTCATTGCTTCAATGCCTCCAGTGCGATTTTTGCCGCCTTCTGCTGTGCCTCTTTTTTGCTTTTGCCTCGTGCCGAAGCGATGGTTTTATCGTTGAGCCTGACAGCAATTTCAAACTCTTTTTTGTGGTCAGGGCCGGAAGAGCCGAGGAGTTCATACTGCGGTGTTACGCCATGTGTTGCCTGTGTCAGCTCCTGCAAAGCGGTTTTATAGTCTTTTGAAAGCGTATCGAGATCGATTTTTGGGTGGGCTGCTTCAAGCAGGTCTATGGCGATTTTTTTTGCGGTATCGAGTCCGGCTTCAAGATAGACGGCACCGATGACCGCTTCAAAAGCATTGGATAGCAGGGAGGGTTTGTTGCGCCCGTTGTTGTTTTCTTCTGCCGGTGAGAGGTAAATGTAACTCCCCAGGTCAATGGCACGGGCAAGCAGGGTAAATCCGCTTTCATTCACCAGTGAAGCTCTTATTTTGGAGAGTATCCCCTCGTTAGATTTTGGAAACTTGTTGAAGAGGTATTCTCCGACGATGAGGTCGAGTACCGCATCGCCGAGAAACTCAAGCCGCTCATTATTGTAAGGCTTTTTGTCACTTTTGTGTGTCAAAGCCTCAATAATCAACTGCTTGTTTTTAAAGGTGTAACCAAGCCGTTTTTCAAGTTTGGCATAGTCTGTCATTGTTGCTCCTTGTGTTTGATGGATCGCTGAATACGTTCGGCTTCGGTACGTGCCAGTTCGTCGCAGCGTTCGTTTTGGGGGTGCCCGTCATGGCCTCGTACCCAGATACCCCTGACGGTATGGGGTTTGGAAACTTCAAGGTACTCTTTCCACAGATCGACATTTTTGACCTTTTTGAAGTCTTTTCTGATCCAGCCGGGAAGCCACTCGTTAATGGCTTTGACAACATAGGAACTGTCCGAAACGACTTCAACATCGCAGGGTTCCTTGAGGCGTTTCAGTCCTTCAATGACCCCGCGAAGTTCCATACGGTTGTTGGTAGTATGGTCTTCCCCGCCAAAATACTCTTTGGTGTGACCGTTGTATTCGAGAATACCTCCGTACCCGCCGGGTCCCGGATTACCGAGACTGGAGCCGTCAGAGTAGAGAGTAATTCGTTTGCGTGCTTGTTTTGGCAACCTGTTCCTCGACTTCTACAGAGTTGATCGTCATGCAGCCTGGACAGCGTTTGAACGATACAGGAAAACTCTGTTTGCATTTTTTACACAGGTATGAAAAGTGTAGATCCGCCTCTTCAAAACCGTTCTCTCTTGCCGTAGCGATCAGATCGACGGCAAAAATACCGCTTTGTGCCATCGGTTTCTGCAGATAGCCTTTGGCATAGTAGAGTGTACTTAGCTGTGTATGATGTGTGATTATATCCAAATCGAGTTGTGAATTGGGTAAGAACCAGAGGATGTCGAGGATATCGTGGAGGTGTGAAATATCGATGCGTTCCCAGGCGATACGGGTGTCGAGTCTAAGCAGTTCAGCAATGACCAGACGGTATAAAGAGGGCTCGGTATCGAGGATGGCAAGAAGTCTGGGTATCTTCTGCTCTGCCGAGAGGCTGTGTTTGGAAGTGAGTTCTAAAAATGTTAGAAACTGTTCGAGCTGTGTCGTGTCTTCTCCCAGCATTTTCAGTGGCTCTATTACCTCTCTGGCGCTTGTGAAGTCATGCATTGTTTCATAAACGATTCCCAGTTCGTAAAGTACTTTTTTGCTGCGTGGCTTTTTGCGCAAAATTTCTACATAAATGGAGCGTGCACGTTCGAGAAAACCTGCATGCAGGTAGGTGCTGCCCAGCCGCTCCATCAGTTCCGTTTTGGCAAGGTCGCTTGGCATATGCTTGATGAGGTAAAGGTAGATGTTGATCGCTTTGTGGTACTCCCCGGAGTTCTCAAATGCTTTGGCAAGCAGTGTCAGCGGTTTGAACATATGTTCCTCAAAGGGCATGTCTGCGGTATCGAGGGCACACTCGGCACTTTCGAACTTGTCAAGGAATTTCAGGAGATTCCCCGCCTCTTTCTGCTGCTTGTAGATGCCCCATGCATAGGTTGCCACCGCAATGATAAGGCTGATGACAATAATGAGCAGTATGCTAAAAAGCGGATCGTTGTAGGCGGGGAGGATATGTTCCATCTATAAGCACCTTTGGTGCAGTGCTGCTGTTACAAGATCAATGTTTGGATTGTCCACTGCGTACTCCTCACTGCTGTGTTGTTGGTGATTATACCAAATAGGATATAATGCCGTCATGATTGATAACGCCTCCATAGAGTCACTAAAAAACAGTATCGATATTGTCGATGTCATCGGAAATTATGTCGAGCTGAAAAAAGCGGGTGCCAACTACAAGGCAAACTGCCCCTTTCACGGTGAAAAGACCCCTTCTTTCGTTGTCAGCCCCTCCAAGCAGATCTACCACTGTTTCGGATGTGGCGCAGGAGGCGATGCCATCAAGTTCGTGATGGAGCTTGAGAAGCTCAGCTACCCTGAAGCGATCGAAAAGCTGGCATCGATGTACAATTTTTCTTTGCGCTATACCAAAGGAAGTTCGGACTACTCCGATGCCAGACGGGTACTTGAAGCAATACAGCGCTGGTATGTCAAAAACCTCGAGCAGAACGAAACGGCGAAAAACTACCTCAAAGAGCGCGGTATTTCACAAAATTCCATTGAGCGTTTCGGTATCGGGTATGTCCCCGACGGGCGTTCGGTCATGCGTTTTTTGGATGCTACGGCGCTTCCGCGTCCGCAGGCAGCCGAAGCGGGTATCATTGCTCAGGGTGAGGATGGCGGCTACTATGCCAGACTGGTGGAGCGTATTACCTTTCCCATCTACTCGCCAAACGGTGCAGCGGTAGGCTTTGGAGGGCGCACCATCACCAACCATCCGGCAAAGTACATCAACTCGCCGCAGACAAAGCTCTTCAACAAGTCACGCCTGCTGTACGGGTACCATCTGGCAAAAGAGAGCATTTACAAAAACAGGAAGCTTATTGTCTGTGAGGGGTACCTTGATGTGGTGATGTTCCATCAGGCAGGTTTTACCGAGGCGGTTGCCACACTGGGGACAGCGCTGACAAGTGAGCACCTGCCGCTGCTGCGAAAGGGGGAGCCGAAGGTCATTTTGGCATACGACGGAGACAAGGCAGGGGTGGCTGCCGCACTCAAGGCGGCACAGATGCTGGCGCATGCCGACTTTGACGGCGGGGTGGTATTGTTCCCAGACGGACAGGATCCTGCCGATCTGATTGCCAAAGGGCAGAGTGAAGCGGTAGCGAAGCTGCTGCGTGAAGCCAAACCGATCATTCCTTTTGTACTCGAAAAGATCGTAGAGGCCTACGACCTGCACGATCCGCGTGCCAAAGAAGCAGCCTTTGGGACGCTCAAACAGTTTCTTTCCGGGCTCAGCCAGATCATTAAAGATGCCTACATCCCCATGGCAGCAAGTTTGTTGGGGGTTGCACCGGCCATGTTTGGCGCACAGGCAAAACCCGAACGTGCCAGAGAGAACTTCTCCCAGCCCAAAGATGATGTCGCACAGCTGAGCATTCTTAAGACACTGGTTGAAAAACCCGAGCTCATTGACTTTGTGCTCGATGTGGTCGACATTCATATGTTTGGAAACTACGCTCCGCTCTTTACTGCGCTGCTGAACAATGAAACACAGCATCCGCACCTGATGGGACTTGCGGTAGATGAGAGTCTGAAGGTACTCAGTGAAGAGGAGTTGCAGGATGCCCTTCGCAATTTTCTCATACGCCATTACGACACCCGCCTTAAACAGATCACAGCAGACAAGAGTATGCCTTTTACCCAGAAAGCATTTCTCATCCGAAAGATCAAAACCGATATTATCCCCCGCCTTAAACGGGGTGAACTGGTTCCCTATGACGATTCCCTCTGACCTGGGGTATTCTTTTATGCTTTTTGTGATAAAATTCTTTCCGCAACATTGATGGGCCCTTAGCTCAGCTGGGAGAGCGCTTCGCTGGCAGCGAAGAGGTCGTCGGTTCGATCCCGATAGGGTCCACCATCTTTTTATACATTCTCTTTATCCCCATATTTTATATCTGGTTCCGCCACTTTCATGACAGGTTCATAGACATTGTTTTCTGGTTCACCATTGACCTGTTTGAGTCCTTTTGAGACCATCTCATAAATCAGGTTCGCAAATCGCTTCAGTTTGAGGTCTTCACCCAGCAGCTGTGTTGCAAGGTTCTGATGAACATCAAGGCTGTCGATGACCGCTGTACTGATCGCTTCGGAAAAACCGCCCATCATAGCCTGCTCTTTGGTGTTGTTTGATACCTGATGGATGACCTTTTCATTTTCCATTACTTTGTCGCTGATGGTACGGGCGTAGTTAAGCATGTCCTCCTCACTCAACCCTCCTTCAAACAGGGCACTGATCTCCCGAACGATGCGCGAAAGCAGTTCTTTGTCAGGATCGTGCGGTCTTGCTTCCCCAGGATTGACAGGTGGCAAAGGATGCGTCTCCTCATCGAGACGGATGCTGTCCTCTTTCTGTTTGTGCAGCTTGTAGTGCGTCAGCTCCACGGCAGAGAGATCAATGGGGTCTTTTTCGTCGATGGTTCTGAGATTGGGGAGGAGCCCTTTTGCATAGACATAGAGTGCCAGAAGCTCTTCATCCTGGTAGTCGACGATCTGCGAAAGAAACTCATACATCCTCACGAAGGTAGTCAAGTCTTTCTTGAAGATCTCCAGCGCCTTTTTCGTCTTTGACACTTCTTCCCGTTCGAGTGTAAGGTTGTGTAAGTGCTTTTCGTCTCCCTCTTGCTCCGCTTTGTCTATCTTCTCTTCAAGATCACGTATTTTTTCTATGCTTTCTTTGTAACGCACCTTGTATCGATCTGCTGCCGGTTTGATTGCCGCACTCATCTGCGCCTGTGTGCCTTTGGGGTCAAAGAATGCATAGGCGTATGCCTCTACTTCGTTTGTCGTGAAGATCCCTGCTGCCTCAAGTTTGGTTTGCAGGTCATAAAGAATGTTCGGGTCGGTGACATCTTCAAGCACGGTGGTTTTGTAGTAGGGTGCGAACGCTTCTTTGATATCTTCCGTTTCGTTGACAAAGTCGAGTATGAATGTCTGCTCTTTGCCCGGATAGATACGGTTGAGTCGTGAAAGCGTCTGCACACAGTCCACACCGCCGAGCTTCTTGTCTACATACATCGCACAGAGCTTGGGCTGGTCGAAGCCGGTCTGGAACTTGTTGGCGACGATCATCACCTGGTACTCGTTGGTATCGAATGCCTTACGCATATCTCTGCCGCGGAGGTTTGGGTTCATCGTCGCTTCGGTATACTCTTTCTCTGCACCTTCAGCATCATCGACCACCTTGCCTGAAAATGCGACCATTGCCTGCATACCGTCGTAACCATGCTCCTTGATGTAAGCATCAAACGCGAGCTTGTACCGCACCGCTGATTGACGGCTTGAGGTCACGACCATTGCCTTTGCCTGATTGTCAAGCATATGTGCCACATGGGTGCGGAAGTGCTCGATGATGATCTCCACTTTCTGTGCGATATTGTACGGGTGGATACTGAGCCACTTGGCGATCTTCGCTTTCGCCCGTTTGCTCTCGACCTCCTGATCCTTTTTCGGGTTGGCGTGTTCGAGCCTGTAGAAGAGTTTATAGGTAATGTATCCTTGCAGTACATCGAGGATGAACCCCTCTTCAATCGCCTGCTTCATCATGTAGGTGTGAAACGGTTGGGGCAGGTTGGTCTCTGACGGCGGCAAAGACGGGTCCGGCAATGTACCGAAGAGTTGCAGCGTCTTCTCCTTGGGCGTTGCGGTAAAGGCGTAAAAGCTGAGATTGCGTCTGCTCCCCTCCGCTTCAAGGGCAGAGGTCATCATCTCTTCGGCACTGATCTCCGCATCTTCGTCCACCTGTTCGACTCCCAGTACCTCTTTGAGCTTTTTGGCGGTCGCGCCGCTTTGTGAAGAGTGGGCTTCATCGGCAATGATGGCGTATTTGCGCTCCTTGAGGCTTGCACGGTGGCGGATGGCATCAAGCACGAACGGGAAGGTCTGAATGGTTGTGATAATGATCTTCGCACCTTTTTCGAGCGCCTCGGCAAGCTGTACCGACTTGCTCTCGTTAGAACCCTCTCTGCTGATACCGACCACCACGCCCTCTTTGTGTTCAAATGAGCCTATGGTCTCCTGCAGCTGGTTGTCCAGCACCGTTCTGTCGGTGATGACAATGACGGAGTCAAATACCGCCTCTTCGTTGTTGCCGTGCAGTGAGGCAAGCTGATGCGCCAGCCACGCAATGGAGTTTGATTTGCCCGAACCGGCACTGTGCTGAATGAGGTAGTGTTCACCCACACCTTTTCCTCTGGTATCGGCAAGCAGTTTTCGAACTGCATCGAGCTGATGGTAGCGGGGGAAAATGAGCGTTTCGCTTTTGTACTTTTTGCCTTGATGATCCTCTTTCTCTTTTACCTCAAGGTGCAGATAGCGTTCAATGATGTTGAGTAGCGAGTCTTTTTGCAGGATCTCTTTGTAAAGGTAGTCGGTGGCGTAGCCGTTCGGATTGGGCGGGTTACCGGCACTGCCGTCGGGTTTGCCCTTGTTGAAAGGGAGGAAACGTGTTTTGGCACCTTCAAGCTTTGTTGTCATATAGACTTCGTCGGTACTGACGGCAAAGTGTACCAGTGTGCGCTTGTTGAAGCCCAGAAGCACCTCGCCTTTGGGGTTGCGGTCGTATCGGTACTGGTTGATGGCATCCTGCACATTTTGTGTGAAGTCGGTTTTCAGCTCCGCCGTTGCGATGGGAATGCCATTAAGGAAGAAGACGAGGTCGATACTGTTGGTGTTCTTGGCTGAGTAGTAGACCTGACGCACCACACGCAGGATGTTGGCATCGTAGTGTGCCTGCGTATCGGGGTTGGGCAGTTCGGGCTTGAACCGGCAGAGCTTGAATTTCGCGCCGATGTACTTGACCTCTTTGCGCAGCGTATGCAGCGCGCCGTGCTTGTCCATATTTTTGGCGATATGTTTGCAAAGCACTTCATCTGTTCGTGCACCCTCTCTGCGCTGCATCTTCTCATACGCTTGCGGCTGAGTACGCTTGATGTAGGTAAGCAGGTCTTCGGGGTAGAGTCCCAGTGCGACATCGTAGCCTTTGGAACTGCCCTCGACCCAACCGTTGTCGGTCAGGTGTACGACGATCTCTGTCTCAAATCTCTCTTCTTTATGTTTGCCGCTACCCATAACGCCTCCAGAACAACTCCACATTATTTGGTTCAATTATAGCTTACATTATTTAAAATGGATACGAAAGAGGATTAACATAAAAAGGACAAAATCACACCGATTTCCTGCCAAAAGCCCATAAATAGGGGCTTTGTCGGTATCTCTGGTCTGTAGCCCGACGTGCGGTTTTATAGTTTTTTAAGCGGTGCACAGCTATACTTCCGGTATCATACACGCTGATTCCTCTGGTATTGGGCAGGTTGCCACTCTACTATGGTCAGCTTTTTTATGCCCATATTTTTTTATGTATGGCTCCCTTCTTTGCAACTGTCAGACAAGGGTTTACAAGGAGGTACAACCATGGTTATCAATGTCAAAAATGAAACCGGCGGTTTCGAGGTCATTGGCTCCAGAGGTGCCGGTGAGATCATCCGCAAAAAGATGAAAAAAGAGCTCGACAAAGGCAATACAGTTACATTGGATTTCGTTGGGGTAGAGCAGGTCACGCAATCTTTCATCGATGAGTTCTTTGGGATCTTCATCAGAGCTTTTGGTATGGAGTACATCAGAGGAAAAGTACTGCTTGTCAACGAAACACAAGGTATCAAAGATACGATCAACTTCGTGATCAAATACTCCAAAGAGATGGTGGCTTAAAAAAAGTCTTCATCCTCTTCGTCATCCAGTTTCCACAAATACTCTCTTTTAAAATAGTCCATATCGTAGTTGATATTTGCCTCGAAGAACTCGAATGCCACCACGACACCTTTCCATGGATTTTCAAGCTTTTTGGCAACAAACTTTCCATTGTCGTACCGAAGCAGTGTGTCATTTGAGATGATGACAAACCGCCCACCGGTCATCTTCAATATCTCAAACATTGCGTAGAGTCCATACCCTGCATTTTTGGCTTGATTATACATCTTTCGCTCTGTAGAGGTAACGCCTTTTTCGAGAGCTTTTTGGATAGCTTCTATCTCTGTCTCAATATTATTGTAGTTCAAGCGCATGTTTTTTAAAAATGCAACGCCCCTGTCGGCTACGACAAACTGTATCTTTCTGTTGGTCGGATAGTATTGTGCCATAGTATAGCCACCTACAGGTGAGTGGGCGTGATCGGCGACATTGTTCATCAGCTCCAGGAAAAGATACTGAAGATAGTGTTTGAGATCGCGGATATCCTCTTCGTTCAGCTGTGTAAAGTTTTGCAGCATGATGTTTGTAATATGTGTAGAGATCTCCTCCAAGCCCATTCTACTATTTTCTATCTTCTCTATGGGGCTGTAGGTTTTGTTGGGGGTATGGTTTTGTATGATCATATTGCGCAGGTAGTCGTTGTCTGTCTGGACTTCTATCTGCCTGTCCACCTGGTAGGCACGCAGCATCCCGATAAATATCGGTTCAATCCAATCAAAGCCGGAAAAGGTGGCATTGTCTTCTTGGAACAGATGCATATATGACTCAATGTTGGACATCGTAACTCTTGGCATAGGACTCCTTTCTATGTGTTTATATATTGTCCTATTGGGACACAGTTCATACCATCGCTTTTTTACTGAAACTGTCTAAAAGTTTGTCTAAACTCGCCTTAGTTTGTCTAATTTGCCAGTGCTCTTTACGTGAACTTCCTACTCTTTCGATGGTGCAGGCAAGCAGGTCTTTGGTCTCAAATCTCTCTTCTTTATGTTTGCTCATTTTGTTTCACGCTCTTTTACATTCCAGTGTCCGCTCTTCAAACTGCCCACCCGCTCGACTCTGCCTTCTTCCTTGAGTTTGGCAATGTCCCGCTTGATGGTCTTGTCACTGACATCGCAGGCGTATGCAAGTTGCTCTATGGTGACGGCACTGTTCTCCTGCATCAATCTTATGATCTTCTCTTGTCTGTTTATTGGGACATTTTTAGGGACAGTTTTGGGGACATCTCTCTCTACTGCCAACTCCTCTTCACAGCTGCGCAGGATGGCTTGAAGCATAAACGCCACAAACGGTGTGCTCTCTCCAGCACTCCCTGCTGCCTCCAATGCGTCATAGTAACCCTGCTGGCTCTCCTTGATGACGCTCTCTATGGGAACAGCGGAAAAGATGGGCTTCCAGTCATAAAGTATCAGACTCTGCCAGAGCCTGCCTATGCGTCCGTTACCGTCTTCGAACGGGTGGATGAACTCGAACTCGTAGTGAAAGACGGAGCTTTTGATAAGCGGGTGAATGTCGGTACTCGAGAGCCAGTCAAACAGATCGCCCATCAGCTGGGGTACTCTGTCGTATAGCGGAGCGACATGCACGACTCCCTCTTCGCCTCCAACACCGACATTGCTCGTTCTGAAACTTCCGGCTTTTGTCAATATTTCCCCCATCAGCATCTTGTGTGCCGACAACAGGTCGTCAAGCTTTTTATAATCGAAGTTGTCAAGGTTGTCATACACCTTGATAGCCCCGTTGACCTCTGCGATCTCACGCACACTTCCCATTACCCGCTTGCCCTCGAGGATAGCCGTAACCTTCTCGATACCGAGGGTGTTGCCTTCTATTGCAAGTGTGCCTGTAATAGTCTTGATCTTGTTGGCTTTCCGCAGCTTTGGTGTGATCGCCGTGGGAGCAAGCAGTTCAAGCTTACCTATGGCTTCACTGATCTGGCTGACGAGGTCGAGGATGGTCGGGGTGATGGTGAAGGGTGGTGTATAGGTCATATCATTCCCTTTTCACAGTCGAGGGTCTTGTCTTTTTCGATAACCCCTCTCTTGAGTATACTTATTATTGCTGATAAATCTTTTAGTTTTCTATCAACAAGTTCAAGTAATTTTCTGTCACTTGAAGAGATGTGCTTTCTTTCTTCTTCATTGTGAGGAAAAGGGTGTTCTATACGGTTTCTGATATCTTTCAACTCTTTTATATGATCCACAGTATATTTGTTATCAAATTGTGAAAGACAGTCTGATAGATTTTTCCCGGCAGATTCGCTATTCCAATTATCAAAGATATTTCCCGCCACGCCCAAAGCTTCAATGGCTTTTATGTACTGAACATACTTTGTGGTTAAATTTTTAGCGCGAAGTCCATCAGCATAATTGGTATAAAATTTTTCGAATTTGTATGCATTTCTTATCAAATTTGAATTCAAGTTAAATTGTCTTTCAAATGATGCTTTTTGTGAAAAAAGACTTATCTTCCAAAAGCCAATACTGTTTGGTTCGACACTTATTAGCGATCCATCTCTAAAAATTTTTTCACAATCAAAAGCATCTATTCCACAATCTGCAAGGATATAGTTTGAGACATATGTGCATAAATGGTATGCTTCATACTTTAAATCGTGAATATTATGTATACAAAATTTACCGCTTTTATCATCACATGGACTATATTCGATATCACTGAAAACCACTTTCACTTCTGTGAGTAAAGCATCTTCTATACTTGCTTCAATGGCAGCGTTTTGAATGTCTGTCTTTACATCTAAATCTGAGTCATCGGCTATTGGAATATCTTTATTTGGCTTGAGAGTAAATATGACTTTTAGTGTACTCTTTTTCATCATCCTTTCTCCCGTACATCGCACCCCACCAGGGTCTCTTCTCTGACTTCGTCATTCACCTGAATCTTCCCCGTCACTGCTGCGCTTATGAGTGCCGTGCGGCGCTCTTTGAGGAGGGTGATGGCTTGCTTGGCTTTTTCGATGAGGGTGTCGATCTTGTTGGTTTGGGTGTCAAGGTAGTCAGCGATTTGTTCTTGTTCGTCCTGGTCAGGTAAAGCAAAAATAAAATTCCGGAAGTCTTCTTGTGCTAAGTTTTGCATACTTGAACTGGTGCCCTCACATACAGTTTGAATATAACCCCTATATATCCCTGTAAGCGTTAAATAGTGTACAAATACAGGAACAACGGACCTAAATATAACTTGCCATAGTCGATCAGGTAAGTAAATATTACAAGGTGCATATTCTACGAATCCAGCAGCACCAACAAGATCAGGAGTATTCATTCGACTAACTATTAAAGTATTTTCTTTTAATTGACATGACACACGCGATACTTCTGCTTTGAATACTGTCTTATTTTGAGAGGGATCAAACTTCCCAGTATAAACACAACTTGTCTTTAAGACACCGATTTCCTCATTTGATGCAGGGGTATCGGAAGCGTTAACACTTGTGCCTGATTCAATTCTGTGAATTACATATTTCATCTTTGTCACTTCCCAATGTTCCGGCACCTCACCCAGCCACGCAACCCCGCTCTCTTTCATCTTCGCATTGGGGTCAAGCCCTTTGGTGACGGCGTGGGAGATGAGTGCCTGCCGTTTCTCCTGCAGGAGTTCGATGAGCCGCTCCTGCTTGGCTATAAGCATGTCGATCTTGGCGGTTTCGCGGTCGAGGAAGTTGGCGATGGTGGTTTGCTCTTCGAGCGGAGGCGATGAAACAAAAATGTTTTTTAAGTCATCAGTACTAAACCTGAATACCTTTAGCCCTGTGGCATATTTTCGCAACTCATTACAAAATACTCTTGAATAATAGTACAAATACTTTCCAAACAAGAGCTTATTGTATGGCTTCAACAGTATTTGTTCCCCACCTATCAAGCCCAACTCTTTCCTGTTATAAAAGCAAGAATGACCCAAGTCCTCGATAGTTTCAGATGTTGATACAAGAATGGTATCACCTTGATGAACAACTTGGTTAGATTTGAAAAATTCACTATTAACATAAAAGTTGAAAGAATCATTAATTTCATCAACTTTATATGTCTTACCATATTGCAAAGCAACAAAGTCACCTTTATTTAATAGTTCATCTTTTTTAAATCCTGTGTTGCCTCTAATGATTGTAGTGATCCAGTCAATTCGATACTTTTCCCAATACTCCGGCACCTCCCCCAACCACTCAACACCACTCTCCTTATACTTCGGATAGGGCTTGTATCTACTCACGCCTTGATCTCCCCAAGCAGCGCTATGATCTCTTCTGTCACCTTGTCCAGCTCTTCATCTATCTCCTCAAGCGGTCGTGGCGGCGTGTACTCGTAGAAGTGGCGGTTGAACGGTATTTCGTAACCGACAACGCCCACTTTCCCGTCTTTTTCATCCACCTTCTTCTCGTCTATCCACGCCAGTGGCACATGCGGCTTGACCTCTCGCTCAAAGTAGTCGTAGATGTCCTCTTTGAGCGGTACATTTTCGTAGTCACGCAGGTCAGGATCGGGCTCAAGTTTGCCTTTCTTGTCGCGGCAGAGTGCCGCTTCGTCGTCGTGTTCGCCCAGATGCTTTTGCAGCAGCTTGAGCTGTGCGGCGGTGAGTTTGATGCCAAGCTTCTCGACAAATACTTCACGGTCGGTGATCTTCTCTTCGTCCATCTTCGAGAGGGCTTCGAGCACCTCCCCTTGCAGGCTTTCGTTCCATTTCCTGAACGCCTTGTTCGCCTTGAGTGCCTCGATGCGTGTCTCATCGTGCGGGTAGAAGCTCAGTTGCAGCGGTCGCTCTACAGTGATGCGACGGTAGCCAAAATCGGTGGTATCAAAAATCTTGCTCACCTTCGACTCCGCAAACTCACCATAGATGCGCACTATCTCTTCTATCTGCTTCTCGCTGATCTGCTTGCGCTTGCTGCCAAGAGACTTGCGCATAGGCTCAAACATATCGCTCGCATTGACAAGCTGCACCTTGCCTTTGCGTTCAGGTGCTTTGTGGTTGGAGAGTATCCAGATGTAGGTGGCGATGCCGGTGTTGAAGAACATATCGGTCGGCATAGCGACGATGGCTTCAAGCAGGTCGTTTTCAAGAATGTAGCGACGTATCTCGCTCTCGCCGCTGCCTGCCCCTCCGGTAAAGAGCGGTGAACCGTTGAGGATGATCCCTATACGGCTGCCGCCCTCCTGCGGCGAGCGCATTTTAGATATGAGATGGAGCAGGAAAAGGAGTGAACCGTCACTCACCCTTGGCAGTCCGGGACCGAACCTGCCGTTGTAGCCTTGCTCCTCGTGCTCCTTGACGACCGCTTTTTGCACCTTTTTCCACTCCACGCCAAAGGGCGGATTGGAGAGCATATAGTCGAACTTCTGGTCTGCCAGGAGGTCGTTGCTGAGGGTGTTGCCGTGTTTGATGTTCTCGACCTTCTGCCCTTTGATGAGCATATCGGCTTTACAGATGGCATAGGACTCTCCGTTGAGCTCCTGACCGAATGTCACCAGTGTGGCATCAGGGTTGATCTCGTGGATATACTCTGTTCCACTGGTAAGGAATCCGCCCGTTCCGGCTGTCGGATCGTAGAGACTGCGGACAATGCACGGCTTGGTGAGTACCTCGTCATCGGTGGAGAAAAGCAGGGATGTGGTCAGGCGCACAATGTCACGAGGCGTAAAGTGCTCTCCCGCTGTCTCGTTGGATGCTTCGGCGAACATACGGATGAGCTCTTCAAAAACGATACCCATCTGATGGTTGCTCACACGGTCGGGGTGCAGGTCTACAGAAGCGAACTTCTCTACAATAAGATAGAGCAGGTTGGTCTCTTCGAGTTTGTCCAACTGCACACTGAACTCATACTTCTCGAAAATCTCCCTTGCGTTGGGACTGAAGCTGTTGATGTAGCTCTCTATGTTCTCCCGCAGGTTGTTCGGGTCGCTCATCAGCTTGGAAAGCGTGTACTTGGATGTGTTGTAGAAGTTGTGCCCCGACTTGCGCACCAGAATCTTCTCGAGCGGTATGCCAAGCTCCTTGCGTGCTTCGTACTCTTCAAGCACTGCATCTCTTGTCGGCTCCAATACACACTCCAGACGGCGCAGCAGTGTAAAGGGCAGGACAACTTTGCCATAATCTGATTGTTTATAGTCACCGCGAAGCAGGTCTGCCGTGCTCCAGATGAGTGATGAGAGTGATGGTTGTGTCATAGATCGCCCGCCTTGTATGTTTACTTGTAGAGATTATAGCAAATCTTGTTAATAGCAGAGACGTGTGTCATGCGGCTAACCAGTCAAACATCACTTTAAGCTATAATGTGTGCATGCATTATAAAGAGGTGGCTGCCGGGAATGGTTAGTGCACTCTAAAAAGGAGACTGTTCCCATGACACCGGAAGAAACGGCACAGCAACGTATTGTGCTTTGCAAGAAAGAACAGCGGGAGTGGCTTGACCTGAGTGCTCTTGGGTTGACGCAGATTCCTGCTGAGGTCAGTGAGCTTGTATGGCTGAAGCGTCTTTCACTTTCCAAAAACGACATCGATTCCATTGAGGGGCTGGCTCCCTTGACGCAGCTGCACAAGCTTGCCTTTTCGCACAACCGCATCAGTGATCTTTCGCCGCTTGCGGGAAATGAACGGCTGAAGTTCCTTTTTATGAAACACAACCGGGTAAAGTCGGTGGATGTATTGGGAATGCTTGGAACACTGAAGAAGATCGATGCGCACCATAATTACATCGAAAATATCGATGCTCTGGCTGGTCTGCCAAAACTGGTTTACCTGGATGTATCGTACAACAACATTGAAAATCTTGATGTGGTAAAAAAGATGAGGTTGAAATGGTTTAATGGGAAGTGTCAAATGTGTCAGTGGTGACCCCTAGGAGACTCGAACTCCTGTGGCATGGATGAAAACCATGAATCCTAACCGCTAGATGAAGGGGCCGCACATAACAAAAACAAGTATCAAGTGGTGACCCCTAGGAGACTCGAACTCCTGTGGCATGGATGAAAACCATGAATCCTAACCGCTAGATGAAGGGGCCATTGACAACTTGTGGACGGAATTATATAAACTGATGCCTTAAATCACTCTTAACATTTGCTATAATTTTGCTAAAAATTGAGAAGGAGATGGATGAAACGGTATTGGTACGGTATTGTGGTACTGTTTGCAGTATTGCTGCAGGGGTGTGGCGAAGCCCCTAAACTTAAAGGAGAGAGCGCGATGATCGTGCTGAAGACACCGGCAATGAAGTATGCCGACATGGGGTTTATATATGCAACCCCGTCAGAGGTAAAAGCGGAGATCTACGGCAGTGGTCAGGCGCTTTTTACACTGCGCATCACGCCCCAAAGTGTCTGTACGAGCCGTTTTGCCTGCCTTGACAGAAGAAGTTTCAATGCCCGAATGCTCTCTGCGAATTATCCGGACGATACACTCGAACGCATTTTTCGGGCAAAACCTCTCTTTAATGGAAAAAATGTCGTAAAAAAACGTAACGGCTTTACACAAAAACTTTTGATGCCGGGAAAATACAATATTGAATACACGGTTTTCAATAATGAGACGGTTTTTCGTGATACAATCAATCAAATTCTCATAAAAATCAAACGGATGCGAGGTTAAAATGAAGTATGTCGGAGCACATGTGAGTGCCAGTGGGGGTGTGGAGAACGCACCGCTCAATGCCATGGCAATAGGAGCAAAAGCCTTTGCCCTTTTTACAAAAAATCAGCGCCAGTGGGTTGCCAAACCGTTGACGCAGGAGTCGATTGACGCGTTTAAAGCCAACCTTGAAAAGAGCGGTATTCTCCCCAAACACGTGTTGCCGCACGACTCCTACCTTATCAATCTCGGGCATCCTGAAGCAGAGAAACTTGAAAAATCACGTACGGCGTTCATTGATGAACTGGAGCGCTGTGCGCAGCTGGGGCTTGACAAGCTCAACTTTCATCCGGGTTCGCATCTGGTGAAGATCCCCAAGTGCGATCCGCACTACGAAGAGAAGCTGATGGAAGCCGAACTGCACTGTCTGGATGTCATTGCCGAGTCGATGAATCTTGCCATTGAAGCGACGGCAGGGTCGGATGTTAAACTGGTCATTGAGAACACTGCAGGGCAGGGGAGCAACCTCGGCTACAAGTTTGAGCATCTCTCTTATCTGATTGACAGAGTCGATGACAAGAGCCGTGTGGGTGTCTGTCTTGACACCTGCCATACGTTTACGGCCGGGTACGACCTGCGTACCCGCGAAGCGTACGATGAAACGATGGATGCCTTCGGGCGCATTGTCGGATTTGAATATTTGATGGGCATGCACATCAACGACTCCAAGCCGCCGCTTGGTTCACGGGTGGATCGCCACCAGTCACTGGGGCTGGGAGAGATCGGCTGGGATGCATTCAAATTCATCATGAATGATCCGCGTATGGATGATATTCCGCTGATACTGGAGACGATCAACGAAGAGATTTGGCCGGAGGAGATAAAAGCGCTTTATGCGCTTGTCGAAGCATAGTGTTTAAATTAAAAAGAGGAGGAGTGGAACAATGAAAATAAAATTTGCCTATCTGTTTATTGCGGTATCGGCATTTGTGCTGATGGGGTGTGGCGGAGCGGACAGCCTGGATCAGCCGGACAAGGAGGAGGTGACAGGGGGAGAAGTCGTTGTTGACTTCGACGCGCAGACAATGCGTAATGTACTTGTTTCCAAAGAAGCGATTCCTGCAGACTATAATAAACCGGTCTATGGGTATAAAGCGTACAAAATCCCATATGAAACGACTGATGAAGAGGGCAACCGTATCGAGGTTTCAGGTCTGATGGTCGTACCGACAGGTGTGCCTGAGGCAATGAAACAAATAGGCTTTTCTCTGGTCAGTGATTCGCATGGTACCATCTTTGCCAATGCCGAAGCCCCCACGGTCATAGCAGAAACGACCAACAGTCCGGATGGTGCGCCTGTCATCCTTACCGCACTGAGCGGCTTTGTTACTTTGCAGGCAGACTACATCGGTTTTGGTGATTCTCTGGGACACTACCATCCCTACCTTTTAAAAAGCTCTTCTGCCGCAACGACCGTTGATTTTATCAATGCGGCACGTGCATTTGCAGCCAACAACGGTATTCCGCTCAACGGTCAGCTTTTTGTAACCGGTTACAGTGAAGGCGGTCATGTTGCCATGGCCGCACTGCAGACATTGGAGAATGAGGGAGAACCGGTTGCCTTTGCCGCACCGATGGCCGGACCTTATATGCTTGACCGTATGGGACAGGGGGTGCTTGCATCCAATGCCCTTCCCGTTCCCTCTTTTATTGCCGACGTGGCATACGCTTTTGCTGTGAGATACGGGGTCAATGTTGATACGCTTGTGAAAGAACCGTATGCCTCGGCATTGCCCGGGCTGTTTGACGGCAGTAAGGCAAGACCTGAAATCGATGCACAGTTGACACATGTCACAACAGACCTTTTTACGGCCGATGCCATCAACCGTTTAACTTCACTTGACAATACTTACTGGTTTACACAGACATTGCAGTTAAACAGTACAGCTTACTGGGGACCGCAAACACCTACCAGACTGGTACAGTGTATGGGGGATGATGTCATTCCTTTTGCCATGTCAACAGGAACAGCGTCTGTCATGCGTGACAATTTTGGTGCGGCAGATATCGGTGTAATTCCGGTTGAAGTGGCCATTACAGGGGATGTCAATACTTCTATCCGTCTGGGGCATGCAGATTGTGCGACACCGGCTTATGGGGTAGTGTCGAAGATTTTTGCAGATGTACGTAAAGCTACAATAGGATATTAGGAGATGATGATGAAAAAAATAGTATTACTTTCCAGTGCTGCGATCAGTGTTTTGACTGCCGCGGCGTACAAGCTTCCGGAACAGTCGGTCAATTCTATGGCGCTGAGTGCAGCCTATGTGGCGCATACGACACAGGCAGACACTGCCTACTTCAACCCTGCCAACATGGCGTTTATGGGAGAGAAACAATATCTTGACGGTGCGGTGACACTTATCAATCTCCCCTCTATCGAGTACTATAACATTGCGAAGACCAAAGAGGAAAATATCATTATTCCCTCGCTTCACTATGTCTCTGCCCCTATGGGTGATTTTAGATGGGGGGTCAGTATGGTGGTACCGGGAGGCCTTTCAAAGCGATGGGATGAACAGCCCGGAAAGCTTTTCGCACAGGAGTTTACCCTTGAGAATGTCGAACTCAATCCGGTATTTTCCTATAAGATCAACGATCAGTTCGCTATAGGTGGCGGTTTACGGGTCGTTTACAGCAGTGGTGTTGTCAAAAGTGACGGACGGGACGGCACACCCTATCCGATTGCACGGGATATGAAAGGTGATACATTTGAATTTGGTTACAACCTTGCATTGACCTACCGTCCCACAGAAGATATCAATGTAGGGGTGACCTACCGTTCCAATATCGACCTTGAAGAAGAAGGTAAGGCCAACCTTTATCTCGGGAGTATCGGTACCCAATATGATGCAAGCGTGACCGTACCGCTGCCTGCAGCACTCAATATTGCCGTCTCCAAAACATGGGACAAGACCTTTACGCTGGAGTTTGGCTATGAGAGAACCTTCTGGTCAACCTATAAGCAGCTCGATTTTCAATACAGTCAGCCTGTGACAAACCCAATTTTGAAACAGGCATTTGACAACCCTATTCCAAAGCACTGGAAAGATACCAATACGTACAAAATCGGTGCGACAATGGTGATGGACAAGATTACGGTTATGATGGGCTTTGCGATTGACGAGACACCTATTCCGGATGAAACACTCAGTTTCGAACTGCCTGACAGTGATGCGAAAGTATTTTCTATGGGGTTCCGGTATCAGCAGACAGAAAACCTGTCATGGGGTGCGGCATTTCTGTACGATGCCAAAGAGGCACGATCGATCGCCAAAGGTGTATCGGACAACCCGGTCATCAATGCAAACGGTGCGAGTTTCAGTGGAGGCGGTGCCTACCTGACAACGCTGGGGCTCTCTTACGAGTTCTAAGATGGCGTATCCGTTCAATACCCTTTACGAGATCGCGCAGCAGCAGGCTAAAAAGCGTGGCGGCAAAACAGCGCTTTTTGTCGATGAAACAAAGATTCGCTACCGTGACATTTTGCAAAAGGCCGATGCGCTCGCAGGCGTACTGGCGAAAAAGGGAGTGAAGCAGGGCGACAGGGTCGCGCTCTTTTTACGAAACTCCCCCGAATTTGTCTACGCCATTTTTGCCGTCTCAAAGCTTGGTGCAATACTTGTCCCCGTTAATACGTTTCTCAAAGCCGATGAACTCAGTTATATTCTTGAAGACAGCGGTGCTTCGGTACTGATCGCTTCGGCAATACATGCCAAAGTGGTGAATGCTTCAAATGCATCACAGGTATGCGGGAGTATTTTCTGGGAGGGTGAGGTCAAAACCGTCAGTGAGAATGATATTGGCTTCGATGCAGTGTGGAATGAGAATGCACAAGCGCCCAATGTGAAAGGAACATTAGATGATACCGCTGTTTTGATCTATACTTCCGGAACAACAGGCAAGCCCAAAGGCGCAATGCTGAGCAACCGGAACATCCTCTCCAACGCCGATTCTGGACGGCAAACCATCCGTGTGACACACCGGGACAGAGTGATCGTCTTTTTGCCCATGTTTCACTCCTTTACATTCTCGATTGGTGTGATTCTGCCTCTGTATGTAGGGGCAAGTATTGTTATTATCAAATCGATACAGCCCTTCAGCAACATCTTTAAACAGACACTGATGAAACGGGTGACGATCTTTTTTGGAGTCCCCGATGTCTACAATGCACTTGCCCGCGCAAAGCTGCCGTGGTACTTTATGTGGTTCAACCGTATCCGTGCATTTATCTCCGGTGCGGCGCCGCTGCAGCCAAAGACACTCGATGCAATGGCGCAAAAGTTCAAGCGTGCCACACTGCTTGAAGGCTACGGGTTGAGTGAAGCGAGTCCGGCTGTCTGCATCAACACCTTTGAAAAGCAGAAGGCAGGTTCGGTAGGAACAGCACTGCCAGGGTACGAGATGAAGATTGTCGATGAGAATATGAATGAACTGCCCCATGGCGAGATCGGTGATATCATTGTCAGAGGTGAGAATGTCATGCAGGGGTACTGGAAGCGCCCCGAAGCGACGGCGGAAACCATTGTCAACGGCTGGCTGTTGACAGGTGACATGGGCTATATGGATGAAGATGGCTTTTTATTCATTGTCGACCGTAAAAAAGACCTTATTATCTCCAAAGGTATCAACATCTATCCACGAGAAATTGAAGATGCCATTGACGGACATCCCCATGTAAAAGCTTCGGCAGTGGTTGGCATTGTAGATGAAAAAAGCGGTGAAATTCCTGTTGCATACGTAGAGCTTGAAGAGGAGGTTGAAACACTGGATGAAGCGGGGCTTAAAAAGCACCTGCGCAGTCAGCTTGCGAACTTCAAGCTGCCCAAGCAGATTCATGTCATTGAAGAGCTTCCTAAAAATGCAACGGGGAAAGTGCTTAAAAGGGTACTCAAGGAGCAGCTTGCCAAATCGGAGGTAACAGATCAAAGCACTGATTAATGCCAAAGTGATCGTTGGTGAAACGACACTTGACACGATGACTATTCTCTTTGACAACACCATACGGGCAGTTGACTCGGATGTCAACACGGAGGGGTGTGAGATTATCGATGCCAAAGGGGCGTATGTTTCGGCAGGCTTTATTGACATTCATATTCACGGCAGCGGCGGTGCAGATGTGATGGATGCCACGTCAGAGGCACTTGAGACGATCTCCAGAACACTGGTAGAAACAGGTACCACTTCATTTGTTGCCACAACGATGACAATGGCACAGGAGAAGATTGACGTGGCGATTGACAATGTGCGTGAGTGTCAAAAGCGTGTAAGTGGTGCGCAGATTTTGGGTGTGCATCTTGAGGGGCCTTTCATCAACCCCGCAAGACAGGGCGCGCAGGATGCCCGATATGTTCAAAAGCCGAAGCTTGCTTCTATTGAAAGGCATATGGATCTGGTTAAAATGATCACCCTTGCGCCTGAAGCGGACGGTGCAAAAGCGTTTATAGGTGACATAAGAGAAAAGTATCCGGACGTACTGCTGAGTATCGGACATTCCGATGCAGACTACGATACTGCCAAGGCAGGCTTTGACCTGGGGATAGGCCATGCCACCCATCTTTTCAATGCGATGCCGCCGTTAAAACACCGTGCGCCGGGTATAGTGGGGGCGGTATTGGATGATGAACGTATCAGTTGTGATATCATTGTCGACCTGGTACATCTGCACCCGGCAATGCTGCGTTTGACCTGGCAGGCTAAAAGAGAGCGTCTCATACTCATTACCGATGCGATGCGTGCGGGGTGCATGAAGAACGGGCGCTATGACCTTGGAGGACAGCAGGTGCACGTAGCAGATGGTGAGGCGAGGCTTCCTGACGGTACACTTGCCGGCAGCGTGTTGAAGATGAATGAAGCAGTGCGCAATATGGTAAAACATACCTCTATGACACTGCCTCAGGCTGTCAGAAGCGTTACAGAGCTGCCTGCAGAAAGGCTGCACCTTGAAAAGAAGGGCAGGCTCGAAGTTGGCTGCGATGCCGATATGGTCATTTTTGATGAAGGGTTGGGTATCATAGCGACATATGTTGCAGGTGAGATGAAATACCAAAGGAGTCTATAGATGTTTGGATTGTTCAAACGCAAAATACGAGAGGTTTACGCCCCGGTTGACGGGCAGGTGGTAGATATTACCGAAGTACCTGACGAGGTCTTTGCCGGTAAAATGGTCGGTGACGGTGTGGCGGTCAACCCTGTCGGCGATACATTCTGTGCCCCTATTGAGGGTGTGGTCAGTAAAATCTTTTCGACAAATCACGCTTTCAGCATCAAAAGTGACAAAGACCTTGAAGTGATGGTGCATATCGGTCTTGAGACGGTAGCACTGGAAGGCAAAGGGTTTGAACGTTTGGTAGAAGAGGGCGCGCAGGTTGCTGCGGGTGATCCCATTATCAAAGCGGATCTGTCCTATATCGCAGAACATGCCAAAAGCACCATTACCCCTGTTGTCGTGTCTGAGACAAGTGATGTCAAAAAGATTGAAAAAAAACTGCGTATCGTCAAGCAGGGCGATACCGTTATGGAGGTAGCGTGATGCCGGAAACCAATCCTGATATGCCGATGTATATTATTTATGCAGTGATTATTGTCGCAACGATCGTCATTTTGAAGATGCCGAAGAAAAAGTGAAACGTCTGAGGGTAATAGTGTGTTAATGCTCCTGGGGTATACTGGAAAGTATGATGCAGATATTACTACTTGAAGACGATAAAATCCTGTGTGAGAGCCTGAAAGAGTATCTTGAAAGTGAAGGATACAGCGTTGATACTGCACATCGTGGTACAGACGTGTTTGATCTGACATTTTCGAAACGCTATGATCTCTATATTCTGGATGTCAATGTACCGGGTACGGACGGGTTTGATGTTCTGACCGAACTGAAAGAGGCGGGAGATGAGACGCCGGCGATCTACATAACGGCACTGACAGATATCAACTCCATATCCAAAGGCTTTCGTATCGGTGCGGAAGACTATATTAAAAAGCCGTTTGATCCTGAAGAGCTGGTAATACGCATTAAAAGCAAATATGAAAGACCTGACAGGGTTGTTGAAATACAGGGGGTGACCTATGACCCGTTACACAAAACAGTACGGAAAGAGGGGGAGATTATCGGGCTTGGAGAGGTACAGGCAAACCTGTTTCATGCCCTTGTGATGCGTGCCAATACTGTGGTGGACAGTTATACCCTGATGGATTTTCTTGAGCAGCCCAATGCCAATGCACTGAGGGTCAATCTTGCAAAGCTCAAGAGCAAACTGGGGATAGAGATCAAAAATATCCGGGGACAGGGGTATATGATTGAAGACCTATGAAGCCGAGTCTCTTGTAAAGAGCTTTTTGATCTTTTTTCTGCTGCTTGAAGTGCTGCTGGCAATCAATACATGGTATGAGTACGGGGTACAGAAAACGGCACTTGAAGCCAAAATTAAAGACCGTATGCGTCTTTGCGCCTATACCATTGAGTGTGGGGGAATGCAGACAGACTTTGTAGACCGAAGCAAAGGAAAAGAGGAGAATGTCCTCTACCGGAACGGGGGAAGTCTCTACAGCTACTTTACCGTTCCCAAAGCGGAAAAGCATCTGATGAAAGTCATCTATCCCAAACAGCGATTTGAAGCAGCGGTAAAGAAGCTGGAAGAAACGTTGTTGCATAAGTTTTTGCTCTATACCCTTTTCTCCGCGGCAGTCTCTTTGCTTTTTTCCCTCTATGCGCTGATGCCGCTTCGCCGTGCGCTCAGGCTGAATGAAGAGTTTGTCAAAGATATTCTCCACGATTTCAATACACCGCTAAGCTCTATGAAGATTAACCTGAAGCTTTTTAGAAAAGAGGTAGGAGAGAGTCCAAAGATTGCAAGACTGGAGAACAATATCGAGACCATGCTCTCTTTGCAGAAGAATCTGCAAACCTTTCTCAAAGGTATGCAGACGCAGACAGAAGTGTTCGATATCGCTTCTCTTATCGATGAGCGGATACCCTATTTTGAAGTGCTGTATCCCGATATTATCTATCATGCCAGCCTCACCCCGCTCAAGATCAAGGCAAACAGGGATGCCTTTGTCCGGATTGTAGATAATCTTTTCAGCAATGCCGGAAAATACAATAAACCTGAAGGGCAGGTTTTGGTAAGCATAGAGAACAGCCTTCTGAAAATAGAGGATACAGGGAAAGGGATCGCCCATCCGGAAAAGGTCTTTGGGCGTTACTACAAAGAGCAGGAACGCGGGATCGGCATCGGGCTGCATATTGTTAAAAAACTGTGTGACGAGATGCATATACCCGTAGAGATCAGCAGCAGAAGGGGAGAGGGGACAACCTTTTCTCTCGATCTTTCCCGGGTTATTGTGTAGCGTTCTGTGCTTTCAACAGTTCCATGATGCGCCGTTTGAAATGCGGATCGTGATTTTCTTCATAGGCAGCAATAAGTGTTTCGAGTGATCCCTCGTGCAGCAGTTTTTCCTGCTGCAAGGTGCTCAGACGGTGCTGAAGAATAGTGTACTGTGCCGGGGTCAGTGCTGCTCTGCTTTGGGGTGAGTTGAGGTAGTTCCCAAGTTCATACATTGAAGCACGATAGCGGTAATAATGGTAGGAGGGCTGGTCGGAATTGGGCAGGAGTGAAGGCGGAGCGTTCTTTTGATCGAGAGAAATATGCAGTTTTTCGGCAATGCGTGCAATCTCTTTTTTCTTCTCTTCTGTATCCGCCTGTTGGCTGTAGTATCTTAAATAGGGTTCTATCAGTTGTTTCGGAAGCCTGTCATGGATGCCGGAGAGCATATCGCTCCGGTAGTTGCGTATGGCATCCTGGTAGCGTGTTTTGAGTTTTGAATAGTCGGTAATGTCGATAAGGTATGTTTTCACCCCTTTGTAGCGCCGCGGCCCGCTATGAACAACGTACCCTTTGTGTTCCGCGTTTCCAAGCGGTATATAGCCGTATCGTGCAAGTTTTTTCCGAAGTTGGCGGTGATTTGCCTTAAATCGGATGGGCGGCGTTGAAGGTGAAAAAAAGCGGTAGAGCAGATAGGTATTGCCACGATGCAGAAGTACGCCAAGATCATGCCGTTTTTTATGTGTCAGCAGCAGGAAAGGCTTCTTTCCTGACAGGAGCAAAAGGTCAGCCCGTGAAAAATAGGCTCTGTTATGCCTGACAAAGCGACTCTGCTGTACGGTGGTTATTGTATCTATTTCATCGGTCAGGAACAGCTGATTGATGCTGCACCCATGGAAAAACAGTAAGAGTGTAAACAGAAGTGCTTTTTTCAAATAATAACTCCATAATGAACGTGTTTTAGCATAGATAAATCCAATATAGTATACATGAGTTTAGGTTTAGGGAATATAAAAAAAACAGAACATAAACATAACTTCGGATTTTGAGCCTGCCAATAGTAAAGAAGAGAGGAGGAGTGGTATGCTGGCACTCAAAACCCGGAGCCGATACAGTATTATCTCTTTTCACCTCCTTTATTAAGTGTTGTATTATTGTTATCCACAGGAAGGATGGCTACAACATTATCATCCTTTTCCTGCTCTTGAAGCCGATCGAGCATGATATAGGTTACTGTAAACTGACTCTTTGCCCCGCTATCGGAAGCATCAACGGTTGAAGATAGCGAAATCATCAATAACGGAATTATGTAGCGTATCATTGTTATCCTTTGCGGCATGGATTTATACCTCTTTATTGGTATATTTATTGTAATGCAAAAGTGTTACTTCAGTATTACCTGTTGTATGCAGACAAATCAAAGTATTTAGAGATATGACAGGGATGGGTGTAAAGAGATGCGGAGAAAGCCATTCCCGGCGAAGAACCGGAAATGTATAACAAGGGAGACTATAACAACGAATAGGAAAAGAGAAAAAGCTTATTTTGCTTCTTCGGAAGGTGCTTCTTTTTGTGTATTGTTTTTCTCTTCTTCCGTTGCAGGGGTGACATCTTTTTTGGGAGCAGGTGTCATACTTTTTGCATCTTGCTTGATCTGGTCAGCAGTTATATCTGCTTTTTTGACATCATTTGCCTGGGCAAAAAGAGTTGTCATCGCCATCACTGCAATCAGCAATATCGATTTTTTCATGGTATATCCTTTAGGGTATGATTTGGTATCGGATCGATATCCGAACAAACGAATGATAGGACAATACCATTACTTGAGTATTACCGCTGCAATGCTTCTCTTATTGCTTCAGCGACCTTTTCGGCTTTGGCACCAAGTACGATCTGAATGGAGGTCTTGTCCGGGCGGATGACCCCTTTTGCCCCAAGTGCTGTAAAGTCGGCATCATTTAGTATATCGCTGTTCTTGACTTGCATACGCAGCCGGGTGATGCAGGCATCTGTATCGACAATGTTTTGTTTTCCTCCCAGGGCTTTGATGAATGCAGATGCTTCCCCGCCTTCTGCAGTGTGTACATTCTTTGCGGTATCGTCGGAGAGTTCGGTTTCCATGATCTTCAGTTTGAAAAACCTGATGGTGTAGTAGCTCAGCACAAAGTAGAGCAGGGCAAAGACGATTCCCAGCGGAATAATGCGCAGCGGATGGGTAGAGAGTTTGTAATTGATGATATAGTCGATGAATCCTGCGGAAAAACCAAACCCTGCATGAATGTCGAGTGCCTGTGCGGCAGCGAGTGCCAGTCCGGTGAGAAGGGCATGCAGTACAAAAAGTACCGGAGCGACAAAGAGAAAGAGGAACTCCATCGGTTCGGTGATACCTGTTAAAAAAGAGGTAAATGCAACACCGGCAAGAATAGCGGCAGCCTTTTTGCGATACGCTTTGTCCGTATTGAGATAGATCGCATAGGCCATGGCGGGCAGGCCGAACATCATGACTACATAGAATCCCGACATATAGATGCCCGCGCTCTTGTCCCCGGCAAAGAAGCGGTGCAGATCGCCGTTGGCGACAACCGCCACCCCGTCTTTGACATAGTGAAATTCACCGATCTGAAACCAGAAGACAGAGTTGAGAATGTGGTGCAGCCCGATGGGGATAAGCAGACGGTTAAGTACCCCGTAGATGAAGGTCCCGAGCTCACCCATACCGATGATCGCGTTGGAAAATGCATCGATGCCGCTTTGGGCATACTGCCAGAAGTAGCCTGCGATCACCCCAACGACAATGGCCGCAAGTGCGGTGATGATGGGAACGAAGCGCTTGCCACCGAAGAAGCCCAGAAATTCGGGAACCTTGATGGTGTGGTAGCGATTGTAGAGTGTCCCTGCAATGACACCGATGATGATGCCTACAAAGACACCCATGTTGACATCTTTGTCAATAGTGGTGTAAACGGCTTTGGCGATGAGGACGCCCACCGCACCGCTAAGCGCGGCGGCACCGTCGTTGTTTTTGGCAAGACCGTAGGCGATACCCACACCAAAGAGCAGATCGAGGTTGGCAAAGACCGCCTCCCCGGCACTCTTCATCACAAGCGCGATCTCTCCGTCAAAAATGTCACCGAACCCCAGTCTCAGCAGCAGTGCTGCCACAGGCAGTACTGCAATAGGCGTCATCAGCGCCTTTCCGATCTTTTGAAGCAGGTTAAACATGGCGTATCCTCTCTTTGGTTTGTGCTACCAGTCCCGGTGAGACACTCAATGTCGTGATACCTGCGTTGACAAGACGTGCTGTGGCATCACCGTCGCCTGCAAGTTCTCCGCAGATACTGACAGGTTTTTTCGCTTCGGATGCCACCTTTTCTATGGCACGGAAAAGCGCTTCGGAGCGGGGGTCGAGTGAGAGTGTGGGGTGCGTGCGCTCGATGGCGTAGAGGTACTGGTTGAGGTCATTGGTGCCGATGGAGTAGAAGTCGACAACTTCGTTGAACTCCGGTAGCAAAAAGAGTACGGAAGGTACTTCGACCATCATCCCAAACGCTATGGCAGAGATATCGATATTCTCGTTATCGGCTACCTCTTTTGCAAAGGCTTTGGCTTTGGTGAAGCTTTCGACACTGTCGACCATCGGGAACATCACTTTGAGCTCTTTCCCTTCTGCTGCCGTAAAAATAGCTTTTAGCTGTTCGGCAATGAGGTCGGGGTGGCTCTCAAAGAGCCTCACACCGCGGATACCGAGAAAGGGGTTCGGTTCTTTGGGCAGGTTGATGTAGGGAAGCGCTTTGTCCCCGCCCACATCGAGCGTACGGACGGTAATGTCATCAAAGAGGGAGAATATTGCTTTGTAGGCTTCTGTCTGCTCCTGAAACGTCGGCTTTTTCTCCTGAAAAAGAAACTCCGTACGCAGCAGTCCTATCCCCTCCGCACCGGCTTCTTTTGCCGCTTTTGCCGAAGCGGGGTCGGTCACGTTTGCCAGTACCTTTATTTTTCTGCCCGAAGTGGTGGTTGCCGCATCAAAACGTCTGGTATGCTGCGCCTTGTTTTGGTTCCGGTTCTGCGCAAGCAGATGCTCTGCCGTTTCAAAATCGTGTAGCGTAGGGTTTGGCACCAGTACCCCCGCAAAGCCGTCAAGGATGACCGGCTTCTGCATCGCATCGACAGGGTCACGTACGATCAGGGAAGGGATGCCCGAGGCACGCAGCAAGATGGCAGTATGGGAGGCAAGGCTGCTTTTTTGCAGCACGACGCCCTCAAGTGTTTTGGGCAGCTGTTCCACCTGTGAGGGTAACAGGTCGTCAGCCAGAAGTATAAAGGGGGAGGCGGGCCATGCTACTTGGGTTTTGTATCCCATAGCATTTTTAACGTGCCCGAGCAGATCACGGTAATCAGTGATCTTGGATGCCATGGCACCGCCTTCGAGTGCTGCAATAGCGCTGTTGATAGCAGATTCAAAGGCTTCAATCGTCTGTACATCTTGAGAAAGTGTTTCAAGCAGGGAGCGCTGGGCAAGAAAAATGGTACCTTCAGGACGTGTTTTGTTCGCTTTGTACTCTCTTTCAAGTATATCGGCTGTGTTTGCAAGTGCTGTATGAAAGTCTGTACCGTTGGCCTCTTGGCTGTGACGTTCACTGTACCTCCAAAACGGTGCGATGGCAATGCCCTGTGCAATGATGTCACCATGAAAGGCTGACCCTTCATAGGCGTGCGTCGCTTTATCGATGTTTTCGGCAGCTTCGTCACTCTCCATCAGCTTTTCAAAAACGGCAGTAAGCGATTCAAGGGCTTTTTCCGCATCTTTTCCTTTGCAGACAAGATCGAAGTGATCCCCTTTTTCAAGGTTGAGAGAAAGCAGTGCATTGAGGTTTTTGGCATCGATACTTTGACCCCGCGTTTCAGCCTCTATTGATGCAGCAAACTTTTTGGCTTCGGCAGAAAAGACCGCCGCAGGGCGCAAATGAAAACCATTGGGGGAAGTGATATGCAGTACTGCCGTAGCACTCTTGGCAAAAAAGCGATCGAAAAGACCCATGGCTTACTTCAGGTTCCGAACACAGCGTACATAGCGGTCGTAGTATTCGGCGGCACGGCTGCTGGCACCCCGCTTAAAATTCACACCCCAGAATTCATCATCGGCATCGGCAATCGGAGTACTGCTCCAGTAGAACGATTCAGGCTCAATATAATCAAATGCCTTGAACGTTGCCGGTGAAGTGCGGCTGTAGTCGACGATACTGAGCAGTTCTTTGATGGTTGGCAGTCTCCAGTCAGTGTATCCGCCGAGTCTGAGTGCTTTGCAGTAAAGTACCGCTTTGGGGTGAGTAATCTTCACCTCTTTGACATGCGGGGTGTCTTCCCACAGCAGACCGGTACGTGTATCTTTGACCATAGTTGCTTCGGCAAACAGAAATGCGGCAGGTAACACAAGAAAAAGCACTACTTTGAACATGGTGGGCTCCTTGAAAGGTCTTTGCAATAATATAGTATAGCAAATCAATATATAACTTTGTCTACAGAACACTATGCAAAAGGTGAAATACGGTAAATTGCCTCCTCCTTTATTCCTTAATAATGGGAATTGCTATATAATTGAGTCAAAATTGCCGGATTGGACAATTACAAAGACAGGTGAAACTGTCAGAAATAGATATAAGGATAAACATATGAATTTGGATCATTTAAACGGAAAGACTTTTTTAATTGTGGATGATGACAATTTTAATATACAATTGATTAAAACAATGCTGGATAAACTGGCAAATGTCAAAGTGGTATCTACAGACAAAGGCTCAGAGGCATTGACTGTTTTGAAGGTGTGTGGTGAGTATATTGACATGGTACTGCTGGATCTGCAAATGCCGGAAATGAAAGGGGAAGATGTGCTTGAAGCTATCCGGGATGAGATGCAGTCTGATGTACCGGTATTGATCATTTCCGTCAATGGCCTTGAGGAACAGGAACTCAAAGAGAAGGGTGCAAATGACTTTGTGCTTAAACCGTTTGAGCTGGATGATCTGAAGACAAAAATTATGAAGTATCTGCCAAAGGAAAACTAAGTTTTTGAAATATCTAATTGAATTTATTGAAGCGAAAAACATTAAAAAGAGTGTTATTTATCGTCATTTGAAATGCAGCGAAGAGGAAGCCAAACTGGTGCAGTATGTCTGCCGTCGCTACGTCAAGGGGCTTGAGGAGGTACCTGTACTGGAGATGCTGCAGGAGAATTTCCGCGGTGAGCCTTACCTGTATCTCAAAAAACTGCCGCTGGTAAAAAACCTGCTCGATCTTGGCTGGTTTGTGCAGATCAGCTTCGGACAGGTCAAGGCACATGATTTTTCACAGTTGGAGCTTGTCAATACGTCGGTAACGCCAAGCATGTCGCTTCTGCGACTGCTTGAAGAGGGGTCACTGGAGCTTTCATTGCCGGAGATTAAACCCTACACTGACCATTTGGAGTATTTGCAGGATCAGTTCGATATGATCAGCCTGCTGCACAAGATCGCTACCTATAAGCAGGGGTTTGCAGACAATACACTCAGCATTGGAAGGCTCAAAAACAAGCTGACACTGTTGACCAAGCGGATTGAAGAACGTGTCAAGATGACCAAAACCCCCATTGTCGTTGAAGAGTTTTTCAAAGAAAAAGGGCTTGACGAGAAGGAGCAGCGCATTTTTCTGGCACTGCTCAAAGAGGAGTATAGCGGCGGAGAGGGACAGTTTCGTGATATGAATACGCTCATCGAACTCATCAGTTTCGATGAGTACGAAAAGATCAAGAACCGTGCGCTGCTCGAAGATGGTGCGAGGCTGATTACCGAAGGGATCATTGACTATGAAGAGATCCTCAATATGTTCGGGGGTGTGAGCCGTTCGTTTTACCTTCAGGAGGAGGTGATGCAGCGTATTATTCACCCAAAGAAAAAGAAAAAAGTCACCAAACTTAAACTTGATGCGCTGGTGAAAGAACAGGATATCTTCGAATATCTCAAGCCCGAAACCACGCTTGACGATGTGGTGCTTCACCCCAAAACGCGTGAAACCCTTAATAATGTCGTCAAACAGGTTGACAAAGAGGTCTTTAAAAAACTTCGTGAGTGGGGCATCAAAGATAAGCGAAAAAGCATCGATGCGCGCATCATCTTCTACGGTGCGGCAGGAACAGGAAAGACCATGACGGCAATGAGTCTTGCCAAGACACTTAAAAAGCCCATTCTCTCTTTTGACTGTTCGAAGATCCTTTCGATGTATGTCGGAGAGAGTGAAAAGAACGTGCGCCGCATTTTCGATGACTTTAGGGAACTCAGTGCCAAAGCGAAGGTTGAACCTATTTTACTGCTTAATGAGGCGGATCAGTTCCTCAGTTCCCGAAGCGAGGGAGCCGGTAGCAGTGCAGACAAGATGCACAACCAGATGCAAAATATTTTCCTCGAACAGATTGAACGTTTTGAAGGCATTCTGATTGCTACAACCAACCTGCTTGGCAACATCGATAAAGCCTTTTCTCGCCGATTCAACTACAAAATAGAGTTTAAGAAGCCCGGCAGGAAGCAGCGCTTGCGCCTGTGGCAGTTCATGTTGCCTGAAAAGGCTGACTATGCCGAAGATTTCGATGTGGAAGCGCTGGCGAAGTATGAACTGACCGGTGGACAGATCAATCTGGTGATACGTAACACCGCCTACAAAGTTGCCGTACGAGAAGAGAGTGTTTTCAGCAACCGTGATTTCCTTGAAGAGATCGAAAAGGAACTTGGCAGCAGCTTCGATGGGGTAAAAAGTATGGGATTTAAAATATAATATACGTTATATACGTTGCAAAGTGACGGTTATAGCGTAACGGAAGAGAGCTTTATCGCAGATACCCTGAAAAACAGGGTACTGTGCAGTTAAGCCGTTTTACTGTGCTGCTTTGTGCAGTTTCTCTTTTACCTCCGAAACATCACCCCCTTCTATCAGTGTTTCACAGCAGAAGTTCTCTTTAAAATCTGGCAAGACAATGGCAAACGGAACGGCAGATGCATCCTTGATAATATCGCTTATCAGACAGCCGGTTTTGGCAAAGGCTTTCCCTTCAAAGAGAACAAAGCGGTATTTCTGTTGCTCAAGATGGTCAATGAGATCATCTTCAGAGGTTGCTTTATCGACACTGTATCCGAGATTGAGAAGCATCTTCTCATAAATATCGGCAATCATACCCATTGAATGATACAGCAGTACATCCCGTCTTGTCATCTCCTGTTTATCTTCATCGGGAGCAGTCTCTTTCTTGGGCATATCTTCTGAATCCGCCTGCTTTGGCGGTAGAATATGCAGTATCTCATCCTCGTTTTTTTCTGTCTCTTTTTCCTGGATAAGCGGTTGTTCCCTGAGACGTTTTGGGAAATACTCCTGCAACAGCACATTGAGCTTTTCCAGATCGATCGGTTTGGAGAGGTAGTTATCCATCCCCTCCTCCATATACTTTTCCCTGTCACCGGAGAGGGCATTGGCCGTCAATGCAACAATAGGGATATGATGTTTTCTGTTTTTCTCTTCATACTCGATGATTTTATGCGTTGCTTCTATCCCTCCCATGACAGGCATCTGGACATCCATAAAAATCATATCGTAGTCGTTTTGCATACGAAGGTCGAGTGCCTCCTGCCCATTGCTTGCCAGTGTGACATTGATACCCAGCGAACCAAGTACATTTTTGATCAGCTTCTGGTTAATACTGTTGTCTTCGGCAACCAGAATATTAAGACCGTCAAATGTGACCTTTTGTGCTTTTTCTACCGGTTTTGAAGAGGTACGGATCTCTTTGTCATAGACAACTTCCATGGACTTGAATGTTTTTGTCAGGTTCAATGGTTTGTACAGTACCCTGTCTATCTGTTCAAGCAGCGGTTCTATCAGTTTTTTCCTGTCAGGAGCAATAATAAGAACGATTTTGCAGGGAAGTGCAAGATACTTCTCAAGTTCCCCTTTTCTCTGATGATGGGCATAGTTGATGTACAGGATATCCGGAAGCTCACTCTTTGGCATCGTGAAGATTTTCTCCTCGTCATAGAGCTCAAAGAGCGCGCCGGTATAGAGTACGTATCGCTCCAGGTTTTTTGCAATGCTCTTTTCCTGAACGTCATTTCTTGCAAGCAAACCTACTTTGAAACCAAGCATATTGATGATTTTTCTCGGTGCGCTTTCCTTGGTTTTTTCAAGTGTCAGGCTGAAGAAGAAAGTAGAGCCTTGTCCCTCTTCGCTCTCAATATCGAGCTCCCCACCCATGAGTGAGACCAGTTTCCCGGAAATGGCAAGCCCAAGGCCGGTACCTCCAAACTTTCTGCTTGTCGATACATCCGCCTGTGAAAATGCTTCGAAGATCTTGCTTCTTTGACTTGGTGAAATACCGATACCGGTATCTGATACTGCGAATTTAACAGTTACATAGTCATTACTTTCGGCAACTTTTTCAACAGAAACATCGACAGAACCTTTTGCGTTTGTAAATTTGATCGCATTACTGATGAGGTTAACGATGACCTGCGATATTTTGGTCGGATCACCCATCACCTTGCTTGGAAGATCCGGGTCAATGAATACCCCAAGTTCTATATTCTTCTCTGCTGCTTTTGCACCGTAAGATTCAATAGAAGATTCAAACTGCGTAACAGGGTCAAATTCGATATGCTCAAGCTCTATCTTGTCTGCTTTGATCTTGGAAAGATCGAGTATGTCATTTACGATCGTTAAAAGGTTGTCCGAACTGTTTTCTATGACCTGGATGAACTCTTGTTGCTCTTCATCGAGGTTAGAGTCTTTCAACAGCTGGGTAAATCCGACAATCCCATTGAGCGGTGTTCGGATTTCATGGGACATATTGGCAAGGAAAAGGTCTTTTGCCTGGTTTGCCGCCCGTATGGTATCGACAAGAAAACGGTAGATACCGTTTGTATCCCGCCGGTCGATCAGACGCTGCAGCTCTTTTTGCTGATCTTTGTCCAGTACCGCTTCAATATCTTTGAGTGTATCCTCAAAGAGTTTTCGGTCTTTGGTCATGTTATAGTAGAGTACCAGCAGTATCACAAGGATTATCAGTGCTACAAGTGCCCATAGCCCGTACTGTATCAGTTGTGCTTTCCAGATTTCTGCTTTTGCATCGACTTTTTTGTGTGCTTCATTGCGCAGTTTGTGTTCCGATTCCAGTAAGTACTGCTGCTTTGCCGTACTCTGTTTTGTCCATGCTTTTGGTGAAACTGCATACTTTCCGTTTTGTGCCCCATAGAATATTTTTACACGCTCCCGGCTGCCGATCTTATTGTATGCTGCATCTGATATGATTGCTTTGAGCTCTTTTCGCAATGTTGCATCAGAGAGTCCCTTGAGAGAAGGCAGGGCATCATAAAGCAAGAGCGTATCCCACACCTTCAGGTCATCATCTTTCATGGGGTATCGGCCATTAAGTACAAACAGAATACCGGTATCTTCAAGTACACTGTTTCCCTTGAGATCTGTATAGGCACTCAGCAAATCCAGATACTCTTTAACATTGCCTTCCTGTTTTGCCGCAATGATCTTTATGGCACCGCTCAATGCTTTGAATATCTCCTGATGATAGATCGTATAGAAGGTGTCGCGATAATCAGAACTGAGTGTATCGATACTGTTTCTTACTTTTTTCAGACTGTTATGTATCGAGGTTAGACGGCGTGTGTACATGCCAAAGCTTGGATGATCATGCACATAGGCAGAGAGTTCTTCCAGCTTGCCGTCGACACTTTCACGGCTGCTTTCAAGTGACTCTTTCCCTTTTTTGCCGTGACTTCCCATAAAGATCGCCGAAGCGATACGCTCTTTGGATATGACCCCGATAGTTTCATCAAGTAAGTCGACAAAATGGATCTCTTTTCTGCTTTCTACGGCTTTCTGATACTTCTGAAATGCACCGTAGGTTTGATATGAGATCATCCCCAGCACTACAAGTACAAGCAGCATCAGAAAAGAAAAAATATTTTTATTGTTTAGCCATCTCATCTTGGTCCTTTATTGGTTTTGGTTGTGATACAGTGCAATTTTCACTATCTGGCTTTCCAGATAGTCTGTTGAAAGTATCATGAGTTTTGGGATGAAAAGCATTTCAGATTTTTTAAAAAAACTGTCATTGACCTGCCATCCTTCGATTACGTTGCGTTTTACAGACGTCAGGTCACCTGAATAACGGTATGCTTTGATCTTTTTTAAACGGGCATTAAAAGCAGTGATCGCCTCCTGCATCTGTTCACGGTTTGTTGTATTGTCAAATCCGGTATGCAGTGCCATATAGTATTTCATCATACGCTCAAGGAGGTACTCCATCTGCTTGGTAACCATCAGCATTTTTTCTTCTTTTGTAAACTGGTAGGTGTGTGCAGCCGCAATGGAATCTGCCCCCTCCAGAATTGTTTCACTGTAGTCAAGCATCAGTGCGGCTTTTTCGCTGTCGAGCGGTTCAGTCAAAATATGGGCAATCTGATCTTTACTGTAGGCAAGAAACTCCAGAATATCTTTGGTATCTTTGTCTTTGGTCGTTTCGGCAATCGTGTCGAGGTTGTTGCTCAATTCGACAAGCTGACTCTTTAGTTCGTTTTTTACCTTGTCCCGGTAAGGTGCCTTGAACATCAAAAGGTACTCTTTCACGATCTTTTGGCTTAGAAAGCGCAGATTTTCTGTCGCCTCCAGAATGGTAATATCACCCCGTGTAGCAAAAAGATTTTTCTTTACATCCGAAGGTGGATCCTTTTGCTCTGCTGCCTGTACTCCCACCCAAAAGAGAGAGAGCATCAGACATGCATAAAAAATCTTTTTCATGATGGCTCCTTCTATTTGTAAAGATCAACATACATGGCCGTGATCTGGTTCATCTTTTTGGTAATGTCATCGGTTGTGTTAAATACGATCAGCGGCAGTCCGCCTTTTTCGATATTGAGATAGAACTTGTAGACGATCTTCCACAGTCTGTCGATATCGTGCAGTTTACGGTTGATTTCCGGTGTGTTCTCCGGGTTTGCCATCAAGGCTTTGTGTGCTTCGCTGAAGGCTTTGACCGCTGCTTTCATCTGATCGACAGTGTTTTTGTCTTTAATGCCTGCCTGATAGGCGATGTAGTATTTGGCAATACGCTGTGCCAGCATACGCTGTTTACCCGCTTTACCGACAATGGCAGATTCTTTTACTTTTACTTTGTCTTTTAGTGAATTGACAACATATTGGCTTCCTTCAAGCATTGATTCACTCAAGTCAATGATCAGTTGAGCGTTATCCAGACTGTATGGCTCGTTGGCAGTCGATTTGAAATCTTCGATACTCAACTGTACGAATGCCAGCAGGTTCTGAATTTCGGGATCGTTGATCGAATCTACCAGACGTTTATGGATCTTCACCATCTCTTCCATCGATGCTTTCATCTGCTTTTTCGCTTTGGAGACGGCTACTTTTTCACCTGCATAGAGGTAGTCTTTGGCAATTCTCTGGGAGAGCATACGCTGTTTTCCCGCTACATCGATCAGTTCGACCATCTCGGCTACAGCCGCTTTATTGGTAACGATACCGCTTTGTGGTGTGTTCCCTTCTGCATAGAGTGTGTTCCCTCCAGCCATTATCATCATTACCGACGCTGCCAACCCTGCTTTTTTCATCCATTCTCGTTTCATTTTTTCTCCTTTATTTTGATTCTTCTGCAACATACAGTTCTGTAACCTGATTCATATTTTTGAGTATATCATCAGATTTTTTGTAGATCAGGCTCGGGACAAACTTCGATTTGGAGCGGTTCATCATCTCAAAGAACATGAACGCACGTTTGACTTTTACCAACAGTTTCTTTGTCTCATCTGTATTGATATCTGCTTTTTCAAGTGTTTCATTTGACTGCTTGAAAAGGGTGAGTGCATCATCCAGTTTCTGTTTAAACTCCGGATCATTCACACCCCATACTTTCAGCATATAGAGGCTTGCCATTCTCTGGGAGAGCATCCGCTGACGTCCTGCCGTATTGACGAGTTCCCCAGAGGATTTTCCTGATGCTTTTGCAAACATCTTTGTCGCTTTGTCAGAGGCCTTCAGCAACAGTTCGAGTTTCTGCTGCAGGGTGCCTGCCTTTTGTACATCGGGTTTTCCCTGAAGTACCTTTTTAAGAGGTTTCCACGCTTTTTCTACTTCGGCAAGCGCCTCTTTTGTCGCACTGTCTTTTGCATATGCCTGCAGTGATTTCAAATGATCGTCAAATGCACTTATTGTGGATGCCAGATCCTTTTTAGGATCACCAAAGGTATTGCCCATGCCCACCATGGCATAATCTTTGAGGATACGCTGCGTATACATTCGCTGTTTCCCTGCAATGTTGATTGCAGATGCATCGTTGGGAATTTCGACTGCCCAAAGGCTTCCGAAAAGAAGAGAGGATGCCATCATCCCTTTTAGTAGTCTATATTTCTTTTTTTGCATCGTTATTTCTCCTGTGCAGCATACAGTCCGGTAACCGTATTCATATCTTTAAGGATATCGTTGGACTTTTTATAGATCAGTGCCGGAATGAACTTCGATTTGGATCGGTTCATGATTTCAAAAAACTTGAAAGAGC
>Ga0256829_1000215_pt1 | contig 69360 bp, 54 predicted proteins | sample 131447metaG_FD_185979 | JGI IMG/M metagenome (GOLD analysis project Ga0256829, IMG submission 185979) | Hydrothermal vent microbial communities from Lau Basin, Pacific Ocean - 131-447 | ecosystem: Environmental > Aquatic > Marine > Hydrothermal vents | place: Pacific Ocean: Lau Basin | collected...
ATCAGGACAACGAGAGCACATCTCATAATGGCCAGAGCACAGAGCTCGCAAACAGGTCGGATATAAGCGTGCAATCTCAATCTGAAACGTCGAAATGGCTTGCAACAACGGGACGGGTCCATATAAGGGGATCTTATCCCCGAACAGCGTATCGTCCCTAGTGATGTCGGGAAGAAGCTTCTCTCCTACAGGTACATAGTTTTGTAGGAGGGGATCTTATCCCCGAACAGCGTATCGTCCCTAGTGATGTCGGGAAGAAGCTTCTCTCCTACAGGTACAGTTTTGTAGGAGGGGATCTTATCCCCGAACAGCCTATCTACCTCAGCAATGTCGGGAAGAAGCTTCTCTCCTACAGGTACAGTTTTGTAGGAGGGGATCTTATCCCCGAACAGCGTATCAGCCTCAGCAATGTCGGGAAGAAGCTTCCCTCCTACAGGTACATAGTTTTGTAGGAGGGGATCTTATCCCCGAACAGCGTATCAGCCTCAGCAATGTCGGGAAGAAGCTTCCCTGCTACAGGTACATAGTTTTGTAGGAGGGGATCTTATCCCCGAACAGCCTATCAGCCTCAGCAATGTCGGGAAGAAGCTTCCCTCCTACAGGTATATAGTTTTGTAGGAGGGGATCATATCCCCGAACAACGTACCGTCCTTGGTGATGTCGGGAAGAAGCTTCCCTCCTACAGGTACAGTTTTGTAGGAGGGGATCATATCCCCGAACAACGTATCGTCCTTGGTGATGTCGGGAAGAAGCTTCCCTCCTGCAGGTGCATAGTGTTGTAGGAGGGGATCTTATCCCCGAACAGCGTATCAGCCTCAGCAATGTCGGGAAGAAGCTTCCCTCCTACAGGTACATAGTTTTGTAGGAGGGGATCACATCCCCGAACAACGTATCGTCCTTGGTGATGTCGGGAAGAAGCTTCTCTCCCACAGGTACAGTTTTGTAGGAGGGGATCTTATCCCCGAACAGCCTATCTGCCTCAGCAATGTCGGGAAGAAGCTTCCCTCCTACAGGTACATAGTTTTGTAGGAGGGGATCACATCCCCGAACACCGCCCCCAACCTTGGCCCACCTTTTGCAATTTCCTCTGTAGAGGTGCATTGCATGATTCAGAATTCACACAACGCGGCAAACGTATTTACTGATATTAACGGGCTTCAGGGCATCCGTGCGCTGGGTAAATCCGACCAGGATGCCGCGTTGAAAGAGGTCGCTAAGCAGTTTGAATCTATGTTCGTCAGCATGATGCTGAAGTCCATGCGTGACGCCTCAGATGTCTTTTCTGAAGACTCTCTTTTCAGCTCTCCAGAAGCTGATTTCTACCAGAATATGTACGACGATCAGATGGCTGTATCCCTCACAGAGGGCGAGGGCACGGGCCTTGCCGAGGTTATCCACCGTCAGCTGATGTCACAATACGGCACAAACCCGGACGCCACGGGTAAGGTCGATCAGAGTCAGATTTTCGACCGTCGCTTTACTGGTATTTCGCAAACCATTAAGCGCGTTGAAGAAGAACTCGACAAGCTTCCTGAGCGTCCAGAACCTGTTGATGATTCCTCTTCTGAGTCCAAACAGCCAGCAACCACAGGTGCCGGTACCAAGGGGCAAAGCTTTGCCTCTCCGGCAGAGTTTGTTGCCGCTGTTTACCCATACGCTGAGCGTGTCGGTGCTGAACTGGGTGTCGATCCAAAGGCAATTGTTGCTCAGGCTGCGCTCGAAACAGGGTGGGGTAAATACACCATCAAAGGTGAAGATGGTCGCCCATCAAACAATCTGTTTGGTATTAAAGCCGACAGTCGTTGGAGCGGTGACGTCGTCAGTATTCAAACCCACGAATACCGCCAGGGCGTAAAAGTTAACGAGCAGGCAGACTTCCGCTCGTACGCATCACTTGAAGACGGCCTTCAGGATTACGCGAACTTCCTGCGTGACTCAACACGCTACCAGAGTGCCATTAATGAGCAGTCCAGTGGCGAGACATACGGCCATGCGTTGCAGCAGGGTGGCTATGCTACTGACCCCAACTACGGCAATAAAGTAGAGCGTATTTACAACGGCGATCTTCTCAACAATACGCTGAATAGAATGCTGAACGCCACTACGCTGGAGAACCAGGATGGGTAATATTCTTGATATTGGTATTTCCGGTCTTCGCGCCCAGCAAACTGCGCTGACGATTACGGGTAACAACATCACCAACGCGGGCACTGAAGGCTACTCGCGGCAGGAAGTCAGTTTTAGCGAAAACAACCCACAGTTAAGAAACGGTATCTGGGTGGGTTCGGGCGTGAACGTTGACTCAGTACGACGTGTTTACGACCAGTTTTTAACGGAACAGCTGCGCCGCGATACATCGACATTTAATGAATTTAATGCTCTGGCGGTTAACGCCGAGCAAATCAATAGCCTACTCGCCGATAGCGGTACTGGTGTGCAGCCAGGGCTCGAGAATATGTTCGGTGCTTTGCAGGCTACGGTGGACGACCCTTCATCTCTGCCTGCTCGTGAAGTATTGATCAGCGAAGCCAATGGTCTTGTCGATCGCTTCAGCGCTATTAGTGATCGTCTGTTCGAGCAGAACGATATTATCAACGGCCAGATGGAAGTGATTGCTGGTGAGATTACCACCATAGCGGAATCCATTGCTGAACTGAACGAGCAGATTCAGTTTGCCTCAGCATCAGCTCAGGGGATCGAACCAAGCGAGCTTCTCGACCAACGCGACCGCCTGTTAAAAGAGCTATCCGAATATGTTCAGGTAAATATAGTTGAGCAGGACGACAGCGTCTTCAACGTTTTTATCGGTAATGGTCAGGCGCTGGTGGTAGGTAACGAATTCAACGAAGTATTTACCGATGTAGGCGCGAAAGACCCCTCTCGTGTGGATATCTATTTCCGTAAAGGTACTGCGGTTCAGAACGTCACGCGTGAAATTACTGGCGGACAACTCGGCGGTATTCTCGACTTTCGTGATCAGGTACTTGATCCGAGCCTCAACCAGCTTGGTCGCTTGGGATTGGTTATCGCCCAAACGATGAACGATCAGCACAAACTAGGCGTTGATTACGATGGCATTAAAGGTGAAAACTTTTTCACTGACATTAATGAGCCAACGAAAACTTACCAGCGTGTGCTGGGAGATCGTAATAACGCAGATCCCGATGATCGGGTGATTGCCGTCGAAATCAAAGACGCAACTCAGTTAACCACCAGTGACTATGAAATTCGTTTTGTCGGCCCGGACGATTATACCTATCGTGTTTTCCGTAACGATACGGGTGAGTTATTACAGACTAACGCTCTGAGCGGCGCATTTCCTGAGTCGATTGAAATTGACGGAATGGAAATTCGTTTCGAAGCAGGCACGTTTCAGCAGAATGATCGCTTTCTGATTTCACCGACGCGTCGTGAATCTCAGAATCTGGACATGAACATCACCCGTGCTGAGCAGGTCGCACTCGCGTCTCCAATCAGTACTGATACTGCGATTGGTAATCGTGGTAACGCCACTATTGACCAGGGCCAGGTGTACGACCTTGGTACATCGTATTTTTCAGAAGAGGGCGAAATGACGCCACCGCTTCTGATTCGTTTTACGTCACCGACCACATACGACGTACTGGATAATACCGACCCAGGAAACCCGATTCCGTTATTTCCGCCACTGATGAATCAGACCTTCACGCCGGGTATCAGTAACAGTATATTGCCCGAAGACGAAGGTAAAACCGCGTTCACAAGTTTCGGTGGTGTGTTGCCTGTTTCGCCGACTTATCAACAGAACGGCACCAGCGTAGACTCAGTGAATGGCTTCTTCCCTGAGCGCATTGATATTGGTTTTACTAACCCGAACAACGGTTTAACCGCCAATCAGCGCACACTGATTACGCCGCTGAATGCTACTGCCCGTGAAATTGCAGAATCGCTCAGCAAACGCGATGGGGTTGAAGCTTCTGCTCGTACCACGGTTGAGATCACCGATCTTGAAACCGATAGCATTAATTTTCTCGATACCGAATTTACCTTGAATGGTGTCGTACTGACGCAAACCCTGGGACCAAATCAGAACCAGTACGATGCGAACTATCCGGCTGAAGCCCCTGATCCGGTCACACTGAATTTCCTGGCGGATCGCATTAATGCAAACTACGAACTGCAGGATGCAGGCATCGTTGCCCGAAGTGACGGCGGTAAGCTGACCATCATTGATTTAAACGGCGACGACCTCGATTTCGAACTGCGTGGTGACGCCGGTGACAGCTTCCGCATTGGTAACGGCATTGATATCCCGTTAACAGCTACTGCCATGGAAACCGAAGACCCACTGAGTAAATACGAAGGCTACGACTTCTCTGAAGGCGGGCCCTACATTTATGAATTCAGTGATCCTTCGCAGGGCACAATTTCATTCGAAATGACCGGTACGTTTGAAACTGGTGACGACCTACTTGCTGGTTTCCGTCAGGCGATTGAAAACTCAGGCTACGTGTTCTCAGGTAACGTCGACGTTGATATCAGCGAAAAAGGGCAGGTCACTTTTCAGCCTCGCCTTGAAGTCAACGGTGCGGGCACAGTCGGGAGTAATAAAGTATCGATTGGTGGTCAGGTTAAAGTGATCGTCGATGAACATTACGACCTGAATATTGCGCCGCCGGGTAATAACCTCTTCCCGACCGACCCGGTGGGTGAGCCTGTGGCTTTCGGTTTCCATGTAAATATCGACGGCATTGCTGAAGTCGGCGACGAATTCACCGTCGATTTTAACAGCGACGGCACGTCCGATAGCCGCAATGGCGTAGAAATGGCCGCACTGCAAAGCACCAAAACCGTAAAAGGGCAGAGCAGTTACTCAGACTCTTATGCCCGTCTTGTTGAAGTCGTTGGTTCAGTCACAAGCCGAGCCCAGATCAATCGTGACTCATCTGAGGTGCTGCTACGAAATTCACAGACCGCCGTTGATGCCACATCCGGCGTCAACCTCGATGAAGAAGCCGCCGCACTGATTAAATACGAACTGGCCTATAACGCCAGTGCTCAGGTCATTCAGGTGGCCCGGGATATTTTCGACACCCTGATCAGCACCTTCCGATAGGGTGAGGAGTAAATTATGAGAATTGCAACGCTCCAGTCATTTAACCTCGGACTCAATGCCATCCTCGATGCGCAGGCGTCTGTGAATAAAACACAGCAACAGGTCTCCAGTGGTCGCCGGGTATTAACCCCCGCCGACGACCCGATTGCATCGACTAAAATCCTGCAATTACAGCAGGACCTTGCTCAGCGCGACCAATACGACCGCAACATGACGGCTGCAGATAACCGCCTGAAACTCGAAGAATCCTCGCTTGAATCCATTACCGAAGCCTTAACGCGTTTGCAGGAACTCACCGTCAATGCCGGTTCGGGTACGCTCACCATTACTGACCGTCAGGCCATTTCTGCAGAAATCGGCCAACTCGAAGATCAACTCGCTGCGCTCTTTAACACCAAAGATCCGAACGGCGAATTTATCTTTGGTGGCTTCAAAGGCGCGACCCAACCGTTTCAACAGAAAGACAATGGTCGCTACGAATATCAGGGCGACGAAGGGCAGCGCTATCTTGCTATCGGTGACACAACACGTGTTGCGACAGGCGACAACGGCAAAAAACTGTTCGTTGATGTACGCGCCGCCAAAAACACCTTCACATCCTCTGTTAACCCGCTGAACACAGGCACGACTCAGGTAAACGCAGGGTTTGTGGTAGATGAAGAAGCCTACGGCGAATTCTACCCGGATGACCTGATCGTCACCTTTAATCCTGAGGCTGCTATAGATCCGCCGGGGCCAAACTACACCATACGCCGTGCATCCGATGGTCGTGTTGTTGATGGCATTGCCGATCGTGCCTACTCAAAAGGCGCAGAAATCGTTGCCGCAGGCATCAGCATAAAGATCTCCGGTGACCCGAAGCCGGGCGATGAAGTGCTGGCAAAATCCAGCCCGAAACAAAGCATCACAGATACCGTATTCCGCTTACGACAGGGCCTCGATACCCTGCAAGATAACCCGACGGATTCAGCGACCCTCGATATTCTGATCGAAGATACCCTGACCAACCTCGCCAACGCCCAGACATCCGTATCTGAAGTGCGTAGCCAGCTGGGTGCGCGGTTAAACGTGGTCGAAAATGCACGGAACCTGAGTGACGACGTGCGGCTCGTCAGCCAGGAAGTGCTGTCAGAATTGTCGGATGTCGATTTTGCCGAAGCCGTCAGCCGGTTGAGTTTGCAGACATTCCTGCTGGAAGCCGCTCAGCAGAGTTACACCACCATCAGCCGGTTGTCGTTGTTTAATCAGTTGTAAGCAGTCGATGTAGGAAGGGATCAGGATTTTCCCCTGTGGGAGTGAATCAGAAGTTCTACCCTGTGGGAGCGAATCAGAAGTTTTCCCCTGTGGGAGCGAATCAGAAGTTTTTACCCTGTGGGAGCGAATCAGAAGTTTTACCCTGTGGGAGCGAATCAGCCGGAGGCTATTCGCGATAATCCAATCGCTATTAGCCAGGCAAGCTGGCTGAATAGCTCCCACAAAGTCTAAGCAAGCCGCTTCAAGTGCTCCTAGGGTGTATAGGTATTAGGAACGAATGAGGATTTCTTCCATGTGGAAGCGAATCAGAAGTTTTTACCCTGTGGGAGCGAATCAGCCGGAGGCTATTCGCGATAACCGAAATCCTACACCCACAAAAAAGGCCCCCGAAGGAGCCACAGGAACCACTCCTCAAGAAGCAGCCAAATCCATAATCCGACATAACCAATACTTAGGCATCAGATTGAATACTCTGGATTATGGCTCAAATTGTCATATTGTCAATAAAAGACCAGACTGGCAGCGTCAAAGCTTCTTGATGATAAAGTCATTGCCCAGAAAAACCCCAGGCTCAATGTAGTAGCGATTGCCCAGCTTCAGCTCAAAGTCACTGATGCAATGCCCATGAAACAGATAATCGATCCCTCGCACACTATGCTCTGATCGACTATTAAAATTACTTCGCGACCAGATACACCGGTAAAGTTGTGCCTGATCAAACCTCTCAAAATCATCCCAATGGACACCCGGAAAGTCAGCGTGCACGATGCCGTAAGTAATCCCAGTAGTAGTACTCACTTCAATCGTTATTGGGAGTGTTTCTATCCTATCTAACCAGCCTTCCCATTCTGAAGGCGCAGAGTGCATTACCCACTCCCCCCCGTTCTTTAACCACACCATTCGATCTTTGCTGTTTTTGTGCCTCATGCCACTCAGCATAAGGTACTCATGATTACCCATAACAGCGTAAAACCATGGCTCATCTAGAAGTTCGATTGCCTCAATTGACTCTGGACCGCGATCGATTAAGTCACCGACACAGATCAGTCTGTCACACCCCTTGTTGAAGCCTATGTCCTCGAGGTTATTGAGAAGCTGAGTGACATGCCCATGTATGTCGCCGACAACATAATCTGTACCTGTTGTATTTGGGGGAAGTTTTAGTCGTGAGGCTTGTAATTTCATTATTCAGTCCGGGCCGAGCGCCTGCGGCGACCAGAGGTTGAGTGTGGAGTCCAACGAGCTATCGGTGCTAGAGCCAGTAATATCACAAAAATCATAGCGTTAGCAGGTATTTGGAGGTTGAAGTCGACGATAGAGTGAATCCCGATGGCCACTATTGCCATAGTTACAGTAAATCCTGCTCCCTGGTACAAATGGCTATTTCTCACGCGCATCGTCACAATACTTTGCCAGAGTGACCAGAGCACGATGAAGGCTAGCGCTGCCGTTGCCGGAAGGCCAAACTCAGCCAGGAATTGCACGTAGTCATTGTGGGCATTGTTGTAATATGCGGTCGAGGTAATATCACTACTCTTTAGCGAAGGGTATGCATGTGTGAAGGTGCCAGCACCAATGCCTGTTAGGGGTTGCTCCAGAAATATGTCGAAGGTGTCACGGGTTACCTCGTCGCGGCTCTCCGTTTGTGATGATGTATTCTGCAAACGCTCGGCTACCTTGTCGACTCCGAAGAATGCACCCACGATAGCGATATCTATCACTAACAGACTGCCGAGTAGAATAGTCGTTGCTGTTGTCTTGTTGCGCATCAGCAGTAAAGCGATGGCTCCCGCAACCATGAGACTTGCGAAAAAGGCTGTATTCCCCATCCTTGATCGAGTCAGAACAAGGGCAATAACGAGTACTGCGAGCAGTAGCCGAAGAATAACCTTGTTACTGAGAAGTAGACGAATAAAAGTCCTGAGCTTCTGTCTAACGCTGCCGGAGTAGATCGTAGGCTTTGCTAGAAGCAAGCCTATACCTACAGCAATCGACATTTCCAGAAGACCTGCCAGATGGTTCCGGTTTAGGTAAGTACCAGTGGCGACCCCCTTAAACTTCTCTTTTTCAGCAAAAAAGCCGTATTCAATCCCGGTTAGCGTCATAAATGCGCCATACATAGCTTGTAGCGATGCAGTAAGGACAATAACCCACATCAGTTGGTTTAGTCTTTGCCGGGAATTAACTAGAAGTAAGGTTAATGTATACGCCCCCGCGTAAGTCAGGCCCTTCTGTAAAGAGAGTAAGGAGTCATGAGGGGTAATCGACCATAGCAACCACTGAATCAGGCAATATAACTGAACCCCCCAAATGAGTAGCAGTGAGATGCGAGCACGCTTCAAGGCTACTGGTAACGGAAGAGTTGGTAAAGCAAGGCTTCTTTGCTTACTACACAGTGCGTTTAACTCCAATGCCAATAGTGAGAATACAGCTGCACCCGCTAGATTCCACGCCCAAGCAGTATCAAGCCCAAATGGTAAAGGTAGTAGGAAAATGAGGGCGCAGTAGGCAGTCCAGCGATCCATCAAAGGGAGTCCTTATTGAGTGATTCGAGATGATATCCCAACCCTAAGTTAAAAAAAAACCCGGCGTAAGCCGGGTCTTTTGGTTGGTCACAATCTTCAACTGATTGGCTGGCCTGTTCGTGCTGGAGGCGGATTCACACCTCCGTTGACACTGTCTGCTCCAGTGTCACCACCAAAGCCTGTGTTGGATTGGTTAGTATCTGCCTGTTGGCCTGTGTCGCCTTCATTCTGTGCTGTCGCACCTCCTGCTGTCGCTGGAAGGCCTGCACCCTCAAGGGCTGCCTCAATTACATCGTTACTGATCTCAGCGTTCACAGCTGCAGTGCGAACAGCAGCAATTGAAAGAACTTCGTCACCAACGGATTCGGCCGCATCAAACAGCGCTTGTAGAGCCAGAGTCTCGTTGTCTCCGGTCATCGCCAGAGCCGCTTGAAGAAGCTCATCAGCGCTGGCACCTGCCTGAGCAGCCTGAGCTAAGGCATCTGTCAGAGAGAGCGTTGGGTCAGCGCTCATTGCAGCCTGAATCGCCTGCTGGGCGCTCAAACCATTTTCGCTCATCATCTGACCGATGGTCACTTGTTCAGATTGGGCGGCATCAGCGTTCGGCTGAGCTGGCTCCTCGGCTAGAGCCATCATTGGCATGCAGGCAATTAGTGCCGCTGTAGTTATAAACTTGCGCATGAGTCGGTTCCTCCGCTGGCGCGAAAACTTTATTGGACTGTAGTTTACGCCTTAGCGGTAGCAGTGCCAAGCTGCGGGAAACCACATGTGGTTAAAAAGTGAGCAGAATACTCGGTTTGACACGTTATTTACGTTCAGGCCAAAAACGAACTTCTAACAAAGCAAGCAATTGCCGTGGTGGTAGCAATTTCATACTATCCGCGCAAATCCTCACAGGCATTACTTTATGGCTCACTACGATATATTCAATGGCGATGCAGATGGCATATGCGCCCTTATACAGTTACGGCTTGCTGAGCCACGCAGCTCGGTTCTTATCACCGGGGTTAAACGGGATATAAAGTTGCTCAGTAAGGTGGCGTTTGCCGAAGGCGATACAGCGACAGTACTTGATATATCAATGGAGAAGAATCAAGAAGCATTGCGGCATGCACTGCGCGATGGAGTAAAGGTTTTTTACGCAGATCATCACCGTGCCGGTGACATCCCTGAACACAAGGGGCTCGATGCTCACATCAATACTGCATCGAATACATGCACAGGCCTTATTGTTGATTACTACCTGGGGGGAAGGTACCGAGAGTGGGCCATTGTTGCAGCCTTCGGCGATAACATGCTTGCCGCTGCCAACGAGTACTGCCAGCAGCTAGGTCTGTCGCCTGAGCAAACAGCGTTGCTGAACCGTTTGGGGGTTGTCATGAATTATAACGGCTACGGCACTACTGAGGCGGACCTTTACTACACACCTGCCGCGCTTTACCAAGTAGCCGCTCGCTATAAAAGTCCATTTGAATTCATCGAAAAGGAAGCTGAGGTATTTAACACCCTGACTACTGGCTACGATGACGATATGGCGAAGGGTATTACCATAAAGCCAGATCAAGAGAGTGAGACGGCGGCAATGATCGCCTTGCCAGATGAGCGCTGGGCCCGGCGTGTGAGTGGTGTGTTAGGCAATGAATTGGCAAACAGGCATCCCGACCGCGCCCATGCAATTCTGACCGCAGTACCAGATAAGTCAGGGCACTTTCAGATAAGCATACGTGCCCCGCGGAGCAACCCTACAGGTGCGGATAATCTGGCAAGTCAATTTGGCGGCGGTGGCAGAAAGAGTGCGGCAGGGATTAATGACATTGCAGAAAAAGACTTGCCTGTCTTTTGGGAAGCTTTGGAAAGCACCTACGCCTGAGGTTCGTAGTTGGCCGCCAATTGTCTAGCATTGGCATGTTCCAAACCGGTGCAGTTTGGGGTACCTTTCGACCCATAGCGAAAGCCAGTAGAAGCGCAGAAGTGCAGGGAGTCTCATGACAGTAGCAACCAACGTAGTATGGCACGACTCAAAGGTCACGAAAGAGAGCCGTTGTGCCCATAAAGCTCAGCGCCCATGCATCGTCTGGTTCACTGGGTTTAGCGGATCAGGTAAGTCCACGATCGCGAATGCCGTTGAGCACCGGCTGGCCGAGCTGAAGCAGCATACCTACCTACTCGACGGAGACAACGTCCGGCACGGCCTTAACAAAGACCTTGGTTTTACTGACGAAGATCGGATAGAGAACATTCGTCGTATCGGTGAAATGTCTAAGCTCTTTGTTGATGCAGGGCTGATAGTAGTCACTGCGTTCATATCTCCTTTCAGAGCCGAACGTCAGTTAGTGCGCGATCTGGTTGAGGACGGTGAATTCGTTGAAGTGCACATGAGTACCCCCCTTGAAACCTGTGAGCAACGAGATCCTAAAGGCCTGTACAAGAAAGCACGCTCAGGACAGATTAAGAATTTCACTGGTATTGACTCAGAGTACGAGCCTCCAGAGGCACCTGAAGTAACGCTGGATACATCGACCATGTCGGTCGAAGAGTGTGTAAACCAAGTCATATCCTATTTAAAAGAACACCAGATCCTCTGATGAGTAAGACTAATTGACTCTGTGCGAGTTTGTTCAGTTTTCTCTTAAGGACGTAGCGAGTAGCTAATCATACTCAAAGGTTGCCGCTCAAGAAGGAAGTAAACAAATGAAAGTACTCGTAACGGGCGCCGCTGGATTCATAGGAATGTACACAGCAAAGCGGCTTCTCGAAGCTGGTCATGAGGTTGTCGGATTGGATAACCTGAATGCATACTACGACGTGCGGCTCAAGCACTGGCGGCTGGAACAGATCAAGCCTTTCGAGAATTTCCGTTTTGTTAAGATGGACCTCGCAGATCGCGATAGCGTCGCTACGTTATTTAAAGACGAACAGTTCGATAAGGTTATCCATCTTGCTGCGCAAGCCGGCGTTCGTTATTCGCTCGAGGCGCCGTTTGATTACGTAGACAGCAACCTGGTTGGCATGATGACCATCCTGGAAGGCTGCAGGCACAACAAGGTAGATCACCTTGTCTACGCTTCCTCTAGTTCGGTGTATGGTATGAACCCCAAGATTCCATTTTCGACGGGTGATAACGTTGACCATCCTGTGTCTTTGTATGCCGCGACTAAAAAGTCTAATGAGTTGATGGCTCACTCATACTCGCACCTGTATGGCATCCCCACGACTGGCCTTCGTTTCTTTACCGTGTATGGCCCTGCGGGTCGTCCCGACATGGCGCCATGGTTGTTTACTGAGGCGATATTGAACGGTAACCCTATTAAAGTGTTTAACCATGGCAAAATGCAGCGCGACTTCACTTACATCGATGACATCGTCGATGGAGTCGTCGCGGTTACAGATATTATTCCTGTAGGTGCACCACAACTGACAGATAATCCGGCCATCAGTTCAGCACCATATAAAATTTATAATATCGGCAATAATCAGCCTGTGGAGTTAAGTGAGTTCATTCAATCAGTTGAATCGGCATGTGACCGAGAGGCAGAGAAAATATACCTACCGATGCAGGATGGTGATGTCGTAAGGACCTATGCCGACATAGATGATCTGGTTGATGTGACGGGCGTTAGCCCATCAACTGCTCTCAGTGCTGGGATATCCAGGTTTGTTGATTGGTATCAAGAGTACGCCGCTAGCCAGTCACCACAAGGTTAACCCGTGAAAAGAATATTGTTTGTTATAAACTCACTTGAGGGCGGTGGAGCTGAGAGAGCCTTATCCAGGTTGCTTGTCGCTCTCAGTGGAGACGCTTGGGCTGCCGATAAAGAGATCCACTTGGTGTTGCTTGATGATTACGAGGTAGAGCAAGTTATTCCAGCCTCGGTAAAAGTAACGACGCTAAGTGCTCAAGGCAGTCTTTTAAAAAGCGTTACGGGGTTGGCGTCAGTAATTCGGGCCATAAAACCTGATGCTGTAGTCTCGTACCTGACCCGCGCTAACCTCGCCGCTTCGGTTGTCTGCAAGCTAATGCGCATCCCTGTGATCATAAGTGAGCGGGTGAATACCACTCATCACCTGACGGGTCGGTTTGCATTCATACAAAAACTGATGGTCAGGTTACTTTACCCGCTTCCAAATCGGGTTGTTGCGGTTTCTGGTGGTGTAAAAGAAGATCTCGTTCAGAACTTCAACGTAAGTGCTAGTAAGTGCTCAGTCGTCTACAACGGTTATGACCAATCCGAGCTAAATGAACTTTCACAGGAATCGGTAGCATCTATCAGCGACAGGCCATTTGCGATAGCCATAGGTCGGCTGGTACCCAATAAAAACGTCACCATGTTGCTGCGTGCCTGGCGCCTTGCACAGCCTCAGTGCGACCTTCTTATTCTGGGGGAGGGTCCTGACCGTGATATGCTCCAGCAAGAGGTCGATGCTTACAACGAAATATCTGATTATAAAATTCGTCTCGTGGGTTTCTGTAAAAATCCCTATCCGTATATTGCTATGGCCCAGTTTTATGTCTCGGCCTCTAATGCCGAAGGCTTTCCGAACTCGCTCGTTGAAGCAATGACTCTGGGGTTGCCCGTTATTTCAACAGATTGTCCTTCGGGCCCTAGAGAAATACTCGCGCCCGGCTTGGCCAAACCAGTCACCTCTGCAGTTCAGGCAGAGTGGGGCCTATTGACACCCACTCGCAATGAAGAGGCAATGGCTGCCGCTTTGAGTGTGTTCACTATAGAAGAAATGCGACAGCACTATGCACGTAAAGCGAAAGAACGAGCGCAGGACTTTTCCATGAATGCAGTAAAACAGGGCTATATTGAGCTCCTGAATGGAACCATGAAATGAAACTAGCAGTAACCGGCTTGCGTGGTATACCCGAGGTAATGGGTGGTGTAGAGACTCACTGCGAGCAATTGTACCCTCTTGTTAAACAGCAACACCCCGATATAAACATCACGGTTCTTGGAAGGTCTCCGTATATCGGTAAAGAAGCTTACGAATATAAGGGCCTACAGATAAAGCCTCTCTGGAGCCCGAAGAACAAATACACAGAAACCATCATCCACACTTTCATCGCAGTGCTTTTTGCAAGGTTCATTCTCAAGGCTGATGCAATACATATTCATGCAATCGGCCCCGCCTTAATGTCACCGCTTGCGCGCCTGATCGGGCTAAAAGTACTCGTGACTCATCATGGGGAAGACTATAACCGGGCCAAGTGGAATACGATTGCCAAAACCTTGTTGAAGTTAGGAGAGCGATTGGCGGTAAAAAGCGCGAATCACGTAGTGGTGGTGGGAAAGAGTCTGACGGATCAACTAAAGGAAGCATACAACGAGCATAGTAAGATCACTTACATCCCCAATGGCATGAAGCCGCAGGAAGGTGCAAATACCGATTCGATGGACGTATTAATTGAGTTAGGTCTTGAACCTGATGAATACATCGTATACGTCGGGCGGATAGTGCCAGAAAAGGGAATAAAAGATTTACTCACTGCATACGCTAAGTCAGCTGCACAAAAACAGGGTATCAAACTCGTAATTGTGGGGGGTTCAGATCACGAGGACAGCTTCTATCGAGAGATGCAGCAACTTGCTAATTGCACAGACGGCGTTGTTATGGCAGGAATTCGAAAATCAGATGCACTCTATACGCTGTTTAAACAGTCAGCTTTATTCGTATTGCCGTCATATCACGAAGGCTTGCCTATCTCTCTGCTTGAAGCACTGTCATTCGGTTGCAGGGTGTTGGTGAGTGATATCACCCCCAATACAGATGTTGGCTTGCCAGAAGCCTGTTATTTCCCTTTAGGAGACATTCACTCACTCGCTAATAGGTTGAGCGTAACCAATCTGGAAGACTATGTGGTGGAGGGTGCCAGCTATATAGATAAATATAACTGGGCTGAAATATCCCGGCAGTTCTCAAATATTATTCAGGGAATTAAGTAATGTTCCTTGGTGTGAAGTTAGTTGTTCTACTGGTGTACTTGTTTATCGGGTACAAGTGGAATCAGAAGAACAATACATCCCTGGCATTGAAGTTAGTGTTCTGGATAGTGCTGATACGATTGATGCTGTCCTCGTTGCATGAGATAACATATCAAAGCATTGCTGCTGGCCTCTCTTTGATATCGATATTCAGTATAGGTTTTGTCGCTATAGCTTTGCTTTATCTGACCAAGATTCGTTATCCGTATTTTTGGGGTCGTCAATTTATACTGGTGAAAATTTTAATATTGGTAATGTTGATAAGCGGTCTTCTAGGTAGTTTCGTTCTGGCTGCTGTTGAAGTTATCAAGTGGATTTTTCTGTTATGCATGATGTGTCTGTTAATTGTGGCTGTAAAAGAGAATAAGCTATTAAAATTAATACGAGCACTTTGTGTCGCTTATAGTTATCCATTAATTCTAACGTTTTTATCGATCGTATTTATGGAGGTCAAAGCTTCTGAGGCGGATGGTAGTAGAAGCTTTATTGGTGGTTTTAATCATGAATCTGCATTCTCAATAGTTGTCTTTACCTCGTTCTTCCTGATGTTGTTGTATTTTGAAGCTACAATGAAGTCCGTTTTTATGAAAATTGGGCTTTTATTTCTGGGGTTGATTATACTTTTCTTAATTAACTACAGAACAACAGTTATGGCTTATATGGTATTTTTCGGGTTCTATTGCTTTCTGGTTTTTCTGCGCTCGGATATACGAGGGAAGTTATTATCATTTATTCCTATAGTGGTACTTTTTATTTTATCTCCTTTGTTTGTGACATCTTCGTTGCTTGAGCGGTTCGAAGAAATTCCTCAGTTCATTGCTGATATTACCGACCTTATGGTGCCCTATGATTATTATTATAATCAGGATCGCAAGTACTTTTCGGGTAGGCTGTATATCTGGAATGTCTATTTTATGGGGTGGTACGAATCCAGCATGCTTTATCAACTTATCGGTCATGGACCCGGGAGTTGGAGAGCTTTTTATACATTGTACGCACATAACACCTATATCTCAGCATTGTATGAGATCGGAGTTGTTGGTTTTTCTATTCTGATTTCTATCTTTATTATTACCTTGTTAAGGTTGATTCTTCTGTTTAATAAACCCGTTGTTCGTATAGCGTTACCAGGAATGCTTGGCTTTATAGTATTAAATATGGCAACGATGCCGCTCTGGCAAATAGAAGGTGTGGTTTTATTCTCTCTTTTATGTGTTTTTTCTTCGAGGGGGGTATTAACACACGAAAGCGAGTGGCCTGCTAAATGAATACTACTCGTTCGTTATTTCAATTACTCGTTCTTCTATTTTATACCTCTGCACTCACGAGCTGTACCGCAACGTTAATTGAAACCCGATATCAGCCAGTAAAGGTTTTTAGTGGTAAGGAGGAATCGCTGAACACAGTGAATGCTATATCATTTGAAGAATTCAAAAGTATGGTTTCACGGCGCCCGATATCCGGCCATTTTTTATTTCAGAAAGGGATATATAATTTAGCAGGTGAATTGGAAATACATGGTCGAAACCTTACTATAGAAGGTGCTCGTGAAGCCACTTTTAAGGGGGATGGTCATCAAGTTGGCGGTATTATAATCGGTGGTGAAGATATAGTCCTTAAAAACTTGAACTTTATTGATACGAGTTACTGTATAAAAAACTCTCGGAAAATGATTGCAATCGATATATTAATTAGCGGACTAAATTCAGATGGAACGCATGATTGTATTATTCTTAATGGGAGAGCTGGTAGGAAAGTCGATCAGTGGGTTATATCCCGATTTTTGGTATCAGGTTACTATCGGTCAGCTATTAGGGTTTTTGGTGATCGAGTCAGTAATGTAAATATTGATGGCTTCGATATAGACGGATCGTCGGAAAAAAGTTACTGCTGGAAGGGCGGAATACAAATATATGAGAGTGCGCATAAATTAAGTATATCCAATGGTGTAATTAGAAATAATCACGGCGGCTGTGGAAATAGATTTCAACAAGGTGATGGTGTTGAAATCGATCATAAGAGAGGCGTACCTGAGGACATAATTATAAAAAATATCGCTTTCGAAAATAATCGTGATGCAGATGTTGATGTTAAGGGTAAGAATGTGACTATGGAAAACTTAATATTCTTTGGCGGTACTAAGAGCCGCCATGCCATAAAAGCGTGGGCGAGAAGCTATACATGTTTAGATTGTTACGCTACACGTAAATTCTTTAAGTTGGTCGAAGCGAAGGATTCGACGATAAACTTCAGTTGCTCAGTTCCCCGACGTGTCGAGCAACTTTATAAAAGTATATATAATGCTCAGCACACTACACGACTGGAATGTATTTCATTACTACTGAACACAAAAGAGGCCACCTAAATGATCTCGAAACTGATTGAAAAAGAAGATCCTGGTATTAGTGTCGTCATTAGCGCATATAATCGCCCTGATTACCTGGAAGCTGCACTCGCAAGCGTTCTCTCGCAATCATTGCCTGCGAAAGAGATAATAGTAGTAGATGACTGCTCGCCAATTGAGTTGAAGCCTGTAGTTGAAAGCTTCCGAAATGAAATGATTAGATATATCCGATCAGAGTCAAATATGGGGGCAAATGCTTCGCGTAATATTGGAGTACAGAGCGCAAGTGGTGAGTATGTAGCTTTTCTGGATGATGACGACATCTGGAAAGAAAATAAACTTGAAAGGCAATTTAAAGTTTTAAATGATACGACAGACTGTAATGCCGTGCTGTGCGGTTTCGAGTTTCTTGAGTCGGGAAGAGTTAAAGTCAGGACAGGTGAAAAAGAAGTCGTGAAAGAGGTGTTAAAAAAGGGAAACCCATACTGCGGGATGAGCGGCTTTATGGCTAAGAGAAGTACTTTGGCAGAACATAGATTTGATGAATCTCTGGTTTGTGGACAGGATTGGGATATTTATGTCAGGCTTTTTCAGTCAGGTACTATTGCCTATGTTGATCAGGCACTGTTCTATTATCGCTTTGGTACACATGAAGGCATATCGAGTAAAGCTAGAAAAATGACAGTAGATAGTTATTCGCCTAGATTGGCATCGATTGTTAAGCATAGACATTGGTTGGGAGAAAAATACTATAGGTATAGGACGTCAAGACAAATTCTCATAGAAATATCAAAGAAGAATCGTAAATATTCCTGGTTGATGTATTCTTTGCGCGAAGGAGGATTGGTCGCAACATTAAGTGCTTTTCTTGATATGGTCAAAAAGAGAGTATCTATAGTCGTTCAATGGTCCGGATACTAGAATAGCTGCTAGCCTTACAATTAAAGAGCTGTTCTTTAGTAGAGTACTGCATCGATTGTTTGCTATGTCATTTAGGCTTGATACTTCATGGTCCGCTTCAATGGATGCTATTTAATCATAGAATTTAGTTTATCACAGGATATTGGGGCATCGTCAGAGCACACGGTAGAACAGTCTCAGGGCGGACGGGTGTGGTAAAATCACAAATCAGAAGCATTGCTTCTGATTAGCCGAGGACTCAGGAGCTTAAAAACGGAGGTAAACGGTTCGTAGATGACAGAGAGTACCAAAAACAACTTGTATACGGGCTTTTTCAGCGTATCGTACGAGCCACTGTAGTTATCTTAATTGGAATAGAGAAACGAATGCCCTTTGAGTAAAGTTGTATTGGAAAATTTACCTGGGTGATAGTATGCGAATTGTTGATAATCTTTTGGTTAAGAAAAGGTTTCCCGACAATGGTGCAGTTGCAGGTATACCAGCGAAAGTTATTTCTCACAAAGGACGAACTGAATATAGATCTTGAGATAATCCTATGAAGAAAAGCAGGCTTTATTATTATCCGAAAGGAGACGGCAGTAACGATTATTTAAACTCTTGCAGAAGGATTTGGTCATACTGTGGTTTTGAATCAAAGCCTCTGGGGGGATTTAGAGAAAACTTTTTTAATATTAGGAATAGAGAGGAATTGTTAATACTCAACTGGTTTGAGGATCGTATAGGAGGTAGTAAGCGACCTTATATGGCACTTTTAAAAAGCATTCTCCTTATGATTGTACTTAGACTTAGATTTAGAAAAATAGTTTGGGTACGACATAATTATTATCCACATTCTAAATTTAAGATAAAACATCATATATTATTGGTTCGGTTGCTTAGGCGTATAAGTGATGTAGCGTTAGTTCATAGGCATGGACTATCAAAGGACTTTCGATATGCCTCTCATCCGCTATACTCCTCGGAATCTGTACAAACAAAAAATCGAGATAGGGATATTGATTTTTTGTATTTCGGAGCAGTAAAAGGTTATAAGGGTTTGGTTGAATTATTAGAGGACTGGCCTGTTGAAAAAAGTCTATGTATGCTCGGCAGATCTGATGACTTAAGTCTTACGAAACATATCGGCGAGGTGATAAATAAGCGGAAGCTTGATGTAACTTGGCAGAATTCCTTTATTGAGTATGATCAGTTATGCCATTACATAGCACGGTCTAAGTATGTCGTTTTGCCTCACAATCCAAACACGATGATAGTAACAGGTGCTTTTTATCACGCTATATCCTTTGGGGCATCTGTGTTAATGCGTCGGGGGGCTATGTATACCGAGTATTTCAGTAAGTTTCGAGGTGTTTACGATCTCGATGACTTTCTATTGAATAAGTCATTAAGTAATGGTCCTGGTATTGTTGATCCAATGGACTATTTTTGTGATGAATCAGTTGCTGAACGATGGAGGCTGGCTCTTGAAAGCGCTTAGTTCGGGGGCTTGGAGTATATTCGGGACTGTGTCTGAAAAGGCTTTAACAGTTGTTACTTACATTCTTGTCTCCAGGGAGGTGCCTCCAGAACAGTTTGGTTACTTAATTGTCGTATTATTGACAATGGAATTGTTCTCGTATGTTGCATCTTTCGGTGTTCGTGAAAATATCATAAGAACAAAGAATTGCAGTTCTGATTTTTATGGGGATTGCCTTTATTTTATAAGAATTGTTGCCGCTTCTTTAGTGCTGATTTTAGTAGGTATTATTACGCCTGTATCTTATTATGTCGCGGGAGTAGAGGTTAGCAGTCTATATATTTATATGGCGTTGTTTCCGTATTTCTCTTGTTTGAATACTTTCTATCAAGGAATTCTTCAACGACGGATGCAGTTTAAAGCACTGGCTATAAGAAGAGCCGGGATAGCAGTATTCTCTGGTGCCGTTGGTATTATTTCTGTAAGTAACGGTCAGGGGGTGTTATCGCTAATTTATGCTAAATATGCGTACGTTCTTCTCGACTACATTGTATTGCGTTATATCTCTAGATTTAGACTGGAGAGTGATTTCTCTGTGCCAGGTCTTTTTAGGATCTTTTCTTTCGGGTGGAAAGTATCGATTTCTCAAGTAATGAACTTTTTTAGCTCGAAACAAACAGAGTTTATTACCGTATCATTCTTTGGCCCACAGGCTTTGGCGATTTTAGATGTCGGAAGAAAAGTTCTCGTTACGCTATACAGCGTATTAATGACCGCAGTGGCCCCAGTCTCATTGTCAGTTATGACATCAACATCGGCCCCGATGACTGCTTATCATTTAGTTGTTCGGGTTTTAGTTGTTCTTCTCGTTCCGTTTGTAGCAATTATCGGGGTGAATAGTGAAGAAATCATTGACGTCGTGTTTGGATCTAAGTGGAATGAAAGTGCATCGCTTTTGGCTATTTTTTCATTCGGAGTGATGGCTCAGCCAATATCATGGCATTTGCAAAACATTTGTCTGAATAAGGGGAGACCTGGCCTTGCCATTTATTTAAATTTAATAAATCTTTTAGTCTCGGCTTCTCTTTTGCTTTATTCTGCCGCAGTCTATGGTTCTCTTGATAGTTTGGTTGAGTTCTTTGTGGTCGGTTTGTTTGTTTCGGCAATAATGAAGATAACGTTTCTTTGTATTGTTCTAAAGCTGAGGGGACTCCCATTTTTTATGCATTTCGTAGAGTCAGTGTGTATATTCTTCTCTGTTTTTTACCTCCTGCCTGTTATTGACGCAGGAGATCACATAGTTAATTATTTCTCCGTAGCTCTCCCGGACTGGCTTCTTCTTTTTCTAACCTTGTTTATTCATGGTTTAATTTTACTACCATATATAATAGTAAGAATTTTTCTTCTGAATAGTAAATTGAGTGAACTGAAGGGTAACTGATGTCAAATATTTACGTTCATATTGGGTGTGAAAAAACTAGTAGCACTACAGTACAGGCTTGTTTTGAGCGGTTCGGAAATGAGATATTTAGAGGTAGTCTTTCTTTTCCATCTGAACTATTTCAGCGCCCAAACCAGATGGAATTGTCGAGTCTAGTTTTACCATCAAAGAGTTTGAAAAATATGATGGTTCCAAAATCAAGGTCTGATTTTAAAGAGTCACTCGTTGAATACCTTCGTAGGAATTCTGACAATAATATTTATCTAACAAGTGAGCATCTATCGTCAAGGGTAGTGGAAATTGACAGGATTGTAGAGCTATTATCTATTTTGACAGTCGCAGGACATCGCCCAGTTATCCTCGCATTTTACCGGGAGCCATTTCAATGGATCTTTAGTCATTACAAGCAATACGTTTCTTGTGGTGGCTTTCTTAGCTTTGAAGATTACATTAGTCAGAGCAATGATCAAGGTTTTATAGCAAATACAACTAACTATGGTAAGGCTCTATGTCATTGGGCAGAGGTGGCTTCAGAGTTTAATGGCTATGTACGGTATCGCTCTTATGAAGCCTCCGCTTCAGATTTATTGAATAACTTTTTCATTATTGCGGATCTTTCTCCAGTGCCAGGAATGGAAGAAATCGCAAGCAATCCATCAATGACCGATAGCCAAGTGATTGTTCAGCGTTGGGTGAACTTAATTTTAAGAAAGCGAAGGATGACAGATTTTTTGAAAAGAGTTATAACTAATATGCCACTGTAACCCTCCCCTAATTAGGACCACTCATTATTAGAGTGTCTCCGGGGAGGTTGCTCTTTGTTCACGATACTCAACCGGTGTCAGATCACCAAGTGATTCGTGAGGTCGTTCCTCATCGTGAAGTTCTGGACATTCAGATTGATCTGAACCTGCCGTCAAGGCGGGTCATCCGAACACTGGAGCGCATAGCCGAATGGCGGGGCTACCCGGCTCAGATTCGTATGGATAATGGACCTGAGTTTACGGCTCTGGCGCTGTCAGAATGGGCAGAAGAGCATGGCGTACTGCTTGAATTTATAAAACCTGGCAAACCAACACAGAATGCTTATATTGAGCGATTCAATCGTACTTATAGAACAGAAATATTGGATTACTACCTGTTCAGTGATCTTGATGAAGCAAGAGATATTACCAGTCGCTGGATGATGGAATACAATGAATAACGACCTCACGAATCACTTGGTGATTTAACACCGGTTGAGTATCGTGAACTAAGAGCAGCCTCCCCGGAGACACTCTAATAATGAGTGGTCCTAATTAGGGGAGGGTTACAGTTACAGAATTTAGATTAGCCTTTAACCTTAAATAGATGATAATAGCTCAAAGTTCTTTTTGGCCATTCCTTTAATTTTTGGTATATTTTCGGATAGTATCTGTCTCTGAACGACTAGCCCCTTGATAAATAAACAATACTGAACTCTCCAGGTTTCTATATTTCTTTTGGGGTCTAAAACATTAGTGTCTGGATTGAGTCCGCATAGTTTTACTAGTCCATTCTGTTTTCCTTGGTACTCAAAGAATAGAGTGGGTGTTAGCTCTCCTAGAGCTGCCACGCCCATGTGTTTCCTGCCAACAATACAGTAGTCTGCATTAGAGGCGATAAAGCGAACTTCTTGAGGGCTGATTGTTTGACTGATTAGCGTGCACTTCTCCCTATCCTTCTGTGGGAGCTGCTTGTAAAAACTCTCCAACAGAGTGTAGTCTGTTTCACCTAGTTTATTTTGGCGAGTGTCGTGAGGTACTAGTACAAAGCTGCTCTCAGAATTAACCACTACTTCGTTGAGGAATTCATATATATTGCTTATTAGATTCTGGCCAAACTTCTCTTGGTGAACATTGCAAATGTTTAAACAGGCGTATTTTTCAGGGAGTTGGAGAGATGGTTTCGTGCTATTCAGTAAAAATGCAATATCCATGGACTGTGATGACCGAATACCGTCTTTGAGCATTCTATTATGGGAGTCTTCGTCCCTAGCATAGAGCTTTACTCCTTTTTCAGATAAGTATCGTAAGTATTTTTTACATGATTCTGCAGGTGATTTATTGTAACTGAAGCCAGTAATTAATTGTCTTTTGGTAACTTTATTAGCTATATCTAAATACGAGAGCCTTGATATGCTTCTGTGTTCAGAGTAATAGCCGTCAAGTACGTCAGCACCGATACATATTATTGCGCAGGGTTTGTATCGTTTGACTTCACTTATGAATTTCAGCCAGCCGAAAGGCGCAGCAACCGCATGCTTACTATACGAAAGGATAATGTCATCATCTATCGATTCTAATTCCTTTCTCCATAATTCTGATTGAGCGAAAATCACGGGTTTTAATCCGTGTGATTTAATTTCTTTTACCGCCACTGACATCATGGCTAGATCACCAAAGCTACCAGGTTCTGTAGGGGTTATAATCATACAATTATCAAGCTGCTTATCAAAATTCTTAGGTAGCAAGTAGGCTGTAAATTTTGCAAAAAGCTTATAGTTTTTCATATATAGATACTCAATCTTTGATCGTATATTTTTTTTCATTTTTTGCCTCGGTGTTTGTGTGCTGTTGCCGATTTTTGAACTAATACTTGTTGTTGGAGTGATCTTCGTAAAGGAATGGTGTTGGCTGTTAAGTCATCGTTTACGCTTAATCCCTAATTTGAGAGCTAACGGTTTTATCTTTTTATAAACGGCTCTGCGAACAGGATAAACTACTGAGAAGAGAAGTTTTTTATAAGTACTTCGCTTCAGGCTTATAACTTCTTCATCGTATCCTAAAATCGATGCTAATTGTATGGTTTCGTCTGAGAGTATGTGGTAATAAGTCTTGCTATTTCTCCATCTGCTCATGGACTTGTTATCTATGTCTTGAGCATATTTGATCTGTATATCATCTTGGCAGAATTTAATTATCGGTTGAATAGTACTGTTGTCGGCCGCAATGTCCTCATACCTCACTGTGATCATTTGGTTACCAAGCTTCTTCTTTAACTCAAGCAGATTGGTATACGCTTTTAACCATTGACTCTCTACTAATGCCGGAGGGGAGCACCAGCGATCGTATTGAGAGTAGATTGTATCCATTGGGTTTCGAATTAGACCTATAATCAGGTACTCGTTATCCTTATCACGTTCTATTTGCTCACAGATTAGATCTAAAGCCGCTTTTTGGCACAGGTGATGTGGTGATTTCTCAAACAGTACTGGCGTATATTGTTTGCAGAGCATACTCCAGCCATTGTGGACTAGTTCTTTTTCGTCTTCAGGCGGGTTATACCCGGGTAGGTTGTCTCGCAGAAGTTTGATGAGTTCGGACTTTCCGTATTCACGACTCAGTGGAACTTCGCTGTCCACCATATCATGTTGCTCTAGGCCGAGTAGTGAGGCAGCCTTAGTCCAGTACAGAGTTTCGTTTTCGTAGTGACGAGTATTTGGCAGAAGCTTCGCATGGGTGTACTTTGTTACAAACTTTTGAACAATGCTGGAGCCTGATGACTTTTCTGAAAGAAGGATGATGCATTTACCCATACTGTCGGTCTTTCCATGTTGTCCGTATAAAATTGAACCATACCATTAAACCGCTCAATGATGAATCTGGTTTTCTATTTGGAAATTTTCGTCCAGTTTGATCGGTATTGAGGTTGTATCTTTCTGATTATTCGCGTTTTCAAACAAAGATGCCCTTCTTGCTGGAAGCATTGCAAGCGTTGAGTTACGCTCCTTCCTTAAATGGACTTTCTCATGGAGAAGATCGTACCGTATGGCGGCCAAGAAAATCGTTTTTCTGATCAACTCTATTCTTTATGGTGGCGCCGAGCGAGCACTCTGCAACATCTTGTGTTCCTCAGACCAATATCCTGATGCGAGTGTAGAAGTCGTTGTTTTGGATGATTTGCCATTTCGGCGATCGTTACCTAGCGGAGTGAGATATACAGTTCTGAACTCTAAAGAAAGTTTGGTAGATTCTGTACTCGAATGGCGCAAGTACGTGGCTAAAGCACGTCCTGACATTGTTGTCAGCTTTCTAATACGTGCCAATGTGTGCAACGCGCTGCTATCCAAATCCTATTCTTACCGCTCAGTCATTTGTGAGCGAATGCATATGAGCAGCCATCTCACTATTAATCATTCTGGCCTGAAGTTGCATGCAGCCAAGCTGATTCCCAGACTTGCCTATCCTTTCGCTGACCTTGTACTGGGCGTGTCTGATGGGGTTACGAAAGATCTTGTCGAGAACTTCGGTGTCTCTCTGAGTAGAGCCGATACTGTGTACAATCCTTATCCAATTGAAGATATTGAAAATAGCGCCTTGGAGTTACCTAATGAATGGGTTCCAGATAGAGAATACATCGTATCGGTCGGGCGCTTAAGTAAATCGAAGAATGTTAAAACCTTGCTTGATGCCTTTTTGCTTTCAGCTGAGTCAGCTGATCTGGTGGTATTGGGTGAAGGAGAGTGTCGTTTTGAGCTTGAGTCATATATTGACGAGACTGGCTTATCCGGTCGTGTTCACTTGCCTGGTAACATTGCGAACCCGTTCCCAATCGTTAAAGGGGCTAAGTACTTTGTGTCTGCCAGCTTGAATGAGGGCTTCCCCAATGCGATGGTCGAGGCCATGTGCCTCGGTAAGCCCATTGTAATGAGCAACTGCCATTCTGGGCCGCTCGAAATTTTGAATGACAATCAGGACCTTGAGCCATCAGATAATGGCTGTTGGCCTGTTAAGTTTGGGGTGTTGTGTGAGCCGGGTTCTGCAGAGGCTCTATCCGAAGGCATAAATATCATGCAGGACCCCGATCAGCGACAATTTTATGGTAGTGTGGCGCGCGTTCGCGCAGGTGACTTTTCGCTTGAGAAGGTTAACTCACAATATTGGAATAAGTTTCTGGGGCATTGAAGCCCCACACGGATTAGATTATGAAGGTATGTGTCATAGGGCCCAGGAAGGTACCCGAGCATATTGGCGGTATAGAGACTGTGTACACCAATCTCTATCCGACCTTGCTCAAGATCAACCGGGGCGTCGAGATCACCCTTTTGACCCGCTCAAAACACCGCGAAACGAGTTATAATTACCTCGGTACTACAGTGATACCTCTTGCTGCAGATTTCGGCGCCGGGTTTGAAAATTTTTGGGGAAGTCTGAAGGCGTTGCTCTACGCTAGAAGGTACGTCAGGCCTGATCTCGTGCATCTGCACGGAATCGGTCCGGGTGTATTCGCGCCAGTTGCTAAGTTGCTCGGTTTTAAAGTTGTTACTACTCATCATTCTACCGACTACGATCGCCCTAAATGGCGCTGGTATGCGAGGGCACTATTGAGAACCGGCGAAGTATTTACGTGTCTGTTCTCAGATCGTGTGGTTTGCGTTAGCCGATCTTTGAAGGAGGACGTTGACGCCAGGTTACCCTTTAGGCGCAAGATCCGAAGGACAATCCCGAATGCGGCTCCCACTGTAGTGAACTCAGGTTCTTCGTCTGTGCTTGGTCGTTTGAATCTTACCTCCGGTTCTTATTTGTTGTGTGTTGGCCGCATTGAAGAGACGAAACGCTTCGATATCGCAGTGAAAGCTTACCAGGCTAGCTCACTTGATATCCCTTTAGTTATCGTTGGAGACACCCAGGAAGACAGAGCCTATGCCGAGTCTCTGGTGGCGGATACCGCAAGTGACATACGGCTCGTTGGTCCAATATTCGGCGAAGAGCTGGCTGATTTGTATCGGAACTGCACTTTGTTGGTTAATGCGTCCAAGATGGAAGGCTACTGTCTGGTCGTTGCAGAGGCCATTATGCAGGGCTCTCGAGTTCTGTTATCGGACATTCCTGTTCACCGGGAGTTCGGTTTGGACGATGTGTCTTATTTCCCTGTTGATGATGTTGGAGTGCTTGCGGATAAATTGAAGGTTCCCGACTATAGCGTTTATGAGAGTTATCGGAGTAAGGCCAAACTCGAGGCTTGGAGCTGGGAGGATGCTGCTGACAGTTATTGGCGGCTCTATTCAGAAATTGCGGTACCCTCCCGCATTTCCTGAATAGAGGCGGCAGTATGACAAAATTGCTCGACAGGCTTTCGTTCCGCTCGGTAGTGAGTAGCACACCATTAGTGTCGATAGACCTCTTAGTGCGGGATGCATATAGAAGGATTCTTGTCGGCAAACGCGTTAATCGTCCTGCTCAGGGCTATTGGTTTGTGCCCGGTGGTCGAATTCTTAAAAATGAGCGTATAGCGGATGCCTTTGCCCGTTTGACCGAGGCCGAGCTTGGTATTCGCCTGGATATCGCTTCGGCGACTTACCTTGGCTTATACGAGCACTTCTACGATGACAGTATTTTTACTGACGGTGGTGACAATATAAGTACCCATTACGTGGTGAGCGGCTTTGAGGTCGTGTTGCCAGAAGGGTATAGTTCGCTCCCATATGAGCAGCACAACGAGTATCAGTGGCTGTCGGAAGAAGAATTTAAGTCCAGCGAGCGTGTACATATTCATAGCCGCTGGTATCTGGATAAAGGAAAGGGTTTTCTATGATTCCTGTGATTATGGCCGGTGGTTCCGGTACTCGTCTTTGGCCGCTGTCTCGTACTGCGTTTCCTAAGCAGTTTTTGTCGTTGGGCTACGACGAGACCATGCTACAGCAGACGGTCTCTCGCTTGGAGGGTTTAAATACCTCTGCCCCCATCATTATCACGAATGAAAACCACCGCTTTTTAGTCGCTGAGCAATTGCGTCAGATGGGGCAGAGCGCTTCTATTCTGCTTGAGCCTGTTGGCCGCAACACAGCGCCTGCGATTGCTTTGGCCGCGTTTCAGGCGTTAGCTGATAGCAGTAATGTGCAGGGTGAAGCGCCGGTTTTGTTGGTTCTGGCGGCAGATCATGTGATTAAAGACACTGCTGCATTTCAGGCCGCTGTTACGAGGCTGGAACCTGCGGTACGTGACGGTAAGTTCGGCACGCTGGGTATTGTGCCTACTGAGCCAGCAACCGGATACGGTTATATCAAAGCGGGTGCAGAAACATCAGGCTTGTTCACTGTTGAGCAGTTTGTTGAAAAGCCAGACGCACAAACGGCTCAGTCTTATCTGGATGCCCAGTGCTACTACTGGAACAGTGGCATGTTTATGATTCGGGCTGATCGTTATCTTGAAGAGCTTAAGCGCCATCAGCCAGAGATGTACGCTGCGTGTGAGGCGGCGATGGCGAATACAGAGCAGGATTACGATTTTGTTCGCATTGATAAAGAAGCCTTTATTGCCTGCCCGGATGACTCTATTGATTACGCTCTGATGGAACCATTAACGGCCGACCCAGCGAACTCTCAAGTGGTTGTTGCGCCGCTGGATGCGGGCTGGAGTGATGTGGGTAGCTGGTCTGCTCTGTGGGATATCGCCGATAAGTGTGAAGACGGCAACTCGGTGCTGCATGCTGGCAAGGGCGAAGGTGAAACGATTTTGAAAGATACCCGCAACTCGCTGATCAGTACGTCAGATCGTTTGGTGAGTACGCTGGGTGTTGATGATCTCGTTATTGTTGATACTAAAGACGCCTTGCTGGTTGCTCACCGCGATAAGGTTCAGGACGTCAAGAAGATTGTGGCTCAGATCAAAGAGCAGGGCGGTGGTCAGCATGAGTTCCACCGTGAGGTGTATCGCCCGTGGGGCCGTTACGACAGCATCGATAATGGCGAGCGCTATCAGGTTAAGCGTATTACCGTGAAGCCTGGGGCCAAGTTGTCGGTCCAGATGCATCACCACCGAGCGGAGCATTGGATTGTTGTATCCGGCACTGCGAGTGTGACCAATGGCGAAAAGACCTTCCTGGTGACTGAGAATGAGTCGACGTATATTCCGATTGGTCAGGTGCATTGCCTTGAGAATCCGGGGAAAGTGGATCTTGAGATGATTGAGGTTCAGTCGGGGTCGTACCTGGGTGAAGATGATATCGTTCGCTTTAAGGATGTTTACGGCCGGGCGTGATTGATGCTTTGGCTCGGATGGCTATCGCGAATAGCCTTCGGCTGATTCGCTCCCACAAGGGGTTACAGGCTGATTTGCTTCTACAGAGGGTGGCCTGGTTTGTGGGAGCTATTCAGCCAGTTTGCCTGGCTAATAGCGATTGGGGTGTTGCCGGTAGAGGTATCGCGAATAGCCTTCGGCTGATTCGCTCCCACAAAGATCGAGTGATGCGCGAATTTATCGCTCAAGCTTCGCGTTGAGCTCCTACAAAGATCGTGTCATTCCCTTGTAGGAGCTATTCAGCCAGCTTGCCTGGCTAATAGCGATTGAGTTCATCGCGATAGAGGTTTCGCGAATAGCCTCCGGCTGATTCGCTCCCACAAAGATCGTGTGATGCGCGAATTTATCGCTCGAGCTTCGCGGTGAGCTCCTACAAAGATCGTGTCATTCCCTTGTAGGAGCTATTCAGCCAGCTTGCCTGGCTAATAGCGATTGGGTTCATCGCGATAGGGGTTTCGCGAATAGCCTTCGGCTGATTCGCTCCCACGAGGAAGGGGGGGCTGATTTGCCCCTACAAAACTTATTTATCTGAAGCTGGATTCAATGACTACTCTTCAAACAAATACGATTCTCGCTGAAAGCGGCGTTGCTTTCGGTACTAGCGGAGCGCGCGGCCTGGTCGAGCAGTTTACTCCTGATGTCTGTGGTGCCTTTGCCATCGCCTTTCTTGAAACGGTAAAAGCAGAGTTTCAATTCGGGGCAATGGCGATAGCGATTGATAACCGTCCGAGCAGTTATGCGATGGCTAAGGCCTGCGCCGCCGCTTTGAAACAGAAGGGTGTTGATACGATTTATTTTGGTGTCGTGCCGACTCCGGCGCTGGCCTATGCGGCGATGGAGCGCAATATTCCAAGCATTATGGTGACGGGAAGTCATATACCGTTCGATCGTAACGGCCTCAAGTTCTATCGCCCTGATGGTGAAATCACTAAGGCAGATGAGCAGTCTATTCTGGGATTGTCAGCGTCGTTTGAATCTCTCGGTGAATTGGGTGAACTGACTACCCATGGTGAAGCCGCCCAGGAGTATGTAGATCGTTATTTATCCTTGTTCGATACGCCGTTTCTCAAGGGTAAGCACATCGGCATTTACGAACACTCCAGTGCAGGCCGTGATTTATATCAGCCGATGTTTGAAAAGCTCGGCGCTCAAGTGACGCCGTTAGAACGCAGCGATGAGTTTGTGCCTATTGATACCGAAGCTGTATCGGAAGAGGACCAACAGAAAGCTCGTGACTGGTCTGCCCTGTATGGTTTCGATGCCATTTTCTCTACGGATGGTGATGGTGACCGACCACTGATCAGTGATGAAAAGGGCGTCTGGCTACGCGGCGATATTCTAGGTCTGTTGTGTGCGAAACAGCTAGGTGCTGAGGCGCTGGCGATTCCAGTAAGTTGCAACTCTTCAGTCGAATTGTCGGGTGCATTCAAGCACGTTGAACGTACTCGTATTGGTTCGCCCTATGTGATCGCCGAATTTGATACATTGAGCAAAGAATACGCCTCTGTTGCGGGCTTTGAGGCCAATGGGGGCTTCTTGCTAGGTTCAGACACGCAGGTGAATGGCCGCTTAATCAAGGCTTTGCCGACACGTGATGCTGTGCTCCCTGCAATTATGTTGTTCGCCGCGACAGCCTCTGGTAAGTCTGTCTCTGAGTTGGTGGCTGACTGTACCGAGCGCTATTCCGCCAGTGATCGCATTAAGAACTTCGCGACCGAGAAGAGTAAGCAGATTATTCATGCGTATACCGGTAACGAATCTGCTTTGTTATCCCAGCTGGGGTTCGAAGGCGTTACCGTCGAGAGTGTGGATACCACCGATGGCTTGAGAATGAACCTGACGGGCGGTGATGTTGTGCACTTGCGCCCGTCGGGTAATGCACCTGAATTGCGGTGTTATGCCGAGGCTGCTTCTCATGGAAAGGCGGTTGAACTGGTTAATAAAGTATTGAGTAACGTTCGTTATTTGTCATTGCAAGGTCTCTGAGGCTTCTTGTTTGGTGTCGCAGTTAACTGCTGAGGATTGTTGATTGCCAGCTTTTGATTTCATCGTAGTTGCGCTTTTATTCGTAGCAGTCATCCTAATGCTGGCAGTTACGCGACTCAGGCCAATAGCCGTCTTTGGGGGCGTAGCTTGGATATTGTATGCGTCTGGTGTTCTAACGCTCGAGAGCCTTTCTCATAATTATGTGAATCCCTCACTGTTAACACTTATTAGTCTTTTACTTCTCTCTGTTGTGCTCGAAAAGGTTAGTTTTGTATCCAGCCTTTCCCGCCATAGCGTTACCCAAAGCCAGAGTGTGGGGCGGGGTGTATTCAGGCTGGGGTTTGTTGCTGGGGTAATCTCCTCCTTTCTCAATAATACCGCTGTCGTTGCAACCTTGATGGGAGGGCTTCGTCGCCAGTCGGGGCTGGCATTATCGCGATATTTGCTACCACTATCCTATGCATCAATTGCTGGCGGTATGATGACTCTGGTAGGAACCAGCACTAACCTCATTGTGAATAGCTTTGTAGAAGAAGCGGGGGAGGTTCCACTTGGCTTCTTCGACTTTACCTTGATTGGTGCTCCCGTATTTGTTGCTACTCTCCTGGCAATATCGTTGGTTTCTCATAGGCTGCTGCCAGATCACAAGGTTGTTAGTGAGTCTCAGGAGCGTCGCCAGTATCTCTTTGAACGGGTGGTTTCTGCGGATTCGGGCATGGTCGGGAAGACGGTTTCTGAAAATGCCCTGAGGCGATTGGAGAGCATGTTTCTCGCAGAGCTGGTTCGCGGAGATAAGATATTTTCTCCTGTTGACCCTGATTTCATTCTGCAGGCTGGAGATGTGCTTGTCTTTGCGGGAGACCCACGATACGAGCACATTCTTTCTGAGTTCAATGGATTGTCTGGACGGGAGTACGACGATGGATTTCGCTCAGGTGCCGATTCTTTGGTGGAGGTCGTGGTTTCGCCGACATCTTCAATGATTGGTGCGAGTCTCAAGTCATGTGAGTTCAGGTCGAGATTTGGTGCAGCTGTTATCGCTATTCGACGGGGTAGTAAGAATATTCGCGGCAACTTGGGTAATCACGTCCTGCAGGCAGGCGACTCGTTACTTCTCACGACAGGGGATAAATTTATAAGTAGTAAGCATGAATCCCGCAGAGACTTTGTCACGATCTCTGGTATTGAGAGACGCCAATCATTGAGCACTGTCTCTAGTGTTTTGGTAATGGGGGGCTTCGGACTTGCCATCGCTTTGTCAGTCATGGGAGTAATCCCCTTACTCAAGGGAATTCTTTTGCTGTTGGGGGCATGCCTGGCTTTCAGGCTAGTGTCTCTCGACGAACTTAAAAACCGGTTTCCCTTTGAGTTGATCATCGTGATTGGCGGCGCCCTGGGCTTGTCGCAGGCGATGTTTGAGGTTGGTCTTGCGAGCATGTTGGCTGCTGGGGTTGAGTACTCTGTGGGAGCGCTTGGCCCGTATGCCGCTCTTGTTCTGGTGTATATAGTTACATGGCTGGTAACCGAGCTTGTGACGAACAATGCGGCGGCTGCGCTGATGTTTCCGGTAGCTTATGCAAGCGCGGAGGCGCTGGGTGTTAGCCCGTATCCGTTTTTTATGGCATTGGCTTTTGCCGCGAGTGCCAGTTTTCTGTCGCCATACGGCTATCAAACGAACCTGATGGTATACGGTGCAGGGAATTACTGCCTCACAGACTATATTCGAGCAGGGCTCGCTCCGCTGATTGCCTACTCCGTTGCCGCGCTGGCTCTCATCCCGGTAGCGTTTCCGTTTTGGCCTACTTAAGAATGTTTCATATTTCTGACATAGTGGCCGCGATAAGCTTTCTTAAGGAGTGAGGCGTGTTAACATTCCGCCAAGTTTCATCTAAAGATTCAGGATTGATCAAATATGAAAATCGCTATTGCCGGTACCGGCTATGTGGGCCTTTCTAACGCGATGCTGCTGGCACAGCATAATGAAGTGGTTGCTGTCGATATCGTGCCCGAGAAGGTCGAGATGCTGAATAACAAGCAGTCACCTATCGTAGATGCTGAGATCTCGGACTTTCTGGCGAACCGCGATATTAACTTCCGGGCGACGCTTGATAAGAATGAAGCCTACTCTGGTGCGCGATTTGTCGTGATCGCGACACCGACCGACTATGATCCGGTCACTAACTACTTCAATACCCGCTCGGTCGAGAGTGTGATTGCCGATGTGACGGCCGTGAACCCGGATGCCGTGATGGTGATTAAATCAACGATTCCGGTGGGTTATACCCAAAAACTGAAAGAAGAGACGGGGTGTGAGAACCTGATCTTCTCGCCTGAGTTTCTGCGTGAAGGTAAGGCGCTGTACGATAACCTGTATCCAAGCCGTATTATCGTTGGTGAGCAGTCTGAGCGTGCTAAAGAGTTTGCTGACCTTCTGTTGCAGGGTGCGGTTAAGCAGGATGTTCCTGTACTGTTTACCGATGCGACTGAAGCTGAGGCGGTTAAGTTGTTTTCGAACACGTATCTTGCAATGCGTGTGGCGTACTTTAATGAGCTGGACTCGTACGCAGAGACTCATGGCCTGAATACTCGCCAGATTATCGAGGGTGTTGGTCTCGATCCGCGTATTGGTAACCACTACAACAACCCGTCGTTTGGGTATGGTGGTTACTGCTTGCCGAAAGATACCAAGCAGTTGCTGGCGAACTTTGAAGACGTACCGAGTAATATCGTGCGCGCCATTGTGGATGCCAACAGCACCCGTAAAGACTTTATTGCGGATTCTGTGATTCGTAAGAACCCGAAGGTGGTGGGCATTTATCGCCTGGTGATGAAAACGGGGTCGGATAACTTCCGTGCTTCGGCAATTCAGGGTGTGATGAAGCGCATCAAGGCGAAGGGTATTGAGGTTATTGTTTATGAGCCAGTGCTGGAGGAGGAGGACTTCTTCAATTCGCGGGTGGTGAATGACCTTGAGGCGTTTAAGGCCGAGTCGGATGTGATTATCGCCAACCGTTTGTCGGATGATATTCGCGATGTCGAAAGCAAAGTGTATACACGGGATCTGTTTGGGGCGGATTGATCGCGAATAGCCTTCGGCTGATTCGCTCCCACATGGGTGGAGCAGGCTGGTTGATATTCTCCCACAGGGATGGAGCAGGCTGGTTGATATTCTCCCACATGGGTGGAGTAGGCCGGTTGATTTTCTCCCACATGGGAATTAGACAGTCTTTGTGGGAGCTATTCAGCCAGCTTGCCTGGCTAATAGCGATAGATTTCGCGAATAGCCTTCGGCTGATTCGCTCCCACAGGGGTGGAGCAGGCTGGCTGATATTCTCCCACGGGGGATTAGACAGTCTTTGTGGGAGCTATTCAGCCAGCTTGCCTGGCTAATAGCGATAGATTTCGCGAATAGCCTTCGGCTGATTCGCTCCCACAGGGGTGGAGCAGGCTGGCTGATTTTCTCCCACAGGGAATTAGACAGTCTTTGTGGGAGCTATTCAGCCAGCTTGCCTGGCTAATAGCGATAGGTTTCGCGAATAGCCTTCGGCTGATTCGCTCCCACATGGGTGGAGCAAGCTGGCTGATTTCCTCCTACAGGTTTTTAAAGGTCGCGCGACCTCAACAAAACACATATCAAGGAAGATATATGTACAAAATCTCTCACCACGGCGCGGTTGATGGCGTCACGGGTTCTTGCCACCGGCTGACGCTGGATTCTGGCGATGCCATTCTTATTGATTGCGGTATGTTTCAGGGCGCTGAGGGCGAGGCCATTTCTGAAGGTCTGGCCAGGGGCGAGTCGCCCATCGATTTCGATATATCGAGGGTTAGGGCGTTAGTCGTCACTCACTGTCACATTGATCACGTCGGGCGTATTCCTTATCTGATGGCGGCGGGTTTTTCTGGCCCTATCTATGCCACTGAAGCAACGGCTCAATTGTTGCCCCTGGTGTTGGAAGATGCTCTGAAAGTCGGTGTTACCCGTGACGAATCTCTGATTAATAACTTCTTGCGCTTGCTGAATAAGCAGTTGATTGCTGTGCCCTTTAAGGAGTGGTTTGTTCCTGCTTCTATCCCTGCGCTGCAACTCAAGTTTCAGCGCGCAGGGCATATTCTTGGTTCTGCGTATGTTGAATGTGCTGTAGGCGAGAAGTTGCGCGGCTCAAAACGTGTCGTGTTTTCGGGGGATCTCGGGGCGCCGTATTCGCCACTACTGCCCGCGCCTAAGTCGCCGTATCGTTGCGATGATCTGGTGATTGAGAGTACTTACGGTGATAAGTGCCACGAGGGCAGGAGAACCCGTCGACAACGTTTGCAGAAGACGATCGAGCGCTGCCTCAAGAATCGGGGTACGGTTCTGATTCCGGCATTTTCGATTGGGCGCACGCAGGAGCTGCTGTATGAGATCGAGGAGATCATTCACCGGGCAACGCATAAGTCGACAAATGACGAGCAAACAGCTCTGTGGGAGTCACTCGATATCATTGTCGATTCTCCATTAGCTGCTGAATTCACGGCACATTATCGTTCGTTAAAGAAGCTTTGGGATGCCGAGGCAAGGCAGCGTCTTCGGTCTGGCCGCCATCCTTTGTCGTTTGAGCAGCTGACGACCATCGAATCTCACCGGGAGCACATGCAGACCGTTGAGTATCTGGCTAACACGGGAAAACCAGCCATCGTGATTGCAGCGAGTGGTATGTGTGCAGGCGGTCGAATGATGAATTATCTGAAGGCCTTGTTGCCTGACGAGCGCACGGATGTCGTGTTTGTGGGCTATCAGGCTCAAGGGACGCCGGGCAGGGATATTCAGAAGTACGGCCCACGGGGCGGGTATGTCTATCTCGATGGCGAGAAAACAGACATTCGGGCGGGTGTGTATACCTTGTCTGGGTACAGTGCTCATGCGGATCAGAAAGATTTACTGAACTTTATTAAGCGCATACGTCACGGCCCTGAAATTGTACGCATTGTACATGGAGACGATGAGGCCAAGCGTGAACTCAAGGTGCGGCTTATGAAAGAATTCCCGGATATCAGGGTGTTGATTCCGTTTAAATAAATTTGTCACACCTATGTGGTAGCGTAAGCGGGCTGACAAACTGTTCAAATGTTCAGTAAATCACGAGATCATTGCTGTCACTTACACTGAGTCGGCTAGACAGCTCTGTGATAGGCGTCACATAATAATGGTTCTGGAGTCGCCGTATTGGTACCATGGCGCACTTGGTGTTATCACCATCAGGGACAGTCCAAATGAATGGCTTAGGGGTAGGGTATGACTAAACAAGGAATGATTCGGTCGAATGAGAATGCTTTCGGGGTTGTATACCGGCTCATTGATCTGGCGATCATTCTTGTTACTCTCATCCTGTGCTCTACTCTGTACGGTATTAATCTAGGCCCTCATTATCTAACCGCGGCCCTTCTGGGTGGCTTGGGGTATCTGCTGGTTGCTGAGTCTCTTGAGGTGTATCGCTCCTGGAGAGCGACCTCCGCGGTGAGAATGGTCACGATAACGTCTGCGGCCTGGGTTCTCGTTGCTACCTCTCTACTGGTTATCGCTTTCTTCGCGAAAGCCTCAGAAGACTACTCACGTTTAGTGATGGGTAGTTGGATGCTGGGGTCGCTGTTGCTTCTTAGTACCTGGCGGTTGATGTTCCGTCAGTTTCTGAGATCTATCAGGCTGCGAGGCTACAATACCCGACGAGTAGCCATTGTCGGCGTGAATGAAGCAGCTATCGAAATGCGTAAGCAGATTGATCGTAGCCCAGAGCTCGGTTACCAGTTTTGGGGCTTCTTTGATGACCGCTGTGATGAACGTGTTATGGCTGAGCACGATGACATTGAACTCATGGGCACGATCAATGAGTTGATCCAGCTGACTCAATCCGGAAAGTTTGAAGTTATTTTTATCGCCTTACCGCTCAAGGCGCAGGCACGGATTGCCGAGATTCTTGAGAAATGTGGCGATACCACGGCTTCTGTTCATTTGATTCCTGACTTCTTCACTTTCAACCTCCTCCATGCACGACTGAGTGAAGTGGGGCATATGCAAACCCTTAGCGTGTATGACTCGCCTATCTTTGGCATCAATGATGTGCTTAAGAGAATGTTTGATATCTTATTTTCTATCGGCGTTCTCACGGTAATCGCTTTGCCTATGCTAGTTATAGCTGGGGCGGTTAAGTTTACGTCTCGTGGGCCTGTTATTTTCAAACAGTATCGGTATGGCTTAGATGGCCGGCCTATAGAAGTGTGGAAGTTTCGCAGTATGACCACTATGGATAATGGCGATAAAGTGGTTCAGGCAAAAAAAGGTGACGCCCGAATAACCCCGGTGGGTGCTTTCATCCGCAAGACGTCGCTGGATGAACTGCCACAGTTTATTAACGTATTGCAGGGCAGTATGTCAGTGGTTGGGCCTCGTCCTCACGCGGTTGCGCACAACGAAGAGTATCGGAAACTGATTCCGTACTACATGCTGCGCCACAAAGTGAAACCTGGTATTACCGGCTGGGCACAAATCAACGGCTATCGCGGCGAAACAGATACGCTGGATAAGATGGAAGGGCGTGTTGAGTACGACCTGGATTATATCCGTAACTGGTCCTTGTGGATGGATGTGAAAATTGTCGTGCTGACATTCTTCAAAGGTTTCATTGGTGGTCACGTTCATTAGGTTGGATAGAGAAAGGAAAAAGCGTATAGCTCTCTTGAGCGTATTCTTTGCATACTCCATGTTTTTGGGGGGGCTTAGTCTGTTTAAGAGTCTGGGGCTTCAGCTTGAACAGATATACGCTTTAGAGGAATGGTTGGGGGGTGATAAATGGGCGCATTTTCAACTAGCTGCCGTTCTTGCCGTTTTAGGTTGTTTTGCATTTGACCGAGTGTTAGATTTGCGTCCTTATTGGAGTGTAGTCCCCGTAGTCGTTGTTCTGGCCCTTGCACTAGCGATCGATGAAACCTTGCAGTACGCGTTGGCTTCACGACGATTCGAAGTGCTCGACTTTGCTTGTGGGCTTGCGGGGCTCGCGTCAGGATGTTTTGTGTATGTTTTTGGCGCAGAAAGACTGAAAATTTTTGGTTTCAACCCAAGAAAGAAAGAGGTTGAAATGTGATGTGTGAGGATAAACTATGAAAGCTTGGATGCTGCCTGCAGGTGCTGTAGCAACAATGTTGAGCACAGGGGCTTTTGCCGTTGAGAGAGACGGGATTCCGCTAGGGTCTGGTGTTTCGGTGTACCCTGCAGTGGGACTCGAAGTCACAGATAACGACAACGTATATCTTCAGCCTGAAGAGACTCAAACCTCTTCTACTATCACGAAAGTCACTCCTGCCTTGGGTGTAGAAGCCGATATGGGCCAAACAGTCCTCCGTGCCGCTCTATTCGCGGAGAAGGGCTCTTACTCTGAAGATGAAAATGATGATTATACCGATACAGGTATAATTCTGGGGGGCGATTTCGAACTCAACTCCAGACATCAGGTGGCGGCTGAGGCTCAATTCAGAAATGAGCATGATGCTCGCGGCGCGGGCACCGTTGAAGGTGCAGAAGCGCTTGGTTTACGCGACCCGGATAGATATGACGAGACCATTTATGATGGCTCATACACATATGGAAGCTCATCAGCGCTTTTCAACATAACTGCTGGCTTGAATCGCTACCAGAAGTCGTACAAAAACAACTTTGTTAATGGTACACGCGACCGAGAACATGTCCGTAACCGTGTAAGCCTGGAAACTGATGTTTATATCAGTCCATCCACCGACTTGTTGTTCGATGTAAGCGCTACAGACATCGATTACACCAACGACTCAGTCATTGCTGAAAGCCGTGAAGGTAATCTTTATCGCGCGCTGGCGGGTTTTAGCTATGAGTTGACTGGTAAGTTAACCAGTCGCGCCAAAGTCGGTGTTAGCGAACGTACATTTGAGCTTTCGGACGTAGAGTCCGATAGCTCCTTTACTTGGGAAGGTTCTTTGACGTGGAATCCACGTACTTATTCAACAATCACGTTGTTTACTGCTCAGGCTGCCAATGAAACACCAAGTGCGAGCAGTAATTATGTTGATGCAACCTTTTCTCGCGTTACCTGGACTCACGAGTTCTCGACGTTCTTCTCATTGAGAGCGCATGCGAGCTTCGCTGAAGACATATACTATGACGGTGATTCCGGTGAAGCTGATCGTGAGGATGACATTATAAGTTATGGATTACGCGGTACATATTCTCCAACGACCTCGTTAGACGTATACGCAAGTGTTGAGCAGTCTGAACGCGACTCAACCGAAGAAGGTTTGGATTATGACCAGCAGTTGATAACGTTCGGTGTAGCTGTCGGAATTTAAACCGTACTCCGGCACCGGGGGCATTCTGAGTGCTTCCGGTATTCTTTTCTCTTGCGGGTTGTTAGATGTTCAGGTTTTTGTCTCTAGCCGTATTGATGGCTTTGCTATCTTCCTTCACGAATGCTGATGAGGGCATTTATCTGTTGGGTCCTGGCGACCTTATTTCTATCAGTGTTTATGACGAACCAGATCTGAGCCTGAAAGAGCTTCGCATCGGTCTCTCTGGACAAATATCTTATCCCCTCCTCGGCGATATTCAGGTTGAAGGTTTGAGCCCTAAAGAGCTCGAGATTCGATTGACTGAGCGCTTAAAAGGTCCATATCTGGTCGACCCCAGCGTTACCGTAAGTATCATCAATTATCGGCCTTTTTATGTGACAGGGGAGGTTAAGAAGCCGGGAAGTTATTCTTTCCACCCAGGTCTTACAATAGACCGGGCAATATCAATTGCTGGAGGTTTTACCGAGCGGGCGTCCAAGAGCAAAATATATGTCGTGCACGACGATGACGAAAGCTCTGACAAGACTCGAACCAAGCTTGCTGATGTTGTTCGTCCCGGTGATGTGATCACAGTTGAACAGAGCTTTTTCTAAAATGGAAGGTCGCAATACGGGTATGGGAAAATTTGATGTGGGCACTGTTGAAGTTATCGATCTCGCTCACTACTGGCAGGTCATTCGCCGGCAGCTCAGTAAGATCCTGATTTTAAGTGTCATCATAACCATTATTGCGGCACTGGCCTCGATGGTTATGACTCCTGTTTATCGTGCGACGGCTACTCTTCTGATTGAGTCGCAGGAAGCTAAAGTCCTGTCAATTGAGGAGGTCTACGGTATAGGTAAGGCATCAGACGAGTATTACCTGACGCAGTTTGAGATTCTCAAATCCCGGGAGTTGGCGAAGCGCGTCGTGCTGGCGCTTAATCTGGTTGATGTTCCTGAGTTCAATCCGCACCATGAAGCAAATGCTAAGTCATTTTCCATCCGAGGTACCATCAACAATATCTTGGGGGTAGAAAAGGAACCGCCCACTGACGAGCAAATTCTTGAGTCAACTGTCGGGCGATTTGCAAAAGCAGTAGATATCTCCCCTGTACGTAGTACTCAGCTTGTTAAGGTCTCCGTCGAAAGTGAGTCGCCGAGTATGGCTGTCACTGCAGCGAATGAGTTGGCAGATCAGTTTATTGAAAGTCAGCTGGATGCTAAGGTCGAAGTTACTCAGAAAGCAGCGACATGGCTCAGTGACCGTCTTGGAGGGCTAAAGCAAAAGCTTGAAGAGTCCGAGAAGAAGCTGCAGGAGTTCAGGGAAGCCAATAACCTCGTAGATGTTCAGGGTGTAAATACCCTGGTCGCTAAGCAAATTGATGAGATCACTCGAAAGCTTGTCGAGGCACGTTCTCAGAGAGTTGAACTACAAGGAACGTATCAGCAGCTTAGAAGTCTTGGATCTCTTACATACGAGAATCTGTCTAGTTTACCTTCAATTCTTGCCAGCCCGGTTGTTAGTCGTCTCCGTGAGAATGAAACTACGGCTGAATTAAAGGTCTCTGAATTGCGTAAGCGCTATGGTCCCTTGCACCCGAAAATGATCGCTGCAGAGTCTGATCTGGATGCTGTAAGGGAGTCTGTTCTGACTCAGATGAAACGCATCGCGACCTCTTTAGAAAGTAATTACCTCGTCGCGAGAAGCAAAGAGGAGTCTCTGCAAAAGGCACTTCAGGAGGTTAAGTCAGATGCGCAAGGGCTTAATAGAACCGAATTTACGCTTAATGAGTATGTGCGGGAAGTTAATACAAACCGGCAGCTGTACGACGCGTTCTTTAATCGCGTGAGTGAAACTTCGGCGACCGGAGACCTCCAGACAGCCAATGCTCGTGTCGTAGACCCTGCGATAAAACCAGGCGTTCCAATAGCTCCCAATAAGAAGTTGATAGTAGCAGCAGCTCTGTTCTTAAGTGTCATGTTTGGTGTTGCTCTGGCATTTTTGTACGACGTTCTGGATTCTACGGTTAAGAATCCTGATGACGTTGACCGCAAACTAGGTGTTCCTATGCTGGGACTACTTCCTTTTGTTGGGTCAAAGAAGGAGCCGGCCGAAACAGAACAGTTGGTGAGGGCTTTTGTTGATGATCAGCAGAGTGGCTTTAAGGAATCAGTCAGGACCCTACGTACAAGCCTGACTCTGGCGAGTATGGAGCAGAGTGCTCAGGTAATACTTGTGACTTCTTCTATTCCCGGTGAGGGGAAGACGACTACATCCAGTAATGTAGCCGAAGCTTTCGGGCAAATGGAAAAAACGTTGCTGATTGATTGTGATATGCGTCGACCATCGGTTGCGAAGAAGTTTAGTTTACCTCACGGTAAGCCGGGCCTTTCTAATGCAGTAGCGTATCCAGATACTCTTGATAGCTGCATTCAGAGTGTACCTTCACTAGGCATTGATGTTATTGCCGCAGGGCCAATTCCTCCGAATCCGCTGGAGTTATTAGCTTCAAAAAACTTCAAGGCCATTCTTGATACGCTTCGGGACAGATATCAACGTATCATCATCGACTCGGCACCGATGCAGGCAGTGAGCGATGCTCTGTACCTCTCATCATTAGCTGATGGAGTGGTATATGTGGTAAAAGCAGATCACACGAAAGATAAACTTGCTCTTTCTGGTATTTCTCGTCTAGACGATAACAATGCCAGGTTGCTTGGTGTTGTGTTGAATCAGGTGAACGTTGAGCGTGAAGCCAAATATACCGATTCGCATGCAGGTTATTATGACTCGTATGGCTATACAACGGACTCGTATCAAAGCTAATGAATTCAGGTAGAAAGGGGGCATTTAAGATAGGGCCTAACTTTTTAGCTATATCAGTGTTCTGCTTGTTAGCTGTGATATTTATGTATTTTACAGTTGTAAATGCCTTGATCGCACATGGACGAATGGCGGATGAAGTATCAAGCTACAATTCATCGCTTCATTGGGCCACTACTCTTGCTCCTTGGAGCGCAGATGCTGAAATAGCTTACGCAGCTTATTTACGAGACTACGCTGTAACAGCTTCTATACCTGAGAAAGATAAGACGTTACCGGTAATCCATGAGTTGGTTGATTCTGCTATCGCAAAGAGACCTCTATGGCCGTATTACCAACTCGCAAAGTATGATGCTGAGGTACTCTCTGGCGCGTCAGATGATGTGCTTCAAATGCGTTTTGATAGCATCCGGTCTTTGGCTCCTAATGAGAGGGGAGTCGACTTCAGCCTGATACAGACGTCTTTGTATGCTTGGGACTCGCTTAAAGAATCTCAGCAGAGTTGGATTGGAGCTCAACTCTTGAGTATGCAGCGTGAGAAACGTGAAGAGTTACTCCGTCAGATCGTGAGTCTTAAGGGGTACAACCCCCGTCTATGTACCCAGCTACCCTGGAGGCTCGTAAAGCGAGCCTGCCAGGAATAGTTCTCTCTATTCCATCTTCTATCCCCTCGATTAATCTGACATGGCACACTGATTGCTGAATCTCATGGATATGAGTTGAAGCGTCAGGAGTTTGACTATGTTCGATGGGAAAAGCATTCTGGTCACCGGTGGCACGGGGTCATTTGGCCATGCTTTTGTTCCGATGACGCTGGAGAAGTACAACCCGCGCCGGATCATTGTGTTTTCTCGTGACGAGATGAAGCAGTGGGAGATGGCGAAGCTGTTTGAGGGTGATCCTCGGGTTCGTTTCTTTATTGGCGATGTCCGCGATAAAGATCGTTTGTACCGCGCCCTGGATGGCGTTGATTATGTGGTGCATGCAGCAGCCACGAAGATCGTTCCTATCGCTGAATACAATCCGTTTGAATGTGTGAAAACCAATATCAATGGTGCGATGAATGTCATCGACGCCTGTATTGATCATAGTATTGAGAGTTGTGTTGCTCTCTCAACGGATAAGGCCAGTTCTCCTGTTAATCTTTACGGTGCCACTAAGCTCGCCTCAGATAAGCTGTTTGTATCGGGTAATGCCTATTCGGGTGAGCACGGTACGAATTTCTCGGTCGTTCGCTACGGCAACGTGATGGGCTCGCGCGGGTCTGTGATTCCTTTTTTCCAGTCGATCAAAGAGTCGGGTGTTCTGCCGATTACCGATGATCGTATGACACGTTTTATGATTTCACTTGAAGATGCTGTGAAGCTGGTCTGGCATGCCTTTGAAGACATGGTGGGCGGTGAAATCTACGTTAAGAAGATTCCGTCGATGAAGGTGACGGACCTTGCGCGTGTTGTGGCCCCCGAAGCTGAGCAGAAGATCGTAGGCATTCGCCCGGGTGAGAAACTGCATGAGCAGATGATTGGCAGTGAGGATTCGTTCCACACTTACGAGTACGACGAACATTTTAAAATTCTGCCGAGTATCAACGGTTGGGACCATTGCCCTGAGCGTATAAAAGACGGCAAGCTGGTTGCCGAAGGCTTTACCTACTCGAGTGATAACAACACGGAGTGGATGACTGATGCCGAGCTTCAGCACTGGATAGAGCATAACCGGGATAGAATCGGGAAGATTTAACTATGATCCCATACGGGCGCCAGAACATTACGAGCGAGGATATCAAAGCGGTCACTGAAGCACTTCAGTCTGACTTCCTGACTCAGGGGCCGGCTGTCCCTGCCTTTGAATCCGCGGTTTGTGATGCCGTTGGTGCGGCGTTTGGTGTAGCTGTTAACAGTGCTACCTCTGCACTTCATATTGCTTGTCTGGCCTTAGGTGTTGGTCGGGGGAGTCGCGTGTGGACGAGCCCGGTGACTTTTGTTGCGTCTGCCAATTGTGCGCTCTACTGTGATGCTGATGTCGATTTTGTCGATATTGATCGGCAGACCTATAACATCAGTATTGAGGCTCTGACTGAAAAGTTAATTGAAGCTGAACAAACCGGAACGCTGCCCGATGTTGTGATTCCGGTTCATCTCGCCGGGCAATCCTGTGACATGAAAGCCATTGCTGATCTGGCAGAGCGATTTAATTTTAAAGTTATTGAAGACGCTTCTCATGCGATAGGGGCAGAGTATGCCGGTTTGCCGGTAGGGGATTGCCGCTTTTCGGATATCACCGTCTTCAGCTTCCATCCGGTTAAAATTATTACCACGGGCGAAGGCGGCATGGCGGTGACTCAGGATGAGGTGCTGGCAAATACGATGTCGCGCCTACGTTCGCACGGAATCACTCGCGACCCTGCCTTGATGACGCATGAGCCAGACGGTGATTGGTACTATCAACAGCGCGAGCTTGGGTTTAATTACCGGATGACCGACCTTCAGGCGGCGCTGGGCGTGAGCCAGATGCAACGTCTGACTCAGTTTATTGCACAACGACGCGCACTGGCTGAACGATATTTTTCGCTATTGAGTAGCCTGCCGGTGACGTTGCCGTACCAGGCCGAGTGGTCAGCATCGGCCTGGCATTTGTACATACTGAGGATTAAACCTGATCTGATTGAGAAATCGCAGAAGCAGGTATTTAAGGAACTCCGTGAGGCGGGCATTGGCGTTAATCTGCATTATATTCCGGTGCATTTGCAGCCGTATTACGCTGCTCGTGGCTTTGCGATGGGGGACTTCCCTGCGGCCGAGAAATATTACACAGAAGCGATCAGTATCCCGTTATTTCACGGAATGACAGAAGAACAGCAGAACACGGTAGCTAACGTTTTGGAGGACGTTCTGATATGAGTCGGATCGCTGTGATACCCGCTCGCGGTGGCAGTAAGCGGATTCCACGAAAGAACATTAAGCATTTTGCGGGTAAACCGATGATCGCCTGGTCGATTGATGCAGCGATTCAATGTGGATTGTTCGACCGTATTATTGTCTCTACCGATGACGATGAAATTGCTGAAATAGCCCGCACACTCGGAGCTGAAGTTCCGTTTATGCGCCCGGCGTATCTGTCGGATGATCATACGGCCACGATTCCGGTCATTGCGCATGCAATCGATACTCTTATTGACGAAGGCGAGGCCCCTGTTGATGTTTGTTGTATCTACGCAACCGCCCCCTTTATTTCAGCAGACGATTTAGAGGCTTCTTATAAGCAGTTTAAGCGCACAGACAGCATGTATTGTTTTACCGCAACAGAGTTTGCGGCGCCGATCTTCCGCTCCTTTCAGGTAGAAGATGATCATTCTGTCGAGATGTTCTGGCCAGAAAACTTTGAAAAGCGCAGCCAGGATCTACCGGTGGCGTATCACGATGCAGGACAATTCTACTGGGGCCACGCCAAAGCCTGGATGGATGGCGATCTTATTTTTGCTCCGCATTCTCAGGCGTTCGTCATTCCTCGATGGCGGGTTCAGGATATTGATACTCCAGATGATTGGGCGAGAGCAGAACTGATGGCTCCGGCAATTCTGGGGTAAAGCATGAAAATTGCGTTTCGTTGCGATGCATCAGAGAGAGTAGGCACAGGGCATGTAATGCGCTGCCTGACTCTGGCGCGTGAAGCCATGATGCAGGGTCATGAGGTTTGCTTTTTTGTTTCTGATATCGATGCTGCTCTTGAGAAGCGAATCAATGCGACTGGTATCCGGATTATCAGGCTTCCCTCGCTGAAATATGGCTGTCAGCAATCATCGGTAGCAATCGAAGCTGAATACGAAACAAGTCAGCAGGAGACTGAGGCCCGGTGCTTTTTAAGTACAGTGGCGGGCTATCAGCATGACTGGATCGTCGTCGATCATTACGGCTACGGTGAGCCATGGATCTCTGCAGTTAAACGCGCGGGCTATTGTGTGCTTTTAATCGAAGACTGGCCGCACCGGAAAGTCAGTGCTGACTTACTTCTCGACCCTCGTCCTGGATCGATTGCTGGGGATTATAGAGGCTATATCGAACCGGAGAGAGTGCTCTCCGGTTCTGATTTTAACCTGATTCGTGAAGAGTTTTTCCATGAATCCTGTCAGCCTGCTGGAAATGTACAGCGTGTTTTACTTAACCTCGGTGGATACGACTATCGTGGTTTAAGTGCTGATATTCTTGATGCATTGGCCAGCGAAGACTTCGTTAATAAGCTAAGTTTTACCGTGCTTTTGAGTCAGTCATCTCCTGCATTTTCTCGTATTCAGTCTCATATGCATAGCTCCCAATATCCATTTTCTGTGAACTTAATTGATCATTGCGACGATATGGCAGGCCTGTATCGCACTCATCATATTTGTATCGGTGCATCTGGAGGCTCGCTGTGGGAACGGGTCGCAATGAGATTGCCTACTGCATTGGTGATTGTTGCTGAAAACCAGAAACCTCAGGCCAGTTATGCTGAAGATAATGGCCTGGTAAAAGTCGTAGCAGACTACTCTGGCACAGCTGGCAGTTTTGATACCTCCGCGTTCAGAAGTCTTGTTGAGTCTGATGGGGTGCGTCAGAGTATGCAGGATAGCTCAGCCAACCTCATTGAGAAGAGTGGCAGTCGGTGTGTTATCCAGGCTGTTGAAAACACAAAGCCGGAAGGCCTGACTCTGCGCTCCGCGATAGTGAGTGACATGCGGGATTTCTATCGTTGGCAAAAGCAACCCGGAGCACGTCGCTTTTTCCGTACGCCACAACTTCCACGCTGGTCGCAACACAGACGTTGGTATCAAGGTGTTATGTCTGACCCTTCGGTTAGCCTGTATATCGTTCTTTTCAAAGGAGAGAAGGCGGGTTACGTGCGAGTGGATGGCGCTGTAACTAGTTCTAAAAGTAGTTCTGTAGGTAGCTCTTTAGATAGCTCTTTAGGTAGTTCAGAAGTATCTATCCTTATCAGCCGGAACTTTCGCGGGCGGAAGCTTGCTGTTAACGCATTGAAAGCGCTTGTAAGTCGTTATCCCGAAACACGTTTTTGCGCCGATGTTGCTCCCGGTAATTTTGCCTCGCGGAAAGTATTCAAGCGAGCGGGCTTTCAGAAAACAGGAGGACGTCGCTATGAGTACTGATATTGCGTCTGCATATATTATTGCGAGCAATAAAGAGTGGCATCGAACCTCGTTTGAAACTTTGAAGGAAGAGTACGAAGGCGATTGGTACTGGGTATCGACGCCTGATGAATTGCTCGAAGCTGTCAGGGAGATCGAGTCTCCGCGTTATATATTTTTCTTGCACTGGAGTCATCATGTGCCCGAAAGCGTATGGGCGCAGCATGAGTGCGTGTGCTTCCATATGACGGACCTGCCCTACGGGCGAGGTGGCAGCCCATTGCAGAATTTGATTCTTCGCGGTCATCAGGAAACGGTGCTTACTGCGTTCCGAATGGTCGAGGCTATGGATGCGGGGCCGGTTTATGCGAAGGAATGTTTATCCCTGGCGGGCACGGCAGAACAGATCTATAGAAGAGCAGGAGAGCTATCGACGGAGATGATTCGTTCGATGATTACTGAGCAACCTGAACCTGAAGAGCAGACGGGCGAGGTGGTTGTGTTTAAGCGCCGTACACCGGACCAGAGTGAGCTTCCTGACGGTGCTTCTCCTGAGATACTTTATGATTTTATACGCATGCTGGATGCCGATGGTTACCCCCATGCGTTCAGTCGTTCTGGCCAGTACATCCTGACCTATACGAATGCCGAGTTAAACGACGGTGAGCTGAAAGCGAGCGTTGCTATTTCCTTAGCAGATTCAGGAGCGGCGCTCGGAGTAATACAGAGAGAGAAATCATGACGTTTTCTATATCGGGCAGAAAGATAGGTGCGTCTTTTAAGCCGTATATTATTGCTGAAGTATCTGCCAACCATAACGGCGATCTCGCAAAGGCACTGCAGACGATTGATGCTGCGGCTGATGCAGGAGCCAGTGCGGTCAAAATTCAGACCTACACCGCAGATACCATGACCATCGACTGTGATTTACCCGACTTTCAGATTCACGGTGGCTTATGGGATGGTTACAAGCTTTACGACCTCTATAAGTGGGCCGAAACGCCGTATGAATGGCATAAGGCCATGTTTGATCATGCAAAAGCGCGCGGTATTACTTTATTTTCAACGCCTTTTGATGAGTCGGCTGTTGAGCTTCTGGAGTCATTAGGTGCCCCCGCGTACAAAGTCGCGTCGTTTGAGTTGACTGATATCCCATTGATTCGCTGTATTGCAGCTACCGGTAAACCTATGATCATGTCGACGGGAATGGCGAGCCTGGAAGAAGTGAAAGAGGCGGTAGATGCTGCGCGCGCTTTTGGTTGTAATGATCTGGTGTTGTTGCATTGCATCAGTAGTTATCCAGCACCGATGGAGCAAGCGAATATTCGCCAGATGGCCAGCCTTGAGAACGAATTTGGTGTTACCGTTGGGTTGTCTGATCATACGTTAGGAACTGTTGCTTCCGTGGCTGCTGTTTCCTTAGGCGCCTGTGTGATCGAGAAACATTTTACCTTGAGCCGTGAAGATAAGGGCCCAGACAGTGAGTTCTCTATTGAGCCGCAAGAGTTGAAGCAGTTGGTCGAGGATGCAAATAACGCCTGGGCTGCATTGGGTAGTGAGGCTTATACCCGACAAAAAGCTGAAGAGCCGAACCGCCGATTCCGCCGGTCTTTGTATTTTGTTAAAGATCTGCCCGCGGGCCATATTGTCAGAGAGAATGATATCCGTCGTATTCGCCCCGGTTTCGGTCTGGCGCCTAAATATTACGATGATGTCATCGGCCGTACGCTAAGTGATTCAGTAAGCCGGGGTACACCTGTGCAATGGGAGGCGTTTGATGAGTGAGGTTGTATTGGTTGTTGCTGCCCATCCCGATGATGAAGTTCTTGGGTGTGGTGGCACTATAGCCAGGCATACTGCCGCAGGTGACCAGGTTCATGTTTTGTTTATGGCAGATGGTGAAGCCTCTCGTGAAGAGGCTGATATTACGCAACGCCGTTTGGCCGCAAACAATTGCGCCGATGCGCTCGGAATATCAGAACGGATATTTTTAGACTGGCCTGATAATAAATTGGATTCTGTGCCATTACTGGATGTCGTACAGAGCCTTGAGCCACATATCCGTCGCTTAAACCCTTCAATTGTTTATACCCACTTTTCGGGTGATTTGAATATTGATCATCGCGTGACTGCTCAGGCGGTCATGACAGCATGCCGCCCTCAGCCAGGATCATTACCGGCGTTAAAACGTATTCTTTCTTTCGAGGTTCTTTCCAGTACCGAATGGTCAATGAATGAAACGTTTGTACCGAATTATTGGATAGATATAACTGCCACCATTGAGGAAAAAATGTTGGCACTCGCACCGTATGATTCAGAGATGCGTGAGTACCCACATACCCGTTCATACCAGAATGTGCGTCAGTTAGCTGGACTTCGGGGAGCATCGGCTGGTGTGGAGTATGCGGAAGCCTTTATGTTGTTGCGGGCGGTAGAGAAGTCCGAATGACGAAGCCGCTGTCTGTCCTTATTGTTGGATGTGGACGAATCGCAGGCGGGTTCGATGAAAAGCGCGCGCCGGAAGAGTTCGCACTGTCGCATGCCGGTGCTTACAGTAAGCGAACGGATGTTGTACTCGCGGCTTGCGTCGATCCTGATATTGAGATTGCCGAGAGGTTTGCAGAACGTTGGTCTGTCAGTGAAGCGTACTCGGAATGCGAAGAAATACCTGCTGAATGTGAATTCGACATTGTCAGTATCTGTACTCCAACCGCCGTGCACAGTAGCTCGGTTGAGGATGTTTTTCGCTTCAGACCGAAAGTCATATTCCTTGAAAAGCCTGTGTCGACCTCTGCTGAAACCAGTCAGAGATTACTGGATAAATGCAGGCAGCATAATATCGCCTTGATTGTTAATTACAGCCGCCGTTGGGATTCAGTGCTGGCTGAGCTTAAAAATGGTGTGGAAACCAAGAGTGCAGGATGGCCGGGTTCGCTTAAAGCGGTTACCGCGGTGTATAACAAGGGCATACGCAATAACGGCTCTCACCTTCTGGACTTGTTGGCGGGTATGGTCGGCGTGCTGAGCCCAGAGTGGGCTGCGGTTCGCCCTGGCAACGTACGTAAGGATGATCCTGATATCGATATGGTCCTGATGTCTGATCGTGGAATACGCTGTTCTCTGAATAGTACGGACTCGGATGATTTCGCTCAGTTTGAGCTGACGTTTCTGACTGATAAAGGCGAATTCCGTATGCTTGATGGTGGACTTCGCTGGAGCGAACGCAGGGTTGAAGAAAGCCCGGAGTTTGCCGGCTATAAGCGTTTGGGTAAAGAAATCGCATGCTCCGGTGGATATCTTCCAGTGATGGAAAAAGCCATATCTGAAGTGATAGATCTCGCACTGCTCAGTCAGTCTGGCTCTTTTGATTATCGGGCTGCGGAGCAGGCGGTAGAAACGGAACGTTTGATAGAACAGATTCTGGAACGAGTAGATGACTAATACAAACGAATTACTGGATGCCATGCGTTCAGAAACCCTTGCTCTTGAAGGTGGCGCGCCTGTTATTACGCATGAGTTTCCGCGTTATAACAGCCTTGGCAAAGAAGAGCAGGATGCTGTGCAGAAGGTTATGGAAAGTGGTGTTCTGTCTCAGTTTCTGGGTTGCTGGCACGACGATTTTTATGGCGGCAGCAAGGTACAGGCGTTCGAGGCACAGTGCGCTGACTACTTTGGTGTTAAGCACGCTATTACGGTCAACTCCTGGACCTCAGGTCTGATCGCTGCGGTGGGTGCTCTTGATATCGAACCGGGTGATGAAATTATCGTAACGCCATGGACTATGTGTGCCAGTGCGACGGCCATCCTACATTGGAATGCCATCCCGGTGTTTGCAGATATCGATCCGCAAACATTTAATCTTGATCCAGAATCGGTGCGCAGAAATATTTCGGAAAAAACCCGGGCTATCATGGCCGTCGATATTTTCGGCCAGTCGGCCGATATGGATGCGCTACGAGCCATTGCTGATGAGTTTAATCTGAAAATTATCTCCGATACCGCGCAGGCACCCGCCGCGAAGTACAAAGGCAAATGGGCGGGCACCCTGGGGGATATTGGTGGTTATAGCCTGAATTACCACAAACATATTCATACCGGTGAGGGCGGCGTGGTTGTTACCAACGATGATGCACTCGCTGAACGTGTCCGCTTGATACGCAATCATGCAGAGGCCGTGTTGCCTGACCGCGAGGCCATGCCGATTAATAACATGCTCGGTTATAACTTCCGCTTGGGTGAGATTGAGTGTGCGATTGGTATTGAGCAATTGAAGAAGCTCAATGGGCTGGTTGAGTCTCGCCGCGCTCTGGCCGAACGGTTGGCAGAAGGCATTCGTGACCTCGCTGGTTTATCTGTCCCTTATGTCGCCGATGGAAATACCCATGTGTATTACGTCTTTCCACTTCTGGTCGATCCGGATATCACGGGTGTCAGTAAATTTGAGATTGCTGAGGCATTGAAGGCAGAAGGGGTGATTCTGGCGACTCAGTATCAGAACCTGCATCTTTTGCCTATGTATCAGCAGAAAACTGCTTACGGCAGCAGCGGGTTCCCGTGGAGTGCTGATTTCACCCGGCAGGATATATCCTACGAGAAGGGGATATGCCCGGTCGCAGAGGATATGAATGACCGTACGTATCTGGGGTTCGGTATGTGCACTTATGATCTGACCGAATCGGATGTTGATCTGATTATCCAGGCATTCCATAAAGTGTGGGCTCACAAAGTCGAGATGAGTCGGTAAGGCGTAACCATGTTCAGTAATGATTTCAAATCCATACTGCCGATTGAAAAGGATGACTTAAGAGTCTGTCTTTTTACTCTGGATGATATTTCAGAGCGGTATATTGGTTGGTTGAACAATAAGGAACTGGTCAGGTTCAGTAATCAGAGATTTATGAATCATGATGAAGCCAGTTGTCGTGAGTTCTTTGATTCTGTAAGCCGGAGTAACTCAGTATTTCTTGCTGTGAAGCATAATGTTCACGGCCATATCGGCACGATGACGGTTCATTTCAATCAACGTCATGGCACGGCTGATATGGGAATCCTGATTGGTGAAACGTCGGTTCCCGGTGCTGGTTCTACGGCCTGGTTGATGGTGATGGATAAGGTACTTTCGTTGTCTGGGGTGCGTAAGATAACCGCTGGTACCCTGAGTTGTAATAAGGCGATGCTAGGGGTTATTCGTAAGAGTGATATGGTCCCGGATGGTATTCGAGTACAGCAAGAATTAGTCGAGGGCGTTGCTTTCGATATGTTGCATTTTGCCAGATTCTCGTATGACTGATTTTCCTGCGGGGCGTTGTGGCATTGTCGCTCATGACGCGGGTGCGGCGAACCAGATCCTGCATTGGATTACGGCGGGCGATTTTTCTGATATTGATATCACGCTGTCATTACATGGTCCTGCTCAAATTATTGCAGAACGACTTGGCCTACTGAGTCGTTTCGATAGTATCGATGATGTCGAAACCCTGATTCATAAAGTGGATTGGGTTATTTGTGGCACAGGCTGGGCAACACAGATTGAGAAGAGCGCGATGTGCCTTGCCCGCCAATATGCAATTCCTGTATTCGCAGTGCTGGATCACTGGGTGAATTATCGTCCGAGATTGAATTACCAGGATGACGATACAGCTGATGTTGATGAACTATGGGTTGTAGATGAGGAAGCACGTTCCTTAGCGGCTGTGGAGTTTCCGGGTACCTGTATACGCGCTATGCCCGGAAGGTATCTTGAGAGTCAGATCGCCGATATTGGTTCGCCCTCAACGCCAGAACAGGTTCTGTTTTTGATGGAGCCCGTGCGAGAGCAATGGGGCGACATACATACGGGGCAGTCTGATTCTCTTAAGCCGGGTGAATTTTCAGCCTTCGAGTTTTTTCTTACCGCTCTTAAAAAGACCGATGCTAACGTCGGCGACATTGTGATTCGCCCTCATCCTTCTGACCCACCCGGTAAGTACGACACTCTTACTGAGTGTGTAGATTTCAGAGTTTCTGTAAACACGGAAGAGTCATTATCGCATGCGATCTCAGAGGCGACGTATGTTGTCGGATTAAACAGTTACGCGATGGTGGTGGCGTTAGCCGCAGGACGCAAGGTCTACTGTGCCTTGCCACCGAATGCGCCTGCATGTGTGTTACCACATGCAGGTATTTTTGATCTCCGAAACGAATCATTCGGCGTATAGATGCTCGTTAGAAACGATATCGTTGCGAACCCAAGGGTCTTCAGAGTCTGGGTATTGCTTTGACGTAATACTGTCGTAATGGGCGGGAAGATCTTGAAGAAATTTCCCGAAGTTATTTTTCCATTCTGTAATGAATTTATCGCGACTGGCCTTATTCTCTATCGACAGTGAGTGGGCACAGCCGATATTAAGGTAGTGCCAGATTGACCCGCGTATAAAGTAAGCAGTCAGGCCATATTTCGGAAAGACCTGTTGTAGAAGATTGAGGTTAATCGTGTGGCACACACGGAATACGTCTTCAGGTTCGGTCGATTTCAGAGAATTTAAACACACACTGAATGATCGGCTGATTTCTGTCAGGAAAGCACCCAGTTTATTGATTTTTTCGCGCATTTGTTTCTGTGTGAATGGCGTACCTTTGAGTGCCTTCAGAAATTTCGTTGAAGCGATGTCTTTACGTGTAGTGAAGAAGTCATCGACAGCATCCGGTGTCAGGTATTCTGTGTTGGCGATCCTGGCGCCTTCGGAGCATGCGTAGCTTTCTGTTTTCTGATAAATAGCACGGTGTTTTGTTAACTGCTCAATACTCATTCTCGAGGTGTTGTACATCGGAAAGGTGTACATAGGATCGCCATGAACGGATTCGGTTTCGACCAGCTTCTCCAGGTTGCGCTTCACCCCTTCTTTGATGGAGTCACTCATTTTATCGCTGAAGTAGATGCTGTTTTTCGAGTGATGCTGATTCTTCTCCGGGAAGCCGAAGTCCATGCCGTACAGGAAGACGCTCTTAAGTTTAAGGTGGGTTGCTACGGCCACACCGGTGTTGGTACAGGTCGGTGTCGCTCTGTGTACGATTTCATCTTCGGTTCCAAACATACTGGCTAGCGCCGTTGAGTCTTTAAGGAAGTAGTAACCATGTTTGAACAGGTTGAACACCTGAGGAGGCAGCTGTAGGGCGCCGACCAGCAAGGTATTCTCAAAGAACTCCGGCTGATCGATTTTTGAAAGATGATCGTACGTTAGCATGTGCGACTCAATTTCGACGTGAATATCGGGCATGAGTCCAGCAGCAATAATGCTGTGCACCGATGTTCCGCACGAGATCAGTAACACTTTATCGCGATGGCGTTTGATTTCTTCTACCCGCATATCAAACGAAGGTCCGCCGCCGACAATAACCGCGGGCATGTCGGTATCGATCTGGTTGTAAGACATGGGTGGTACGCCTGCACCGATATTATGCAGGGCATTATTAAACTGATTTATTTCGTCGTCGTAGTAACCCCACTGATTCAGGAAGAAGTGCATATCCCCCTGTATACGCTTGACGATAGGATTATAGGGCTCACTGCTGATGTGATTATAAAACAGAGCACACAGCGGGAAGCTCGGGCCGTAGTTAATCAGGAGGTTCCAGAGGGCGGGGGAGGACACTTCTGGTGGTGCAACTCCGCCACTAGAGACAAGTATATCGATTTTGTTGCCTTTTCTTTCAAACTCTCTGAAGAGGCTTTCCCAGTCTGTGACATAGAGGCTGGCGAAGAAGTACTCAGGATCTGGCTCGAAAATGACGACGTTGAGAATTCTGTTCTCCCGGATCATCTTTTCGATATGAATTCCCAGCCCGCAGCCAAAGAATACGATCATGGGGTAGAAATCAGGAATGGTATAGTTCTGAGTCAGGTCTGCGTCGTCCGGAATCTGATCCGTAAGGGCGTGCATACGTTTGGAGAAAAACCGGTGGAACCCTATTGCTCCGGGCCTTGGCGGCAATATGGTGGCGATCGAGCTTCCTGGTCCGAAGTTTTCCTTGTACGCAGCCACCTCGTTATCGGCAAACGCATGTGCATCACCTTGATACAGACTTTGCTTGTTGTGCCAAAGATCGACCTTACCTGTATCGCCATCGATATTCAGCGTCAGTCGACTGAAGCTTTCCTGCAACGCAGTCTGATATAGAGCAGGGTGCTTCTTTTTAAAATACGCCAGATTTTTGTCTTTCAGCGCCATAGCACCGGCGGCTCGTGGGTGTGTCATGCCATTTCTCCTTATTGAATAGAGAAAGTAGCAGAGATCATGCCACTTGAAGGGGGGGGCAGGCATGTAAGAAAAGCATTGGAAAACATTTCGTAACAATCTTTTTTAATGCCAGGTTTGGTGAGTGTCAAAAATAATTTTCTTTGTATATCAGTGGGTTACTGAGGCTGTTGTGAGGGTGTCAAAAGTGCGTCGCAGATGCCAGTCACTTTGTTGAAAAAAACTTCTAAAGAACTCTACAGGGGCGCCGTTAAACCCTATGACAAAGTCAGGCGGAGCCGAAAAGCGTCGAAGGTGATGCCGGTTCCAATAGAAGTAGGTACAGGAGAAACACCATGCCTCAAGTTATTAATACCAACATTGCCTCGCTGAACGCTCAGCGTAACCTGGACAAATCCCAGTCGGCGAACCAGCAGGCCTTGCAGCGCCTGTCTTCTGGTCTCCGTATCAACAGCGCTAAAGATGACGCTGCTGGTCTGGCGATTTCTACCCGTTTTACCTCTCAGATCAAAGGTCTGGATGTAGCCGTACGTAACGCCGGTGACGGTATTGCTCTGGCACAGACTGCTGAAGGTGCACTGGGTTCTATTAACGAATCTCTGCAGCGTATTCGTGAGCTGGCGGTTCAGTCTGCTAACGCCACGAACTCTGACGTTGACCGTGAAGCTCTTCAGGCTGAGGTTGATCAGCTGGTTTCTGAGATTTCACGTACTGCAGAAGAAACTGACTTCAACGGCCGTAAGCTGCTTGATGGTTCTTTCTCTGCAACTTTCCAGGTCGGTGCGAATGCCGGTCAGACGGTTGATATCTCTATCGGTGAGCTGACCGCTGACAAACTGGGTTCTTCTTCTCAGTCAGGTCTTTCAGCGCGTGGTACTGACTTCGCTCTGGAAAACGGTGACCTGGTGCTCAACGGTGTTGCAATCGCCGCTTCTCGTGCAGAGGACGATACTTCTTCTGTTTCTAACAATGCCGCTTCTGCGATTTCTAAAGCAGCAGCGATTAACCGTTACAGCGACGAAACTGGCGTTACCGCTCAGGTAAATGAAAACGTGGCTGGTGGTAGTGAGATGAGCGGCACCGCGGGTTCCGGTACTTTCACTCTGAACGGTGTAGACATTTCTTTCTCTACTACGACCGATACGGCTCAGTCCCGTGCAGCGATCACTCAGGCGATCAATGCAGTTTCTGAACAGACTGGTGTACGTGCGGTGGACACTGAGAACGGTTCGACGGGTGTAAACCTTGTCGCTGAAGACGGCCGTAACATCACTCTGACCTTCGATACCACTGAACTGAATGGCCTCGACCAGGATACCTTTGCTGCGGCAACCGGTCTTGCTGGCGGTGCGACAGTGCAGTCTGGTACTACGTACAGCAACACTTATGAAGGCGGTTACACTCTGATTGCTGACGGCGATCAGAAAACCATTGAAGTATCGGGTGGTAACGGCACTGGTCGTGGCGACCTTTCAAATGCGGGTCTGACTGCGGGTACCTACGACCGCGCTGAAGCAGTATCTGTGTCTTCTAAAGTGGCTGACGATACTAAAGCTTCTACCGTTGGCGGGGGTTCGCTGGCGAACACTCTGCAGCGTGCTGACTCGGGCGGTACCTTTATTTCTCAGGCTGGTGGTAGTGTTACCACGTCTGTTACCACGGGTGGTACAAGCGGACAGATCACAGATAGCGGCGCCTCTGTAACCATCGTTCAGGGAACAACCGCAGTGACCTACTCGAATGCCGGTGACCAAGCCATCGCTGCATACGCAGATGCTGCTGAAACTGTGGCAACCACCGCGGGTATCGATGTTAACTTCTACGAGCAGGGCACCATGACGCTTTCCGGTCTGGATGCGGGTGACTCGTTCGACATTGGCGGCGTGACCGTGAATGTTTCTGGAACGTCTGCGATCCTTCGCGCTGAAAGCGTGGTAGATCAGCTGAATGCCGGTAACTTCAATGCTGCTCTGGGTACTTCAGGCTTCCTGAATGCTGAGCTGGACGGTACTGGCGGTGACGTGACCTTCACCTTCCGTAATGAGACAGCGACTCAGTTGAGTGCTGACAGAACAACTGCTGGTTCAGTCAGCATCAATGGTACTGCCATTTCTACCACGGCAAATGGAACCGTTCTGAATGGTGAGCTGGCCTTTGCATCAACGTCTGCAACCGGTGAAGCGGTTGACGTGACTTTGACTGACGCAGGTTCTGAACTGCTGGCTGCTCCGGGTACAGTGACAGACAGCTCTTCGGCGGGCGATGTTCTGACAACGACGTCTGAAACTAACCTTTCAGTGAGTGTTGGCGGTGTTGATGTATCACCTTCTGCCCCTCTGCAGGCAGGTTCTACGGTTGCTGAGCTGGCAAGCGCCATCGACGGTGTGAGTGGTGTGAGCGCCTACGAAGAAATCAACCTGACCATTACAGACTCGGCTCTTGAGTCTGGTGAGCAACTGCGTTTCTCGGCGGGCGGTGTCAATATCGATGTGACGGCTACCCCAGACAGCGCTGGTAACTTCACGCTGCAAGGTCTGGCTGATGACATTAACGGTACAGACTTCTCTACAGCCAATATGGATGTATCAGCAACTTACGACGCAGACAGCGGCGAAGTATCACTGACCATCCGTAACTACAGCGCTGACACGGTTAGCCTGGAAACTGAGAACGCCAGTGGCCAGACTATTACAGTCGCTGAAGGCGGTACTACAGATATCGGCGAAAACGCTCTGAACCTGTCGGGTGAACTGAAGTTCTACTCTGACGATGGTCAGGATGTGAATGTCACTCTGTCTGATCCAACTACGGGTGGCGAGCTGTTCAATGGTACAAGTGCTTCGGAAGACTACACAGGTGTTAACGGCCTGGAAGACGGTGACCTGCTGATCAACGGCGTTACCATCGGTGGTGCGGATGTGAATGCGGATACTGCTTCTGCAACAGTGTCTTCTGACGGTTCTAAGATCCTGTCTTCTGAGAAGTCTCAGTCGGCGATCGCGATTGCAGCAGCAATCAACAAAGTATCTGATGAGACCGGCGTATCTGCTGAAGTTAACGCGACTGAAGTGGTTGGTGGCGACGGTACTAAAGTTGACCTGACTCAGTTCGAAGAGGGTGATCAGGCTGGTATCTACATCAATGGTGTAGAAGTCGGTACGGTAACCCTGCAGACTGATGGTGGCGGTAACCTCGACTCTGACCGTGCACGTGCTGACGCACTGAACCTGATTAACCAGAACTCTGGTAAAACAGGTGTGGTAGCTGAAGACAACGGTGTGTCTCTGACGCTGACTGCAGCAGATGGTCGTAACGTCTCCATCGCAATCGACGATAAGTCTGGCTCAAGCGCCTCGATCGGTGCAGTGCTGGGTCTGGATGCTGGCGTCAACGGTATCGGTGAAGCAACCTTCGGTGAGGGCTCTGTAGCAGGTGGCGGTACTTCTGCGGAAGCTGCGGCTTACGAGACCACTTACGGTTCAATCTCACTGTCTTCTGCGAAAGAGTTCACTCTGGAAGGTGGTGCGAACGGTAACTCTGAACTGGATGCAATCGGTCTGGCGACAGGTACCTACGGCGGCGGTGAAGATGGTCAGTTCCTGGCTGATATCGACATCTCTACCTTCGAAGGCGCTCAGGAAGCTATCACCGCGATCGACAATGCGATCGGTCAGGTGGCGAGCCAGCGAGCCGACCTTGGTGCGATTCAGAACCGTCTCGAATCCACAGTGAGCAACCTGCAGGTGACCTCTGAGAACCTGAATGCTGCGAACTCACGGATTCAGGATGCCGACTTTGCGGCCGAAACCGCCGAGCTGTCACGTACTCAGGTACTGCAGCAGGCTGGTATCTCGGTACTGGCTCAGGCCAACGCCGCAGGTCAGCAGGTACTGTCTCTGCTGGGATAAGGTAAAGGGTAAGATGGGCTGGTTGACCAGCCCACTTTTACTGACTCAGATACTGATTCAGATACCATAGAGGTGAATTATGAACGAGCTGAGAAATAACATGATGGATAAGTCCGCTGCGGCGTCCACTGTCAGCGTCACCCAGGGTCAGTCTGCTAAGGTCAACGTCAGTGCTGATATCAGCGCTACCAGCGGCAACGGTTTGCCGCAGGCTACCGAAGCCCGGGCAGAAGTGAGTTCAGAAAAAGTTCGCGATGCAGTGTCACGTATTAACGAATACGTACAGCAAACTGAACGGACTCTGGACTTTAAACTGGATGAAAACAGCGGTAAGACGGTTATCAGCGTCTATGATAAAGCTTCTGCGGAACTGATTCGTCAGATCCCCAGTGAGCTGGCCCTGGAGCTGGCGCAGAAATTGAATGATGAAGAGCCATCTTTATTGTTCAGTGCGCAAGTGTAACGGTTAAGTAAACCGCTCTAAAAAGAGACCCGCACTGGCCGATAAGGTAAGTGTGGGTTTTTTTATGGCTGCAAATCAGCAGTGAGAGGATTGTATGGCATCGATAGAATCGTTAGGTCTGGGCTCAGGTGTACTGACTACCGACCTCGTCGAGCAGATCATTGGCGCTGAGAGGGAAGTCAGTGAACTTCGTCTTGATCGTCGTCAGGAACTGATTGAGGCCAAGATCACTGCCTATGGCGAAATCAAATCTCTGATGTCGACCATGCAGTCGTCTGTTAACAACCTCGCATCACCGAGTGCGGCAGGTGCGACACTCGCTACTTCCAGCAACGAAGATATTCTGACCGTTACTACCTCAACGACTGCTGATCCAGGTAACTACAGTGTCGAGGTTCTCAACACGGCAAAGTCTAACTCGTTGGCAACGGGTACGTTCAACAGTTTTGACGAAATCGTTGGCACAGGTGAGCTGACGTTCAGCTTTGGTACCAATAATTATGATGCCGTCACTGGCGACATTACTGGCCAGGACGTGAATACCGATCGGCCGACCCGTACCATCACGATTGACGAATCTAATCGCACCCTGAGCGGTATTCGTGATGCGATCAATAACGCTGATATGGGCGTCTCAGCCTCAATCATTAACGATGGCAGTGGTTACCGTCTGCTGATGACGAGCGACGATACGGGTTCCAGCAACGCCATGCGGATTGAAGCACGCGACGAGGGCGGTAACCTACTGACCAATGGCCTGGCGTCGATGGCGTTTAATGAGCTTCAGGCTGGCCCTGATAATCTTGAACAGACAAGCCGCGGCGAAAATGCGCAGCTCAGAGTGAACGGCCTTACGATCACCCGAGAAAGCAACAGTGTTGATGAGGTGATTAAAGGCGTGACCATCAACCTGAAAAGTGCCGATGTCGGTACTCAGGTAAGCATTGGTGTGACACCAGATACCGATACGCTGAGCGAAAACATTCAGGGCTTTGTTGATGCCTACAACAATCTGAAGCAGTTTGTTGACGACCTGTCATCCTACGATTCAGACAGTCAGGAGGCGGGTCTGCTTTTGGGTGATTCAACCATCCGTACTATGCAAAGCCAGATCCGATCGCTGATTTCTGAGCCTATTGCAGGGCTGAATGGTGAATATCGCTCGCTGACAGAGCTGGGTGTAAATACGAATCGTAATAACGATTATCTACTTGAGTACGACCCATCGGTATTCCGTAAAGCCATCAATGAAGAGCGTTCATCTATCGTTGGTATTCTGGCGAAGTCCGGTATAACCAGCGACAGTCAGATCACCTACGTGAATGACTCCATCAATACCAAAGCGGGCAGTTATGGTGTTGAAATAACGCAACTGGCGACGCAGGCAAAATACACATCAGCATCTCTTGGCCTGCTGGATTTTGCGTCTCCTGTCACTGTCGACAGCAGTAACGATACATTTACGATTAATGTGAATGGCAAAGATGCGACCGTAAATCTGACGCATGGAGATTACACCTCGGGCGATGATCTGGCGGCAGAGCTGGCGTTGCAGATCAACAGTAACGACACCCTGGTTCAGTTTGGTCACTCGGTATCGGTGGATTTCAATACCAGCAGTAATAACTTTTCTATCACGTCGAATAAGTATGGGGCTGATTCTCAGGTTTATATTAAGTCGGTGAGTGGCAATACTGCTAACACCCTTGGCTTCAGTGCGCTGGGTAGCGGTACTTACGAAGGTGGAGAACTGACGACCTTAAATGCGGCGGCGTTTGCAGGGCGGGGCGCGACAACCGACGCGGGAAGTCGCTTTCTCAACCCCGAAACAGGTATTAACTTTCAGGCAAACAACGCGACTTTCAGCCTTGATGTGGATGGCTCCGGCCCGATCGCTGTCACCGTCGATCAGAATGCTCAGGGACAGGACCTGAATGGTGACGGCACCTTCGGTGATCGCAATGATACCTTGCAGGCTATTCAGACGGCGATTGATTCGACTGCTCTCAATGGTCAGGTGCTGGCCACGTTCGATAATAATGGTTATCTGAAGTTCGAAACGACATCGGTCGGTGCGGCAAGCTCAATTGAAATTGCGTCTGTTGGCGCATCGGTTACTGATACTCAGCTCGGCCTTGATGCGACGCAGGGCGCTCAGACCAATGGTAAAGATCCCGGCCTTGATTTCCAGGCTGCGGTTAATTTTAAAGTGCAGGTGGATGGCATCGATTCTGATGGCTTTGTTTCTATTCCCGCGGGGACGTATCTGACCGGTGCTGACCTGGCGACGGAAATACAGAACCAGTTGGGCGCAACTTTAAGCACAGATCCTAATTTTGCTGGCGTTGTACGCGGCGGCGAGACAGCGACCGGTTCTCGTGATATCAGTGCCAATATCGACTTCAGCACAACAAACGCTGGGTTCCGCCTGAATGTGTCGGGTGTTGAGCAGGATATTCTTGTTAATACTGATTCTGGCGACAACGTTGCTGACGTTCAGGCAGCGTTGGATGCTGCGTATGGAGCAGGCGTAGTGACTGCCTCCCTGGACGGTACTGGACTGAAACTCAGCACGGTGGCGACCGGACACGAAGAATTTATTGAAGTTGTCAGTGATGGGCGTGGCGCTCAGACATCAGCTTTTGGTGATATTTCTACTGGCTTTGATTTCTCGGCACCAGGTCAGAATGCCAGCTTTACGCTTACCGTCGGTGGAACCGCCATTAACGTGGATGTTACGGGTGACGGCACATCTGGTAGCAACGATAGCCAGTCCAATCTGGTCGCTATCCAGAGTGCGCTGGATGAAGCCTTGATCGCTACAGGTGAATACCAGGCAGGTGATGTTACTGCTGCGGTGGATGGTTCTGGTCAGCTGTACTTTGAGACGAATTCGAAAGAGGGCGTAAAAACGTCAGCCACGTTCGGCTCTGCGGCAAGCATTGAGGTGAGCAACCTCGGCGGTACGGCAGCGACGTCACTGGGATTATCTGCCGAGACCAGCACCAATGGTTTCGACGGTTTTGGTATGAGCAGCGGTCGAGAGTTTGGCTACGATCTTGATCCTGCCGTCAGTTATGAATACGACCCGGAAAGTGACCTTGGGTCATTCAATATTCAGATCGGTGGTGAAGGTACCCGTGTTGGATTTACTGAACTGGATGCCGACGCCATTGCATTCCTCGGTTTGCAGGATGTGAGCCTGTACAGCCAGGATATTCCGAAAGGTCAGGACGTTGCGGGTAAAATCAACGGTGTAGAGGCGTCGGGCAACGGGCAGTTTTTACGAGCCGTTGATGGTAACGTGAAGGCGTCCCCGGGCTTTTATATTGGTGGTGAGTCTGCTGGTTTCGATACACCCGTGGTTCTCGATGCAGACAACAGCAGCTTTACGATCGAAGTCGATGGTGTTGAGGCAGAGATTCAACTGAATTTCCCAGCCACTTATATCAGCGGTTCAGCGTTGGCATCGGCAATGCAGACGGCGATCAATGACAACGAAACGCTCAAAGCGGAAGGTGTTTCTGTGAAGGTGGAATACACAGATGACACATCCTCTTTTGCCTTTAATAAATTCGGTATCATCTCCAACCGTACCGGTGCCGATTCGTCGGTGGAAATCAAAGACCTGCCGAATGACGCAGCAGACTTGTTCGGTTTTGTTCGTGGTGTAGGTGATGGTGAGCGCGGTAAGGATGCCAACGGTGAGATTGATGACGCATCTGGGATCCGTTTGAAGGTCACCGGGGGAGATATCGGATACCGGGGAGATGTTACTTACATTACCGGCTTTGGTGATCAGCTCAAAGATATCCTGCTGAACTTTCTTGATAACAGCAGCGGTACGATTACGAATAAATTGTCGGCGCTTGATCAGGACATTACCACGGTTGAAGAAGATCGCGCGGATCTTGAGGCCCGTATGGATGCTCAGGAAGCGCGTCTGAAGGCCAAATTCCTGTATAACGACTCTTTGATTCAGACGCTGAACACAACGCTGGACTATGTGAAACAGCAGTTTGATGCGCTCAATGGCAATAACAAGGATTAATATTTCGCGAATAGCCTCCATGCGCAAACTTGTAAGAGGGGATCTTATCCCCGAAAATGATCAGGTTAGCCAGGCTGTCGGGAAGATGCTTCCCTCCTACAGGTCTACCATGTATTCACATGTAGGAGCTCAACGCGCAGCTTGAGCGATACCCTGAATCTGTCGCGCATAGCCAGGCAAGCTCGCTGAAGCGCTCCTACCCATTTCAAACATCCCATTTCAAACATCGCGAATAGCCTCCGGCTGAGTCACTCCCACAAGGAATCACTGTGTGGTTCTATGCCACACAGGATGAAACCCCGCTGTCTTTCCTGTAAAATGCCGCGTCATTTTCATACGTTAGACAGCGACAGGGGTACCCACCTTGGAAATCAATCCAATCGTCGAACAGATTAAAGACCTTCAGGCACGCACCGACGTGCTTAGGGGGTATCTTTGACTACGCCAACAAGGTTGAGCGTCTCGAAGAAGTAGAACACGAACTGGCTCAGGGCGATGTCTGGGATGACCCGGACCGAGCGCAGGAGCTGGGTCGCGAACGGTCTTCTCTGGAAGCCGTCGTTAAGACCATCGATACCCTGGATAGCGGTCTCGGCGATGCCAAAGATCTGCTTGATATGGCGGTCGAAGAAGACGATGAAGATGCCGTCGACGAAGTGAAAAGCGAACTGGATGGCCTTCAGTCAGAGCTGGAAGTTCTGGAATTCCGCCGCATGTTCTCGGGCGAGATGGACGAGAACAACTGCTATGTTGAAATTCAGGCTGGATCGGGTGGTACCGAGGCTCAGGACTGGGCCAACATGCTGCTGCGTATGTACCTGCGCTGGATCGAAGCGCATGGCTTCAAAGGCGAGCTGATGGAAGTCTCCGAAGGTGAAGTTGCAGGCATCAAAGGCGCGACGATTCACGTTCAGGGCGAATACGCTTATGGTTGGTTGCGTACTGAAACAGGCGTCCACCGCCTGGTACGTAAGAGCCCGTTTGACTCGGGTAACCGCCGTCATACCTCGTTTTCGTCTGTGTTCGTATCGCCAGAAGTTGATGACAATATCGAAATCGATATTAACCCGGCCGATCTCCGTATCGACGTATACCGCGCCTCAGGTGCTGGTGGTCAGCACGTAAACCGGACAGAGTCCGCGGTACGTATTACGCACTTGCCGACCAATACCGTGACTCAGTGTCAGAATGACCGCTCTCAGCACAAGAACAAAGATCAGGCAATGAAGCAGATGAAAGCCAAGCTCTATGAGCTGGAGCTGCAGAAGCGCAGTGCTGAATCTCAGGCGCTGGAAGACAGCAAAGCGGATATCGGCTGGGGCAGCCAGATCCGTTCGTACGTGCTGGATGACGCGCGTATTAAAGATCTGCGCACCGGCGTTGAAACGCGTAATACGCAGGCTGTTCTGGATGGCGATCTGGACCAGTTTATTGAGGCGAGCCTGAAATCCGGGCTCTGAGCCTGTTGCGCTTGACCATACAGCGTTGGAATGTATTTCGAAATGCTCATGTACCACTTGTACACTCCGCTTTCTCAATACATTCCGCCTTGTCTGGCCTGCGCTCACGACGGCTCAGCCGATGATGTTGCAGGAGCGCAACGCGAAGCTTGTGCGATATATATTTGCAGACCAAACAGAATTTAACATTGATCCCTAGAATACCGGGTGCCAAATGACAGATCAGAATCAAACCGTTCAGGACGAAAACAAGCTCATCGCCGAGCGTCGTGCCAAACTCGAAACGCTGCGTGAAAACAGCAAATCTAATGGCCACCCGAACGACTTCCGTCGGGAACATCTGGCGGCTGATCTGAAAGCTGAACACGGTGAAAAAAGCAAAGAGCAGCTGGCTGAAGAAGGTCACCGTGTAGCGGTAGCTGGTCGTGTTATGCGCCGTGGCGGTCCGTTCATCGGTATTCAGGATGTCACGGGGTCTCTGCAGGTTTACATGGCGAAGCCGCTGCAGAAAGAGAGCACGGCGTGGCAGTCACTGGATATCGGTGACATTGTTGCGGCAACCGGCACACTGAGCCTGTCTGGTAAAGGCGAGCTGTACGTTGATGTGGGTGATCTGAGCAACTTCCAGATTCTGACTAAGTCACTGCGCCCACTGCCGGATAAATTCCACGGCCTTGCGGATCAGGAACTGAAATATCGCCAGCGTTATGTTGATCTGATTATCAACGAAGAAACGCGTAATAATTTCCTGATGCGTTCAAAAATCATCGAAGGCATTCGCTTCTATCTGTCGCAGCGCGGCTTTATGGAAGTTGAAACGCCAATGCTGCAAACCATTCCGGGGGGCGCAACGGCGAAACCATTTGAAACACACCACAATGCGCTGGATATCGATATGTTCCTGCGTATTGCGCCTGAACTGTATCTCAAGCGCCTCGTTGTTGGTGGTTTTGAGCGTGTGTTCGAAATTAACCGTAACTTCCGTAATGAAGGTCTGAGTACTCGCCATAACCCAGAATTCACTATGATCGAATTCTATCAGGCGTACGCCGATTACCGTGACATGATGGACCTGACCGAAGGCATGCTGCGCTTTGTTGCTGAAAACGTCGTTGGCAGCACCACTATTAAATACGGTGATTCAGAATACGATTTCGCTCAACCGTTCCAGCGTATGACCATGGTCGATGCGATTCTGAAGTACAACCCGGATATGGATGCCAACGTACTGAATAACCCTGAAGAGAATATCGATACGCTGAAAGAATATGCGAAAAAAGTCGGTATTCCGCAGTCTGAAAAACAGTCGGCATGGGGACCGGGTAAATACATCTGCGAAATCTTTGAAGAAACCGCTGAAGAAAAACTCGATCAGCCGACCTTCATTACCGAATATCCATGGGAAGTGTCGCCGCTGGCACGCCGAAACGACGACAATCCATTTGTGACTGATCGTTTCGAATTCTTCGTCGGTGGCCGTGAGCTGGCAAATGGCTTCTCAGAGCTTAACGACGCCGAAGATCAGGCTGCTCGTTTCCGTAAGCAGGTTGAAGAAAAAGACGCCGGTGACGACGAAGCAATGCACTACGATGCAGATTATGTTCGTGCGCTGGAGTACGGTATGCCACCAACTGCGGGTGAGGGTATCGGTATTGATCGTCTGGTAATGCTGTTTACCGATTCCCACACTATTAAAGATGTGATTCTTTTCCCGCATATGAAGCCACTCTGAGGCTAGCTGTGTTGTCCTGACTTGACTGTGTTGTAGGAGGGGATCTTACCCCCGATCACACATTGTGGGAGCAAATCAGCCGGAGGCTATTCGCGATTAGTCATCTGGAAGTATTCCTGTCGCTATTAGCCAGGCAAGCTGGCTGAATAGCTCCCACAGGTATGAGCGATAACTCAGAGTCTAATTTAGAAGGGGATCTTATCCCCGACCATACATTGTGGGAGCAAATCAGCCGGAGGCTATTCGCGATGATCCATCTGCATGTATCGCTGTCGCTATTAGCCAGGCAAGCTGGCTGAATAGCTCCCAAAGGTATGAGCGATAATTCAGAGTCTAATTTAGGAGGGGATCTTATCCCCGACCATACATTGTGAGAGCAAATCAGCCGGAGGCTATTCGCGATGATCCATCTGCAGGTATCGCTGTCGCTATTAGCCAGGCAAGCTGGCTGAATAGCTCTCAAAGGTATGAGCGATAATTCAGAGTCTAATTTAGGAGGGGATCTTATCCCCAACCATACATTGTGGGAGCGAATCAGCCGGAGGCTATTCGCGATGATCCATCTGCATGTATCACTGTCGCTATTAGTCAGGCAAGCTGACTGAATAGCTCCCACAGGGATGAGTGATACCTCAGAGTCTAATTTAGGAGGGGAGCTTATCCCCGATCCATATTGTGGGAGTGAATCAGCCGGAGGCTATTCGCGATAATTTTCAGGCTGATTTAAGAGCATCAAACCATGAACAAACCCGGCGAATTACATCCTTCCTGGCAGGCGGTCATTGGCGATCAGTTCGATCAGCCTTATATGCACAACCTACGCGAATTTCTCAAAGCCGAAAAAGCCGCAGGAAAAATCATCTTCCCACCGGGGCATCTTATTTTTAATGCCTTTAATCACACGCCATTCGATAAAACTCGTGTCGTGATTATCGGGCAGGACCCATACCACGGCCCGGATCAGGCCATGGGCTTAAGTTTTTCTGTGCCGCAGGGAGTTAAAGTCCCACCTTCTCTGGTGAATATCTTCAAAGAAATTCATCAGGATCTCGGTTTGAGCATGAGTGGCTCAGGTGATTTAACTCCTTGGGCAGATCAGGGCGTTTTATTATTAAATGCGACCTTAACGGTCGAGCAGGCGAACGCCGGCTCACATCAGAAAAAAGGCTGGGAAGAGTTTACCGATGCGGCGATTGCAGCATTAAACGAGCAGCGCGAAGGGCTGGTGTTTGTTTTGTGGGGAAGCTACGCGCAGAAAAAGGGTGCGTATATTGATCGTAATAAGCATCTGGTTTTACAGTCTCCGCATCCGTCGCCATTATCAGCGCATCGGGGTTTTTTCGGTAACCGTCAGTTTTCAACAATTAATGAGTATCTGGTTCAGCGCGGTGAGCAGCCGATTAATTGGCAGTTGTAAATTATGTCTGTAAGAGGGGATCTTATCCCCAACCATACATTGTGGGAGCGAATCAGCCGGAGGCTATTCGCGATAATTCATCTGCATGTATCACTGTCGCTATTAGTCAGGCAAGCTGACTGAATAGCTCCCACAGGGATGAGTGATACATCAGAGTCAGATGTAAGAGGGGATCTTATCCCCGACCACATTGTGGGAGCGAATCAGCCGGAGGCTATTCGCGATGATCCATCTGCATGTATCACTGTCGCTATTAGTCAGGCAAGCTGACTGAATAGCTCCCACAGGTATGAGCGATAATTCAGAGTCTAATTTGGGAGGGGATTTTATCCCCGACCTTACATTGTGGGAGCGAATCCGCCGGAGGCTATTCGCGATGATCCATCTGCATGTATCACTGTCGCTATTAGTCAGGCAAGCTGACTGAATAGCTCCCACAGGGATGAGTGATACCTCAGAGTCTAATTTAGGAGGGGAGCTTATCCCCGATCCATATTGTGGGAGTGAATCAGCCGGAGGCTATTCGCGATGGCCCGTCTGCATGTATCACTGTCGCTATTAGCCAGACAAGCTGACTGAATAGCTCCCACAGGGATGAGTGATACATCAGAGTCAGATGTAGGAGGGGATGTTATCCCCGACCCTCATTGTGGGAAATGAGATGGACCCGTCCCCCTTGTGCCATGATGAGATTGCACAACATCAAACCGGCATCGAAGAAAGAGGGTCCACCTATGAGCAAGTTTAATACGATTGGCATTGATTTGGCTAAAC
>Ga0256829_1000216_pt1 | contig 69328 bp, 62 predicted proteins | sample 131447metaG_FD_185979 | JGI IMG/M metagenome (GOLD analysis project Ga0256829, IMG submission 185979) | Hydrothermal vent microbial communities from Lau Basin, Pacific Ocean - 131-447 | ecosystem: Environmental > Aquatic > Marine > Hydrothermal vents | place: Pacific Ocean: Lau Basin | collected...
GTTCATGGTGTTAGGGGTAACAACATGATACCGGCGGGAAAGCCCCCGATCTCGTTGATAGCACTGAAATTTTCAACGCTATTCAGGCAGTTACAGCACCACCTGTGGAAAAGTGGGGAGACGCTAGTAATCGACACTGGGGAGTTTGAGGTTGAGAATGGTAAAACAATTCTGGTCGGACCGAACGAAGCTGGTAAAACGGTCATTCTCCAAGCGCTTCAAAAGCTGAATGCTCCCGAGGGCGCGGAGGGGTTCGACCCACTCCGTGACTATCCTAGGTCTCAGTATAATAAAGATATCCGTCGTGGATTGATCGATGCTGCCGACTTGACTGTCGTAGAAGGTCATTTTCAGCTTGAGCCAACTGACTTAGTAGGACTCCCAGACGGTTTTGATAAATGCACCTATGTTTATGGTCGAAAACTCAATAATGAGGCTTGGCATCGACTTCAGGGTAGTCCGGCTCTCCCAACTTACGGTTCGCTTTCAAAAGACCTGATCAGACTTGCAGCTCACGCTGACAAGAATGGATCTGGCGAATCCCCTTCAGCGAGCGAGCAACTCGCTTCTCTTACGAGCGGTTGGGATCACAGTAGAATGCTGGCCAGTGTTCATACCCGCAAACTCAAAGATTGGCTTGAGGAAACGCTACCTTTAATTGAGGAGGGGAATGATGCTGAAGAAAAAAGATATGACCGACTCATCCATTCGTGTCGGGCAGTTGAGGAGCGTGGTTCTGTCCTCGAGCACCTTAACTCTCGGCTACCTGTGTTTGTACTGTTCAATAACTATTTCCGAGTTCGTCCTCGAATCCATTTGGAGCACCTTGCACAGCGTGTTCAGAGCGGGGTTCTCGACGACAAGCAGTACGATTATGGAAACCTATGCCTGCTAAAGCTTCTCGGATTTACCCCGGGGGAGCTTGCAGAGCTTGGGAATGCCGCGAAGCCGGGCACGAATGACGGTGCAGCGTTAAAGGCCTACCAGGACAAGTTAGACTCTCGTGACTACCAACTAAATTCGGCGAGTGTTGATCTGACAGAGCAGATCGTTTCTGTTTGGAATCCGGACCCGGAACGAGCGGAGGCGAGCAAGCTGAAAATAAAGGCCGACGGTCAGTACCTAAAGGTTGTAGTCGAAGACGAGCTGGGTGTTGAAATTGAACTAGATCAACGATCCGAAGGGTTCCAATGGCTGGTCTCGTTCTTTGTTGTGTTCTTTGCGGAGGCCGCTGATAAGCATGAGAACGCGATTTTGTTGCTGGACGAGCCTGGGCTTCATCTGCATGGGCTTAAGCAACGTGATTTCCGTGAGACAATCTCACGCTTGGCCACAAAAAATCAGACTCTCTACACGACTCACTCGCCATTCCTTGTCGGCCCAGATGAGCTAGATATGGTTCGAGTCGTAGACATGACAAACCGTAAAACTGGAACAAAGCTTCACGGTGATCTTTCTTCAGGGGATCCTGCAGCGTTGTTGCCGCTTCAGGAGGCGCTCGGCTATGACCTCGCGCAAAGTCTCTTTTCGCAAACGCGGAACCTCGTGGTTGAGGGGTTAACCGATTACTGGTATCTAGATGCTATCGCACATCTCTTACGGGACTCGGGTGACGCTGACCTTAATAAAGGTATTGCAATCGTGCCGGCGAATACGGCGGGTAAGGTCGTGTACTTCGCAACCATCCTGCATGCTAATAAGTTGAAGGTAGCGGCGCTTCTTGACTCGGATACGGCTGGCAATCAGGCCGCAGAGCAAGACATTCTGGTCCATGCGCTCGGCAATAAAAAGATTCTCCGCACAAAAGACTCATACTCGGGTGGCGTCAACGTGCCCGAGATCGAGGATCTCCTGCGGGATACCTTGGTGAAGGTGGCGCTGGAAGACCTTGGTTGGGATGTTGGGGCTACAGCAGAACGCCAAGCCCCCCGGCCAATTGTTGACATATTTGGATCTGAGATCAGTGACTTCTCAAAGTACAAACTCTCCAAGGCTTTTTTGCACTGGGCTCGCACCCATGAAGCGAGCGACTTGACGACCGATGAGCGGAGGCAGTGGTCAGATTTGATCAGCAGGATTAATAAAGCACTGAAGTGATAACATTGCCGCAACAAATTCCCGTGCGTTTGGTTGGCAACAAGGAATTATTCCCAACGAAACAATAATTATGAGCAAAAGCTCGCTTAGAGGTCACCGCACTACCGGAGCATTTACTATGAGAATTAGCTCGATCTACACCGACCAAGTGGGCCCACTAGTAGATAGCGAGATTTCATTTGAAAACGACTGGACGGAAGAAGTCGAGACCAAGGTTTTGCTCACCGGTCCGAACGGTTGTGGCAAGTCAACGTTGATACGCGGCTGTGCCATGCTTTGGACTGCGCTTGGGTATTGGCTTGATCAGCGCAAGGCGTTACCGCAAAAACATGAAGCGAAGCAGTGGCTCCAGCGCTGGGGGGGCATGGCGCTTATATTCGATGGCCTGGAAGATATAACCGGTACACCCGACATCAGGGTGGGCCTGATGTTTGGATCTATGTCGTGGTGTGAAAAAGTGCAGGCGAAAACGCCTGGTGTTTTCTGGCTGGGTGAGGCGGTAGAGCGATCCGGTAGGCCTGGGCAGCCTAAAAGGTCGCTGTATCTTCCTAAAGAGCCCTGGATTGATGAATGGTCGCAAAAGCGTAAAAAACTCATTCTGTCATCGGAAAAGCTTGCGGCTCCCAACATGATGTATCTGGATGCGGAGGAACGGCGTTGGGTGACGCCCAAGCGGAACATTGCCGAGCCATTACCGGATGTTATGTCTCAGCGTTGGCTGACCAAGTATGTGGTAACGGATGACTGGAAAGGCCAGCTTGAGGCCTCACTGATCAACCTGAAAACCACCCAGCTGCACAAGTACCATGAAGTGATTCGTGGCCTTAACCAGTTTTTGGTAGGCAAGGAAATAGACCCCGATATTAAGCCCGGCGAGGGCCGTTTAAGAGTGCGGATTAAGGGCGAACGGGGTGTGCATCATGGTATCGATGAGCTAAGTGCCGGTGAGCATCAAGTCTTGATTCTGCTTTTCTTGATGCTTCGCTGGCTGCAGCCCGGTGGCGTTGTGTTGATCGATGAGCCGGACTTGTACCTTCACCCTTCATTGGTTGATCCGTTGCTGGATGTGCTGGAGCGAACGGCACGGGAGCTTGACGCTCAGCTAATTATTACGTCGCACTCTGTGGATATTTGGCGGCGGTACGAAACCTCGGGTACCCGCGTTGAACTCAAAACCGGACGAGGTTAGTCATGAAGGGAATCGAAAAAAAGATCCGCGAGATTAAAGAGCAAAAGATTGGTAATAGCGGCAGGCAGGTATTGGTGGTCGAAGGAAGCGATGATGTGGAAGCATTCGAGCTGATGCTGGAGAAACTGGCACCAGAGTGGAGTCGTGGCTGGGTGCTAGCGGAGGCGGGGAAGAAGTCCGCCGTACTTGAAATAGTCCGCCGAGAACCAACCTGGGCGGGTGTGGTTGACCGCGATGAATGGGCCGACGAAAAAAACGAGGAGCTTGAAGCCGAGCTGCGAAACCTCGCTGTACTGCCTAGATACTGCCTTGAAAACTATCTGATTGTTCCTTCGGAGCTGTGGGCGGCACTTCCCCCTAAGCAAAAGGCAAAGATTCCCGGTGGGCAGCAGGCGTTGCAGGATAAAATTCTGGAGGATCTGGATCGGTGGGTTAGGCATGGTGTGCTTTGGTCTGTTGTGAACCCACTGTGGGAAGGGCTTCGCTCGCTTGGCTTTAAGGAAAAACTGCTGGCAGTTGATATTGCCGAAGATGACGACGAAATAAAGAAAATTCTTCATGAGTGGCATCAATTTCTGAAGCCAGAGGATATTTGGGCGCGTTATATGGATCGGTTGAGTGACGTTGTGCAGAAACCAATCGATGAAAAGTTGAAGGTTCACGTTCATGGGAAAGAGTTTTATAAAAAAGTAGTGAATCCAACGCTAAATGAGCTGCTTGGCCAAAAAAGGGCCGAGGAACGGCAGTTTTCAATTGTTCGAACGCTTCCTAGGGCTTACGATCTTCAGCCGGTTTTGGATAGGCTCGGGCTTGTGGCCAGCAATTAAAGGTTGCCGTATTGATGAAGCTTAAAAATATCGAAGAGCTGATTAATAACGAGGGTGAAATCACCATCGGTAGAATTGGGCCGGTGCGCTGCGGTGCTTCTGCAAGCGATGAAGCTAATTGCCTTGCGATGTTAGCTAGGCGGCCTGGCGAGTCGTTTGAGGCGTTGCTTATACGCCTGGATTCCGCGATTGAGGATGCTATTGAGCATGATATCTTCGCAGATGAAATCAATCCATAAAGTGCAATGTAAGGAGCTTTGATGACGACTCCCATCGGCCGTTGGCGCATCACCTGGATGGAAACCTGGGATCAGGACTTTGTCGATTTGATTGAGCCTGGGCACTTTCGGTTCGATGACAATGGCCTTGGCTACTTTATCTTCGGTGCTGTTGAAGGTCAGCTCGACTACCGTCTTTCAGAAGAGGGCAAGCGTATCGATTTCACCTGGTCGGGTAATGATGAGGGCGATGAGAAATCTGGCCGTGGTTGGTTTACGTTTTCATCATCGCGTATCACCAAAGGGTATTTTTTCATTCACTGCGGGGATGAATCAGCGCTAGAAATTGAACGGCAGCCGTGAAGAGAAAAATAATAAGTAGCAAGCTCCTATTGTGGCTCATATACTAATATTTAATAAATTAGTAGTTGGAGCAATGTGATGAAGGTGCCTGTCTCTCCACCGTCCCAGGAAAAGCTACTTGAGCTGCTCAAAAGTGGCGATGTCGCTAAAATGGCGTTGCTCTTTGGTCAGGCGGTTGGGCCGACGGACAGTAAAGGCCGTTACCTACACTGGGACAAGCTTAGGCATCTGGCCATGCCTAAAGGTTACGATGCCGAGCTTTACTGGCTGGCCATGCGCAACGCGCGAGAGAAAATTTCCAGAGACCTATCTTTTAAGGATAAGCAGGGGGCTCCCTTTCGGTTTTGCATACCGGATACCGTGATGCGTGACATTCTCTGGATCAGTGAGAACGCGACGGGGGCAATCAAGGCAGACAGTAAAATCTCAGACCCTCACACAAAGCAAACTTACCTGATCAACTCGCTGATTGAAGAAGCCATCAATTCGAGCCAACTGGAAGGGGCTTCAACCACCCGCCAGGTGGCCAAGGATATGCTACGTTCGGGAAGAAAACCCAAAGATCATTCTGAAAAAATGATTCTTAACAACTATAACGCCATGCGTTTCATTCGTGAGTACAAGGAAGAAACACTCACGAAGTCAATGATATGCGAATTACATAAGATCGTGACAGAAGATACGTTACCTACAGAAGATGCTGATAAAGCCGGTGTTTTTCGAGGTCCAGATGAAGACATAAGGGTGTACTCACTCGATGACAAGCTGCTACATACGCCGCCATCCTATCAAGAGCTTGATGACCGTATTCAGCAGCTATGCGACTTCGTCAATGCGGAAAATGAGAACGAGGCTAGCTTTATACCGCCTGTTATCAAGGCCATCGTTGTCCACTTCATGATTGGGTATGACCACCCCTTTGTGGATGGCAATGGCAGAACGGCACGGGCTCTTTTCTATTGGGTGATGGCCAAGGAGGGGTATTGGCTGATGGAGTATATCTCTATCTCTCGGGTGCTGAAGCAGGCACCCGCACAATACATGGCGGCCTATCTGCATACAGAAACGGATGGTAATGATGTTACTTATTTCATTATTCATCAGCTTGAAGTGATCAAAAAATCGATTGCTGATCTGCATCGCTACCTCACTGACAAAGCAGGAGAGTACAGAGAGGCTGAAAAAATCCTCAAGAAATCAAAGCTCAATGGTTTGCTCAACCATCGGCAGCTGGGGCTGTTAAAAAATGCGTTGGATAACCCTGGGATGGAGTACACCATTAAATCCCATCAGAATTCCCATGGGATTGCTTATCAGACCGCACGAACCGACTTGTTAGCGCTATCAGATAAGTATCATCTGCTGAAAAAATATAAAGTCGGTAAAAAGGACGTTTTTATCGCGCCTGCCAATATGCTGAACCTGTTAAAAAATGACTGATTTATATTTTCCCGTGCCAGAGCAGTGCATGGCTAGGCAGCGCTGCCGCTTTTACTGATCTGAACGTGATAATATTTTGAATCACAAGTCTTTTCGCGTCTAAGTACACGTCGCTATCTATGAGATGGCAGCGTGACTGGCAGCAAGTGTTAACGTTTATGTGGCAAGGAGGCTAGATGCAGCTCGACCAACTCCAGCAGGGCTTACAACACGCCTTCTTCACCGACCGCCACCGGATTGTGTTCTGGTACGACGCCCCTGGCCACTTTGCGGATTCGCTGAATGAGCTCGCGCTGGAAGGCGTTCAGGTGATCAACATGGCGGGGGAGTCCACCCTGGGCGTGAAGCTACGCTTGGAGCTGGAAGAGGCTGAGACGCCTACGCTGCTCTACTTTCCCTCTGCCGAGCCAGCCCCAGAAGAGGACTGGCTGTTGGATATCAAGCTGTACTCTGGCCGCTTATACGCCGACCGCGTTTCAATGATTTTCAACGAGCTGGGCCTAACCCGCCATGTACTGCGCGAGCACTTGGCGCAGCGGCAGGCGTTCTTGGCCAGTCGTAAGCGAATCGAAGCGTTGAAGCGTTTGGTCACGCCTTCTCTTAGTGAAGATGAGCTGGATCTGGCGATGCTGGCCGTGGTGGTGGGGGCCACGTCTCTTGACGTGGCCACGCTGCTGTTCCACTTGGCTGAAGAAGCGGTGGCCAATGAGCTGGGGTTAGAGACGAACCCAGCGGCGTTGGTCGAAGCCGAGAAGTACGCCTTGGTGCCTGCGCTGGTGCGTGCTCTGCAGGCCGAGGTGGGTTACCCCGCTAGCCAAGCAGAACTCAACGGTGAAGCGCCGCTAAACTTCGGCCAGCTAATGCTGCGGTTATTGATTACTGGCTACTGCGAGAGCATTTCTGATATTCCTGACTGGGCGCGTCAGGTGGCCATTCCCTCTGTTAATGCGCGTGCATCTTCGCGGGCGCTGCTCACCCGCTGGCGAGATAGCTCGCGCTTTTACCCCGCGTTCGATGTGATCTCCGGGTGGGTGGCAGATGCCCAGCGCATTGATGACAAGCTGCAGGATGTGCCGCTAGAGCAGCTAAGCCATGTGGCGACGTTTGAGGTGGTGGAGAAGCAGATCATTGTCGATCTCTGCCAGGCGATTCCCACGGCGGATGCCCGCGACCTGAAGCTGTTCGACAGCATCATTGTGGCGCGCCTGGACGGTTATTGGGCGTCTCGGCATAAAAACGATGCCCGCCGCGAGCGCTACCGGCAGCTGTATGCCGCACTGACGGCGGCGATTGCGCTGTTTAGCCTGCGTCATCTGCATGCTAAAGGCTTTCATTACGAGAGTGTTGAGGCGCTCTACCACGCTTACCAAACAGATCTCTACCGTTTTGATACCGCCTATCGTCATTACGCGGTGGCATCGGATGCCACTGGCGTGGAGCTGCTTAAAAACCTGGATGCCGCTGTTGAGCGCTGTTATGACGAGTGGTTCTTGGGCCAGCTCACCCGTAACTGGAGCGAGCGCGTGGAAGCCGAACAGCGGCTCACTCACTGGAAGTTGCCCAATATCCCCAGCCAGCAACACTTCTACCGCGATTGGGTGCAGCCCCAGCTAGCCGCTAGCCGCCAAAAGCGTGTGGTGGTGGTGATAAGCGATGCCTTCCGCTATGAAGCGGCGGAAGAGCTGCGTGAGCGCATTAATGCCAAGCGTTATAGCGAAGCGACGTTAAAAAGCCAGTTAGGTGTGGTGCCTAGCTACACCACGCTGGGAATGGCCTCGCTGTTACCGCACCGAGAGCTCAGCTATCAGCCGGGCAGCGATACGGTGCTGGTGAATGGCCAATCCACCCAAGGTACGGCGAACCGCAGCAAGTTACTCAAAGCCGCGCTAGGCGGGGAGGCGTTAGCTGTGACCGCCGAGGACGTAAAAGGCTGGAGCCGTGAAGAAGGGCGCGAAAAGATCAAAGGCGTGCAGCTGATGTACGTTTACCACAACGTGGTGGATGCCCGTGGGGATGCCGCTAACACCGAAAGCGAGACGTTCGCAGCGGTGGAGGATGCCATTGATGAATTGGATCAGCTGACCCGTAAAATTCTCATGCACCTGAACACCAGCACGGTGCTGGTCACCGCCGACCACGGTTTCCTGTTCCAGCGCAGCGCGTTGGATGCTACCGACCGCACGGCGCTGTCAGACAAGCCAACGTCGGCCTTCAAAAGCAAAAAGCGTTATGTGCTGGGCGAGTCGCTGCCCGATAACCCCAGTGTGTGGCACGGCCACACCCGCGATACGGCAGGCACCACCTGCGATACCCAGTTCTGGATACCCAAAGGCGCACACCGTTTTCACTTTGTCGGCGGGGCACGCTTTGTACACGGGGGCATTATGCCCCAGGAAATTGTGGTGCCCGTGCTCACCGTTCAGCAGCTGCGGGGCGAGAAGGTGGAAAAGCGCACCAGTCGCAAGGTGGAGGTGATCTCACCCAAGGCATCGCTGAAAATGGTCAATAACATTCAGCGCTTCGACCTGCTGCAAACCGAAGCGGTCAGCGAGCGCCTCCGCCCGGTCACGCTGTCGGTGGCGATTTACGCGGGCAGCGAGGTCGTTTCCAGTGAAGAAGTCGTGACCTTCGATAGCGCAAGCGACAATATGAACGAGCGCATGAAGTCGGTGCGCCTCTCGCTATCGGGCACGTCATTCGACCGCAAGAATGACTACTTCCTAGTGCTGCGCGATAAAGATCTGGGCACCGAGCGGGAGCGCTACCGGGTGGTGATTGATCTCGCGTTTACGGATGATTTTTTCTAGGCCCGTCATCAGCTGGGAAGCTTTTATGTTTGTGCATTGTGCTTTTTTCGTCGTTTAGGAGTGACCGCCCACATGGATTTTGACTCATCTTCCGCCACGCACGTGACCGATGCCCTTCAGGACGCCGATCTGGATACGCTGCTCAACATGCACTTTGCGGGCCGCGTGGTGCGTAAGGACCTCACCCAGCGCGTGAAAGAGGGCGCTAATGTGCCTGTGTATGTGCTGGAGTACCTGTTGGGTATGTACTGCGCCTCTGATGATGCGGAGGTGATCGCTACGGGATTGGAAAACGTCAAAGCGATTCTGACGGATAACTACGTGCGGCCCGATGAAGCGGAGAAAGTGAAATCCATCGTGCGTGAGCGCGGCAGCTTCAAGGTGATTGATCGTGTCACGGTGCGTCTGAATGAGAAAAAAGACCGCTATGAAGCGGCGTTCAGTAACCTGGGCATCAAAGATGCCGAAATCTCTGCAGGCATTGTTAAAGAGCACGAGAAGCTGCTGGTAGGCGGTATTTGGGTGATTGCCACGCTCAGCTACTTCCATGAAGAGGGGCAAACAAGCTCGCCGTTTGGCGTTAGCCTGCTCAAGCCGATTCAGATGCCCCACATGAATATGGACGAGCTGTTTGAAGGGCGGCGTGGGTTTACCAATACTCAATGGCGTGAAGTGCTGATTCGCTCGATTGGTATGGAACCTGCCGAGCTAGACGAAAGCGTACAGTGGCACCTGCTGGCCAGGATGATTCCGTTTGTCGAGAACAACTACAACGTTTGCGAGCTAGGGCCACGGGGCACTGGCAAAAGCCATATCTACAAAGAGTGCTCGCCCAACAGCATTTTGGTCTCCGGCGGGCAAACCACGGTGGCTAACCTGTTCTATAACATGAGCTCACGGCGCATTGGCCTGGTGGGCATGTGGGATTTGGTAGCGTTCGATGAAGTGGCCGGTATCTCGTTCAAGGATAAGGACGGGGTGCAGATCATGAAGGATTACATGGCCTCTGGCTCTTTTGCCCGTGGGCGCGAACAGATGGAAGCCTCAGCCTCGATGGTGTTCGTCGGCAACATCAACCAAAGCGTGGAGTCGCTGGTAAAAACCAGCCACCTGCTGACGCCATTCCCCGATGCCATGATTGATGCTGCCTTCTTTGACCGCTTCCATGCCTATATTCCCGGCTGGGAAATCCCCAAGATGCGGCCCTCATTCTTCACTCAGCGCTATGGGTTTATCGTCGATTACCTAGCGGAATTCTTCCGTGAAATGCGCAAGCGCAGCTTCGCTGATGCGATTGATCGCTACTTCTCTCTGGGCGACAACCTCAACCAGCGTGACGTGATCGCGGTACGTAAAACGGTATCGGGCCTGCTGAAGCTGATGTTTCCCCATGGCGGCGGTTCACAAGGGCTGATGAAAGACGATGTACGGGACTGCCTTGAGTACGCCATGCAGGTACGCCGCCGCGTGAAGGAGCAGCTGAAAAAGATTGGTGGCATGGAGTTTTACGATGTTCATTTCAGCTACATCGACAAAGAGACCCTGGAAGAGCACTTTGTGTCGGTGAAAGAGCAGGGCGGTGGCGGCCTGATTCCAGAAGGCCAGGGCAAGCCAGGCGTTGTGCATACCATTGGCTTAAGCGATAAAGGCATGCCGGGTGTTTACCGTATCGAAATGCAGGTAACCGCAGGCAGCGGCAAGCTGGCCATGTCAGGGCTTTGGAACTCCACCGCTGCCAAAGAGCAGGTCAAAATGGCGTTTGACTACTTCAAGGCCAACGCCAGCCGCATCAGCGGTGCCCGTAAGGTGCTAGAGCACGACTTCCATCTGCATGTGGTCGATCTGCAAAATAGCGGCGTTTTGCGTGACCTTTCGCTCGCCAGCTTGGTCGCGTTCTCTTCAGGCCTGGTAGGTAAACCTACTCAGAGCCAAATGGTCGTGCTGGGCGATATGAGCCTGGGAGGAAGCCTAAAACCCGTCGAAAGCTTAGCGGAATGCCTGCAGGTTGCCTTTGATGCCGGTGGCAAGCGCGTCACCCTGCCCATGAGCAGCGCCAGGGATATTCCTACCATCCCCGGAGAGCTGTTCACCAAGTTTCAAACCAGTTTCTATGCCGAACCGATTGACGCAGTGGTCAAAGCGCTTGGGGTAGATTAAGGTTAATGAGTCTACCGTGATACTGCATTCATAGTTTCGCACGCACTGCAGGAGGCACTTAGATGGAAAAATCTAATGAGCTCAGTGATGTAGAAGCAAGCGGCGGCACTCTGCGTTAGTGAGCACATGGTTGGTAGGCGAGGAGCATAGCAATGAAAGTGACTGAAAAAGTAGAAGTCGAAGCCGTCACCGATGTGGTGTGCGATGTCTGCTTAACCACAACGCGTGTAGCAGATGAAAATCTTGAGTACGCCACCCTCAAGGCACATTGGGGCTATGGCTCTCAACACGACGGCGAGCACTATGAAGTTCACCTTTGCGAAAGCTGTTTTTTCAGCACGTTGACTTACTTCAAACAAGAACGCCGCGTACAAAATGTGTTCAGCGAAGATAGCGACAGAGATCAAGCCTTCAATACAGATGACCGCCTGGGGCTCGTGGCGACGGATGACTATTTTGGTGATAGAGACGCCTAAGCGTGCTATGCAGTTTCGCCACGCTTCTGGGCTGGTATAGAGAGCTGCTTAAGGCAGGTTTCGACCCAAAGCGGCCATGCCGGAAAAGGCAGCGGGCACGTTCATTGGGGATATGCAGCATGCACGATGATCGGTGTTATGTTACCGAGCTATACTTAATTTTTATATATTTCAGTGCTTTAGGGGCTCTGCATGCGAGCGGTATAACATTCTTGAACGCGCGCGCTCGTTCAAGTCAATAAACGAGCGCACTGTCTAATACCTGTTAGTGGCTGTGGCCTCGGTCCTTTTTGGCTGCGGCGTGCCAGTAGCCTTGGTGCCGGGCCTGGTTGCCAGACCCGCATAATCTGGTGAGCACCAAGGCTGTCAAAATCCGCGTTCGGTTTGGTTGCTTTAGCAGGCGGTGGCGTTGGTAGCGGTTTTGGTGTTCACCGTGTGGGGCTGTCAGCCGAAAACTCGGTCTGGATCTGCTACCTTTGAGTTCAGGTTCGTTCACCGCATCGATGGCGGTGTTTTCAATTACAGTGCATCGGCTTATGCCGGTGCAGGGTTACGGAGTAGGCCGTCACGGTCAGTGCCATGTAGTAGGCAGTGTCATTACCTGCCACTAACCAGTCGCTGTAGTACGCGGCCGATGGCCGCCGGACGCCCTTTTCATTGCGGCTTCGCCTCCATTGCAAGGGCGCCGCTAAGCTTCGCGTTATATCCTCGCTCACCATAGATTAGGGAGAATGGTTTGAAAGAAGATGATTTTGGGGACAAGTGCGCGTTTTTATTCGACGTCATAAAAAGGTATGACCATTATATTGGGACCACCAACTTTAAGGTCGGTCTGCTGATGTCATTCATTGCTGCGATCATACTTGGTTTATCGATACGAATAATTCTCACAGAGCCCTCAGGGTCTGGTTGTGATTATTTGTATTACCTCGCCTCTGCGTCTTCTTTATTCACAATACTTTTATCAATATTAACGGCAGTAAACCTGCTCCGGGTGGTTTTCCCAAACACCAAAACAGATAAAAACTATAAATCTATGATCTTCTTTGGTGATGTCTGTGCGACTGATAACGGCGCTGACGGATATGTTAATAAAATTAAAGAGGCAACCCCTGATGAGATTATAGAGGATTTATCTAAGCAGACATTTATGGTGGCAGAAATTGTAAGTGAGAAATTTAGAGTATTGAGAGTCGCAGTGAATATCGCTATTTATGGCGTTTTGCCAATGCTCGCTGTTTCTTTGTTTTTATTGATATTGAATGGGGCGGGCTGAACATGGATAGCTTTGAGAATACGTTTGACCAAATGTTCGAGGCAGTTAGAAAACGTTCCACCACAGCTGTTGCTAAATCAGAGTCTATGGAGGCATTAGACTCTAAGCAAATAAGTGAAGAGTTCTCTGGTTTACCTTCTGGGCCGCAGGAGGAATTTCTGATTCAATCGAAAATTAGACCGATTTTTGGCAAACCTGGTGTAAATAATTCTGCCATTGGAACTCATCCAGATTTTATATCACTTGAGGCTACAAAGACTACCCAGAAACATTATACCTGTACGATGTTTGTTGATATTAAAGGCTCAACAAGGCTGTCGCTTCTGTATCCGTTGGAGTTTGTCTACGAATTTAAAAATGCTGTAATTCAAACATGCGTTGAAACCATTAGGTCGTTTGATGGACATATACATAGATTGATGGGCGACGCCGTTATGGCATTTTTTGGCGGCAGATCTACACAAAAAGAAGATGCTGTAGCAGATGCAATTAACTGTTCAGTAACTTTACGGGCAATCTTGGAAGGCAGCATTAAACCTTGGATGGAAAGGCGAGGCTTGGAAGCGAAGGATTTCGGGTTTAGGGTAGGTTGTGATTTTGGAAATGATGAAGAAGTTTTATGGGGAAGTTTTGGATATAGGAATGTAGGTGAGGTTTCGGCGACTGGACTTGCGGTCGATATGGCGTCCAAGCTCCAAGGGTTGGCAGGAAAGAATCAAACAATGCTTGGTCAGGGCTTGTTGGATTTTGTCTACTGGCCAGAGAAATATTCTACGATAAAAACTCGTGAGCGTGGAGATGGGAAAGAGAGTCTGCCAGTAGTAAGTCCAAACATTACGGATGCCGACGGTAATCCGCTGAATTACAAAATGAGGCAGTTGTCTTACGATAAGAGTTTAGAGTTCTCTGCTCTTCCTAGAAGATTTAGGGAGAAAATTTGTAGTGGCTCCGTAAGGAATCATACCGAGATAGAGTACAAATGTTATTCGACAGAGAATGGAAGTAAGCAGAAATATATATCTGCTTCTAGGTTCTTAGGGCCAGGTATTTCTTTATCTTTCGTGGTTCGTTCAAGAACAAACAACAGACTGAAGTTTCCACTTAAAGTAGTATTTAGAAAAACTAACCACGGCCCGATAACCCCTGAGGATGAGAGGGATGTTGAGCAAGAGGGTGTTGTTAGATATCTCCGAAAGGAGAAAGTAAGCAAATATGATCGGTCTTTTCACCCCGTATCCACGGTCGAAATACCGGAGTCGACACTATACCGAGGTCTCCATACGATGAAATGTCAAGTATATGACTCTGATGGGATATTGCTCTTTCGTGACTGGATCGGAGTAATGATTAAGTGATTGATATAACAATCGCAAGCACGCGGAACAATTTTCCGCTGCGCTACAAATTGTCCGGTGTTGCGAGGCGTTATAGGTAAAAAATAGGAGTGCCACTTGGCTGTACCAGACTTTCAATCATTGATGTTGCCATTGCTGAAGTTTTCCGTTGATGGCGAAGAGCATACGATGCAAGAAGCTCGTGACGGACTTGCGAAGGTAATGGGACTTTCCGAAGAGGATCTACGGGAAAGGCTGCCAAGTGGTCGGCAAACCACATTTGCAAATCGCGTGGCATGGGCAAAGGTCTATCTCACACAGGCAGGAGTCTTGGAGTCACCAAAGCGGGGGCGCTTTCATATTTCCGAGCGAGGCCGAAAAATTCTCGCTGAAGCACCTAACAGAATTGACATCAAGTATCTGGATCGGTTCGAAGAGTTCCAGGAATTTCGGCAGGCGAGCAGCAAAAACAGGACCGAAAAGGTAACCCATACTACTGAGAGCGAGCCGTCCTCTACCACCCCTGAAGAAACATTAGAGCAAGCCTATCAGCAATTGAAGGATGAAGTGGCAAATGAGTTACTTCACCTGGTAAAAGGCAATACGCCGGAATTTTTCGAGAAACTGGTCGTCCATCTTATTGTCGCAATGGGTTATGGTGGTTCCGTTAAAGAGGCTGGTAAAGCCACAAGAAAAACGGCAGATGAAGGTATTGATGGCGTCATCAAAGAAGATCGCCTGGGCTTGGATGCAATCTATTTGCAGGCCAAACGATGGGAGGCAGTTGTTGGCAGGCCAGAGGTCCAAAAGTTCGTCGGTGCTCTTCACGGGCAGCGTGCTAAAAAGGGAGTTTTCATTACCACCAGCCGGTTTTCAAAAGAGGCTTTGGACTATGTTGGGCAGATTGACCCCAAAGTTGTTCTAATCGACGGCACAGATCTAGTTCAGCTAATGATCGATCATGGTGTGGGCGTGAGTTCTGCGGCGGTGTACGAGGTCAAAAAAGTAGATACGGACTTCTTCATAGAAGATTGACCGTAAAAACTATAACAATCGGCTGCACAGCGACCGATTTTCCGCCGCTTCGCGGCTCCAAACCGGCGCGTGAGCCGGGCGTTAGCTTTTGTTGGCGCCTCTCTATCGGCCGGAAAATAAAAAGGAGAAGACGTTGTCGCTTCTGCAAGAAATACTGACTTGGTCGCAGGGTCTTCCGGCATGGCAAAGTGCCGCTGAGTGCGTATCTTTCGTTTGATAACCTCTGTGATGAGGTACAGCGGCTACTCGATGGCTATGGCACTGGGTGCTCGATTAATTTTGAATAGGTACTTAATCTGCCGCTATGTAGTCGCCGAAAACTTTTCATTTACATCGTCAATCGGCCAACGACCAAGGCCCCGGGAGCTGAGCTTCTTCGTTTAACCACTCGATGAAGCATTGAACCGAAGAGCGCGGATTCTGGTGCGAAAACATCCAGTATGCGCGCGTGGTGTTTGCATGCGTGGGGAATAAGACCTCAAGTGTGCCATCAGCAAGCTCGCGCTCGATTAAGCGGGGAGGACAGAGTGCAATGCCTTGTCCTGCAATAGCGGCAGAGCTAAGAAGGTTAAAGTCCTGATAGAACATTCCCCTATCTAAATGGCCTGGGTTCAGTCCCAGGCTTTTGAACCAGTAGCGCCATGGATCTGAATTGGCATCGTGAAGTAGATCCATTCTTAAAAGATCTCTCGGTTGTTCAATAGAGCCAACAGTCTGGAGATACAGTGGGCTTGCAACGGGCACGGTCTGACCCGGAAATAGCATCGTCCTGTCAAAATTACTCTCGGGAGTACCATCAAACCACGTAATCTGAATGTCGATATCCGGCGGCACGTCCGTGCTCGACACATCGATATACTGAAAACTGATGGCAAAATCCGGATGCTCTTGTCTAAATTTGTTGAGTCGTGGGATTAACCACCGAACCGCAACGGATGGCAAGCAGATAATTCTGAGCTGCTCAATGGACTTTCGGGTCGTCAGGCTCTCGACGGCTTCATCAATAAGTTCAAAACCTGCTCGAAGTCGAAAAGCCAGCTGTTCACCGCGAGGTGTGAGGCGCATTCCTCGACCTTGTCTCTCAAACAGCTGGATCTCCAACGCCTCCTCAAGGCGCCGCACTTGATGACTGACTGCGGACTGAGTGATGTGCAGCACTTCTCCAGCAGCACGCAGACTGCCCAGTCGAGCTACAACTTCGAACGTTTTCAGGGAAGATAAACTAGGTCTTGTCATACTTGACTCAAATTCAAGTGTTTTGCCCATAATAGTCAATTTTTTTTATTTTTTCTCCAGAGTAGTGTTGGTTAGTTCAAAAACTCAAGTAAACAAGCTTGCCGTAGACGGCTGGCTCAAAACAACTACACAAGAGGTGAGCCATGAGCGCATCTGTCATCGTCTCGTTCGTTATCTACTTAGCTTTCATGCTGGCGATCGGGGTCTATTTCTATCTGAAAACTAACGACCTCTCAGACTACGTACTGGGCGGTCGAAACCTTCCCCCCAGTGTTGCCGCGTTGAGCGCCGGTGCTTCAGACCTAAGCGGTTGGGCACTGATGGGGCTACCCGGCGCAATTTTTGCCGAAGGGTATAGTCAAGCCTGGATCGCTGTTTGGACGCTAGTTGGTGTCTATATCAACTGGAGTTTGATTGCGGAGCGGCTGCGGGTTTTCACAGAGAAAGCCGGGAACGCACTTACGGTTCCTGACTACTTGGAGGCCCGTTTCGCAGATAAACAACGAATCCTCCGAACTGTGTCATCTGTTGTCATGCTGGTGTTTTTTACCTTTTACGTATCAGCAGGCCTTGTTGGCGGGGCCTTGCTGTTCGAAAGTTTATTTGAAATGGATTATTCCATTGCCTTATGGATTGGAGCTGCGGTGATCGTTTCCTACACCTTCCTTGGCGGTTTTTCGGCGGCGTCTTGGACCGACCTTGTTCAAGGATTAATGATGGCGTCCGCTTTATTCGTAGTGGCGATTATGACCGTGATTTCTCTGATAAGCGGAGATACCGCAGCATCCAGCCCGGAAGCCGTAGCCCAGCTGCCAGGTTGGACAGATGACTTAACGTTCTTGGGCATGGTTTCTCTAGCGGGTTGGGCCTTAGGTTACTGCGGGCAGCCCCACGTTATTGTGCGCTTTATGGCTTTACGCCGTCGTGAGGATGTTCGAATTTCACGCCGAATTGCGATGGTTTGGTCCACCATCACGATGGCCTCAGCTGTTGCTGTGGGTGCAGCAGGATATTACTGGTATGGCGGATCACTGGAAAACGGAGAGCGCGTTTTTATCCTTCTCGCCGACACAATGCTGAATCCCTGGGTAGCCGGATTTGTTCTGGCGGGCGTTCTTGCAGCCATCATGAGCACGATCGATTCACAGCTGTTGGTGTGCTCAAGTGCGATTGCCGAAGACATTTATCGAGGGCTGATTCGTCCAGAGACTAGCCAGAAACAGCTGGTTTGGTTGAGCCGCTTCAGTGTCATCGTTGTTGCGCTTTTGGCGGCTGTCATGGCGATGAATCCCGAGGCAAGCATTCTTTCGCTTGTAGCCTATGCCTGGGGTGGATTTGGCGCAGCATTTGGCCCGGTCATTCTGCTCTCGCTGTTTTGGAGGGGGATGAATAGAAACGGTGCTATCGCTGGCCTCGTGGTGGGTGCATTGACGGTAGCTATTTGGAAGCCGTTGACTGGTGGCCCCGCAGGTATCTTCGATATTTTCGAAGTAGTTCCTGGATTTTTGTTCTCAACGATCGCGGTATTAGCTGTAAGTGCCCTTACGGACAGCGTTCGCGAGGCAAAGAAATTCGATGGTCTGATGACCCATTACAACGAGCCATCTCCTGTTAAATCCTAGTTCTTTCTGAGGTAATTGTTATGTCTGATGTTCCTGCAGCTTATCGTGCATCAAAAGGCTCTGTACTGGATGTCGATAAAGAATTTTATAACACTTTGACTGAAGCTAACGCTGAGCGAAAGCTTGTTGCTACGCATATAGTGCCGCTCAGAGATGGGCTTGCCTGGAAAGTACCGGCCGGACACGTATTCCGAGTGAAGGTAACGGATGGCCCCCAAGTTGGCGATTTTAATATGTGGAATCTGCACAACCCCAGAGAGCGTATGTGGGCATCTCGCACTCGACAACTGCAGCGCGCGCATGTCAGCACCTATGACCGTCTGTGGTCAACACTGCCATACTTGCGACCAATGGCAACAATCATCGATGACACCCTTGCTGATTATGGGGTAGATCATGAAGGTGGGCGTGTTCATGATTTACTCGGAACGCGTTGTGATCCTTACGTAAATAGATTGCTGACGGGTGAAGACTTTGATTTTCACTGTCATTCGAACCTGGTTAGAGCAGTCGAGCCATACGGTCTTACGGAATTTGATGTTCATGATGTTCTCAATATTTTTCAGTGCACTGGTCTGAACGATAACGACCAGTACTTCATGAAGGCTTGCCCCGCAAAGAAAGGTGATTATCTCGAGTTCTTCGCTGAGATAGACCTTCTCTGTGCGATGTCATGCTGCCCAGGTGGGGATCTTTCTGTTGACCTTTGGGGGGAGAATGCACAGGACCCATTGCAGACATGCAATCCGTTGGGTGTTGAAGTATATCAGGTTAATCCTGACTTACTTAAGAACTGGAAGTCGCCTGAGTACGCTCCATATAAAGGAAAGCATGGCCGCCAGAACCCAGATATTGATTGGGCAGAAGTGAAAAATCGTAGCTGTTGCTAAAATTTGATCCAAAGAGGTGAAAGATCGTGGCACAATTGATGCTCAATGCTGATGTGGGTGAAAGTCTCGGTCCATGGAAAATGGGGAATGACGAGGCGTTGATCCCGCCTTATTCATGAGGTCGGCCTGAAAACGAAGATAGCGGATAGTATTCTCTTGAAAATTCAGTGTGTTACGTCAAGAGCCTGAACCAAGAGAGCCATCCGCTATGGGTGAAAGCCTATTCGCTTGGACGCCCTCCTGCAACGGCGCTGTGCGTGTCGAGCTAAGCGGCCAGCGCCCCACCAGCGACAGTGGCGCTTTGCTGCTGCGTGAAGCCCTCGACAACAGCGGCGTGGTCGAGGCGCTGGAAGACAATCTGGTCGACCTCCGTAACCCGCTACGCATCCGCCACTCACTGGCCAGTCAGCTGCGTACCCTGGTGCTGCAGCGTGCCATGGGCTGGATCGATCTCAGCGATACCGACACGCTGCGCCGTGACCCGCTCTGGCAGTTGTCCTGCAGCGATGCGCCCGGGATGACAGGTTCCGCCCCTGGCTCAGGACCGGCCGTCGCAAGCCACGTCGTGGAATGAGCGCTTACGCACGCTCGGCGAATCACCGTTCATCTCGGAGCCGCTGCCGACAAGTGGTGGCCGACGCTGCTGAAGGGGCTACCGAAGCTGACCGCACTGAGCTGACGCTCCTGCGAGACCACTACAGCACCAGAAGTCGAGCGGCGGCGGTCGGCGATCACGGCTGCGTGGGCGGCCGCAATTGATTCTAAATAGCTATAAGAAAGCGGGAAAAGGTCGGCGTTCTGGCATTACTCACCGGCCATTCGCGCTGAAGAGGCCGATCCTGATAAGCGATGCCACCAGTCAGTACCTCCAGACCGCTCAATCAGCACCCTCGTGAATGAGGCGGGGTAAGGTGTCCATTTTAGCAGTTTTGATCATGTGCTGCGGCCAAGAGCTGTTTATCAGGATGTTTTTTTATGACGTTATTTTGCTACCAGAGCAAACGATCGTTTTACTTTATGTCATTTAAAAGTGGAAAACTTATGTCATTTTGTGGTGGAATTCTTGATGTAAGTGGCTGTTTTTTGGTTCTGGTTATGTCAGATTGAAGTGGAAACGACAATTTCTAGCCTTCCCTACGCGACGTCACATAGTCTAATTAATTTCTATCAATGAGTCGGCTGTAAGATTGGCTGCAATCATATCGTTGCGCCTCAATGATTTATGGGATCTTCAATGCCCCTGACCGTGGGCATCCACTTTTCTGTTGACCGATGTCGAGGTCGGGAAAAAGTAGCTGGTGTTTTCTATTTAAGTTAAGTTGTAGCAGCCCTAGGGTTAATGGTGGGTTGAAAATGTGGGACCTTCGGCTGCCCCGCTAGGGAGAGAGGGCGACTACTTAATCTGCTGTTCGGTGAAGCGCTGCATGATGGTGAGCGTCTTATCGCTGACGTGATGCTCCATCCCTTCGGCATCAATTCTTGCCGTGCTGTCATCTACGCCGAGCGCCCGCAAAAAGTGCAATACAATGTCGTGGCGAGCGCGGGACGTTTCCGCCATTTTCTGACCCTCTTCGGTCAAAAAAAGCGAGCGATAGGGCTTGCTGGTCACTAATCCTAGTTCATTCAAGCGACGAATCATTTTCGATACGGTTGCTTGGCTTACTGCCATACGATTGGCGATATCGGCGGCGCGTGCCTCGCCGCGATGCCGAATTAAATCGCCAATTAGCTCGACATAATCTTCGATCAACTCGGTTTCGTGTGCATTGCGCACCGTTTCATACTGCTGTGCGTGCTGTTCCACAGGCGGTAGTGCATCACCACTGTGTCCAGAGGGGGAGGAGGTGCGCCGCTGTTGGTGATCACTCATTGGCAAAGGTTATCAAAGTTAGTGGAAACGTTAATTGGCGATGGTAGCGCATTTTTGAAGATAATTGTTAGCCAAGGCTAAACTGTTTGCACATTGCTTTTTTGTTGAGCTAAAGTTATCTGTAACACGAGCCTAGCACAGAAGAGAGATCCAGTGGCTAAACCATACTTGCTAGCAGCTTTGAGCGTGCCGTTCGCCTGGTGTGGCGTTTTGACCAGTGCTCAGGCCGATGAGTTGCAAAATCCGCCCATCGAGATTGCCGTGACGTTTTCAGTTCTTGGCGACTTGGTGAAGAAAGTGGCCGGCGATGATGCGAACGTCACGGTGCTGACACCGATCAACGCCGAAGTGCACGAGTGGGAGCTAACCCCAGATAATTTTGCTGCGCTCGAGGACGCCGACATCGTTTTTTATAACGGCTATCAGCTCGAGCAGTGGATGCGCCAAGTATCGGCGACGGTCAACGATGACATACCTATGATCGCCGTGGCAGAGGCGTCGGGTTACCCGACGCAAACGATCGTCACCGGTGAGATGGAAGGCGACGTGGACCCACACCTGTGGATGGACCCGCGGGCTGCCAGTGCCTATGTACAAGCCATTGCCAACACGTTGGAGGATAGCCTGCCCCATCAAGCCGATGCGATTCAGCAGCGTGCAGCGGCACTGGAAGCGCAACTGCACGACCTACATGTCGAGCTCCAAGAAACGCTCGAAGCCATTCCCGAAGAGCGCCGCGTGCTGCTCTCCAGTGAAGCAGCCTTTCTCTACTTTGCCGACGCGTATCGGTTCGAGCACGACGGCGTTTGGGGGACCAATGCCGAAACAGAGGGCTCTCCGCGTCAGTTGATGCGGGTCATCGATCGAATCAACGAGCGTCAACCGGCGGCACTGTTTTGGGAAAGCACGATTTCTGACCGCCATGTGACCAGTATCGCACGTGATACGGGGCTGCCCGTTGCCGGGCCGCTGTATGTCGACTCGTTGAGTGAGCCTGACGGGGAGGCTGCCGATTACTTTGCCATGCAGCGTCATAACGTTGCCTTGCTGCGTCGCTACTTGGCTAGCGAGTAAATCACAATGTCCTCACTACCGTCTCAACCCGCCAGCGCCATCGATGTGAGCGGTGTCTATGCGGCTTACCAGCGTCAGCCCGTTCTAGAGGATATTCACCTCTCGCTGCCAAGCGGGCGTTGGACGGCCATCGTCGGACCGAATGGGGCTGGCAAGTCGACGCTGTTTCACGTGCTGACCGGTAGTATGAAACCCTTACGCGGCCGCGTGACGGCATTTGGTCAAGCCATCGAGCATCATCGAAAAGCCGGGCGCATTGCCTACATGGCCCAGCGAGAGGCCATCGAGTGGGACTTCCCTATTTCGGTGTGGGAAACCGTGATGAGCGCCCGCTATGGCCACATGCGTCAAGATGCGTGGTGGCGGAGGCTGCTTCCTGCGCGTTGGCATTCGTCACGGCATCGTGATGCGGTGGAAAAGGCGTTAAACGACGTTGATATGCTGGCATATGCCGAGCGGCCGATCGGGGCCTTATCGGGCGGACAAAAAAAACGCGTGCTGCTAGCGCGTGCGTTAGCGCAAGAGGCGAGTATCCTGCTGCTCGATGAGCCGCTCGCGGGGGTCGACCCACCTAGCGAGCGACTCATTCTCGACGTGCTCAAACGCGAACGCGAAGCTGGGCGAACCATCGTGATGGTGACGCACGATATGCCGGGCGCGCGTCGCTACGTGGACCATGTGGTACTGATCAATCGATTCATTCGCGGCGAGGGCGCGCCCGACGAAATGCTGAGCGATAGCAAGTTGGCCGAACTTGCGGTGAGTTCTATTGCAAATTCTCCAGCGGATGTCGGGCGTGTCCGCCTTCCTGCATTTGCCAGCAAAGAATAGGCGACTTGAATGTTAGAAACGTTGGATGTTTGGAGTAGTGCGCTGGTGGCGGGGCTCATTGCGGCGCTGATGGTGCCCGTGAACCTAATGCCCGACAGCGTATCAGAGGCGTTTCAGTACGCCTTCATGCAGCGTGCGCTGCTCACGTCGATGATGGTGGGAGCCATCTGCGGCATGCTTTCGTGTTACGTCGTGCTCAAGCGTTGGTCGTTGCTGGGGGATGCGATCTCTCATGCGGTGCTGCCTGGGGTGGCGGTTGCCTACCTGCTGGGCCTGCCTTTTTTTATCGGTGCCTTCGTCACTGGAGCGCTGACGTCGCTCGGTATTGGGGCAATCGAGCGGCACACGCGCATCAAATCCGATGCCGCCATGGGGATCATGTTTACCGGGGCATTTGCGCTGGGCGTGGTCTTGATCAGTAAGATCGCCTCTAGCACTCACTTGATGCATATCCTGTTTGGCAACGTGCTCGGAGTGCAGCAGTCGGCACTATTGCTCACGTTGGCGGCCAGCCTTGTTGCGCTGTTGGTGGTATGGCTGGCTTATCGTCCGCTCATGCTTTACGCCTTCGATCCCACGCAGGCCCAAGCGCTTGGCTTCAATACGGGAGTGATACATTACGGTTTGATTCTACTGCTCACGCTCACCATCGTGGCCAGTTTGGAAACCGTCGGTATCATCCTCGTGGTGGCCATGCTGATTACGCCGGGCGCCACGGCCCACTTGCTGACCGACCGCTTCAAAACGATGCTGTTTATCTCCGTGGGGATTGGGGTGGGGTCTGCCGTGTTGGGGCTATGGCTCTCGTTTGCGTTTGACGTAGCGTCCGGTGGCACCATCGTCTTGGTAGCAACGGGGTGCTTCTTCACGGCGCTGCTGTTTTCGCCAAAGCACGGTGTGCTGATGCGGCTTTGGCGGCATCGAAGCTTGGGAGGCGCTAATTAGTTTCCCACCCGATGACGAGCCGTGGGTAGTCGATGATCCCAATGACGCTGTGTTTTGCATCGACGACCGGTGCTTGGGATAAACCAAACTGAGCAAACAGGCGAGCGCAATAGCGAATATTCATTTCCGGACGGACGCTAATGATCGGTTTGCTCATGATTTCGTAAAGGCTTACACGGTCTGCAGAGCGATTGACTGCGAGCACTTTTTTAGCAATATCAGAGGCTAACACAAGCCCCAGTTCATCTTTCTCATCGCGCCTATCAACGATGATAGCGGTGGCATCGTATTGCCTCATTAGTTCAATGCCGTCAGTAACGGTCATAAAACCATCGGTCGTCACATAGCGGGAGTGCATGACGTCCTGGGCAGTGCGCTCCGTCAGTGATGAGCTTGCCATTGTTAAAGCCTCTCTCTAGCCTAGCGGTTGATCGAATGCATCTTCGAGGGATTTCACTTGGTGTGCGACGCCTACCGCATCCTCGACGTCTAGCTGAAAGGCGATGCCTGTTCCCGACGTGTCGTCAAATGCACCCACTTCCGCGATCGCTTCGAGAATTGAACGGCTAATATGCTCCTCCACTAAAAAGAGCAGCACGTCACGTTGCGACGTAATGTCCATGCCAAAAATGCCTTTTGCTTTTTTTAAGCCTTCGCCACGCGCGTTATTGATGACAGTGGCGCCGGTGGCTCCAGCATCTCTAGCTGCCTGAAGTATCTGGTCGCTTAGCTCATCTTCTACAAGCGCGACAATGAGTTTAAAGCGCATGGGTATCTCCTTGATGAGACTTTGTCACTGACGTGCCTGAGAGCGGCTGTATTTTCGATGGCCTATTGCTTCGCCATCGAGCAATTTGGGCGTATCCCATTACCGTGATAATAGGGAATAGGCAGGCAAGCGCGATCATTCCAAAGCCATCCATTAACGCGCTACGACCGGGTATCGAGGAGGCTAATCCAAGACCTAGCGCGGCGATGATCGGCACGGTAATGGTCGATGTCGTGACGCCCCCGGAATCGAATGCAAGGGGAATAATCGACTTTGGGGATCGTAGGGTTTGGACAATCACTAGGCAGTACGCTCCTAGCACGAACCACTGCAAAGGTAGGCCCATGACGATGCGCCATGCGCCCAGGGTGATTCCAACGGCCATGCCGAGGGCAACGGCGAGCCGCAGGGTAAAAGGGTTGATCGTACCGCCGGATATTTCGCCAGCTTTGATCGACACCGCGATCAGCGATGGCTCGGCAATCGTAGTGCTTGCGCCAATCGTAAACGCGAAAATATAGACCCAGTAGTAGTCGCTCCAATGCCGCTGAGCTCCCTCTGTCATGGCAGGTAGAAAATCGGGGTGTGTCAATTGGCTGGCCATCAACTCACCCATGGGAAACAGGGCTTGCTCTAGCCCTATCAAAAAGACAGAGAGTCCTACCCATACCATGAAAAAACCAATAGCGACCTTAAGAAACCGTTTGACCGGCTTGCGGATCACCAAATATTGGAAGCCAAAAATAATCGCCACGATGGGAAGAATATCGCGTAGCGTCCCCCAAAAAACAGCCAGCATATTCATGATCTTCCCTCTGCAACGAGATCAAGGCCAACAATACCGAAAAGCAGTACGAAAATGATGGGCATAACGGAAGCAAATGCAATCAAACCAAAGCCGTCCAGCATAGGGTTGCGGCCTTTGATGGCCGTGGCCAAGCCAACGCCGAGTGCCGTAACAAGAGGGACAGTAATGGTCGATGTCGTGACACCTCCCGAATCATAAGCAATGCCAACGAGCTCAGCAGGCGCTAACAGCGTCAAGAGCAGTACAAGAATATAACCACCAATGATCATCAAATGCAGCGGCCAGCCTTTAAAGATACGCAGTACGCCAACGACCACGGCGGTGCCTACGGAAAGCGCTACGATCATGCGGAGCGTGAACGCAAAGGACGTTTGGGCGAGACTGCTATTCTCGATCAGACCGCTTTCGGAGACGACAATCGCTGCACGAGCCGCCACGGCAATCAGTGCTGGCTCTGCGACGGTGGATCCAAACCCCAGTGCAAAAGCAAATAGAAGGAGCCAAACGACAGAACCTTTATGAACGAAAGCACGTGCGAGGTTCTCTCCTAAAGGAAACAGTCCCAGCTCTAGCCCCTTGATGAAGAGCGTTAGCCCGATCACTACAAACAGTAGCCCTAGTGCTAAATCGAAAAGCGCCAATGTATCGGGAAGAGGTTGTTGGATGACGAGCGTTTGAAAGAAGCTCATAACCAGCACAACGGGTAGCAAATCCCGAAGACTGTTTTTGAGCTGCAGGGCGAGAGAGTGAATAAAGTTCATTAGTGCCCTTTTTCAATGGCTGATACGTCTATACTCATCAGTGTAATGGTTACGCATGTCGTCTCTTTTGATCTAGGACACGTTGCGAGTGTTCTCTAGTCAACAAAGTTGGCTGCCTAACAGCAGCATCGAAGGGTCTAGTGCGTGCCAGCCCCACCATGCCAGCAATATCAAGCCACTCACTATCGGTAGGGCAATCAAACTCCACCATAGACTTGAACGCATCATGTCGTCACCTGTCCCGCAGAGGGGCGTGCCAGCGGCTTCTCACTGATGAACCAGTGGAGCGCGGCGGCGACCACGGACAGCACGATGGCAATCTGCCACACCGTATCGTAGTGGCCGGTGAGGTCGTACAAAAATCCACCCAGCCACACGCCCATAAACGAGCCCAGCTGATGAAAGAGAAACACGATGCCGCCCAACATCGAGAGATGGCGAACGCCAAACACCGATGCGACGATACCGTTGGTGAGCGGAACGGTGGAGAGCCATAACAGCCCCATGGCGATCCCGAAGAGATAAGCGCTGGTCGTCGTCAGGGGTAGGGCGATAAAGGCCGTGATGATCACGCCCCGGATGAGGTAAAGCCAGCTCAATAGGCGCGGTTTCGACCAGATACCCCCCATCCAGCCAGCGGTGTAGGTGCCCACGATATTGAACAGACCCACCAGCGCGAGCACCGTGGTGCCGACTTGGACGGCCAAGCCGTTATCGAACAGGTAGCCTGGCAAGTGGACCGCAATGAACACCACTTGGAAGCCGCAGACGAAAAAGCCCAGGCAAAGTAGCCAAAATCCTTTTTGCCCCGCCGCTTCGTTAAGCGCATCGCGCAGGCTCAAGTCGCCCAGTGCCTTCGGGCTGGGCCGGTCTTTGAGCATGGCGCCCAGCGGTATCATGAGTGCGGCAATCGCCCCCATGGCCAGGAGCGCAGAGGACCAGCCTAGCCACTCGATCAATCCCAGCGTGCCGGGCAGCATGGCAAATTGACCAAACGAGCCCGCCGCACTGACGATCCCCATGGCCATGCTGCGCTTCTCAGCGGGAACGGCCCGGCCGACGGCGCCCAGAATCACCGAAAACGTCGTTCCCGATAGGCCGAAGCCAATCAGCAGACCCGCGCTGACAGTCATGCCGAGCGCGCTGGTCGAAAGGCTCATGAAGCAGAGCCCCAGTACGTAGAGGATGCCGCCCGCCACGATGATTTTGGCCGCGCCAAAACGGTCGGCCAGCGCCCCGGTAAATGGCTGGGACAGCCCCCAAATGAGGTTTTGGACGGCCAGTGCGAACGCAAAAACGCCGCGCCCCCAGCCGAAATCGCTGCTCATGGGCTCGAGAAACAGCCCGAACCCATGACGTAGCCCCATGGCCGTGGAAATAACCAAGCTGGCGAGCACGATCAACAGCAGCGTATGGTGTTTCTGAAGGGCCATGGCACGTCTCTTATGGTGGATTGGTTAACGCGTTAATCAACTATCGCATGGCATTGGCGATTTTAGAAGCTTCCAAATAGGGTGCCGAGCGTAATCACACTCATCAGCGCGGCGATGGGGAGCACGATGGTGACCATGGCGACATTGCCATACGACTGGCGGTGGGTCAGCCCGCAAATGGCCAGAAGTGTGATGACGGCGCCGGAATGGGGGAGCGTATCCATGCCGCCCGCGGCCAGCGTCGCCACGCGGTGCATGAGCTCTGGGTCGATGCCAGCCTGTTGCGCCATGGCCAGATACTCGCTACCCAAGGTTTGGAGTGCAATGGAGAGCCCGCCGGAGGAGGAGCCGGTGATGCCTGCCAGCACGCTCATCGCCATGGCTTCGGAGATGAGGGGGTTACCGGGGGAGACATTGAGCACCGCATCGCGAAGGATGGCAAAGCCTGCCAAGCTGGCGATGACCGCGCCGTAACCCACTTCAGAGGCCGTGTTGAAAATAGGTAGCAGCGAACCAAAGCAGCCTTGATTGATGGTGGCTTTCAAGTCTTGCCAGTGGCGCCAGCGGGTGATGATCAGCCAAGCCGAGGCGCTCAGCAGGGCAATCAGAATGGCCCAAAGCCCGGTCTGTCGGCTGGGTGTGACGTTCTACAGTCGTAACCAAAAGAGAGCGTCACTTTCGCCTGCTTAAGCGCGCCTCATCTGTTAAAATCCGCCACCTTTGGCGTTGATGACCTTCCAATAACCCTGGGTATTTCCATGAATGCAGTAATTCTCGCAGTGCTCGTCATGGTGGCACTGTCGCTTCTTCGTGTGTCCGTTGTATTTGCGCTGGTGGTCGGTGCGTTAGTAGGGGGGCTGGTCGGAGGGCTTTCCCTGGACGATACGCTCAGCGCGTTCAACGAGGGCGTCGGCGGAGGCGCGCAAGTGGCGCTGGCGTACGCAACCTTAGGCGCTTTTGCCGTGGCCATCTCTCGTTCTGGGTTACCGGACATGCTGGCAAATCGATTGATCACCTTGCTAGGTAAAGAGGCGACCGCCGCCCACCAAGCGCGGGTGAAGATGTTGCTGCTGGTGGCCGTGTTACTGGTCGCCATCTCCTCACAAAATGCCATTCCGGTCCATATCGCGTTCATTCCCGTGCTGATTCCACCGCTGCTGGCGGTGATGAATCGCCTGCAACTCGACCGCCGTGCCGTGGCCTGCGCGCTGACCTTTGGTCTTACGGCACCCTATATGCTGCTGCCGGTAGGATTCGGGGCGATCTTCTTGAACGATATTTTGTTGGCAAACCTGAACAGTGCCGGAGAGCCACTAGGGCTGGAGATCTCGCGTGGCATGGTGCCCATGGCCATGGCGATTCCGGTAGGAGGCATGGCCATGGGCCTGTTGGTCGCCCTGATGTTTAGCTATCGCGGCCAGCGTAGCTACGCGAGCAAGGACGTGGCCGCGCTCAATGGCCAGACGCACACGCCTGTCGAACCGCACCTCTTAGGGTTAGTCATGTCAGGCGTGGCGATCGTGGCGGCGTTAGGCCTTCAGCTCTACACTGGCTCGATGATCGTTGGAGGCTTGGTGGGTATCGGCTTGCTGTCATTGGGTGGTATTTTCAAATGGCGCGAGGCTGATGATTTGTTCACCAGCGGTATGCGGATGATGGCTTTGATTGGCTTTATCATGATTTCGGCGGCAGGCTTTGCGGAAGTCATGAAAGCCACCGGCGATATCGACTCGCTGGTGGCGGGTGCCTTCGATCTGTTTGGCGATAATCGTGGCTTGGCCGCTTTGGTCATGCTGCTGGTCGGCCTGTTCATTACCCTGGGCATCGGCTCTTCGTTCTCAACCATTCCCATCATTGCGGCGATCTTCGTACCACTGGCCGTGCAGTTTGGTTTCTCACCCATGGCGACCGTAGTGCTGGTGGGCACCGCTGCCGCTTTGGGCGATGCGGGTTCGCCAGCCTCGGATTCCACTTTGGGGCCCACCTCAGGATTGAACGTGGACGGCCAGCATGACCATATGTGGGATAGCGTCGTGCCGACCTTCCTTCACTATAACCTTCCGCTGATTGCGTTTGGTTGGCTGGCGGCCATGACGCTTTAAGCACACTCAATACTTACCAAAAGGGCAGCGCTGAGGCTGCCCTTTTTTGATGGAAGTGCTTGATGAAAGCGCGTTGAGTGGATAAGACGTTACTGTTTAGGCAAGTGCGCTTCAAAGGCACTTAGCAGACCACGGAGTAGGGACAGCTCTTTGCGGCTAGGCTGTGCACGGGCAAACAGTGCTTGAAGCTGCTCTTCGGTACGGGCGTGGGGCTGGGTTAAAAAACCGCTTTGCTGCATCAAGCGGCCAAGATGTTCCTGGAAATAGCCAAACTGTTGGCGACTAGGCGGCGTCGCTTCCAGCGGGCGCTGATACTCATAGCCGCTGGCGTTGCGCTTGCGCCAGGCGCGGTGCACTTCGTAGGCTAGAATCTGAACCGCTTGCGATAGATTGAGAATGCCATACTCGGGATTGGCGGGAATGCTGACTTGGTGGCTGCAGCAGCGAATCTCATCGTTGGTCAACCCGGAGCGTTCGCGGCCAAACACCAGGGCCACTGGGGCTTGGTGGGCGTTGTCGATGACTTGCTGGGCCATCTCGTCAGGCTCGTCGAAATGGGGCAGCGGCATGCTGCGCAGCCGAGCGCTGGCACCGACCACTTGCACGCAGTCGTTCACGGCCTCTTCGAGTGTCTTTACGCAGCGAGCGTTTTCTAATACGTCCGTTGCACCGGCGGCTAGGCGAGTGGCTTCTTCATCGGGGAAGGTACGAGGATTGACCAGCACGAGCTCCGTCAGCCCCATGGTTTTCATGGCGCGGGCTGTTGCGCCTATGTTGCCCGGGTGGAACGTTTGCACCAGCACGATACGAATATTGGAAAGCACGAGAAGTCGAACCTAAAAGCTGCCAAATAAAGTCGGTGATGGTAGCACGCTTTATGACGCCATGACGTCGGTACTAATGAAAGAACCCCGCCGAAGCGGGGTTCTTGATGACGTTCAACGTCAGAGCGTTAGGCTCATGGGGTGCATCACATCATGCCGCCCATGCCACCCATTCCACCCATGCCGCCCATGTCCGGGGCAGCTTCTTTCTCTTCCGGGTCGTCGGCGATCATGCACTCGGTGGTGATCATCAGGCCAGCAACGGAACCAGCAGACTGCAACGCAGTGCGGGTTACTTTTGCCGGGTCGAGAACACCCATTTCGAACAGGTCGCCGTACTCGCTGGTTTGCGCGTTGTAACCGAAGTTGCCTTCACCATCTTTGACGCGATTGATGACCACAGCGGCTTCTTCGCCCGCGTTGGTGACGATCTGACGCAGCGGTGCCTGCATGGCACGCAGCGCCATGTTGATACCGTGGTTCTGATCTTCGTTGTCACCGGTCAGGCCCTGTACTTTGGCCATCACGCGAACCAGGGCAGTACCACCGCCAGGTACGACGCCTTCTTCTACGGCAGCGCGAGTCGAGTGCAGCGCATCTTCGACGCGTGCTTTCTTCTCTTTCATTTCGACTTCGGTCGCCGCACCGACGCGGATAACGGCAACGCCGCCTGCCAGTTTGGCAACGCGCTCTTGCAGCTTCTCTTTGTCGTAGTCAGAGGACGTTTCTTCGATTTGCGCGCGGATTTGGTTAACACGCGCTTCGATGTCGTCCTCGGCACCTGCGCCATCGATGATGGTGGTGTTCTCTTTGGACATGGTCATGCGCTTGGCAGTACCCAGGTGATCCAGGTTTGCCTGCTCAAGGGTCAGACCTACTTCTTCGGAGATCACGGTGCCGTTCGTCAGGATAGCGATATCCTGCAGCATGGCTTTGCGACGGTCGCCGAAGCCAGGTGCTTTGGCAGCCGCGACTTTCACGATGCCACGCATGTTGTTCACGACCAGCGTTGCCAGCGCTTCGCCTTCGATATCTTCGGCGATGATGGCCAGCGGCTTGCCTTGCTTGGCAACAGCTTCCAGCACCGGCAGCAGCTCGCGGATGTTGGAGATTTTCTTGTCGACGAGCAGGATGTATGGGTCTTCCAGCTCAACCGTCATGGTGTCTTGGTTGGTGACGAAGTAGGGCGAGAGGTAGCCACGGTCGAACTGCATGCCTTCGACGACTTCCAGCTCGTCTTCGAAGCCGCGACCTTCGTCAACGGTGATGACGCCTTCTTTACCTACTTTCTCCATCGCTTCGGCAATGATCTCGCCAATGCGCTTGTCGCCGTTGGCAGAGATGGTGCCTACCTGGGCAATGGATTTGGTGTCGGTGCAGGGTACAGACATTGCCTGGATCTCTTTCACCGCCGCAGCGACCGCTTGGTCGATGCCGCGCTTAAGATCCATCGGGTTCATACCGGCAGTAACGCCTTTCAGGCCTTCCGCGACAATCGCTTGAGCCAGAACGGTGGCGGTGGTGGTGCCGTCACCCGCAGCGTCAGAAGTTTTTGAAGCAACTTCTTTTACCATCTGGGCGCCCATGTTTTCGAACTTGTCTTTCAGTTCGATCTCTTTGGCAACCGATACACCATCTTTGGTCACAGTCGGTGCGCCAAACGACTTGTCCAGCACTACGTTGCGGCCTTTCGGGCCCAGCGTAACTTTTACGGCGTTTGCCAGAATGTCGACGCCGCGCGCCATGCGTTTACGAGCATCATCAGAAAACTTAACTTGCTTAGCTGCCATGTTCGTTACTTCCTAAATATTGAAATAGAAAAGTGAAAGTAAGTAGCCGATGCGGATTAGCCTTCAACGACGGCCAGGATATCGGCTTCGCTCATGATCAGAACTTCTTCGCCGTTGATTTTTTGCTTTTCAACGCCGTAGCCGTCTTTGAAAATCACCGTATCGCCAACTTTTACATCCAGCGGGCGCACGTCGCCGTTGTCGAGAATGCGGCCATTGCCAACAGCCAGGATTTCGCCACGCGTGGGTTTTTCCTGTGCATTACCCGGTAGCACGATGCCGCCAGCGGTTTTCTGCTCTTCTTCCACGCGACGGATCACAACGCGATCGTGCAAAGGACGGATATTCATGCTCACGTTCTCCTGAGGTTCGTCAAAGCCCAAAAAGGGCAGTTAGCTTAAAGTGATTTCCGTGGGCTAAGCCCTCGGAAAGTGAAGGCACGTTGCCTTCATGTTTATGGCGAAAGCGTAGCTTTCACCGAACCTGTGTGCTGACTCAAAAATGGGGGCTAGCCAACACCTTTCAAGGGGTGGATAAGAAAAAAATTACACAATAGCGGTTTGCAAAGGCGATAAGCACTTAGCGCCGGCGGGGTGTATCGTCGCCGCTAATAAACTCTCCCTCAATTGGGCCGTTTTGCGTGTTGGAATAGTCGCGCTGAGTGTTCTGCTCCCAGCCTGAAGAGCCGCTCTGGTAAGTGTGTTGCTTGGCTGTTGCGGTTTTGAGCCCCGCCCAGGTCAGCGCTTTCATCAGCAACTGGCGCGCATTGGGTATGAGGCAGGCAATGCCCAGTGCATCCGATAGAAACCCCGGGGCGAGCAAAAGCGCCCCACCAAAGATTAGCGCAGCTCCAGTAAGCAGCTCTTGGGAAGGTATTTCACCCATCTGCATGCGCTGGCGTGCGCGGGCAAAAGTAGAAACGCCTTCCTTGCGAATGAGGTAAAGCCCGATAAAGCCTGTGCCTAGCACTAATAAAAGCGTGGTTAGCAGGCCTATTTGGCCGCCGATGGTAAAAAGCAGCACAAAGTCCAGTAGAGTGAACAGCGAAATAAAGAGAAGAATAGGCATGGACGACTCCAAAACAGGCGTAATCGTTGAATATGGTGACAGAAATATAAAAAACAAGCAGCAAGTGTGGTTTGGCAAGCCAAAGGCTGCTCGATATTTTAAACTGGCTCTTATATGCTGCGGTGCACAAATGTGGGTGAGAGAGTGCGTGTTGTTGGTACTCGCTAGCTGTCAGCACGCTTGCTTAAGGAGAAAGAGATGCAATTAGATAAAAAAGTGGTGGCGATTACCGGTGGTGCCCGTGGATTAGGGTTTGCCATTGCCAAGCGGTTAGGCAAGCGGGGTGCTCAGATTGCCCTCGTTGATATGAGTGCAGAGGCTTTAGATGGCGCGGTCTCTGCGCTTGGTTCTGAGGGCGTATCTGCCCATGCATTTGTTGCTAATGTGGCAGACGAGCAATCGGTTCAGCATGTCTTCGCTGATATCGCCCAGCGCTTGGGGCCTGTCAGTGGCTGTGTGAATAATGCAGGCATTACTGACGATGGGATGTTGATTAAAGCGAAAGGTGGCGTTGTAGAAAAGCGCATGTCGCTCGCTTCATGGCAGCGTGTGCTGGACGTTAACCTAACAGGTGTATTCCTATGTGGGCGTGAAGCGGCGACGCACATGGTCGAGGCTGGGCACGAAGGCGTTATCGTCAATATTTCTAGTATTTCCCGTGCGGGTAATATGGGGCAAAGTAACTACGCAGCGGCAAAGGCGGGGGTACATGCGCTAACGGTGACATGGGGGAAAGAGCTGGCGCGCTATGGAATTCGCACCGGTACAGTGGCGCCAGGGTTTATCGAGACTGAGATGACTGCCTCAATGCGCCCAGACATGCTGGAAAGAATTGCCGCCAGCGTTCCATTAAAGCATTTAGGTGAGCCTGACCATATTGCTCAAAGCGTGGCGTTTGTGTTTGATAACGACTACTTCACTGCACGTATTATTGAATGCGACGGTGGTTTGCGGCTTTAACCAAAAAGCGATGAGCATTGGCCATATAGTGCGCTGATGCTCATCGGCTAGGGGGTTGTGTTAAGCAGCGCTAAAACTCAAAGTAGTCCCGCTGAATTGCCCGCTGAAAGTACATTTCTAGGCGTACGGTCATTGCCCAGCGCGGGTCGTAGCTATCTTTACGCTGGAAATGCAGTTCAGGAATCACATCGCCAAACAGAATCCCTTTATGAAGATCGCGACGGTAGCGCGTCTGTAGGTAGTAATTGGTCATGCGCGGGTTAGAAGCGCTTTCACCAATCGCAATGGCAGAGTAGCGCATGGCGCTGCGGTCATTTAGTCGCTGATTCAGCTCAGCCACTTCGCTATATTCTAAGGTGTCTTCTTCTTCGCGCCATTGAACCGTGGTAATGAAGCGTAGATGGCGATTTTCCGATAGCGGTCGGCCCATGTCCCAAGTAGTACGCGCTGAGTAACCATCATTATTAAACCAGGATACTCGGTTGAAAGACTCTAACTGCCAGGGGCCGTCGCCAATATCCCAAAGCCGCTCACTGGTAAAGCGTACGTAAGGGTCCAGAGGCATGCGAAGGCGAATACCCGCGCCAATTCGGTTGCTCCAGTTTTCGCGCTTATCACGGCTCTCTAGCCAGTCCAGGCCAAAGGTGGAGGTGCTGCGGTCACGCTGGTCGTTATAGAGGCGGCCGGAGCCTTGATCTGTCAACGTGCCTTGTGATTCTTCGGGGTCGCTTTCAATGACTAGGCGTAGACGCTCTTCTGTCGTAGGCAAGTCGATCCGGTAGCGGACACTAATATCGCCGCTAGTGCCATCACCTTCCATCCAATCAATTTCCTGGCCAAGGCGCAGATAGGATTCATTATTGACGGTTGCGGACTCGCCGCCCCCAAAAAATGCATCAATGTTGCGAGAGGTATTGTCGACCCAGTTGCCAACGTTGGCTCGAAATGGCTCAACGCGCTCCTCTGCCCAGTCAGGTAAATCGCTATCTTCCTCAGCAGCATGACTTTGAAACGAGAGGACGGTAAGTGTGCCAAGGCAAATAAACGCAATGACGGGTTTCATAGGTCTGTCCCAAAAATTTTAATTATGCGCACTGCATTATTGTGCTTTATGCATTTCGATATCTTTGGTCCATTTCAAAACGCGTTTGCGATCTCTTCGGCTATTCATGCGCTCTGTATCGACTTTTAATGGCAGCACAGCGCGTCGTCGCTAACGTAGCGTAAAAATAGGCGCTCGTCAGCTAGTTAGAGCAGTTTGAGGGAGTTTGGAAACAAAAAAATTCGGTTAGCATGAAGCTACCGAATTATTTGAAATGATACGCTTTAAATTGGTGCGGATGGGGAGACTCGAACTCCCACACCTTGCGGCACTAGAACCTAAATCTAGCGTGTCTACCAATTCCACCACATCCGCAGAAGACGAGGCGCATATTATCAACATTTGCGCTAATGTCAAATCTTGCAGCGCTATTTTTTAACATGAGGGTAAAGGGGGACGTGAAGCGGTGAAGAAATGGATCGCGACCATTAACCAGTGGCTCAAGCAGGGGCTGCCCGGCTACTGTGCATTTTGCCTTGCTGGGCGCTCATCAAGTGCAGGGTGGTGCGATGAATGCTTTGCATTGCTCCCCTGGAATCTTCATAGCTGCGAGCAGTGTGCCGAGCCGCTGGCAGGGGTGGCTGGTAAACGGTGTAGTCACTGTCTGACGGAGCCGCCTAGCTTTACCACCACGACAGTGCCGCTTTGCTACCAAGATACGATAACTTCCTTGGTGCACGACTTTAAGTTTCATGGCTCCCCGCGTGCGGGAATGCTGCTAGTTGAGTTGATGTTATCCCGGTGCCCCAGCCAGATGGCCAGCGCATTGCTCCCTGTACCTATGTATCCTGGGCGTGCCAAAGAGCGCGGATTCAATCAGGCACAGTGGCTGGCTGAACGGCTAGGCGACCGGTTGGATCTACCGGTGATGCAGGCGCATTGTATTAAGCGTTTGCCTTCTCAGCGCTTTTTAAACCGCCGGGAGCGACAGCAAAACTTAGCAGGTGCATTTATGGTGGACACTGAGATGCCCGCGCATGTGACTATTATCGATGATGTAGTAACAACCGGTGCCACTGGCCATGCGTTAGCGACCGTACTGCTGGAACAGGGTGCCAAGCGCGTTGATATTTGGGCCGCTGCCCGTACACCGCTGCAGAAGAGTTGATAAACTAGGCAGCCCATCCAAGGAGTCATCTATGTCGCATCCGTTTAGCGCGCTTTCGCCTGATCTGGTTATGTCAGCCGTTGAGTCGATAGGTATTTGGCCTGCTGGCGAACCGTTTGCTCTCAATAGCTATGAGAATCGTGTGCTGATGTTTCGTGATGACGACGGTGGCCGCTGGATCGTGAAATTCTATCGGCCAAACCGCTGGTCAAATGAGGCTATTCAGGAAGAGCATGATTTTTTAACCGAGTTAACGCAGGCGGGCGTTTCGGTGGTGGCGCCGTGGCGCAATGGCCAAGATGTATCGTTGCATGAGTATCAGCAGTTTCGCTTTGCCTTATTCCCACAGTGCATAGGCCAAGCGCCCGAGTTAGATAACCCTGCCCATCTATTTGCCTTAGGTGAGGTGCTGGGTCAACTTCATGAAGTGGCTGCTAAAAAGCCGTTTCAGCATCGCGGAACGCTATTGCTCAGTGAAGGGGTGACCGAGGCCGAGCAGCGCGTAGTGACAAGCCCTTGGCTTAATAATCATCAAACCCGCGCCTATCAAAACGCAGTCGATAAGATTCGCCGCCAACTTGAGACAGTACATATCCCTTCTGCAAGCATGATACGTACCCATGGAGACTGCCATTTAGGCAATATACTTGGTCGCGATGAGACATTTACGCTTGTCGATTTTGATGATTGCCTGATGGCGCCCGCCATCCAAGATATATGGATGCTGCTGCCCATGGAAAATCCGCAGCTATGGCGGGCGCAACTCAGTGAGATGATAGAAGGCTATGAAGAGACAAGTCCGTTTCCCCATCAGCAAATGTCGCTTATTGAGCCATTGCGTGCTTACCGCTTAATACGTCACGCGGCGTGGCTGGTAACTCGGTGGGATGATCCTGCCTTTCCTCGGGCATTTCCCTGGCTGGCAGAAAGTGGCTATTGGGATCAGCATATTCGCCAGCTTGAGCAGCAACTACTGCACCTGGATAAGCCATTATGGTTGGCCTAATGCATCGGCTGGATTAGTTTTATCTTGTACCTTTAAAGGCGACCCTTAGTGAGATGCTCGCGAAGGGCCGCCTGGGTCTTGCAGGTTGACTACTCAGGCTGCTCTGTCGGGGCTGGGTTTTCTACGCTTTGGTCAGGGTCTGGACGCTCACCAGGAATAGGGTTGCCGACACCTTCCCCATTAGCTTGGCGACGGATGGCATTAATGTCAGCCGAGGGATTGTCTTGAGCATCAATACGGACGCTTTGATCTAATGCCAAGACGAAGGGTTGTCCAGGAGTTAATGAACAGGAGCCGTCGTCGCAGGCAAGACCATACTGGCCATCTTCTGCATAGGCGCTGGCTGAAAAAGTGCCTGAGTAGATGGCGCTTTCTGAATCGTGGGTTTCAATGCAGGTTGCATCTTGGGTAGTAATACGGACGCGATCACCGTTTAATTGCGCATTGGCTACTAACAAGCAGTATTCAGGCAGTGAATGGGTGGTGCCGCTTGCTTGTTTTGGATGCAGCAGAATATCGCTGTAACGTTTTTCGCTGCTATCAAACTTCAAAGCTTCAACGACTTCAACGCCTACTTTCGCGCCGCTGGGAAGTTCCAGCGCCGACTCTTCTGCGTGCAAAGGTGATACAAAGAAAGTACCCAGCAGGGCAGTTAGCCAAAAGGGCGATGATTTAAATGACATAGCATACTCTCAACAGTGGCCCCTGCACTATTAGCAGGAAAATTGTGCTTTTATCATAGCACAGCTCAATTAGTGCCGAAGGGGGGTGCGTGTCACTCTGCCACAGCCTGCATAGGTGCGTTAAAATAGATTAATCTACTGTTAGTATTGTACATAAATTGATTGATATATATTTTTTGTACAGAATAAAGGGTTCAGCTAGCACTCGCAGGGTAAGGCAGCTAAACGGAAGAAACCGTAAGCTACTCAGTAGCTTGCCGATAATGGAAGCTCGCTGGCGCGATAACATTGCTGCAAGGCGATTAAGTGATAGCGAATAAGCACAGTTTTGATGAGGCCTACAATGACCGACGATCTCGCCCAACACTACCGTCAAATTATTTCCGCGCTCGGTGAAAACCCTGACCGTGAAGGGCTGCGAGATACACCAAAGCGCGCAGCTAAAGCCATGCAGTTTTTAAATGCTGGTTATCATCAATCATTAGAAGAAATAGTGAATGGGGCCGTTTTTGAGTCACAGACCGATGAGATGGTGCTGGTCAAAGATATCGAGCTCTACTCCATGTGTGAGCACCATTTACTGCCTTTTATCGGCAAATGCCATATCGCCTATCTGCCGAGTGGCCGGGTGCTGGGCCTTTCCAAATTTGCTCGTATCGTCGATATGTATGCACGTCGAATGCAAATCCAAGAGAATTTAACGCGTGAAATCGCCGAGGCGGTTCAGCAGGTTACTCAGGCAAGAGGGGTGGCTGTTGTGATTGAGGCCCGCCACCTCTGCATGATGATGCGCGGTGTGGAAAAGCAAAATTCCAGTATGACCTCATCGGTTATGTTGGGAGGTTTTCGCAGTAGCCAGGCAACGCGCCAAGAATTTTTAATGCTGATCAACTGACCTGAGTGAAACTCAGCAGGTTTCATGTCAAAGGCTTGGTTAAATGCCTCGTTTCGTCTTAGCATGAACAAGTAAATGAGCCTGCAAGGCCGTCATTTGGTCAGGAGTCTGTCATGGAAGCGCTGAAAGAAACACAGCTGTATTGCCCGTTTGCCTATATTGACGGCAGTTGGGTAGCCGCCGACAGCGGTGAGCAAATCAACGTTTTGAACCCAGCCACTGGTGAGTCGGTTGGTGAGATGCCACGCCTAGGTAAGGCGGAAACCGAACGTGCCATTGATGCTGCCGATGCGGCGCTGCCGTCATGGCGGGCGTTAACCGCTCAGGAACGGGCAGACTTATTGCTCAAGTGGCATGACCTAATGCTTGAACACAAGCATGACCTTGCTCTGCTGATGACCCATGAGCAGGGCAAGCCAGTAAGAGAAGCAGAAGGTGAAATTGCCTACGCCGCGAGCTTCTTACGCTGGTTTGCTGAAGAAGCTCGCCGTGTTTATGGTGAAACCATTCCTGCCGCCAATGCTAATCAGCGTATTGTGGTGACGAAACAGCCGGTAGGCGTTGTTGGCGCGATTACGCCGTGGAACTTTCCCGCTGCGATGATTACTCGTAAAGCAGGGGCGGCACTGGCTGCTGGCTGTACCATTGTGGTGAAACCTGCCAGTCAAACGCCTTTTTCCGCCACTGCGCTGGCGTTACTCGCCGAACGTGCTGGCATTCCCCGTGGGGTTTTCAATGTGGTGCCAGGCAGTGCGTCTGACATCGCGAAAGCGCTTACAGAATCTCCCAAAGTCCGTAAGATCACCTTCACGGGCTCGACTGAGGTGGGGCGCACTCTGATGGCTCAGGCCGCTGAGCATATCCAGAAAATTTCTTTGGAACTGGGGGGCAATGCGCCGTTTATCGTTTTTGAAGATGCGGATTTAGACGCGGCTGTTGAAGGTGCCATGGCGGCTAAATTCCGTAACGCCGGGCAAACCTGTGTATGTACTAACCGCTTTCTGGTGCAGTCCAGCGTCATTAACGCGTTTTGTGAAAAGCTTGCCGTTGCAATGAACAGCGAGCTAAAGGTGGGGAATGGAACAGAGCCAAATATTAATATTGGCCCGCTTATTGACGAGAATGCTGTTAAGAAAGTCAGTGAGCACGTTCAAGATGCCATTGATAACGGTGCGGAGCTGCTTCTGGGTGGACACCCGCACCCCTTGGGTGGCAACTATTTCACACCAACGCTGATCAGCTTTGCTACCGATGCAATGAAAGTGGCCCACGAAGAGACGTTTGGCCCGCTGGCAGCCGTTTTCCCCTTCGATGACGAAGAGACCGCCATTGAGATGGCCAATGACACCCAGTACGGCTTGGCTTCTTACTTCTACTCTCGCGATTTGGCTCGCGTGTGGCGCGTAGCGGAGGCGTTGGAGTATGGCATGGTGGGCATTAACACCGGGCTTATTTCCAATGCGGCGGCACCCTTTGGCGGGGTGAAAGCGTCGGGTCTTGGCCGTGAAGGTGGCCATCAAGGCTTGGAAGAGTATCTGGAAACGAAATACCTGTGCATTGATCTTGGCAAGTAACACGTCCTAGACCGAAAAAGCCCTCACTTGAAGCAAGTGAGGGCTTTTTTTAATGCAGGAGGTTTATCCGCTGATTAGTGGCGGAAGTGGCGCATGCCGGTAAATACCATGGCAATGCCTGCTTCGTTAGCGGCATCAATCACTTCCTGGTCGCGCATGGAGCCGCCAGGCTGGATAACCGCCGTAATGCCCGCTGCTGCAGCGGCGTCAATGCCGTCACGGAAGGGGAAGAAGGCGTCAGAAGCCATCACTGAACCAGGAACGGAAAGCCCTTCATCTGCCGCTTTAATGCCGGCAATTTTAGCCGAGTAAACCCGGCTCATTTGGCCTGCGCCTACGCCAATCGTTTGGCCTGCTTTGGCGTAAACAATCGCATTGGATTTCACGAACTTTGCTACTCGCCATGCAAAGGCAAGGTCGCGCAGTTCTTCTTCAGACGGAGCGCGTTCGCTTACCACGGTAAGCTCATCTTCAGTGACCATGCCTTGATCACGATCTTGTACCAGCAGGCCGCCATTCACGCGTTTGAAGTCAAACGCAGGCTGCGCCGTACCGGGCCAATGAGCGCTTACGTCCAGTAGGCGCACGTTCTGCTTCTCGGCCACAATGGCGGCTGCGTCGTCGCTGACCCCTGGAGCGATAATGACTTCGACAAACTGGCGGTCAATAATCGCGCGTGCAGTCTTGGCATCCAGCGGTACATTGAAGGCGATAATGCCGCCAAAGGCGCTGGTCGGGTCGGTCGCGAAAGCTTTCTCGTAAGCTTCCAGAGCCGTTGCGCCCACGGCAACGCCGCAAGGGTTGGCGTGCTTGACGATGACACAGGCGGTATTCTCAAAGGCTTTTACGCACTCAAACGCCGCGTCAGTGTCAGCCACGTTATTGAAAGAGAGCGGTTTGCCTTGAAGCGTTTTGGCCGTAGCAACGCTTGGCTCGCTGGCGGCGGGGTCCACATAGAAAGCCGCTTTCTGATGCGGGTTTTCACCGTAACGCATGTCCTGCTTTTTATGCAGCTGCAGGTTGAAGGTGCGGGCAAAGGTGGCGTCTTCGCTGGCTACCTGACGACCAAGATAGTCGGCGATGGCGCCGTCGTAACCAGCGGTATGCTCAAACGCTTTAACGGCTAGATCAAAACGGGTGGCGGCGCTCACTTGGCCAGAGTGGTTATTAAGTTCGCCCAGTACCCGGTCGTAGTCGCTGGCGTTAACCACAATCGTAGTATACGCGTGGTTTTTGGCGCAGGCACGTACCATGGTGGGGCCACCGATATCGATATTCTCGATGGCGTCTTCCAGCGTGCAGTCTGGCTTGGCGACCGTGTCGGCAAAGGGGTAAAGATTCACCACCACCATGTCGATTGGTGAGATGTCATTCTCCGCCATGACAGCGTCGTCCTGGCCGCGGCGTGCCAAAATGCCGCCGTGAATTTTTGGATGCAGCGTTTTAACGCGTCCATCCATAATCTCTGGAAAACCGGTGTGCTCAGATACTTCCTTAACCGCAATACTGTTCTCTTGCAGTAAGCGGAAGGTGCCGCCAGTGGATAGCAGCTCGACGCCATGTTCGGCGAGGCCGCGGGCAAACTCTACGATGCCAGTTTTATCGGATACGCTCAGCAGGGCGCGGCGAACGGGGGTAGCGGTACTATCGGCCATAAGGGTGCTCATCGTGTGCAGGTCGGAGTTTAAAACAACAACGCCCCTTTAAGGGGCGTCACTTTCAATTAATCCATACAGCTTAAGCTTTTTGCGCAGCGTGCCACGGTTTAAACCAAGCACATCCGCCGCGCGCGTTTGGTTGCCATCGGTGTGTTCCATTACACATGCCAACAGAGGAGCTTCCACCTCTGCCATCACCATGGCATACAAATCGGTAGTTTGGCTGCCATCGAGATGTTCGAAGTAGCGGCGCATTGCCATCTCAACCGCTTCTCTTAGCGGCTGTGGCTGGGCACTGTCGGAAGGGTCTGCTAGCGTGCCAGAGAGATGGGAGGAGCGTTCGCTGGAGAGCAGGTTGCGTTCAGTCATGCCGCATGGCTTCCTTTGGCTAGCAGACGCTGAGCGGCGTCGTGGGTCATGGCGTTATTAATCCAGTCAAACTGCGCTTCAGTCGAGGCAAGGGCATTAAACTGCTGCTTGAGCGCTCGCTGTTCAGCGTCTGAAAAGCGCTGGTCGTCATTGAGATACCAGCCGACATGTTTGCGTGCGATGCGTACGCCCATGGTGTCGCCATAGAACGCATGCAGTGCCTGCAGATGCTCAAGTAGTATCTGGCAGCGCTCTGTCAAACTGGGTGGTGCTAACCGTTCACCATGAGTTAAGTAGTGGGTGATCTGTTGAAAAATCCACGGATTTCCCTGAGCGCCTCGGCCTATCATTACGGCATCTGCGCCGGTATAGCGCAACACATAGGCAGCCTTTTCGGGCGACGTGATATCGCCGTTGGCAATCACCGGGATAGCAAGGTGTGACTTAACCTCAGCAATCGTGTCGTATTCAGCCTCACCAGTATAGCGCTGTTCTCGGTGACGGCCATGGACAGCCAGAGCCTGAATGCCTGCAGACTCTGCCAGTTTGGCAATGCGCAGTGCATTGTTCGACGCAGCGCACCAGCCGGTGCGTATCTTGAGCGTGACGGGAATATCCACTGCGCTCACTACGGCATCTAAAATCTCAGCAACTAGCGCTTCATCGCGCATTAGGGCAGAGCCCGCCGCCTTGTTGCAGACCTTTTTCGCTGGGCAGCCCATGTTGATGTCGATGATTTGCGCGCCAAGCTCAGCATTAAGCCGGGCGGCCTGGGCCAGCATCTCGGCATCGCCACCGGCAATTTGCACTACCCGGGGGGCGGGCTCGCCTTGATGATCCATGCGTAGCTGAGATTTACGGGTATGCCATAGCGAAGGGTCAGCGGTCACCATTTCACCCACTACCCAGCCCGCCCCTAGCCGACGGCAGAGCTGACGAAACGGGCGGTCGGTGACGCCCGCCATGGGGGCCAGCATTACCGGGTTAGGCAGTTGGTAAGGCCCAATCGCAGGTGGCGAAGTAATCATCAAGGTCATTGCGGTGCACTTTGGTAGGCATGAAATCGACGAGTAGGACGTTTCAAGGGGGCGTATGATACGCCTACTCGGCAAGGGATTGAAGGCCAATTCCGATTTTATGCGGGGCGGTGACCCGTCAAACGCACCCAGCCTTCGCGCACGGTGGGTTCATCCATATAAAGCCCTTGGGCTTCGTAGGCCTCCAGCACGTCTGAGGCTTGATTGGCCAGTATGCCGGATAGTGCAATGTGACCACCGGGCGCTACGTGGCCAGCAATCATGCTAGAAAGCTCGACCAGTGGTCCTGCCAGAATATTGGCCGTGACGATGGGGTAGGAGCCGCCTTTGAGTTGCTCAGGGTAGTAGAGCGCAAGCTGCGCCGCGCCAATAGCATTACGCTCCGCGTTTTCGCGGCTGGCTTGTAGCGCTTGTGGGTCAATATCCGTGCCGTCTGCATGGGTCGCGCCTAACTTCAGCGCCGCAATGGCGAGGATGCCTGACCCACAGCCTACATCCAGTATGGCTTTGCCCTGCAGTTCATTGCGCACAGCTAATCCGTCGAGCCACTCAAGGCAGAGCGCCGTTGTGGGGTGCGTGCCAGTTCCAAACGCCAAGCCTGGGTCAAGAATCAAGTTCACTGCGCCTGCTTCGGGCGGCTCATGCCAACTAGGAACAATCCATAGCCGTTCACCCATGCGCAGAGGGGTGAAATCATCCATCCACTCCCGCTCCCAGTCACGGTCCGCCAGCAGCTCGTATTCAATGGTCGGGCACGGCTCACCGGGCACTTGTTCGGCCCAGGTGGCTTCGATGCGGCTGAGCATCTCATCGATGCCATCAAGGTCATCGTAGAGACCCGTTAAAATGGTGTCTTGCCATAGTGGGGTCGTGCCGCGCTCGGGCTCAAAGACGGGATCGTCGTGGGCGTCCTGTAGGCCAATGGCCGTCGCGCCCTCCTCGAGCAGCAGCTCTTCGAGAAGGTCGGCTTGTTCGGGGGCGACGTGTGCTTTTAATTGCAGCCAGGGCATCGGGGGTCTCCACGGCGTTTAGAGGATAAAGGAACAAGCGAAATTGCGATATAACTAGGACAAAACAGCAGCGGGGTGGCGATGGCCACCCCGCAGAAACACCCGCCAAGCGGCAGGCGTAGTAGCAACCTATGGCTTAGCTGCTTAGTTTCTTTTCCAGGTAGTGAATATTGACACCACCCTGGCGGAAGTAGCTATCCCGCACCAGATCTTTCTGAAGGTCGATATTGGTCTTGATGCCTTCGACCAGCAGCTCATCGAGCGCGTTGCGCATGCGCGTTAAGGCAATCTCGCGGTCAGCGCCCCAGGTAATCAATTTACCAATCAGGGAGTCGTAGTGCGGCGGAACGGTATAGCCGGTGTAAAGGTGGGAGTCCATTCGAACGCCTAAGCCACCGGGTGCGTGGAACAGTGTGACTTTGCCAGGAGAGGGCATAAAGGTACGCGAATCTTCGGCATTGATACGGCACTCAAAGGAGTGACCGTTCAGCTTTACGTCTTCCTGGCGAATTGAGAGCGGCATGCCTGAAGCAATACGCAGCTGCTCTTTAACGATATCCACGCCCGTGACCATTTCTGTCACCGGGTGCTCTACCTGTACGCGGGTGTTCATTTCGATGAAGAAGAACTCACCGTCTTCGTATAGGAACTCGAACGTACCCGCACCGCGGTAGTTAATCTCGATGCACGCCTGGCGGCAGGCTTCGAGCACTTTCGCGCGGGCTTCCGGATCAATGCCGGGGGCCGGTGCTTCTTCGAGTACTTTCTGGTGGCGGCGCTGTAGCGAGCAGTCGCGGTCATACAGGTGAATAGCATTGCCCTGGCCATCAGCCAGCACCTGAACTTCTACATGGCGAGGCTTCTCGAGAAACTTCTCCATATAAACCGTGCCATCGCCAAAAGCGGCATGGGCTTCGGTGCGGGTAACGGTAATGGCGGAGAGTAGGTGGCCTTCGGTATGCACAACACGCATGCCGCGTCCACCACCACCGGCAGCCGCCTTAATGATGACTGGGTAGCCAATGCGACGTGCAGTGGCCAGGTTGGTGGCGTCATCATCACCTAGCGGGCCGTCGGAACCGGGTACTGTCGGTACGCCAGCGACCTTCATGGCTTCAATCGCGCTGACTTTATCGCCCATCAGGCGAATGGTTTCAGCGCGTGGGCCAATAAAAGTGAAGCCCGAACGCTCCACTTGCTCGGCAAAGTTGGCGTTCTCAGATAGGAAGCCATAGCCGGGATGAATGGCGCTTGAGTCAGTCACTTCAGCCGCGCTGATCAGCGCAGGGATGTTTAAGTACGATTGCGCCGAAGAGGCAGGGCCAATACAGACGGCTTCATCGGCAAGACGAACGTGCATCAGTTCGCGGTCTGCTTTGGAGTGAACCGCAACAGTTTTAATCCCTAGCTCTTTACATGCGCGTAAGATACGAAGGGCTATCTCGCCGCGGTTCGCGATAAGTACCTTGTCCAGCATGGGAGAATCCACCCGTGTTGATATGAAAGATTAAGCGAGGACGATCATCGGTTGATCAAATTCCACCGGCTCGCCATCTTCCACTAGGATGGCCTCAACCACGCCGTCGCGGTCGGCTTCAATCTGGTTCATCATTTTCATCGCTTCAACGATACACACAGTGTCGCCTTGCTTCACTGTGTCGCCTACTTCAACGAATGCTTTCGCACCTGGTGCCGGGCTGCGATAGAAGGTGCCTACCATCGGCGAGTTAACTGCTTCACCGCGATAGTTAGCGCCTTGAGGTTCGGCATCGGCGGGGGTAGTGGCCACCGGCGCTTGAGGAGCAGCAGGCGCGGGCTGCGCGTACTGAGGCATCGGTTGCGGCTGCCACGCAGTGCCGTTGGGGTGACGGCTGATACGAACCGATTCTTCACCTTCCTGAATTTCGATTTCACTGATGTTGGACTCTTCCAGCAGCTCAATCAGTTTTTTAACTTTGCGAATATCCATTCGTATAGCCCCAAAAGTTGATCAAAGTAACACGTCGTCACAGGAGAGATATGCCTGCTAGGCGCGGCGCTTTTAAGTGCAGTAAACCAAATTTAAAAATGAAGAGAACGCAGCACGATGGCGAACGTTAACCCAGACTCAGTGCTAAAAGATGGGTTTTTTAGCAAATATGGCTGTGGAGTTTGCCGAAAAAGTCACCCACTGTCCAGTAGCCGCGGTAATGTGTGTGATATTTGCGACTTAAACAACTGTTTGACGACGATCGCGACACGGCAGCTTAAAAATGTGTTCAAAGCCGGTTGCACTGTCGCAACCGACCATGAGTTCATCTTTTATCCCTGCTGCCAGCGCTTGAACGAGTCGAGATGCTGAATGAGGTCTTGAGCAGTCACTTCGCCCTGAATGCGAGCTTCGCGCACTTCCTTGCCCTGGCTAAAGAGTAGCAGGCTGGGCGGGCCAAAAAGGTTGAAATGATTGAGCAGTTCGCGACTTTGTGCATTGGTCTCTGTCACATCGACCGCGATTAGTTGAAAATCGTTCAATGCAGCGGCGACTTGAGGATCAGGATAGACCTCTCGCTCCATCAGTTTGCAGGAGATACACCACTCTGCCGTGAAGTGGGCAAACACGGGCTGCCCCGCTTGAGAGGCTTGCTCCAGCTCAGACTGTAGTGCGCTGAGACTGTCGACTTCTTCAAAGATTGGAGTGGTAGCGGCTTCCCCTGTACTAGAAGTGGTCACCGATAGCGGTCGTAATGGATTGCTGCCTCCTTGGGCGGCGCCCAACACGAGTGCTACCCCCCAGGCCAACAGCATTAACCCCGCCGTTTGCCGGGCTTTTGCCCAGCCGTGAGAGGGCGATGTATTCAGTGCGCCAAGGGTAAGGGCACTGCCGATTGCTAGGGCCGCCCACAGCAGAAGAGAGATTGATGGCGCAATTAAACGCTCAATCATCCAAATCGCTATACCTAATAACAGCAGCCCGAAAGCAATTTTAACGCCATTCATCCAGCCGCCAGAGCGGGGTAGCAGCGTTGCGCCGAAGGTGCCCACGAGCAATAAAGGGAGCCCCATGCCAAGTCCAAGCGCAAACAGCACTGCGCCACCCATAATGGCGTCCCCAGTGGAAGAGATAAATACCAAGGCGCCCGCTAGCGGAGCCGTTACGCAGGGAGACACCACTAGCACTGACAGCGCACCCGCCACCGCCAAGCCCAGTGGGCCGCTGCGCTGGGCGCGGGCTTGCCAAGAGTCTACTTTGCTGGCGATTCGCGGTGACATGCGAAGGTCAAAGGCGCCAAACATTGCCAAAGCGAACAGGGTAAACAGAATGGCAAAAGTAATTAAAACGGGGGCGGACTGTAAATGTGCCTGGAGGTTGAGCCCCGCACCAAATAGCCCCATTAGCACGCCCACCAAGGCATAGGTAATGGCCATGCCGAGTACATAGCTGGCTGACAGGACAAAAGCGCGGGGCTTGGTGGGGTTCTGGCCAACCACGATGGACGACAGAATGGGAATCATAGGCAGCACACAGGGCGTAAAGGTGAGCCCAATACCCGCGAGGAAAAAGAGCCCTAAGGCGAGCGGTAGGCTGGTATCACTAATCAGCGCGCCGAATTTGCTATCTTCACTTTGCGGGGCGGAGAAGCCAGCGTTCTCGCCCGATTGAGTCGCTGCGCTGCTTGGGGCAGGTTCACCCGTGCTTGTTTGATTTGGAGAGCTTTGTTCGTTCTCATACTGCCAGTTGGCAAACGTGCTGGGCGGTGACGTTTCTGCGGCTTCAAGGGTGATACGCTCAGGTGGGTAGCATAACCCCGCATCGGCGCATCCCTGAAAGGTCAGCTCGATACTGATTGGCCCGCTATAAGGGGCGCTCAGCGGAACATCAAAAACGAGCTGATCGCGAAAAACGTACACATCCCCCATAAATTGATCGGTGGTGAATGAGCCCTGTGGAATGATGGGGTCTTCTAAGTCGACCGATGCCTGCTGGCTCGTGACGTCAAGCTGGTGGCGGTACAAATAGTACTCATCGGCAATATCGACCCCGATGCTGAGCGTATCACCATCGTGCCAAGCGCTGGGCTGGAAGGCTTCCATTACCGGCAGGAAGTCGCTCTGATCGCTAGAAGAGAACCACTGCCCGTGGGCCAATAAAGGTAGCCAGCACAACAAAAAAAATAGGCTAAAACGTTGCATGAGTAACACGGAGTATCCTTACGCGTTGGTAACAGGTTGGGTGCAAAGAGGCAGGATAGCGCACCTGCTGAGATTAGCGCATTTACTGCGGTGACGTGACGCGGTGCTTCATGCTCCGTTAATGTAAACGCAAAAGGCCGCCTCTCTAAAGGCGGCCTTTGCAATCAGTGTCGTGACGCTAATTACGCTTTTTTGTAAGCTGCGGCCGACTTTTCAATGGCCTTGCGAGCGGCTTCAACGCCTTCCCAAGACTCAACTTTGACCCACTTGCCTTTTTCGAGGTCTTTGTAGTTCTCGAAGAAGTGAGCAATTTGCTGGCGCAGCAGTTCGGGGAGGTCAGTCACTTCCTGCACGTCATCATACAGCGTTGAGAGTTTCGGGTGCGGCACGCATACCAGCTTGGCGTCTTCGCCGGCTTCGTCGGTCATGTTCAGAATGCCCACCGGACGCGCGCGAATGATGCTGCCAGGCGCTACCGGATGAGGGGTGACGACCAGCGCGTCTAGCGGGTCGCCGTCGTCGGCCAGCGTGTGCGGGATAAAGCCGTAGTTGGCCGGGTAGAACATGGGCGTGGCCATGAAACGGTCAACGAGGAGGGTACCCATATCTTTGTCGATTTCATACTTAATCGGCGCGTGGTTAGCAGGAATTTCGATCGCCACGTAGATATCGTTGGGCAGATCCTTTCCAGCGGGGATGTTATCAAAGTTCATCGTTGGTTCCTTGGCTTGGCTTTTCTTACCTATTGCAGAGCGCAGTAGCTAAGCAGTTGATGCATTGCATTAATGGTGAAGAATTATACGAACATGGTCGATAGATTACCAATGCGACATAGGTGTTTAGCGGCGTGGATCATTGCGATTTACGGGGATGTCTCATATTAGTCGGCTTGATGCACTTCCAGGCAGTCACGCGCCATGAGTAGGGTTTTTGTACCGTTCGCGACTTTTGGTGGGCATCGTTTCACTGTGCCAGCGTGTATGATAGCCCTGTGTGGTTGTGATGTTAGTGAAATGGTAGTTGCGATGGTGAGCCGTAAGCCTAGGAGGATGAGTTGGCGCACGCCCAGTTGCTAATTAGTTATGGTCAAGCGTTTGTTGCCCCGGAGCGGCGGCAGCACCGCAGCTCAATGTCGGTGCGCCTGCCGGAAGCACCGCTGTTAAAAGTGAAGGGCGGCTGTGCGGTGATTAGTGACTCGATTTCCCGCAATACCATGGCCAAGCAGGCGGGAGATTTGAGCGTGCGCGGGTTTCTTGCGGATTACTACTCGACGCCTGAACACTGGGATACCAAAACCTCGGCTACCCGTGTGCTGCGTGCTCTTAATAGTTGGTGCTACAGCCAGAGCCAGCATGTTAAAGAGGGTGGCTTTGTTTCCTCACTCTCCGCGATGGTGTTTTTGGGCCGCGAAGGGCATCTGTTCCATATGGGCGATACGCTGGTATTTCGCTTACGTGGTGCCGAGTTTGAGCAGCTCACTCGTGACCATGTGACCGACGTAGGCGGCTATCGTTATCCCTCCCGCGCTTTGGGGATGGATGGCAGCGTCGACATCGACTACACCCATCTAGCGCTTAAACAGGGCGACCTGTTCGTATTCACTACCCAGGCGGTGCGCGGCACGTTGATGCCGTCGGACTACGTGCGGCTTATTCGCCAAGACGCCAGCGATTTGGATGCCGCCTGCGAGCGTTTGGCCAGTGAGGCAAAACAGCGTGCTCAGGAGCGCGGTTACGGCGGTGATCAGTTCTGCTTCCAACTATTGCGCATTGATGAGCTACCCGAAGAAGAAACCGACCATCCTGGCATGCTCTACGGTGATCTGCCCATCCCCCCTGAATTAGCTCCTGGCGAGCGCCTTGATGGGTTAGAGGTTCAGGCCGTGCTGTCACGAAACGCCCAATCTCGCGTTTACCGAGTCCGTGATGTGCATAGCGATCGCGTGATGGTGATGAAAGCGCCCAGCCCGGAACTTTCGCTGCGTAACGCCTATTTAGAGCATTTTTTGCTGCAGCAGTGGGTGGTAGAGCGGGTGAATTCACCCTTTGTAGTGAAAGTCATGGAGCCCTCGCGCCCACGTCGCTATCTCTACTACCTCATGCAGAACGTGGAAGGTGAGACCTTGCGCCAGTGGGCGGAGCGCCACCCGCAAGCAAGCCTTGTTCAGCGCTTGGACATTGCCAATCAGTTGGGCAAAGCGGTTCAAGCACTACATCACCGCGATATTATCCATCAGCAGGTTACGCCAGATAACGTGCTGATTGATCAGCATGGAAAGGTAGTGCTGGCGGATTTTAGCGCCTGCCACATGCGTGAAGTGGATGGACATCGTCACTCAGGCGAACTGCTTCGCCAAATCGGCTTTAATGAACACACGGCTCCAGAGTACGCCCTGGGCGACAGTGTGGGGCGACGCAGCGATCAGTACTCGCTGGCATCCACGGTTTATTGGCTGTTAACCGGAGAGCTGCCCTATACCTTGACGCCGAATAAGCTGCGCTGTCATACCGATTTAGAAGAGCTCAGCTACCGTAGCGCCCGTACCACCAACCCGGAGATTACCCCCGCGTTGGATGAAGCGCTGCGCCGAGCGCTGGACCCACAGCGGCCGCTGCGCTTTAGGCGCATGTCGGAGTTTCTTCACGCGCTACGTATCCCGTTAGGACGGATGCCTCAGCGAGAAGAGCCGCGGACGGAGTCCCGGCGCTTTTGGCAAGGCGTAGCGGGCATTTTGCTTTTGCTATTGGTGCTTTCCTGGCTGCTGCGTTAGGAAAGCGTCCGGTGGCCAACTCTAATTCAGGACGGGACACATCAATTAAGAAGGGGCGATGACTGGTCATCGCCCCTTTTTCTAAACCAGCGTTTCAGCCAGCCGAGAAGTTACAGTGTGAATTTAGGCAGCTTCTGCTCCACTTTCGCCAGCTTGAGCTTGGCGACTTTGGGCAGGCCATTCTCGAACGGAGGGAAGTCTTCGCCTTGGATCAGCGGCGAGAGGTAGTCTCGGCACGCTTGGGTAATGCCAAAGCCGTTCTCGCTGATGAAATCGCGAGGCATGAATTTCTCTTGGTTGGCAATTTGCGACAGCGGCGCAGAAATCACATCCCACTGGTAGGGGGTTTGTGAAATACGGCGGATCGCCGGCATCATGGAGTTCTTGCCTGCCAGTGCCAGCGTCACCGCTTCACGGCCCACTGCGTATGCTTGCTCAACGTCGGTTTTTGATGCTAAGTGGCGAGCCGCACGCTGTAGGTAGTCGGCCACGGCCCAGTGGTATTTGTAGCCTAAATCTTGCTTGATCATACCGGCCAGAGTGGGCGCAACGCCGCCTAGCTGGCGGTGACCGAAAGCATCGGTGTTACCCGCATCTGCCAGGAAGGTGCCGTCTTCGTAGCGCGCGCCTTCGGATACGACGATCACGCAGTAGCCGTACTTCTTAACGCTCTCATCCACTCGTGCCATGACCGCTTTACGGTTAAAGGACACTTCCGGAAAGATAATCAGGTGTGGCGGCTCGCCTTCACCTTCGCCTGCCAGTCCGCCTGCGGCGGCAATCCAGCCCGCATGGCGGCCCATCACTTCCAGCACGAACACTTTGGTGGACGTGGCGCACATGGAGGCGATATCCAGCGATGCTTCACGGGTAGACGTGGCAATGTACTTTGCGACGCTGCCAAAACCGGGGCTGTTGTCGGTAATGGGCAGGTCATTGTCGACGGTTTTAGGAACATGAATCGCGGTCAGCGGGTAACCAAGCTTTTCTGAAAGCTGTGAGACCTTTAGGCAGGTGTCGGCGCTGTCACCGCCACCGTTGTAGAAAAAATAGCGGATATCGTGCGCTTTGAAGACTTCGATCAGGCGCTCGTACTGGGCGCGGTGGGTATCAATATCCTTCAACTTGTAGCGGCACGAACCGAACGCACCGCCAGGCGTATGACGAAGTGCCGCAATGGCATCATCACTCTCTTGGGTGACATCGATCAGGTCTTCCGTCAGCGCACCAATAATGCCGTTATGGCCGGCATACACCTTGCCGATTTGGTCGGGGGCTTGCCGGCAAGCTTCGATAACGCCGCAGGCGCTGGCATTTATGACGGCGGTAACGCCACCGGACTGGGCGTAAAAGGCATTATGCTGGGCCATGGAAACGTCTCATCTCCTGAAAACGGGTGGTTTCATCGTTATTGACGGCAAGCGTTCGCTCCCTTGCTTGCCGATGCTTCACAGGCGCACTGAAAGTCGCCCTGTGAACCAAGCGCTCATAAATGACGCAAAGTTTAGCGTAAAGCTATTTCTGCTGCATTACATGCTGTTTCAAACCCGCCGCTGCGGGGGTTTTTAGCTGCCTGCGCGGATTACTCATCGCTACCGTCCAGCGCTTGTTCACGCTGGGCTAGTCGCCAGCCGCCCAAATCTTTATAGCGGTTAACCATTGCGCAAAACAGCTCAGCCGTGCGCTCGGTATCGTAACGCGCGGAGTGGGCTGCTTTGTTATCAAACTCAATGCCTGCCGCACGGCACGCTCTGGCCAGCACAGTTTGACCATACACAAACCCTGCGAGCGTCGCCGTATCAAAGCTTGAGAAGGGGTGAAACGGATTGCGTTTGATGTTGCAGCGGTTGGCTGCGGCATTCAGAAAGCCGTGGTCGAAAGCGGCATTGTGGCCGACGAGGATCGCTCGCGAGCAGCCGTGAGCTTTTAACGACTTGCGAATGGGGCGAAAGATTTCGCCCAGCGCCTCGGATTCGCTAAGCGCCACTTGGCGACGCAGCGGGTCATCCAGATTAATCCCTGTGAAGTCTAACGCCGACTGCTCGACGTTGGCGCCCTCAAAGGGGTGGATGTGATACGCATAGGTCGCGTCAGGCAGTAAATTACCGTCCGGGTCCATGGTGAGGGTGACAGCTGCAATTTCCAATACGGCGTCCGTTTGGGCATTAAACCCACCCGTCTCCAAATCAATGACAACCGGTAAATAACTGCGAAAACGCTGGGCCATCAATTCGCGGGCAATTGCCTCGCTCATGCAGCTCTCCTTAGTAAAGCGAGTAGTCGGTCAGAATCAGCGGCGAGTGTTTGCCGCTATGGTTGGGTGATTCTAGCAGCTTTACCCCTAAGGCGTCGTTGACGGTATTCGCTGAGCATTGAGAACGCTATACTGACGGTTTGAATAAACAGGTAGCGCTGGCTTAAGGGCGCTACCCTTTCTAGTGAACTGCTTTTTACAAGGAGCAAAGAATGTCCGATGTCAAAAAGGTTGTGCTGGCATATTCAGGCGGCCTGGACACATCCGTAATCGTTAAGTGGTTGCAAGAGACCTACAACTGCGAGGTAGTGACCTTTACTGCCGACATCGGTCAAGGTGAAGAAGTCGAGCCTGCTCGTGCCAAAGCGCAAGCGCTAGGCGTAAAAGAGATTTACATCGAAGACCTGCGCGAAGAGTTCGTGCGTGACTACGTCTTCCCGATGTTCCGTGCGAACACTATTTATGAAGGTGAGTACCTGCTGGGCACCTCTATTGCTCGTCCGCTGATTGCCAAGCGCTTGATCGAAATTGCTAACGAAACCGGTGCAGACGCTATTTCTCACGGTGCGACGGGTAAAGGTAACGACCAGGTGCGTTTTGAGCTGGGCGGCTACGCGCTGAAGCCAGGCGTTAAAGTCATCGCGCCATGGCGCGAGTGGGATCTCACTTCACGCGAAAAGCTGATGGCTTACTGTGAAGAGCACAATATTCCGGTCGATTTCTCCAACAAGAAGAAGAAATCTCCCTACTCCATGGATGCTAACCTGCTGCACATCTCCTACGAAGGCGGCATTCTGGAAGATCCTTGGGCCGAAGCCGAAGAAGACATGTGGCGTTGGAGCGTTTCTCCTGAAGCCGCGCCAGAGCAGCCGACTTACGTTGAGCTGACGTACGAGAAAGGCGACATCGTTGCGATTGACGGCGAAGCGCTGAAGGCACATGAAGTGCTGGAGAAGCTCAACAAGCTGGGTGGCGATAACGGCATTGGCCGCCTGGATATCGTTGAGAACCGCTATGTGGGCATGAAGTCGCGTGGCTGCTATGAAACGCCAGGAGGCACGATCATGCTGCGCGCTCACCGCGCGATCGAGTCACTGACGTTAGACCGTGAAGAGGCTCACCTGAAAGATCAGCTGATGCCCAAGTATGCCGAAGTGATCTACAACGGCTATTGGTGGAGCCCTGAGCGCCGCATGCTGCAAGCTGCTATTGACGAGACGCAGAAAAATGTCTCGGGTGTTGTACGCATGAAGCTCTACAAAGGTAACGCTACGGTAGTCGGTCGTAAATCTGAGCAGTCGCTGTTTGATGAGTCTATCGCAACGTTTGAAGACGATGCGGGCGCTTACAATCAGAAAGATGCCGAAGGCTTTATCAAGCTGAATGCGCTGCGTCTTCGTATTGCCGCGGGCAAAGGTCGTCAGCAGAGCTAACGTTCAACAGTGGCCAGCCTCAGGGCTGGCCACTGCGTAACAGGAGCCGTTATGTTTAAGAAGTTGCTTTCAGGCTTATTTGGTTCGCAGGGCGGTGGTAACACGAGTACTGGCACCAAAGCGGCTGAACCGGTGGAGTATAAAGAGTATTTAATTATCTCCCAGCCCGATAACCAAAGCGGCCAGTACCGCGTGAGCGGCTGGATACGCAAACCCGATAGCCAAGGTGGCGCACAAGAGCACCGGTTTGAGCGTTCCGATATGTTGCCGGGGCGTGAGGCTTGTGATGCACTGATGGTGTCTAAAGCGCAGCGTTACATCGACGAGGTGGGCGATGCCATGTTCGAGCCCGACCCCCGCCGCGATAGCAGCACGGCTAGCTAATTATGGGCGTCCATTAGGGCGCGCGCCTCATTGTTTACATAAAAGAGGCTTTCGGAAGTTCCAATACCATTTTGGTGCCACCTAATGGGGATTCGGTAGCCCATAGTTTGCCACCCAGGTGGTGAATTATAGCGCGGCTAATGGGCAAGCCTAAACCGCTGCCTTTGGGTCGGCCTTTTTCCGTAGTGTGCTCTCTCAGCTGGAGTTGATAAAACTTTTCAAAGACGTTTTCACGCTCTGACGGGGGAATGCCTGGGCCGTTATCCTCGACGCTTAGTTGAAAGGTATTATCAACCGGATAAACCGATAACCTAATGTTTGGGTGCCGGGGAGCAGCAAATTTCCGTGCATTCTCCAGTAAATTAATAATCACCTGTTCAAGACGGTCCGGGTCGGCAGTGACTATGGCAGGTGACGCTTCCGCAAAGAACTCAAATTCGACACTCTGTTCGTCATGTAAGCGGAAAATGGCATCGCTGCTCTGTTTGGCTAGCTTGGTTAAGTCAACCGCCACTGGTTTCATGGTTAATCGGCCGCTTTCAAGTCGCGCTAAATCCAAGATCTCCTCAATAAGTCGGGAAAGGCGCTGGCTTTCCAGTACCATAATGCTGAGAAATTGTTGTCGTTTATCGGCCGCGATATCGGGTGTATCGCGTAAAATTTCTGCAAATGATCGTATAGATGTTAGTGGCGTGCGAAGTTCATGACTGATCATAGCGACAAACTCATCTTTCATGCGATCAAGCTCACGTAGCCGTTCGTTAGCGCTGCGTAGCTCTTCACCGACACGAGCTAGTTCCTGGGACTTTTGCTCTAATTGGCGGTTGTACTCTAAGGCCTGGGAGGTGGTGTCTAAAATAGTGAGCACTGACTCTACATCTACTGCTTCACCACGTAAGACCGAGTTGATTAATACGCTGGCGGATGCGCTACCTAGGGAGCCAGCCAATGCCTGTTCAGCACGAGTGATTAGTGCCTTAGACGCTGGCCGCTGATAAGCATCGGTCTCGGTATCAGGTTGTGCCGTTTGGGATGCAAAGACACGCTGAGTTGCCATACTTCCCAAATACCGAATTAACAGTGCATGGAGTGCGCCTTCGGTGGTTTCACCTTGCCAGAGTGAAGTGGTTTGCAGATTGGGGTGCATTGCCTCGGTAAATAGTGCGGCCTGAGTCTGCTCTAGTGGTGTAGGACGAGTGAATAATGATACGCCAATCAGCAAACTAACATTAACTAGCATGCTCCAAAACAGTGAATGCGTATAAATATCCCATCCGGTTAGCCCCAGCAGCGCGTAAGGTGATAGCCAACTGATTTCCCAAGGGCCCTGGGTAATTAACGTCTCTTTCAGCCAGCCCGACTGTGCAAACCCCGGCAGCAGCAGCGTATAGAACCAGATAAAAAATCCAGCGAGCAGCCCTAACGTTGCCCCCTGGCGCGTTGCCCCGCGCCAGTAAAGCCCGATGAGCAGTGCAGGGGCAAACTGGGCCACTCCCGCAAAAGAGACCAGTCCGATGGTTACCAGGCTGTAGCTATCGCCGATCAGCGCATGGTAGAGATAGCCCATGAGTAGAATCAGCAAAATGGCGATGCGCCGAATGTTGAGTAGCCAGTCGGCAAGCCGGCCATGGCGCTCAATATAAAGGTGCTTTACTTTCAGCAGCAGAGGCATAATGAGCTGATTGCTGACCATGGTAGAGAGGGCAATCGTCTCAACAATGACCATGCCGGTGGCGGCTGAAAGACCACCGATAAAGACTAACAGCGGCAAACCTTCTAGCCCCGCAGAGAGGGGCAGCGTGAGCACGAAGCTATCGGGATCGCCCTCGCCAAGTAGCAGCCCGGCTAAGGCAATCGGGATGACAAACAGGTTAATCAACAGCAAATAGAGCGGGAATAGCCAGCTGGCGCGATGGAGGTGCTGCTCGTCGACATTCTCCACCACGAGAACCTGGAACTGCCGGGGTAGTGTAAAGAAGGCCAGAAATGCCAGCAGCAGCATACCCACCCAGCCCGTTGCGCCGCCAGGTACGTTTTCTAGGCGCATGCTATTGATTAATGCTGGTGTAGCAGCGACTTCGGCCAAGAGGGCGCCTGGCCCTGCAAACATGATGAACGTGACAAATACGCCTACTGCCAGAAAGGCGATCAGTTTCACCAGGGACTCTACGGCAATGGCAGCCACCATCCCTTCGTGGCGCTCGCTGGCATCTAAGTGACGGGTGCCAAAAAGAATAATAAACACCGCCAGCACCATCGCTATCCAAAAAGAGCGGTCCATCCAGAAGCGTTCGTTCTCTAGCGTGATATCGGCACCCAGTGGGTAGTTCATCAGCACCGCATGACTCACCGTGATAGCTTTTAGCTGAAGCGCGATATAAGGGGTGATGGTGATGAGCGCCATGATGGCCACGAGTGCCCCTAAACGGGAGCTTTTGCCGTAGCGGGCGCTGATAAAGTCGGCAATCGAGGTAATGCGCTGCTGTGCGGCAATGCGCACCATTTTGCGTAGTGTAAAAGGGGCTAACAGCATCGCCAGTGTCGGCCCCAGGTAAATCAGTAGGAAGCTAGGGCCATACTGTGCTGCGCGGCCAACGCTGCCGTAAAACGTCCAGGCAGTACAGTAAACCGCGATAGAGAGGGCATAGACCGTAGGCGAGCCAATCAGCGAGCGGCCCTGTTCGGCGCGCCGGTCTCCCCAGGCGGCGACCATAAAGAGCAGGGCCAAATAGCAAAAGGCGGTACCAATCACTACCCAATCGCCGCGCATGGTCATGGTTCCTTGGGGGGCTCAACCAGCCAAGCGGTGAATCCAATGAGCGCTCCCCAAACGACAAATAGGTAGAGCGGTAGCCAACCCAGCAGGCCCGGTAAACGATCAACAATAAGCAGCATCGGCGGGCAAAACATAAATAGTGCCAGCAGGGCCAGCGCGATGAGCCGTTCACGCCTGCGGGAAGGAGCGCTGAAGGGGTTCATGGTGCGCTGGCATCCTCTTTATCAAAGGCATTTGCCTGCAGGACAAGCAGCTCTTCCAGCGTATCAATGCCTCGGGCCTCGAGCCGTGGCAGCAGTGCTAGCCATAGCTCTGCGGTAACGCGGGCATCACCTAACGCCGTGTGGCGAGTGCCCGGTGGAAAGTGGAGGTCATAGCGCTTGGCAAGCGTGTCTAAATCGTGACCATCCAATGCTTCATCGAGCGCTTTTGAAATCAGCAGTGTGTCTAAAACAGGCATCGTAAAGTCAACGCCACGGTTGCTAATGGCCAGCATATCGAAAGCCGCATTATGGGCGAGCAGTACGGCCTCGCCAATGTAGTCTCGAAACAGGCCAAGCACCGTTTCAAGAGGGGCAGCGCCTGCGACATCCGCATCGGTAATGCCGTGAATCACCGTACTGGCAGCAGGAATGGCGCGCTTCGGGTCCACGAAATGATCAAACGCATCATTCGCCAGTAAACGGCCATTGACGATCCGGCAGGCGCCCAGGCTAATCACCGTGTCTCCTCGGCGCAGCTCAAGGCCAGTAGTCTCCGTATCAAACGCCACGATATCCAGGCAGCGTAGAGCTCTGCTAGCCAGAGCCTCGTCAGGCGCAGGCAGCTGTGCGATGCCAAAGTCATGGAATTCCGGCCGCGGAGGTGCAAGCTCACGAGGCGCTTGGGTTTGTGCAATCGTTGGTAGCGGCAGTCTCAGTCGTGCGTGGCGTTTATCCGCATCGGCAACACTCCAGATATCGGTGGCGTGCTGGCGCAGAATATCCGCGACTGAGGGGCTAAGCGGTAGCGTAGTCAGCGGGTGCTCGCGCCAAATGGTGAGCTCGCCTTCGGGGACGGGTGAGCCTTGCCAAATCAAGTCAACGTAAGCGCGCTTTGGGTTGAGCGTAATCTCACCTTCAAAACCGCTGCTGGGCAAGTGGCAGCGTAGGTGGTCTACCAACGAGTCAAACAGTTCAATGAGTGCTGGCGCATCGCCTTTAAACCAAGCGGGCACGCCGATAGGGGTGATTAAGCGGTGGGCCGGGTCAAGGCGCTCATCCAGCGATTGCCAAAAATCGTTGGACCAAATGGGTCTTAAGCGTTCGCCGTGGTACTGAAGATCGTCCAGCAGCGAGCCAATCTCCGCGACGTGCTTGTTTAATGCTTGGCTCTCATCGTGCACTACTTGCTCTAAACGTGCTCGTAGCTCAAGCGACGTTTCTGAGGGGGGGATTTGACGTAGCGCATCAGCGGCGCTGCTTAAGCTGGCGGAGTGCTGGCGAAGTGGCGGCAATAGATGATTAAGTTCGGCCCGCACGCCCATTTCATTATTCCAGGTGGTGGTCGCATCGCTACAGGTTACCAGCGTTTCGCGTTCACTGCCGGGGACCCGGCGAATGACAACCTTTAGCCAGCGCTGGTCACTGGGAGCGAGCATTTCCCGAGGCGAGCCATCGTCGGGCAGTTGTGCCATGGCGTTGGCGAGGGTAGCTGTTGGCAGCAGGGCATCCAGGCGTTTACCAAGCCCCAGACCGGTATTACCCGCAAAGAAGTTTTCGGCAGCCTGATTAAACAGCATTACCCGCCGGTGCCGGTCGCAAAGTAACAGCGGTGTTTCAAGCACCTGTAGCAGCGTTTCAAGCTCTTGGCGTATACGCGATGCGCTACGCGCTCCTTCTGCATGGGCGGTGGCGAGTCGTGAGCGGTCGGCGCGCCAGCTGTGACTGACGCGGCGAAGGTCTGGGCCAAGCCCTTTTAACCAGCCCTCTACAGTGTGTTCGTCTGGGGCATCTGGATTGGCTACCCAACGCGCCAGCTGCGCTTGAAGATGGCGAAGGGGCGTAAAAAGCATGCGCTCCAGCAGCAGGCCCATTAAAAAAAGCGTGATGCCGCCTGAAAAACTGCCTAGCCATAGAGCCGCACGCGCCACGCCGGAAAGTGCCAGCTGGCTATCTAACCAAGCGGCAAAGAGCGCTCCCCCTACTAGGCTAACGCCGCTTAGCAGCAGCCACACGCCGACCAAGCGTTGGCGCTTAGGAAGGCCCTGGCGTGTCATGGTGCACGCTCAGCTAACAGGGCTTTGACCTTCTCTACAAGCTGCTGGGTAGAGAAAGGCTTGGTAACGTAGTCATCTGCGCCCAACGCAAAGCCTTTTTCCCGCTCTACTTCACGGCCATGAGCCGTTAACATAATCACCGGTAAATGCCGTTCGGATTCAGAGCGGCGCAGCTGCTCCAGCACTTCAAAGCCACTGATGCCCGGCAAGCTGATGTCTAGCAGCAGTAGGTCAGGGGATGAGTCGGCAATTCTCTGCAGCGCGGTTTCGCCGTCGGGCGCTGTCGTTACCGTCAGCCCGGCATGGGACATGAGGTACTCAAGGGAGAGTAGGATATTGGGTTCATCATCGACCACTAATACGTTGGCCATTACGCTCTCCTCAGCGGCGTTAGATGAGCAGTGCGACTGCTGCGATGGTTTAAGTGTATGTAGCGTACAGCATTCGGCCAAGACGACCTTGGCCGAATGCTGTGTATAAAGAGAACCTTTCACCGGTAGACAGGATGATGCGCGTTTTATTGTTATCGGCTTATGAAGCGGTTAGCCACCGTTATTGGGCTAACAGCTTAATGGCTGAAGTGAACGAGGTAGACTGGACGCTGCTAAGCTTGCCTCCTCGCTACTTCTCCTGGCGCATTCGTGGCAACCCGTTGAGCTGGTGGTTAAAAGAGTACCAGCGGCTAAATCAGCCCTACGATGTAGTGCTGGCAACGTCTATGGTAGATATCGCCACCTTAGTGGGGCTGTTTCCCCATCTGGGGCGAGCAAGAAAGATCGTCTATTTTCACGAAAATCAGTTTGCCTACCCCGAATCCAGCGAGCAGATGCCCCAGGTAGAAGCCAAAATGGTCAACTTGTATGCGGCACTGGCGGCAGATGTGCTGGTGTTCAACACGGCCTATAACCGGGACTCTTTTTTTGATGGTGCGCGGCGTTTTTTAAAGAAAATGCCGGAAAACTTGCCCGCTGCTAAACCGCTAGAACGGCTACGCCAAAGCGCTCGCGTGGTGCCCGTGCCCATCGCGCCTGCTAACTGTGCCGCCGCTGGTAACTCAAACCCGCAGCGGCTGATTTGGAATCACCGTTGGGAGTATGACAAAAACCCGGAGGACTTCTTCGCGGTGCTGTTCAAGCTAAGCGAGCAGCAGGTGCCCTTTGAGTTGGCGGTGCTTGGCCAGCAGTTTCGCGACGTGCCACCGATATTTGCCGAGGCGCAGGTGCGCCTGGCTGAGCATGTTATCTGCTGGGGGCCGCAGCCGGAGGCGGAATACCGTGCGCTGCTCAACGGTGGAGGTATTGTGGTATCAACCACTTGGCATGAGTTTCAGGGGCTGGCGATCATGGAGGCTGCCCAGCGAGGAGCCACGCCGCTGGTACCGGATAGGCTCTGCTTTCCTGAACTTTATCCCGCCCAATATCGCTACGATGGTACACAAGAGGGGCTCTATCAGCGCTTGAAAGCGTGGCTGTTAAACCCCGGTAGCCAGCCCGCACAGTTGGATACTCAGCCATGGCAGTGGCCGCGTTGGCGAGAAACGTATCGTCAGCTGCTGGTGGAGGGGGCAGCTAATGACCTGCTCGGCATAGAGTGATCCTGACGTTGGCGTGCCGTTAAGCAAGCTCGGTTTTTTCTTTATAGTCGCATAGATCTTCGATGATGCAGCTACCGCAGCGGGGTTTACGCGCAATGCAGGTGTAGCGCCCGTGTAAAATTAGCCAGTGGTGGGCATCTTGTTTAAAGGCGCTGGGAACGTGGCGCAACAGCTTCTGCTCGACTTCCAACACGTCTTTACCTTTGGCGATACCGGTACGGTTCGAAACGCGAAAAATATGCGTATCCACCGCGATAGTGGGCTGGCCAAAGGCGGTGTTCAAAATCACGTTAGCCGTTTTACGCCCGACGCCGGGCAGCGCTTCCAGCGCTTTGCGAGTGTTGGGCACTTCGCCACCATGTTGGTTGACCAGCAGGTGGCAGGTTTTCATCAGATTCTCTGCCTTGGTGTTGAAGAGCCCAATGGTTTTGATGTGCTGCTTCAGTCCATCGATGCCCAGTGCAATGATGGCCTCGGGCGTATTGGCGACCGGAAAGAGGGTAGCCGTTGCTTTATTTACGCCCACATCCGTTGCTTGAGCGGAGAGCAGTACCGCGGCCAACAGCTCAAAAGGCGTGCTCCAGTTGAGCTCGGTAGTGGGGTGTGGGTTTTCCGCCTGGAGGCGCGCAAATATCTCATGACGCTTTTGAGCATTCATGGCGTGTTCTCTTGGTTATTGAATGGTGCTTATTTAATGGTGCCGGTGACCCGCACACGGCGCTCGGCTCGCGGTGCGACGTTGACGGGCTGAGCGCGGGCGGCGCGACGCTGATCCAGCACGTTTTTCAGCGCGATCAGAAGCCCTGCCACGAAGAACGCGCCGGGGGGCAGGGTGAAAAAGAGAAACTGGTAATCCGCCACCAGGGTGATCTGCCAGTGAGCGGCAACTGGCCCAAACAGCAGCGCCATGTCGCTAAACAGCGTCCCTTGGCCCACCAGCTCGCGGATCGCGCCCATCAGCACTAATACCGCACCAAAGCCCAGCCCCATCATCAGCCCATCGATGGCCGCGGGCAGCACGGGCTGGCGGGAGGCAAACGCATCCGCCCGGCCCAAAATGGCGCAGTTAGTCACGATAAGCGGGATGAAAATCCCCAATATTTGATAGAGCGAGTAAGCGAATGCGGCCATGAGCTGCTCAGCGCAGGTTACAAAGGCGGCAATCACCATCACGAACGCAGGGAGCCGCACGGCGCTAGGCACCTGGTGGCGAATGAGCGAGATTGTTGTGCTGGCGCCTACCAAGACCAGCAGAGTGGCCAACGCTAAGCCTAGCGCATTCACCACCGTGGCGCTGACCGCCAGCAGCGGGCAAAGCCCCAGTAGCTGCACCAGCGCCGGGTTATTTGTCCAAAGCCCTTCTCGGGCAAGCTGTGTCCACTGGCTCATGGTGCGGGCTCCTGCTGAATGAGTTCGCGCTGATAGTAGCGCAGCGCCTCATAAACGGCGTTAATGACGGCCCGTGGGGTAATCGTCGCACCGGTGAAGCTGTCGAATTCGCCGCCCTCTTTGCTCACGGCCCAGCCGCTTGGGGGCAGGCTCTCAAGGCTTAGGCCATTGAATGACGTGATCCAGGCGCTGCGTGACCTCTCGATATCATCGCCAAGCCCCGGTGTCTCTTGATGGTGAGTCACACGCACCCCGGTGAGTTGCCCGCTTTGGTTGATGGCGACAAGCAAGTGAATGTCACCGTTATACCCTTGGCGTGTTACGACCGGCAGAATGGTGGCGGCTTCGCTACCTTGCTGTACCCGCCAACCCTCTTGAGGCGTGCGGTGCCCCAACGGCAATGGGTTGGGTAGCGAAAACGCGCTCTCCAGCACGGCCTGAAGCGGCACCGAGGCCAGTGAAGCGGGCAGCACCTCCTGCAACTGACGATGCTGATAAGCAAGCTGGTGCTCGGCAATACGCTCCGCGGTCACGGCGCGGGTGAGGGCGACGCTGCCGGCAGTGACCAGGGCAAACAGGCCAAGGGCCAGTGCACCGCGCAGCATAGCGTGTTGAGTGGTCATGGCGCGCTCTTCCTCTCATCAGGCCGAGCGGTAGCTTGACCGACCGGGCGTGGCACGCTGACTATGTCCAGCAGCGGCACGCAGAGATTCATCAGCAGCACGGCAAAGGCGACGGCATCCGGGTAGCCGCCTAAATTGCGAATCAGGATGACCAGCACGCCAATCCCCGCACCGTATAACAGCTTCCCCTGACGACTGGTGGCCGCTGAGACCGGGTCGGTGGCAATAAAGAAGGCACCAAACAGCGTTGCCCCAGTGACAAGATGAAACAGCGGTGAGCCAAAGTGGCTGGTGTCGTTGGCATAAAACAGCGCTGAGAGCAGCATCATACTGCCCAGCATAGCGACCGGAATATGCCAGCTGATCAGCCGCTTGGCGATCAACACCACGCCCCCTGCCAGCCATGCCAGCGCGATATTGCGCCAAGCATTCAGCGTGCCGTCAGGGAGCGGCGACGATGCCCAGAACTCGCTGGCGAGCACGGCGTCACCTTTGTGTTTGAAAGCATCTAAAGGAGTGGCTCCGCTCAGGCCATCGAGCGCTGACGTGGTTAGTGTTCCCATTATTTGTGGCCAGAGGGAGTCGGGCCAAAGCGATTGGGGCGGTGCCCAGAGCGTCATATGGGTGGGAAACGACACGAGCAGCAGTGCATAGCCCACCATCGCAGGGTTGAAAGGATTGTGGCCCAAGCCGCCATAGAGCTGCTTCGCGACGACGACGGCGGCGATCACCCCAACGCCAATCAGCCACCAGGGGCTCGCGGGTGGCAGCGAGGCGCCTAGCAACACACCAGTGAGCAGGGCGCTGGAGTCGTTGAGCGTCGGCCAAATGGGGCGGTGGCGCAGGCGTAGAACGAGCGCCTCAGCGGCGACGGCCCAAAGCGCCGCGATCAGTACGTTGCTGAGTATCCCTAGCCCAAAATAGAGCGTCATCACCGCAAGGCCCGGAAGCGTGGCGGCGATGACCCAGCGCATCACATGGGCTGTTGATGGTGCTTTTCCCAGCTGGGGGGCGTGCATCATGCTCATGGCGCTTCCTTCTGTTCACTGGCGGCGCGAGCGTCGGCCAATCGTGCTTCTGCCGCTTTTAGATTTTCTTGGGCAGTGGCGAGCTGGGTCTCCAAATCGTCGTGGCGCTGCTGCGGGTCTTGAGCGGCGGCCCGTGCCAACACTTTCTCCGCTTTTCGCACGGCGGCTTTGGCTGCCGTTTGAGCGATGCGTAGGCTGCGAAGGTCTGCCACGGGAGCGGTTTGAGTGCCCGTAGCGTCGCTGGAAGCGGACTGCTGCTGGGCGAGCCGTGCCTGACGGCGCGCCTTCTTCTCCGCTTCTTCCCTGACCAGCCGCGCTTGGCGGAACTCAAAGCGGTGCTTGGCGTGTTCCGCTTTGGCGGTTTCGATGCGTTTATGCCGAATACGCTGTTTGGAGGAGCGGTAGTCCTGCACCAAAGGAATCGCGCTGGGGCAAACGTAGCTGCAGGCACCGCACTCAATGCAGTCGAACAGATGATGGGCTTCAAGGGCGGCATCGTTTTCGGCACGGGCGTACCAGTGCAGCTGCTGGGGAAGCAGTTGAGCAGGGCACACACTTTCACAAGCGCCGCAGCGAATGCAGGGGGCTTCCGCGGGTGCTGGCGGCAGCTCTTCTTTTGTCGCGGCAATCAGGCAGTTGGTCGTTTTGGTAACGGGGGCCTCTAATGACGTAAGCGGCGTGCCCATCATCGGCCCGCCGACCACCACTTGATGCAACTGCTCGTCGTCCACGCCAACCTGCGCCAGCAGCGCGTCTACCGAGGTGCCTACACGAACCCAGTAGTTGCCGGGCTGGGTAATGGCATCACCCGTTAGGGTAACGACCCTTGCGACCAGCGGTAGTCCGTCGCGTACCGCTTGCAGCGCCGCGAGCAGCGTGCCGGGGTTGTGGCATAGCACGCCAATATCCGCCGGTAGCCCACCGCTAGGCACCTCGCGGTTCAGCAGCTTTTTAATCAACTGGCGCTCTCCGCCGCTGGGGTAGCGGGTTTCGATTATCTTCAGTGTCACGCTCGCGAGCGGTTCGCTGTTAGCAATGACCGTAAGAAGGGCTTGTAGGGCCTGAATAGCCTCAGGCTTGTTATCTTCGACACCGACGATGATGTGCGTGGCTCCGCATAGGCGAGCCAGCAATTGAGCACCCTCGAGCACATCCGCTGCATAGTGGCGAAGCGTGAGGTCATCGGCGGTAATATAAGGCTCGCACTCGGCGGCATTGACCACCAGCGTGTCAATGGCATGGTGCTCGTTGACTTGAGCTTTGATATAGGTCGGAAAGCCTGCCCCCCCTAGCCCAATAAGCCCGCTATCATCTAGCCGTTGCAGCAGCGTGTCGCGCTCTGCGGTTCGCCAATCCAGCGGCGGTAGCGTGGCCCAGCGATCTTCGCCATCGCCTTGAATGATGATCACGCTGTCAGTTATCTCGATCACGGTGCCGCTGATACTGGCGTGCACATTAGCTGAGACCATGCCATCTCGGCGGGCGACTAGTGTGCCTGTTTTGACCGCATCGCCCACGTTGACGCAGGGCAGTGCCGCTTTACCGGTATGTTGCGACAGCGGTAGCATGACCACCTTTGGCAGCGGCGCGGTGCGCAGCGGCGCTTGATTAGAGCGCTCTTTACGTTCGGGTGGGTAGATGCCTCCGGGGAATTCATAGGCCGGCATGCGCGCTCCTTGATGGCTGGCGGTCGCTCACGATGGGCTCCCACTGTGTCAGCGGTTTGCGTCTGGGCAGCATGTCGATGCAGTCCACCGGGCAGGGGGCCACGCAGAGGTCGCAGCCGGTGCACTCGTCTTCGATCACGGTATGCATCTGTTTGGCCGCGCCAATAATGGCATCTACCGGGCACGCCTGAATGCACTTGGTGCAGCCGATACACTCGGCTTCACGGATATACGCCACGGTATCTTCACTGGCTGCTTCCCCATCTAGCGGGGCAGGGTCACGGCCGAGCATATCCGCTAGGGCGAGAATAGTTGCCTCACCGCCGGGAGGGCACTTATTGATGGCGTCGCCCTGATTGATCGCTTCAGCGTAGGGGCGACAGCCGGGATAGCCGCACTGGCCACATTGGGTTTGTGGCAGCAGCGCATCAATTTTCTCAACCAGCGGGTTCTCTTCACCTTTAAAGCGCGCGCTCGCCATGCCGAGTAGCGCGCCAAAGGTGATGCCCAGGCCGGTGAGTACGCCGACGGCGCTAAGCACGCCCCACCATGAAAAGGAATCGCTCATGGCCGTTACCCCTGTACCAGTCCGGAAAATCCAAGAAATGCCAACGACATGAGGCTGGCGGTAATCATGGCGATAGCGGCCCCACGAAAGGGCTTGGGTACATCTGCGCTGGCCAAGCGCTCGCGCATGGCGGCAAACAGTACGAGCACCAGCGAAAAGCCTAACGCAGCGCCCAGGCCATATAGCGTGGTATGGAAAAAGCTCAGCTCTCGGTTTAGCGACAGCAGCGCCACGCCGAGGACGGCACAGTTGGTAGTGATTAGTGGCAGAAAAATACCCAGCACCTGATGCAGTAACGGACTGAGCTGGCGCACCATGATTTCAGTGAACTGCACAACGGCAGCAATCACGACGATAAAGCTAATGGTACGCAGATAGGTAATATCAAAGGGCACCAGTAAACCGTGATAAACCACGTAGCTAGCGGCAGAGGCTAGCGTCAACACGAACGTGGTAGCCAGCGACATGCCCATCGCTGATTCGAGCTTGTTCGAGACACCCATAAACGGGCATAGCCCAAGAAATTGGACCAATACAAAATTGTTCACCAGCGCGGTGCTGACCAAAATAACGAAGAGTTCATTCATGACGGCGTATTTTGCTTAGAAATAGGGTGGCTGGCTAGAGGGGGCTTGTAGAGAGACATGCAGCGCCGTCGCCACTTGCTGTAAGCACTCGTCTCCTTTCTGATGGCCATAATAGTCGTTGTAGAGTTTGAAGTGATCGATATCCAGCATCATGATGGCCAGTAGTCACTGTCTGCACTGGCTTGGCTCACCGCTAAGGTTAAGCGCTGATCGAATAACCGCCGGTTGGGAAGCTCCGACAGTGAGTCATGGGTCTAAATGGAAGAAGTAGCCTAAAAACAAAAGGGGCAGGCTGTTCGCCTTGCCCCTTTCATCCGTGAATGGCGGCGCTACGTTACACGCTGACCCGGCTCGGCGCCAGCATCCGGCGAGAGCAGATAAATACCCTCTTTATTCGCTGAAGCAAGCACCATGCCTTCGGATACACCAAAGCGCATCTTGCGGGGCGCCAAGTTGGCGACCATCACCGTCAGGCGGCCTTCCAGGGCCTCTGGAGAGTACGCAGAACGAATGCCAGAGAAGACGTTGCGGGTTTCGCCACCCAAATCCAGGGTAAGCTGTAATAGTTTGTCAGCACCTTCGACATATTGTGCTTTGGCAATCCGAGCAATGCGCAGGTCAACCTTGGCAAATTCATCAAAGCTAATTTCATCCGCGATGGGCTCGTCTGCTAGCGGGCCTTTCGGGGTGTTTTTTAGCTTCTGCTCTTCTACCAGATCCTCTTTTGATGCGTCGATCATGGCATCAATTTTGTCCCGCTCAACTCGGGTCATCAGCGGTTTGAATTTATTGATCGGGTGGTTGACCAGCACATTACCACGGCTTTCCCAATCAAGAGTGTCAATATTTATAAACTCACGGGCTTGCTCTGCCATGCTCGGCACCACCGGCGCCAGATAGACCATCAGCTGGCGGAACAGGTTGATGCCCACCGAGCAGATTTCCAGTACTTCTTGATCGCGACCATCCTGCTTGGCGAGTGCCCAGGGCTCTTTTTCAGCGATATAGGCATTGGCTTCATCGGCCAATTCCATAATCTTGCGAATGGCGCGGCTAACCTCACGCGCTTCAAAGTCGGCGGCAATATCGTCACCGGCAGCGATAAAGCGGGCAACCATCTGCGGCTCGGCACAGTGCTCAGAGAGGGTGCCGCCCCCAAGTTTTTTGACAAAACCGGCGCAGCG
>Ga0256829_1000217_pt1 | contig 68292 bp, 72 predicted proteins | sample 131447metaG_FD_185979 | JGI IMG/M metagenome (GOLD analysis project Ga0256829, IMG submission 185979) | Hydrothermal vent microbial communities from Lau Basin, Pacific Ocean - 131-447 | ecosystem: Environmental > Aquatic > Marine > Hydrothermal vents | place: Pacific Ocean: Lau Basin | collected...
AGGTCTATCTTATGCGTCTTGAGCGTCATCTTCGGCAGAATCTTCATGCAAATTCAAAGGACCGCCAGGCATAATTGTTGAAATGGCATGCTTGTAAACCAATTGAACATGCGTTTCACGACGCAATAAAACCGAGAAATTATCAAACCAAGTGACAACACCCTGTAATTTAACGCCATTTACCAAAAACACGGTAACTGACATTTTTTCTTTGCGTATCTTATTGAGAAAAACATCTTGTACGCTTTGGAACTTCTCAGCCATATTTAAAAAACCTAATATTCAAAGTTGTTTACTACTGCAATCTCTATAGTCGAGAATAAAACAATCCACAAGGCCTAATCATCCAAAAACAGAAGAAAACACCTGTTATGCGCGCAATTTTTGTAATAAATTGTCGTAATCACGCGCCACAATTTGTGGTTGATAGGCTTCTAGATTTAATGGCGGCATGCTTCCATCTTCATAGGCAATAAATGGACACCCAAAATCTTTGGCGGCCATTTGATCTGTCGCGCTATCACCAAAAAACCAAACTTGGGATGCGTCGCCTTTATAAGATAGCCGCTCAAGCGCAAGGATTAGTGGCGCGCCAGAGGGTTTGTTTGCTTTCGCTTCGCCTGCGCCCACAACAACATCGAAATAATCACGCCAGCCAAACTCATCAATTTCTGCACTTACTAATGGCGGCCTTTTATTCGTCACAACGCCCATCGGGATATCGCAATCGGATAAAAATTGAAGCAAAGCCTCCGCGCCGATCATAGGCTGCGTTTCATTAAGATGATGCGCCTGCACATAGCTCATGAATATATGGTCAATCTCCTCATCGCTGCGCCCATAGGCGGCAATATAGGATTCCTCGCGCGTCATGCCAAAGATAGGCTTAAGCCAACCATCTGGACGCGGCGGCATCCCTAATGTCTGCAAAACATGATTATGTGCCTTTTCTAATAACGGGTATGTGTTGGCAAGCGTCGCATCCCAATCAAATAAAACAACGTCTGGTTTTTGTATGTGCGAAAACGTCATGTATTTATCACCTCAATATTCACAGTCTCACCGAACAAAGAATTTGCCGCGCTCTGATAAAAATCAGTTAAATCTGTTACGGTATATTCCCGCAGCCCTGTGCGGCCAATGGCCTGATCGTGCTCAGGATGGCGGTTTAAATAATCCTGTAATTTACGTGGAATTATATCATCTTGCGAAATAATGCTAATGTGATCAGGTAAGATACTGCGCACGACATTTTTAAGACGTACATAATGCGTACACCCCAAAATAAGGCTTTGCATTGCCTCTAAATCAAAGGCCTTAAAATAATCCCGCAAGACATCCTCCAGCCACTTATCGCCCCCCTGCTCTATCAGTGGCACCAAAAGTGGCGTAGCCAGTGTTTGCAAACGCACATCCGGGTTTATTTTTTGAAGCTCTTCTTCATAGATATTAGATTGCGCGATAAAGTTTGTCGCAATCAAACCGATATTCGTTGCGCCGTGATCAATGGCCTCCTCAAGGGTTGGAACAACAACGCCCAAAATATTGCGGTCAGGCCAGTGCTGCGGCAAATAATCTTGTTGCAATCGGCGCAAGCAAGCCGCGCTTGCAGTGTTGCACGCCATAACAACCAACGAGCAATCACGTGCAAACATGGCATCCATACACCGGCGCGTATAGGCCTCGATAGCTTGCGCAGAGCGATTACCATACGGCAAATGCAGTGTATCACCAAGATAGAGCATATCTAATTCTGGCGCAGCGTACGCAATAGACTTGCTAATCAGCAATCCACCTAATCCAGAATCAAAAACACCTAATTTCATAATCTAGGCGCCCTAAAATATATCAACATGAATAGAAAAGAGTTTTTCAATAATATGCGCATGAACCTGAGGCGCCAAGATAACAACCAAATCATGCACACGCACAACTTCTTCGTCATCAGGCAAGATAACCTCATTATCACGATAGATCGCCGCAACGACAACGCTATCTGGCAGATCTAAATCACCGATAGCCGTATTAGCAATCGATGCAGATTCAGATACTTCGGCCTCAATAACTTCGGCAAATCCGTGACGTAGATTATGGATATGCTGAATGCGTCCGCGGCGAATATGGCGCATAACAGAGGCAACTAATAATGCACGCGGTGAAATCATCGAATCTACGCCCAAAGGACCGACCAAAGGTGAATAAGCCGGGTTACTTACCAAGGTAATTGCACGCTTGGCGCCATATTGTTTTGCGAGAAGAGAACTTAGAATATTTGTTTCGTCATGGTTAGTCGTTGCGATAAATGTATCAACGCGCGAAATAGACGCTTGTTCTAACAGGTCACGTTCAAGGGCACTGCCATGTAGAATAACGGCATTTTTAACGGTCTCACTCAAATACTGTGAACGTGAAGCGCATCCTTCTATTAATTTGATTTGCTCACCGCGGCCACGTTTCTCTAACAGCTTTGTTAGCTCCGTGCCGACATTGCCGCCGCCTGCAATAACAATGCGGCGCGCTTCCTGACTGGCGAAGCCAAAGGCCTGCATTGTACGCTTCAAATGCTGGGAATCGACGATAATGAAAACCTCATCCTTTTCCTCAATATGGTACGCTTTTTCAGCGGTCAATGGCTCGCCGCGACGCAAAACAGAAACGACATTAAAGTTAAGATCAGGAAATAGCGTTTTTATTTGCTCAATTGGCGTATTGATTAAAGGACAATCCGCATTACAAACGACGCCTAAAACATGTACAGCGCCTTGCGCCAAAGTCGTTGCATAAGTCGTCCCGGGGACTGAAAGACGTGAATAAATATCCTCTGCAATAATATTCTCAGGAGAGATAATCACATCAATGGGCATATGTGTGCGGCTAAACAGGTTTGACCACTCTGGCTTAAGGTACGATTTGTGGCGAATACGTGCAATTTTCTTGGGAATACCAAAGAGCGAATGACCAATTTGACAGGCCATCATATTAACCTCATCTGATCGCGTAACCGCAATCAGCAAATCAGCTTCGCTTGCATTGGCCTCATTCAAGGTATCCGGGTTAGAAGCATGACCGACAATGCCGCTGACATCCAGTTCATCGTTAACGCGTGCGATCAATTCAACGTCCTGATCAACAATCGTTACATTGTTATTCTCCTCGGCAAGATACGCGGCAATACTATATCCGACTTGCCCTGCGCCACAAACGATGACCTTCATATGATGAATTATCCTTTATTTATCTTCAGATTCTTATTGTCGCTTACATTACTATTTGGTGAATGTAACTGCAATTGTTTGATTTTACGGTGAAGCGCAGATCTTTCCATGCCAATAAAATCAGCGGTTTTAGATATATTTCCATCAAAGCGGTCCAACTGCGCGCCAAGATAATCACGCTCAAAAACATTGCGCGCCTCTTTCAATGGCACATCAAGAATGCTTGCAATTTGCGTTGCATAGGTTTGTACGCTTTGCGCGTTTCCAACTTGCGCCGAATCCCCTTTAACTGGCTCCGCCTGCAACAGATCTGATGGCAGGTCTTGCTTTTCTACAGGCTCACCGCTGCCTTTCATAATCATCACCCATTCAATCACATTGCGCAACTGACGCATATTCCCTGGCCAATGATAAGACTTCATAATTTTCAGCGCATCATCCGAAAAATGACAAGGCGCCATACCGTTTTGTACTGCGATTTGCTCAGCAAAGCGCTCAATAAACAGTGCAAGATCATCTTTACATTCACGCAGTGAAGGTACGTTAATGGGCACGACATTCAAACGATAAAATAGATCCTCGCGAAAACGCCCTTCTTCAATTTCGACTTTCAAATCTTTATGTGTGGTCGCAATAAAGCGCACATCAACCTCATGATAATCTTTACCGCCAACGCGTTGGAAACGATTTTCTTGCAACACCATCATAATTTTGGCCTGAGTTGCAGGCGGCATGTCAGACACCTCATCCAGCAAGAGCGTGCCGCCGTGACTTTCTTGCAGCAACCCCTCAAGGTCATAAGGCCCTGCAACACCTTTTTCAGCGCCAAAAAGTTCAACTTCAAAGCGATCTGGGTTTAATGTGGCGCAATTCAAGGATACAAACGGGCCATCTTTGCGCGCAGAATGCTGATGCAAAAACAAAGCCGCAGCAGTTTTCCCAGTGCCAGATTCACCCGTCAGTAAAACGCGGCTATTCGTTTTAGCCACGCGCGACAGTAAGGTTTCAAAATCCTTATACACACGCGATGCGCCAATTAATTTAAGATGCGCAGGTGCGTTTTGACTGCGCAGTTTTCTATTTTCTTTTTGTAACGATGCAGTTTCCAACGCGCGTTTTACCATGACAAGCAAGCGATCGGTTTTAAACGGCTTTTCGATAAAGTCATAAGCCCCTTCTTTCAAGGCTTCGACCGCAGTTTCAATAGAGCCATGTCCGCTTATCATAATGACAGGCAAAAGGACATTATCTTGGCGGACTTGTGATAAAATTTGCATGCCATCTTGAGCACTACCCTCAAGCCAAATGTCCAAAATCATCAAGTCCACATTGTGCGTTTCAAGCAATCTGTAAGCCTCATCAGAGCTTGCAGCATGAATAGCGTTATAGCCTTCATCTTCAAGGATCCCCGCAATCAGCGCGCGAATGTCTTTCTCGTCATCAACAATCAAAATTGTTTTGGTCATCTTCTATCCTATACAGATCTAGGCACCGCCCGGAAATGAAATCACAATCACTGCGCCGCCCAATGGCTTCCATGATTTGACACTATCAATCCACTCAGGCGCACCTAATGTAATGCTTGCATCATGATCGTCCATGATTTTCTTCACAATCGCAAGCCCTAAACCCGTGCCACTATCTTTCAAAGTTATATAAGGCTCTAGCAATTGACTTGGATGATATTCTTCAGGGAAACCTGGGCCGCTATCATTAATGATAATATGAAGACCGCTCTCTTTATCATAGTGGCTGATAATATGGATTGTCCCCTGATCATCCTTTTCCAAGATAGACTCGGCGGCATTTTGCAATAAATTGGTAAAGACCTGCCTGATTTGTTGAGGATCCAGGGAGAGCCTCATGGGACGGCGCGGCGCTTTATCATCAAAAACAAAGTCAATATTCGGAAAGGCCTGCTTTTGCAAAAAGATACTTTCCTCAATCAGCGTTTCCAGTTTTTGCTTGGCTTGCATCTGAGGCTCAGGCATGCGTGCAAAGGCTGAAAACTCGCTAACCATGTGACCAATATCACCAACATGGCGTATAATTGTATCAGTGCACTGCAAGAAGACTTCGGGCTTGTCTGTAATTTGGCTTGCGTATCTGCGTTTCAAGCGCTCCGCAGAAAGCTGTATCGGCGTTAAAGGGTTCTTAATTTCATGGGCAATGCGGCGCGCTACATCCGACCATGCGGCTTTTTTCTGGGCTTTTTGAATGTCCGTAATGTCATCAAGCGTTATAATTGCACCAATATCCTCATCGTCCAACTGCTCAATCACAATGCGCAGTACGTATATGCGGCGGCCATTTTCCGCATTAAAGACCTCAATTTCATCTTGATGGACTTTCTGAGGTCTCTGCTTGGCTTGCTCAAACAAGCTTAATGATTCCCCAAGCAGCTCTTCTAAAGGCAGGCCAACAATATCTTGGTCGTCATCCTGACGAAGCAGTTTTTGCGCCGCCATATTAGCAAGATGAATGCGCCCATCTTTCCCAAGGCCAACAACGCCAGTCGTCACGCCGCGCAATACTGTTTCAATCAAACGTCTGCGCGCATCAAGCTGACGGTTAACGTTAAGCAGCTCACCGCGCTGTGCCTGTATTTGTGCCGTCATTTTATTAAAGGCCTGTGCAAGATGATCAAATTCTTCCAGCGACCCATCCTCTGGTAATCGCGCTGAAAAATCACCACTGCGCAGTTGATCCGTCGCATCAACAAGCCTGGAAATGGGCTGCACTAATTGTCGCGCTAAAACTAGCCCCAGCCAAATCGCAAGCAATAAAAGCATCATCGCAACCGCAACAAAAATCAAAATCACAGTAATTTGCAAATCTGCGTAGCGTGCCCTCAGGTTACTATAATCATTACTTGCGGCCTCGGCTGCGTTCAAATAACCAAGCACAGCAGGGTCAATCATACGCCCAACATATAAAAACTTATTGCTATCTTTATTAACCTCGACAAGCGCACGAACACGGTCATCCTTAGCCGTCGTCAAAACAACCGTTTCCCCTTCTGCGGCTGATCGCAGGACGTATGTGGGGATTGTTTCAAATTCCAACGAAAATGTAAGGCCCGATCGCCCGTAAATGCGGCCATCCGTGTCAAATACAATCGCTTCAGGCAGGTCATGAACAAAAGACTGACGGCGCAAAAACTCTTCAAACGCTTCATTTTGTTGAGATACAAACTGTTCATCCCAACGCAAAATATCCTGCGCCATTAAACGCACATCCGCCGCAATACTTTGCTTATGCTCTTGTAAATATGCTTCTGCCACGGCGTAAGAGTTATTAATCGCCCCTTGCACGCGCTCATTAAGCCACGCCTGAACCCCATAATGAAAAAACAGCGCCGAAAACACAGTCATAACAATGGCAGGAACAGCGGCAAGTAAACTGAAACTATAAACAAGACGCACATGCAGGTGCGATCCGGTTAAGCCTCTCTTGCGCCCGCTCCACAATGCAACAACGCGGCGCGCCAAAATAACGCCAAGCAATACCAAAATAATAAGATCGGCATTCAAAAGCCAAATGACCGTTTCTGGATTGCCTGACAAGGGGGGCCCGTGCCCAAGCGCCGAATAGGTGGCAATCGCACACCCAACAAAGGATAAAAGCAACACGCCAACAATCGCCTTATTGATAAATTTTGCCGCAGGCGTTTTGCTTCTAGGGCTGCTCCCCCAAAAGACACGTAAAAACTCAGCCACCTTTAATGTGATCGTCGACATAGCGCGCAGTATAAAGCGCCTCTCATGTAAAAGCTATCCCCTCTTGCACAAGGCGCACTTCACAAGTAAAAGAAAAGCCATGGATCAGGAATTGCCAACATATCATGTTATCATCCCCGCCGCTGGCAGTGGGATGCGCACGGGTCTTGACGCGCCAAAACAATTCTACACAATTCATGGCCGCGCAATTCTTGATTACACACTGGATGTATTTGAAAACGACCCGCGCTGCCAAGGAATTGTACTTGCCCTACCCCAAGATATGGCCTCAACTTTCGCGCCCAAACACAGTAAAATCACAAACATCGTCGCAGGCGGCGCAACGCGCCAATCATCCATCACAAACGCACTTGCCGCGTTCAACAACATAAAAGACACAGATTTAATCTTAATCCACGATGCCGCGCGCCCCTATTTGCACCGCGATGACCTTGCAAAAACACTGCGCGCATTCAAACAAGCCGGTGTGCGCGCCGCCACGCTATGCAAGCACGTTAATGACACGCTGCTCCACACAAGTGGTGATAGGCCGGACAGGTCAGAATTATATGCACTGCAAACGCCGCAGATCTTTGAATATGGCCTCATCACCAAAGCACACCAGCAAGCCACTACAAACAAACACACCGATGACAGCGCCCTTGTGACAGCATTGGGAGAATCAGTTAAGCTCGTCATCGCGGATCATTACAACGATAAAATTACATTTGCGCAGGACATCGCCATGGCAGAGAAAATCCTCCCCGAAACAGTGACGTACGAAACGCGTACAGGCCAAGGGTTTGATGTGCACGCCTTTGATGTTGAAACGTCAGAAAAACCACTTATCCTGTGCGGCATTACTGTGCCGCATGACCGCGCCTTAACAGGGCATTCAGATGCCGATGTAGGGCTGCACACCATAACCGATGCGCTGCTTGGCGCCATCGCACAAGGCGACATTGGACGCCACTTCCCGCCCAGCGACGCAACCTTCAAAGACATGGATAGCGCAGTATTCTTAGAAAAAGCCCGCGACCTTGTGAAAGAAGCAGGCGGAAAAATCATCAATATTGACCTTACCCTCATCTGCGAAGCGCCTAAAATCACCCCGCACGCACCTGCCATGATTGCGCGCGTCGCGGACATCTTGCAAATTGACCAACGCCGCGTCAGCATCAAGGCCACAACCACTGAGAAATTAGGCTTCACTGGCCGTAAAGAAGGCATCGCCGCACAAGCCGTGGCCACAGTAAAGGTTCCCGAATATGAATAAGGCCCATCCTGCCATCATCCTTGCAAGCTGGTTTTACAGTGGCTTTTTAAAGCCAGCGCCTGGCACATGGGGTTCTCTTGCCGCCCTGCCCTTTGGCGCATTGTTACTTTATAACGATAACCTGCCTACTATGTGCACTGCCATTGCAATCGTCTTTGTTGTTGGCCTATGGAGCGCAAAAATCTTCGACCAGCAAAGCGGAACACACGACAATAAAAGCATCGTCATTGATGAGGTAGCAGGTCAGTGGATTGCCCTGATCCCTGCGCTGCTAACATGGCAATATATCCTCATGGCCTTTGTCCTGTTTCGCGCCTTTGATATCCTTAAACCTTGGCCGATCAGCTTTATGGATAAAAAACTAGGCGGTGCAATGGGCGTTATGCTGGATGATGTCTTTGCAGGTATCTTTGCTGGCACAATCATCCTGATCGTTAGGATCTATTATGGCGGATAACATACTCCACGACCTGTTTTCCGCCCTACAATCATGCGGCGCAATGATTGCAGTCGCAGAATCGTGTACAGGCGGTCAATTGGCCGCGCGCATCACCGCTCAATCAGGTGCATCTGCGATCTTTGAGCGCGGATATGTCACATACACGAACCAAGCAAAACAAGACTGCCTTGGTGTCCCTAGCGCAATGTTAGATAAGCACGGCGCGGTAAGCCTTGAAGTCGCCGAAGCCATGGCACAGGGCGCCGTACAAAACAGTAATGCACAAATTGCTATCTCCACTACCGGCATTGCAGGCCCCGATGGCGGCACCGCAGAAAAGCCCGTAGGCATTGTTTGTTTTGGCTTTGCCATTAAAAACGGCGACAGCGGCGCGGTAAAGCATCTCTTTACGGGCGAGCGCAGCACCATCCAAAAACAAGCCGTAGATTTTGCAATTAAGCTTGCGTCACAAACATTACACGAAAAGGTAATTAACGCATCATGACCCAAAATAAACAAACCTTTGTATCTGGCTGCGACAGCAACTATTTCCCGATGCTTTTAGAATGGGTGCACTCAGTTCGTGCGCACAAACAAAGCAAAGATTTCGATATTTGCATCATGAACACCGGCCTAACCGAAGAACAATGCAACATCCTAAAGCCTCTTGTTACGCACGTAAAAACGCCAGACTGGCCTTGCGACCTGCCAGAATATAAAATTCGCGGGCGTGAATATCTAAAATCATGTGTCTGTCGCCCGTTTATTCCAAATCTGTTTCCAGATTACGAAACCTATATGTGGATGGATGCCGATATGTGGGTGCAAGACTGGCGTGCAATTGACCTGTACATGACAGGCGCTTCGCGTGGGTGTCTTAGTATCACAACCCAATCAGACCGTGCCTATTTACGCCAAATCCGTATCAAATGGCTTGGCAACCTGCCATGGAAAGTGCGCGGATTTTATTTCACCAATGCGCTGAACGCCTTTGGCTTTAAAACCGCAAAGAAGATCTTGCCCTATAATGTTTTAAACGCAGGATCCTTTGCTATGCGCGGCGATTCTCCGCACTGGAAACGCTGGCAAGAGCTCTTATTACAGGCGCTTAAAAAAGGGAAAATCTTCACTGCCGAGCAACTGACATTAGGCATGCTGACATACTTGGAAGACTATCCCGTTGAAATTTTACCCGCATGGACGCAGTGGCTCTGTGAAAACAAACCCCTATGGGATGAGGAAAAAGGCATCTTTGTTGAAACCTTCCTGCCGAACGAACCTATCGGCATTATCCATGTATCTGGTTATGATGAAATGCGCGTAGACCGCCGCGTGACAACGCCGATCAAAACTGTTGACGGCAAAGTCATTGATAAAACATTTCGCTATATGGGGTATGACGGAGAAACTCAAACGCCGCTATCACCGTAAAGGGCTTGCGCGCGCTCCTCAAAGGCAGAAACCATACGCTTAACGGCCTCATTAAAAAAGACATTGATCAAATTCTGCAAAAGCGGATTGCGAAATTCAAACTCAACGTAAAAATCAATGGTGCATGTGCCGTCATCTTCACGTAGAAAACGCCAATGATTAGATAGATGCTTCATCGGGCCAGATAAATACTCAACATGAATGTGATCCGGTCGTAACGCTGTCACGCGCGAACCAAAACTTTCACGGATCATTTTATATCCAATAACCAGATCAGCATAAAACACATTGCCCTCACGGCGAGTAATGCGGCAACCACGGCACCATGGCAAAAAACGGGGATATTGTTCAACATCCGCAACAAGATCAAAAAGCTGCTCTGGTGTGTAAGGCAAATGGCGTTGCTCGGCATGTGTAGGCAAAACGAAAAGTCCCCTTGACTATTTATCCGTCTGGCTTTCAGCGACAATAAAGGACATAAACGCCGCAGGCTTATCTTCACTAAGGTCACGCGGCGTCGATACTGAAATCGCGGCGAGAGGCTCTTGGCTCTCGGCGGATTTAATTTCAAACCCAGAAAGAATAATCGTCTCGGTTTGGGCAACCGGATAATAAACAGGCGTCACACCCTTTAGGCTATCTTTGCTCTCATTATACAAGGCATTAAAATGCAAATGAAAGGCCTCACGATTGCCTTCTTTCGCCAAAACGTGGCAATTCTGGTTATCTTCGACAATAACGATATAAACGCCCTGCTTAAAGGGCACTGACCAGACTTCACCTTTTTGCGTCTTTGAGAACCCTAAAAACAAATCGCGCTTCTCACCTTCATGACGCGAGAAATTTGCATCCAAAAACGCATAACGGCTCTTGTTAACCTGATCAACAAAACAAGCCTTCTTAAAAAGACTATAGCCGATGAGCGCTTGCTCGAGCGAAAGCTTTTGTGCGTCGGTTAATTGCGACAAAGCGTTTTTATCGACCGCCTCTTGCGCAAAAGAACCTGCACTAAAAAATATAGTAATTAACGACGTCAAAATGGCTAGAGAACGCAACATAACCCTTTACACAGCCGCCATTTTCGCAAGCTTTTCCTCGCGCGCAGCTTTCAGCTTTTTAAAATCATCACCCGCATGATGCGAAGAACGCGTAAGCGGTGTACATGACGCCATCAAGAAACCTTTGCGGCGCGCCATTTTCTCAAGCTCTTCAAATTCCTCAGGCGTCCACCATTTGGCGACTGGCGCATGCTTTGGCGTTGGCTGCAGGTACTGGCCAATTGTAATGAAATCAATATTCGCGGCGCGCATATCATCCATAACCTGACTAACTTCTTCTTTTGTTTCGCCAAGGCCAACCATCATGCCGGACTTTGTAAAGATCATAGAGTCGATCTCTTTCACGCGGCGCAGTAAGTTAAGCGAACGGAAGTAACGCGCGCCCGGGCGAATAGTCGGATACAAACGCGGAACCGTTTCTAAATTGTGATTAAAAACATCTGGACGCGCCAATGCAACACTGTCAATCGCATCTTGGTCGCCGCGGAAATCACCCGGCAGAATTTCTACCGTTGTATCTGGACTTTTGTGGCGGATGGCACCAATTGTCTTCACAAAGTGATCTGCACCGCCGTCTTTTAGGTCATCACGGTCAACGGAGGTCACAACCACATGCTTTAGACCCATTTGTTCAACCGCAACGCCAACGCGAAGTGGCTCATACTTATCAAGCTCATCCGGACGGCCAGTCGCAACGTTACAAAACGCACAAGCGCGCGTGCAAACCTCGCCCATAATCATAAAGGTTGCATGCTTTTGCTGCCAGCATTCCCCAACATTCGGGCAACCTGCCTCTTCGCAAACAGTTGTCAGCTTATGCTTGCGCACGATATCACGCGTTTCATTGTAAACCTCACCTTGCGGGGCAGGAACGCGGATCCAATCAGGCTTTGTGCCCGCAGGACGATTAGGGTTCTTCTGCTTTTCAGGGTGGCGTTTTTCTGGCTTTAGCAGTTCTGTATTATAAGTCATAAGCGTGCCTCAATTCTCTATCGCCTGTTGTAGAACATCTATGCGCAGAGGATCAAGAAAAACCGCCTGTTTTATAAGAAAAAATAATTTTTTCTTGACGCAGAATCCATTTTGACTCATGATTCGCTCTCAACAAATTCACAAGGAAATTTAAATGTCTACTAAAAAAGCCAAGGACTCGGATTCTATCCATAACTCTATCATTCAGGGTGATTGCGTAAAAGTTATGAACGAATTAGAGGCTGGCAGCGTAGACCTTATTTTCGCAGACCCCCCATATAACCTTCAGCTTGGCGGCGATCTGCATCGCCCAAATAACAGCAAGGTTGATGCCGTTAACAACGATTGGGATCAATTTGAAAGCCTTAAAACCTATGATGATTTTACGCGCGAATGGCTCAGCGCCGCGCGTCATGCCCTCAAAGATGATGGCGGCATTTGGGTTATCGGCAGTTACCACAATATTTTCCGTCTTGGCGCTATTTTACAGGATCTTGGCTTTTGGATCCTTAACGATGTGATTTGGATTAAATCAAACCCAATGCCAAACTTTCGCGGACGCCGCCTAACCAACGCCCATGAAACAATGATCTGGGCAGGTAAATCCAAGGACAGCAAATATTACTTCAACTATGATGCCATGAAGGCACTGAACGAAGACAAGCAAATGCGCAGCGATTGGTACTTCCCACTTTGCACTGGGGCTGAGCGCCTAAAAGACGAAGAAGGCAACAAAGCCCACCCAACACAAAAGCCAGAGGCCCTGCTCCACCGCGTATTGATGGCCTCGACAAAGCCTGGCGACGTTGTCTTAGACCCATTCTTTGGCACTGGCACAACAGGCGCAGTTGCAAAAAAATTAGGTCGTAAGTTTATTGGCATCGAACGCGAAGATGATTACATCCGCCACGCAACCGCGCGCATCAACGCGATTGACCCACTGGAAAAGAATGTCATTGAAACCAAGGCAAAACGTGAATTGCCACGCGTACCGTTTGGATCACTCATCGAACGCGGCCTTCTAGAGCCCGGCACAATCATCAGCGATTCCAAAAACCGCCACAAGGCTAAAATCCACGCCGATGGCAGCGTTATTGCCCTGAACCAAATTCATGATGTGCGCGGATCAATCCATAAGGTTGGCGCTGCGCTTCAAAACGCGCCAAGCTGCAATGGATGGACATTCTGGCACTTCACCGACCAAAACGGCCAAACGCAGCCAATCGATGCACTGCGCGCGCAAATTCGCGGCACTGCGTAAAACAGCCAAAGCTACACAAACGTTATAGTTTAGTTTTTCAACCCCTCGCCTGTCATACGCGATTTATTGCGACGACGAAAATCGAGGGTTGATAAATGCAAACGCAGATCATAGTCGCCGTAAAATTCAATTTTCTCAACAACCGCTGAAATACGTCCAGTTTTCGATGTAAAACCGCGCTTTGACGGCACAGGATCAGCTTCGTAAACTTTAAAATAAATCACAATATAAGCAGGACGCTCCTGGTGTAACTTCATATCAGAATATAAACGATTATAAAGCTTTGCAACCTCAGGCGTCACATCAACCTGAGCAGCCTCTAAAGGGGTAGAAAATGTAATTTCTGCCCGACTGGGATACTTCCAAACATACTTACTAGGCGCAAATTTTTTGCACTCCCAACTCTCATGGTCTAGCGCCTCAAGCTCAAAGCGGCTGGTTGAAAAAGGATCGGATAATGGAAAGGCTTCCTGCTGAAAAGAATAACGCTTTAACCAAATAGGTTGAATCATTTTCATGCGCGTTGGAAAACTCTTCATATTTTTCTCAAGTGAAGCCTTAGCCTGCACGCGCACCTTATGCCACTTGAAGTCGTCTCGGTAAAATTCTTGATACAAATCGCATCGATTTAACAGCAAAAAATTATCAACATCCGTATCATTAGATGTATCATACCCACCCATAGCCCAATACATCTGTGCAAGCGTAGCGCGCGTAATATCAACGTACTTCACACGATCGGCTTTTGTCAGCGGCGCAGCGCTTTGCTGATCATTAGTAATTTCACCATGCTCCGCAAGTGCTCTTTCTTTTTCCGTCTGAGCACCATGTTTATGCGGTTTATCAGCCTCAGGAGGTGTCCCTTCAAATAAACCAGATAATGTTGATGGTGTTTGCGCGTCAGCTTTCTCATCAGGCTGCGCTATTTCTTCTTTAGACTTAGAGCCAAACCAGCCCGCATGCCCTGTACCAGAAAAAACAAAAGGAAATAGCGCTAAAAGAAAGAAAAAGGAAAGTAAGAATCTCATTCAAACATTATACCGTTTTTGAGATTTCATTGTAAACTTTGTTAAACAGCGTCGGCAGCCCCTGCATCTCAGGCGCATCGACGTCCAACCATAAATAATTATTCGGAATCTGCACACGAGCCTTACATAAGGTCAACGTCAAATGAAAATGCGTAAAGACATGTGTAATTGAATGCGACGTTTCCTGAATGTCATACATCAAATCACTGTGCGCAGGCGTTGTACCTTCTTGCCAGTGCGAAGTGGGAAAGCCTAGCGTCTGCGCAAGAATGCCCGTTTCAGGTCTGCGCTCAACCAACAGCCGCCCTTGCGCGTCTGCCACGATGTAAACGAACCCCTGTTTCTTCGGAACCTTCTTCTTTGCTGCTTTCTTTGGATACGAGGCAACATCTTGCACCGCATGCGCCCTGCACTGCTCCACAATCGGACACTGCACGCAATCAGGGCTGCGCGGCGTACAGATGCCCGAACCAATATCCATTAAGGCCTGCGCAAAATCACCTGCACGCACGCCTGTGCCAGAAAAATATGGCGCAACAAGCGCCTTAAAATGTTTAGCGTCCTTTGGAAAAAGACCATCATAAGCCATAACACGCGCAAAAATACGCTGAATATTACCATCAATGACTGTCGCTTCTTTTTGAAAAGCAATCGACGTGATCGCGGCGCTTGTGTAATCGCCAACGCCGGGCAACGCACGCAAGGCTTTTTCATTATCTGGGAACACGCCCTCATGCTCAAAAGCGATAACCTGCGCCGCCTTGTGTAAATTACGCGCGCGGGAATAATACCCTAACCCAGCCCAAGCATGCATAACCTCGTCTTGCGTTGCGTTCGCCAAATCATGAACGGTTGGCCAAAGCTTTAAGAATTTTTCAAAATAAGGCTTCACCGCAGACACGGTTGTTTGCTGCAACATAATCTCAGACAGCCAAACATGATAAGCCTCTGCAGGAGGCGTACCTTTTTCCGCACGCCAAGGCAAGCTCCGTGCATGCTGATCATACCAAGACAGAATTTTATTCTGGAAAATATTAATATCGCCCACAGAATTCTTGTACTTATTCTCAGATTTTGCCATTGTGCCCTTATGAAGCAGGTTTCTGACGCAACAACGCGCATTGTCGCCCAAAATTTCAGCCGTAAGTTTGTCTCAATAGGGCGAATTGTCAAGGCATGGCCCGAAATAATGGGCGCAGGCTTTGCGGATAAGGCCGTGCCCAATCGCCTGCAATACAGAAAGCCCGGCAAAAAGAACGATAAACCTATCGCAATCTTGGAAATTGCCACATCACACGCAGATGCAACGCTCATGCATTACCAAAAAGATGTCATATTAGAGCGCATCGCCCACGTCTTTGGCGAACGCTGGATCAACGATATTAAATTTATCGCCGTCGATAGCATTAAAACAGCCCAGAAAAGACAAAAAAAGATCACTCGCCCCTTGACGAAAGGGCAAAAAAATCATTTATCAGATGTGCTTGGATCTGTGTCAGATCCATTGATTTATGAGCGCCTGCAATCCTTGGGCGAAAATATTTTAAAAAAGAACGAGCAATAATATGAAAGTCAATGCAATCACACTGCGCGCCGGCAATGTTATCGAACATAACGGTAAATTGTGGGTCGTCACTAAAAACGAATTGAACCAGCCCGGAAAAGGCGCGTCTGTTTCACAAATTGAAATGCGCGACATCCGCAGCGGCAACAAAGACAACGTACGCTTCCGCACTCAAGAAACTGTTGAGCGCGTCCGTCTAGAGCAATCAGATTACCAGTATCTATACGCTGAAGGCGATGACTTTCATTTTATGAACCAAGAAACGTTTGAGCAAATCATGGTCAATACTGACGTGATTGGCGCACCCGCATCATTCCTGCAAGAAGGCATGATCGTCGAGGTTGAAACACACGAAGGTGAACCACTTGGCGTGCGCTTGCCTACTCATGTCACCATGGAAATCACCGAGGCCGAGCCTGTCATCAAAGGTCAAACTGCCACAACATCTTATAAACCTGCGCTGCTTGAAAATGGCGTTAAGGTAATGGTGCCACCTTTTATCGAGGTTGGCACACGCATCGTCATCAAAACCGAAGATGGCACATACGTCGAACGCGCAAAGGACTAATATACAATGGCACAAATACACCCAGAAATCCGCGTCATGATGAAGGCGGCTGAAAAAGCGGCACGCTCACTCATCCGTGACTTTGGCGAAGTTGAAAACCTGCAAGTTTCTAAAAAAGGCCCCGGTGATTTTGTATCTGCAGCCGATAAACGCGCAGAAGAAATCATTTTTGAAAGCCTAAAGCACGATCGACCACGCTATGGTTTCCTTATGGAAGAAAACGGCACAGTTGCTGGCGAAGAAAACACACGCTTTATTATTGACCCACTCGATGGCACATCAAACTTTTTGCATGCATTGCCGCACTGGGCGATTTCAATTGCCCTTGAAAAAGACGGTGAAGTTATTGCAGGCGTCATCCATGATCCTGTTAAAAACGAAGTCTTCCACGCCTTTAAAAACACAGGCGCCTTTTCAGGCCGCGCACGCCTTCGCGTGTCTGAGCGCAACGATCCTATGGCATCCGCAATCGCAACAGGATCACCGCGCCGCACAGCCGAAAAGCAAGCACGCTTTATGAAAGAATACACCGCGATGAGCCATTTCTCACCTGGCCTGCGCCGCTTTGGCGCTGCGTCCCTTGATTTGGCTTACGTTGCAGCAGGCCGCTACGAAGGCTTTTGGGAGCGCGACCTTAAAAGCTGGGACGTTGCAGCGGGGATATTACTTGTAAAAGAAGCAGGTGGGCTTGTATCTGACCTCGATGACAAGCATAATAACCCTGTGGAAACGGGCAATGTCTTGGCAACCAATGCGGCGCTCGGCCCACAAATCAAAAAGGTTTTACAAGATACGCAAACATGACATCACGCTGGATCATTTGGACTGTAATTATACTGATGGGGTTTATGCCCCATCACGTTATGGCTCAAGAATCTGGCAACATTGAAATTAATCTCGATGTCATTAAACGCTTTGAAAAACCTGCGCCTATAACGACTGAACCAGTCAAAAAAGCACCTTCGGTTAAAAGAAAAAGTGCGGCCCAGCCTAATGCCGCGCCAGTAAAGAAGTTTATTCCTGCGCCATCGCGCAAACTCATCAGCGCATACCCAGATGGCACACTGAAGACAAAAGCTGTCTTGGAATACGAACAAAGCCTGCGTGAGCTGCGTGCAAAATATTTCCCAGAACAAATTACAGCGACAAAGCCAGCCGCTGAAGACAATACTGATAAACCATCTGCCGCGAAGCCAAGCACTGCACCACAGAAAAAAGTCGCAGCGAGCAAACCCAAATCAATTGCCCCTGCCCCGCGAAAAATTGAACCTATCCCTGCACCATCTTACCCGCCGCCGCGCCAATCTAATGTCAAAGAGGTAAAGGCAGAGGACATCGCCCCACCTGTGCAAACCAAAACAGTGCAGCCTAAAAAGGCATCGCAATCACACAACCAAAACACCGCCCATATCGTTCAGCAAAAAACATCTGGCGATAGCTCCGATGCGCGCGCCCCAAAACCATCAGAAATCAAAGGGCTAAAAATTGTTTCCATTGCATATATGGATGAAGAAATCGTTTTAAACGATAATGTACAATCTGCGCTTATTTCAACGTACATACCGCGCCTAAAGGCACAGAAATCATACCGAATTGGCTTATACTCATACTCGTCCGTCATCAATCGCAGTGACAAACAAGCACGCGCTATATCACTCGAGCGTGCTATTGCACTTAAAGATTTCCTTGTAGCCTCTGGCATTGATAAAAGGCGCATCGATATCTTCCCCGCAGGAAAAAGCGAACAAGCAAGCTTTTCCGACTGGATTGATATTATTTTACAAAAATAAGCAACACATCTTTTGCTGTTAATAGTTCAACAAAATACCGTCAAAGACTGGATTTCTAGGGGCTTCGTTGCTACATCTATGTTTACATAGACAAAATTAGTGGAGAATAAATATGACCTCATCTGATAACAATCAGAAAAAATCTGGCATCGTCTTAATTATTTTAGGCGCGATCCTCGTTGCCGGATCATTGTTTGTATACATGAACAATGGCGATAAACAAGCCGTTGCACAATCAACGCCTGCTGCGCCAATTGCAGATGGTGCTGCCGTTGAGCAAAGCAAAGACGCCGCATTAGAAGCAGCGCTTGCGCCGCGCACACTGGGCAGTGATGATGCACCTGTAAAAATCAAAGAATACGCATCCCTATCATGCGGCCACTGCGCACATTTCCACACAGAAATCTTGCCTGAATTTAAAAAGAAGTTCATTGATACAAATCAGGTTCAGTTGATTTTCTCTGAGTTCCCATTAAACAACTCAGCATTAGAAGGCGCAATGATTGCACGCTGCTTACCTGCAGATCAATATGTCGATTTCACAGGCACACTTTTTGAAAACATCGAAGATTGGGCGTATCAGGCAGATCACACACCAGGCCTAAAGAAGATTGCGAAAGAATTTGGCATGACAGATTCTTCATTTGATGCATGCTTAAAACAAGCACCACTTCGCGAAGCCCTAGTCGCACGCATGCGCGCGGCTGCTAAACAGTGGCAAATCGGCTCTACGCCAAGCTTCTTAATCGCCAATGACACTGTGATCACTGGTGCGCAAAATGCAGATGCATTTGCCCCTGCTATTGAAAAAGCACTTGCAGGCGAAACTGTAGAAGAGACTACAGAAACACAAACAACAACAGAGGCCGCCGAATAATAACGGCCTCTTATATAAAACGTAAGAACACATCCTAATGGTCCATTTTAAACGCCTGCGCTTGCAGGGATTCAAATCATTTGTCGAGAAGACAGAGCTGGAAATCAGCCCTGGCATGAACGGCATTGTTGGGCCAAATGGATGTGGTAAATCCAACCTCGTCGAGGCATTGCGCTGGGTCATGGGTGAAAGCTCGGCCAAGCGCATGCGCGGCGATGGTATGGAAGATGTTATCTTCAACGGCACAGACAACCGCAGTGCCCGCAACATCGCCGAAGTTTCCCTTCTTCTGGATAACAGCGAGCGCCGCGCCCCTGCTGCCTATAACGCAAATGATGAAATTGAAATCACCCGCCGCATCGAACGCGACAAAGGGTCAAACTACCGTATCAATGGCAAATCTGTGCGCGCGCGCGATGTACAGATGTTCTTCGCCGACAGCGTAAGCGGCGCAAATTCACCCGCGTTAGTCTCGCAAGGCCGCATAACTGAAATCATCAAAGCCAAACCGCTTGAGCGCCGCCTTATCCTTGAGGATTCCGCGGGAATTTCTGGCTTATTTGTCCGCCGCCACGAAGCCGAATTAAAACTGCGCGCCGCCGATAATAACTTGCAACGCATCGATGATGTTATGGGGTCAATGCAATCCCGCCTAAACAACCTGAAACGTCAGGTGCAACAGGCCAATCGCTACCGCAACCTCAGCGCACAAATCAGACAACTGGAAATCGCAATCGCTACTATGGAGCATAGCGCCGCCCAAGCGAAAATTCAGCGTACAAAACAACAATTCGCGTCCGCCGAAAGCCAAGTCGCAGAAAAGCTTGCTACAGTTACGCAATTAACAAAAACGCAAAACACACAAGCGCAAGACCTGCCTGCCCTGCGTAAGAAAGAAGCCGAAGCCGCCGCCATACTGCAAAAGAAAAAGATCACTTTGCAGCGCATCGAAGATAACGCCCGCCATCAGGCTCAGATGCTGGAAACCGCGCAAGAACAATTCGCACGCTTGCAAAGCGACCAAGCGCATGAGCAAAACAATTTAAATGAAACAGACGCCCTACTCGTCAATCTGGAGCACGATCAAACAAAACTGATCGAACGCCAAAAGCACGCCGAACAAGACGTCACCACAAAAGAAGAACAAAGCACCACACTGAAAGAAAAGCTTGTACAACTGGAAGAGCGTTATAACGCCCTCATGCAAGGCGTCGCCGAACGCAAAGCGCGCCAAACGTCACTTGAAAATCAAATCGCGCAAAATAAGCGCCGCCTAGACACCATAACGCAGCGCCGCGATCAAGCTTCGGACAATTTAAAAACACTACAAAGTGATGACAATGAAAGCGGCCTTTATGATGACATTCAAAACACCATAAAAACCCGTGAAGCCGAAGCCGAAGCGCTGCGCGAGAGACTTACCGCCTGCAAAGATACTTTAGACGCACTGAAATCACGCGTCAGTGAATCCAGCGAATCCCTTGATGAAGCCAAGCAAAAGCATAAATTCATCATGGCCGAAATTAATATGCTGGAACAATTCCTAAGCTCCCAAGACAGCAGCAGCGAACATCCAGCAATCTTAGACGACGTTACACCGCAGCCAGGATTTGAAAAGGCGCTCTCACGGGCGCTTGGCGATACGCTTATGGCATCACTTGATCAAGATGCACCGACTTACTGGCAAGCCCGCACGCAGCCTGACACAATGCCAAGCCTTCCAGAAGGTGCAAAACCATTAAGTGATGTTGTATCCGCGCCAGCTGAGCTTGGACTCGCCCTTGCGCAAATTGGTTATGTGCCAGATAATGATACTGGCCACGCGCTCGTTAGCGCACTGCAAGTCGGACAAGCTCTGGTCAGCGCACAGGGCATGTACTGGCGTTGGGACGGGCTGACCATCACCGCAGACGCCGCAGATCGTAATGCCGCGCACCTAGAGCAAAAAAACAAGCTGCAAGACCTCTATGACACAAAGCCGCAGTCCGAAGATGCCCTGACGCAGGCGCAAACACTGTTTGATCAAATCAGTGAAGAGTATAAGCAAGAAACGTCGACGCACGAGACACTAACCCAAAATATCCGCACAACAGAAAATGAAATAAACGCCGCGCGCATCAAAGCCGCTCAAGTCAAAGAACAGCGCGCCCGCCTTGATAGCCGCATCGAACACCTAAGCGAAACCATAAACACCGCCGAAGAAGATATTAAAACCGTGGCGGATTTGATCCGCTGGGATGAAGAGCGCCTAGAAACCCTAAGCGCCTCAGCAAAAGACAATCAAGGCGACCAAGATGTGCAAGCGATGCATCAAGATCTCATCGCCCTGCGCAGCGCCTCTGCCGAGGCTGTGCGCGCATATGACAACGCCGTACAACAAAAAAACAGCCTGCGCGCACGCTTGCAAGCCATCGGCGACGAACGCGTTAACGCAAAAAACCGTAATATCCGTGCCCGTGAACGCCTCAAAGAACTCACTGAGCGTACTCAAGAAACCGAAGCCAAGCTTAACGCCCTAAAAGAAACTCCTGCCGAGCATTCTGACGATACGGAAGAGTTGTTAATTGAGATATCAAATCTTGAAACAATCCGTAGCCGCGCGGCAGAGGATCTCGCAACATGTGAAACATCAGTCTATGAAACAGGCCGCGCCTTAAAAGAGGCTGAAAACGCGCTTGGCGATGTTCGCGAAGAACGCGCACTAGCACAAGCCACACTGGCAAACGCAAACGAAGACCTTAAACGCATCACCGCCCATATCACGCAGCATTTCTCAATGCAGCCTGCCGAACTTGCAACGCACGTCACGATGGATCTGGATGATACAACCATTGACGCCCTGCGCGAAAACAAAGAAGAGCTTACCCTGTCACGCGAACGTATGGGGCCGGTCAACCTGCGCGCAGACGAAGAGTTTAAAGAACTGGATGAAGAGGTCGGCACAATCCTGTCAGAGCGTGAAGACCTTGTATCCGCCATTGATGAACTGCGCGGCGGCATTCAAACCATCAATACCGAAGCGCGCGAACGCCTGATGGTTGCCTTTGAAACCGTCAACGCACATTTCCAAACACTGTTTAAGCAGCTCTTTACAGGTGGTAACGCATATCTGCAACTCGTCGGCAGCGAAGACCCCCTCGAAGCGGGACTTGAAATCTTTGCGCAGCCACCAGGCAAAGCCTTGCAGTCCCTATCCCTCCTGTCAGGCGGGGAGCAAACAATGACCTCAATCGCATTGATTTTCGGCATGTTCCTCACAAACCCATCGCCAATTTGCGTTCTTGATGAAATTGATGCGCCGCTCGACGATGCCAATGTCGACCGCGTTTGCAACCTGTTAGAAACCATTGCCGCGCGCGGTGAAACGCGCTTTGTCATTATCACGCACCACCGCCTGACAATGGCGCGCATGGATTGCCTATACGGCGTCACTATGCAAGAGCGCGGCGTTTCGCAGCTCGTTTCCGTAGACCTACAACAAAGCTTTGACTTCATAGAGGCCGCATAAAATGACAAATCAAAATGATGACTTTGATCCTGAAAAACTGGATCAACTCGACAGTAAAATCAAAGATGCCGCCAACCGCGCAGGCATTTTAACCGAAGAAGAAAAGCAAGAACTGGCAGAAAAACAAAAAAAAGTTATTCAAGCCAGCGCATCAGCAGGCGTTGAATTTGCCGCCGCGATTATTTTCTCCACATTATTTGGTATTTGGCTCGACAAAAAGATCGAAACCGCGCCAATTTTCATGTTGATTTTCATTATCTTGGGCTCGTGCGTGGCGTTTTACAATCTCTACCGTACGTCAGAAAGTTTAAATTCTTCATCCAATGATGCGGATTCGCGGTTGCATCAGGATGAAAAAAAAGCTAAAAAGACGCCGGATTGAGAGTGAATCGCCGATTTTGGGGCGATGATTTGAGAAAACAAATAAACGAAGAGCAATAATTTGGCACTGAACCCTATACATCAGTTTATTATCGAACCACAGATCGAGCTTAGCGCCGCTGGTTTCGACATTTCATTTACAAACTCATCTCTATGGATGGTTATCTCTGCTGTGACCGCCGTTGGCTTCATGATGATGTCAACTGGCAGCCGTTCTTTGGTTCCAGGTCGTCTGCAAATGATTTCAGAAATGATGTATGAATTTATCGCAGGCATGATCCGCGATAATATCGGCTCACACGGCCGCCAATACTTCCCTTTTATCTTTACCCTATTCATGATGGTTCTGATGGGTAACGTTCTGGGCCTTATCCCCTACTCATTTACATTCACCAGCCACATCGCCGTAACGGGCGCGCTGGCGATTATGGTCTTTTTAATGGTCACAATTTATGGTTTTGCTAATCACGGCCTTAAATTCCTCAGCATCCTGTCACCACCAGGCGTGCCGTTTGCCCTTAAGTTCCTGATCATCCCTATCGAGCTTTTATCCTTTTTAATGCGTCCATTTACGTTGGCAGTGCGTTTGTTTGCCAACATGATGGCTGGCCACATGGTATTGAAAATTTTCGCAAGTTTTGCTGCCATGGCTGTTGCCGGTATGGGCGTCGCAGGTGTCTTCGTTGGTGCATTACCCGTTTTGGTTAATGTCGCAATGTTGTGCCTTGAACTCCTGGTTGCTTTCCTGCAGGCTTATGTATTCGCAATTCTTAGCTGCGTTTACCTAAAAGACACTGTGGATTTGCATCACTAAAATTTAATGAAAAACTGAATACATCTTTTAAACCAACGGAAGGAAACTAAAAATGGAAATTGATGCTGTAAAATTGATCGCTGCTGCTTTGGCTCTTGTGCCTATGTTTGGCGTTGCTTTGGCAATGGGTAACATCTTCTCATCATACAATGATGCAGTAGGCCGCAACCCAACATCTGCTGAAGTTCTAGATAAAAAATTCTTTATCTCAGCCGCTTTGACAGAAGCCTTGGCACTGCTTGCATTCGCAATCTCTGCCTTTATTCTTGTTGGCTAATTTTGCGTAAAGCCTAGCCCTCGTGCTAGGCTCCGCTTTAATCTTCTATTACAGGACTATATAATGCGATCACTACTTCTATTATCTGCAACCTTGACACTTGGCATGACTGGCTTGGCCGGAACACCTGCTTTTGCAGCTGATGGCGCGCATGATCACATGCAAATGGACCATGTAACCGAAGAGATTAATACACATATGGCTCCTGCGCATCACGATGACGCGCATGGCCATGATACTGCCCATGCTGAGGAAGGACACCATGACGAAGTTCAAGGCCTGCCTCAGCTTGATGGCTCTACATACCCAAGTCAGATTTTCTGGCTATTGGTAACATTTGCATTGATGTACTTGCCTTTCCGCTTCAAGGTCTTACCTGACCTATCTGGCGTTATCGAACGCCGCCGCGAGCAAATCGAAGGCGATCTGATCTCTGCTAAGAATTTAAAAATCGAGGCTGAAAACGTACACGCAGCCTACGAAACAATCGTGCGTGAAGCCCGCGATAAATCAAGCTACCTCTTCACACGCGCTGAAGAAAAAATCAAAGAACAAGAAAAAGCAAGCTACGCTGAGTTTTATGCGCATGCGGCAAAAGACATTGCTGACGCAGAAGAAGAAATAGCAGACGCAACACAAAAGGCACTTGCAACAGTAAACGATGTCGCCGCTGAGGTTGCTGCTGCTGCTGCGGAAAAGCTTGTTGGCATTAAAACAGATAAGAAAAAAGCCATCTCTGTTATCGAAACAATTGGCAAAAAAAAGGCCGCATAGGTCACCACACGGACAATAAGTACAGGATAAATACAGTATGTTAGAAACACTTGCACATGATGCTAATCCTTGGGTTCTTTTCTCATTCATCATTTTCATGGTGATTTTGATGAAGGCTGGCAAGGCCGCTGTTGTTGGCATGGTTGATGGCCGCATCGAGAAAATTAAACGCGAACTCGAAGAAGCAGAAAACCTGCACACAGAAGCGCAAGAGCTTTTGGCGCAATATCAGCGTAAGCATGCAAACGCCGTTAAAGAATCTGAAGAGATCATCGAAAACGCAGAAATGTATGCGACAAAAATCCGCAAGCAAGCAAAAAAAGAGCTTAAAGAAAACCTTGCCCGCCGCGAAGCACAACTGGAAGAGCGTATCGAGCGCATGAAAGAAAATGCTATCGTCGAAATTCAGCGCTACGCCGCAGACATCGCAATTGATGCAACGCGCGAAATCATCACAGAAAACTTTGATAAAAAACTAGATAAAGCCTTTATCAGTGACTCTATCAAGGATCTAGATAAACACGTTCACTAAAACCAAAGGCTTGCCCATGACACAAACACAAACGAACACTGTGCAAGCCCTTTCCCCGACTGATCTCGTCAACGACCTTGGCAAAGCCGCCCTCGCCGCAAGCCGTAAAATCGCACAAGCATCTGACGATCAAATCAACAAGGCCCTTCGTGATATAGCGGCAGCTCTGCGCACGAATGCACAAGATATTATTGATGCCAATGCGCTTGATGTTACTGCTGCCCGTGAAAAAGGCCTGACAGATGCCCTCATTGATCGCCTGACCCTTAATCAAGAGCGCATTGAAGGCATGGCGCAAGGCCTAGAAACTGTAGCAAACCTGCCAAATCCATTGGGCCGCACTCTTTGGGAAGAAAACCGCCCAAACGGCCTTAAAATCAAAAAAGTCTCTGTGCCGATTGGCGTCCTTGGGATGATCTATGAATCGCGCCCTAACGTAACAATTGATGCGGCAGCGCTATGCCTAAAATCACGCAACGCCGTTATTTTGCGCGGTGGATCAGAAAGCCTAAACAGCTCTCTGGCGCTCCATAAAATTATCGAAAGCACACTCAGTGCGCACAACCTGCCCACCGCGGCTGTATGCATGATCCCAACACCTGACCGCGCCGCTGTTGGCGCAATGCTGGCTTGTCATCAATATATCGATGTCATGATACCGCGCGGCGGCCGAAGTCTGATCGAACGCATCATGAATGAAGCAAAAATGCCTGTATTTGGTCACCTTGAAGGGCTGTGCCATATTTTCGTCCACAAAGACGCAGACGCCACCATCGCCCGCGATGTGACACTGAACGCAAAAATGCGCAGAACAGGCATTTGCGGCGCCGTTGAAACCATCTTAATTGACGAAGCCCTCAATGACGATATTACCAAAGACATCATCGTCGCACTGCTTGAAAAAGAGTGCGAGATTGTCGGCGATGAATACATACAATCACTCAATAGCGCCGTTAAACCCGCGACCGAGCAAGACTGGCATACAGAATATCTTGCCCCCAAGGTCAGCATCAAACGCGTATCTGGCACAGACGCCGCTATCGCGCATATCAACGCATACGGGTCTCACCACACCGATTCAATCCTCACCCAAGACAACGCCGCCGCAGAAATCTTCCTCAACCAAGTGGATAGCGGCATTGTTCTGCACAACGCCTCAACACAATTTGCTGATGGCGGTGAATTTGGTATGGGCGCAGAAATTGGCATTGCCACGGGCAAAATGCATGCACGCGGCCCTGTCGGGGTTGAGCAACTGTGCACTTACAAGTACCATGTCCTAGGAAATGGTCAAACACGCCCTTAGGCTCTCACACAGATAAAGCAACATGTCTTTTTTAACCGCCCCCAATAGACTGGAAACGCAGCGTTGGCACAAAAAGCGCATCGGCATCTTTGGTGGAAGCTTTAATCCGCCGCACGCCGGGCACCTGCATGTCGCAAAAACGGCGCTCGCCGCGCTGCAATTAGACTTTATTTGGTGGATGGTTACCCCGCAAAACCCGATTAAGGAACAAAAACCAACGCCCTTGGCTGAGCGCATCCAAGCTTGTGAAGTCTTAATTGATAGCCCGCAAATGATTGTAACTGGCCTCGAGGCTGATCTAGGCGCGCGCACCTCGTATCAAACCGTAAAGAAGCTCAAACACAACTTCCCAAACACTGAGTTCATATGGATTACGGGGCTAGATAACGCCCATACGCTTCATCGCTGGGATCATTGGCAGGATTTACTAGCCGAAATTCCCTTTTTACACATCACGCGTCCACCAGCGCAAAGCATCGTACGCTCATGCCCTTTGCGCTTTAATACGCGTCAAACACATATTCATCTTTCAAAATCTGCAAGGCACCCACTCAAACCCAATCACACTTATTGGATGATGAACAAAAAATTGATCAATATGTCCTCAACAGAAATTCGGGAAAACATCACATAATCATCCCACCAAATTTGAAAAAAAAACTCAAAAACACTATAATGGTGTTATGAGATTGATAGGATTTCGATTCGATAATCAGATTGAGAGGCCCCTTGGTTTTTAAGACAAACCGACATGAGGCACTTGCAATTCACCCTATCAGTTGTGTAACTGTTGAGTATACCGTGCAATATGGTTTGCACGGTTTTTTATTGCCCAACAAAAGGAAAGGAGATTTCCGTCATTATATCGCACGATAAACTAAGCATATCCTGCCCGCAGGAGCTTAAAGCCTTTGTTGAAAAGTCTCTGGATGAAGACAAGGCCATTGATGTTGTCACCATTGAACTTGATCCAAATGCCGCATTGGCAGATTACATGATCGTAGCCTCTGGAACTTCATCGCGCCACGTACTCGCAACAGCCGAAAAACTAAAAGATCGCCTGTTAGCACGCGGCATCAAAAACATTAAACTCGAAGGCACAGAAAATGCCGATTGGGTCATCGTTGATACAGGCGACCTGATTGTCCATCTGTTCCGCCCCGAAGTCCGCAGTTTTTATAACATTGAAAAAATGTGGTCAACACCGGGACAATTTGATGTTGTAGGCGCACCGCAATCCGCATAACATAGGCGGATGCTTAAGATAGATATCATTGCCATCGGGCGTTTGAAAAAAGGCCCGCTCTACGAACTTTTTACTGATTATAAAAAGAAAACCCGCTGGCACATTACCTTGCATGAAATTGAAAGCCGTCATCGTGATGAAGACGCCATGCAAAAAGACGAAAACGAAAAACTCTCATCACTCATCGCGCCAGGCGCCTATGTCATCGCCATGGACGAGCGCGGCAAAACGCTTAAAAGCCTAGAATTTGCCGAAAAATTCGAAACCCTTCAAAACAACGCACAAACACATATTCAATTTATTCTTGGCGGCGCAAATGGCCTGCAAGATGATATCCGCACGCGCGCCAATCTTTTACTCAGCTTTGGCAAGCAAACATGGCCTCATATGCTTGCGCGAATCATGCTCATCGAGCAAATATACAGAGCGCAGCAAATCTTAGCCGGACACCCATATCACCGTGAGTAACCATAACGCCACATTCAAATATATCACTGCCCTGACTTGCGTAGTGCTGCTTGGCATCGTGGCAAACCCTATCTGCGCTCTGGCAAATACAAATAATCAAGACATTGTCCCTGCTCCTGCCAACAAAAAAACATCCATCCAAAGCATGGAAAAATCCCTTGAGCAGCACAAAGAAGAAAAGGCCATCATGGATAAAGGCCTGCGAAGCCTAGAAGATGAAATCACATCCAATAAAGAACGCCTCATCACGCTAAGCCAAAACATCCAAAACATTGAACAAAGCCTCATTACGCTGGAAGGCAAAATTAAAGCAAACAGCGCCGAGCGTGACGTTCTCAAAGAAAAACTAGAAAACGACAAAGATACAATCGTGCAATTAGTCCTTGCGATGGATCGCTTGCAAAAAATTCCTATGGCCGCGCTTGTTATGCGCCCGGGTGCGCCGCTGGAAACCGCGCAAAGCGCATTGCTGATCAAAGATATCGGCCAAAGCCTTAGCGCCCGCACGCAGCGCCTGCAAAATGATGCAAGCCGCCTCAAAGACATCTTGGCCGAACTTAAGGCCGATAAAGCCTCCCTCGATCAAAAGAATACGGCTTTGCAAAGTGATAAAAAAGACCTGCAAAAATTCTTGGATAAAAAGCAAAAATTATATCAACGATCCAAAGTTGACGTACAAAACAAGGCCGAGATCATTGCCCGCATCACCAAAGAATCCAAAAATATGCGAGATCTGATCTCAAACCTAGAAGAGCAACGCGCCAAAGAACAAGCCGCCGCCGATAAAAAGAAAAAAGAGCAAAGCCTGCTAACCAGAGCTGTCACCGCCTTTACGCCGCCTCTTGTGATCAAAGGCCGCGACAATAAAACCTTTGGCCCGCCTATTGCTGGCGCTGTACGCATCAAGTACGGCCAGCCCGATTTCCTCAACGCACCCAGCAAAGGCCTTTGGATGGAAGGACATCAAAACGGCCTTGTTGTCGCCCCGATGAGCGGCACCGTGCGCTTCGTCGGCCAGTTTAAAACCTATGGCAATATCGTTATTCTCGAGCATAAAAACAGCTATCACAGCCTCATTGCGGGGCTAGAGCGCATCACTGTTGATATCGACCACAAGGTCAGTGGCGGCGAACCTATCGGCTATCTCGGCGAAAAGAGCGCCCACAGTGATAATCCTATGGTGTATTTTGAACTAAGAAAATCAGGAAAAGCCATTGATCCAACGCCAAAATTAGGTAAGCTAAGCAGTAATTAATTTTTAAAGCCCTTCAACATATTGGAACGCCTCATGAAACTTGTGCCTTTGCGTAAACCGCTTCTTTCTTTCCTGTGCCTCAGCCTTGCCGCAACTGCACTGACTGCGCCATCTTCATTTGCGCAAAGCGATGATCGCACTGCTGGTTCTCAACCGCCTGAGGTTCACCTTGAAAAAGATTACAGCGAAACATACCGCTTGTTAAATCTATTTGGCGACGTCTTCGAACGCGTCCGCGAACAATATGTCGACCCTGTTGAAGACAAAGAAATCATCGAAAATGCCGTCAACGGCATGTTAACGTCACTTGATCCACACTCATCATACCTCAACGAGGAAAGCTTCGCCGACATGCAAGTCAATACGCGCGGCTCATTCGGTGGATTGGGCATCGAAGTCACCATGGAAAATGGCTTTGTTAAGGTCGTATCACCCATTGACGATACACCAGCCTTTCGCGCGGGCATCGAGGCCGGCGATTACATCACGCATATCGACGACGAAGCCGTTCTTGGCATGTCACTCAGCGACGCGGTCGACAAAATGCGCGGCAAAGTTGGAACAGATATTGACCTTAAAATCCGCCGCGAAGGCGCTGCCGAGGAAATCAGCAAAACCATCACGCGCGACATCATTAAAATTCGCTCTGTCCGTCACCGCGTTGAAGACAAAGCAGGCTATATCCGCATCACAACATTCAATCAAAACACAGAAGAAAGCCTGAAAGACGCGCTGAAAGAGATCAAAAAAGAACTCAAAGACGACATTCACGGATATGTTATTGATTTACGCAACAACCCAGGCGGCTTACTTGATCAGGCCATTGCCGTTGCTGATGCATTCCTAGAACGCGGCGAAATCGTATCAACACGTGGCCGCGACGAGGATGACGTCGCCCGCGACAACGCCACAAGCGGCGACCTTGCCGACGGCAAGCCTCTTGTTATCCTCATTAATGGCGGCTCTGCTTCGGCCTCTGAAATTGTTGCCGGCGCGCTGCAAGATCATAAGCGCGCCATCATCATGGGCACACAATCCTTTGGTAAGGGCTCGGTGCAGACAATCGTACCGATCCCCGGCCATGGTGCTATGCGTTTGACAACCGCGCGTTATTACACGCCATCTGGACGCTCTATTCAGGCAAAAGGCATCACGCCTGACATCACTGTCGAGCAAGCTCATCTTGAGAAAGTCGCGTCAGGTGGCGGCGTACGCGAAGCCGATCTTGTTGGCGCGCTTGATAAAGCCAAAAACAAAAAAGCAAAAGACAGCGATAAATCAGAAAACGCAAAGACAGATGAAAAAGAAGATTATCAACTGTTGCGTGCTTTTGATTTAATTAACGGCTTATCTTTATATTCCGACCCAGCCCGCATGCCCGTTGCAGATGAAGTAGAAGAAGCCAGCAAGGCGGAATAACGTAAACAATCATGAGCGAAGACATCATAACACCAGATATCACGTTAGAAGATATTGAAGATCGCGGCGCAGATACAACGCGCGACCTAAAATCACTTCTCAACCACAAGGATTTCTGGCAGGCGTTGATGTTTGGCGTTGGGGTAACGTTACTGTTGATTGTCCTGATTGTTAGCTATAGTGCGCTCACTGCAAAAAAAACATATCAAACACTCACCGCGCAGTTAGCACATGAAGTCATCGAGATCACCGTTAAGCAGGAGCCACTGCCACAACGCAGCGTCAAAACAGTCACCACACATAGCGTAGACAATCAAGAAAGACACGCACATAGTGATGCAGAAACCACGACACAGGAAACAAACGAACAAGCTCCTGTGCAATCTGAACACGCTGCGCCATCAAACGCCCTCACCCCTGCGCCCATTAGCGCTGTTACTGAATATACGGACAATGGCCTCCTCCCGCGCATTTCCGATGATGGCAAGCAAACTCCCTTTTCAGCATATAAAAAGCCCGTTTCTCTGGGCCCCGATACAGGGCCAGTCATTGCACTAGGCCTGCAAGATTTTGGCCTTTCACAAAGCCTTTCATCAAAAACAATAACCGCCCTACCAAATGAGGTCACTCTACTGATTTCACCTTATCTCAGCGACGCGCAAGATTGGATTGACCAAGCACGCCATCAAGGCTTTGAAACATGGATGAATATCCCATTTGAAACGGCTGAGTATCCGCAAAAAGATACAGGCGCACAGACATTGCTTAAACGATCAAGCCTCAAACTCAATATGGATAAGTTCACATGGGCACTATCACGCGCTTCTGGTTATGCTGGCGTTTACGCAACATTGGATGCAACATTTGTAAATTCTGAAAGTATGCTTAAAAACTTATTCAACGTCTTATTTATGCGCGGAATTGGCTATTTAGAAACGGCGCCACAAACCAATCAACAGGTCGAAAGCATCTCAATATCCCACAACGCCCCCTATATCAGCGCAGATTTGGTCTTCTCACATATTGATGCGCCTGACGCCATTGACGCCCTAATCAGCGCCGCAAAAACAAATAAGGTCGCTATCGGCATTACAACGCTGAACCCCGCGATGGCTGAAGAGCTTCCCTCTTGGATACAAAAAATCAAGGACAGCAACATCACGCTAGTTCCTATTTCTGCCGCGTACGAATATAAATGGACGGAATACGAGTAATGCTGCCACCTGAATTTCAAAAACTGCCCTACCGCCCTTGCGTAGGCATTATGTTGCTGAACACAGACAATCACATTTTTGTAGGCGAACGTCTGGACAACCTGGGCGCATGGCAAATGCCACAAGGCGGCATTGACCCTGGTGAAGACGTTCATCAAGCCGCCATGCGTGAAATGATGGAAGAAGTTGGCACAAACCAGGCAGACATCATTAAAGTCGCAGATACAAAAGTACGTTACGACCTGCCAGCAGAGCGCATCCCAAACTTCTGGAACGGTAAATATCGCGGGCAAGAGCAAACATGGGTTGCCCTGCGTTTTACAGGCCAAGACAGCGACATCATTTTAGATAACCATCACGAACCAGAATTCAATCAATGGAAATGGGTAAAGCCCAAAGAAACGGTTGACCTGATCGTACCGTTTAAACGCGAACTCTATATGCAGGTGCTGGATCTGTTTGACGATATATTGTCATCATAAGCCCCCCTACCTAAACGAGCCTACACACCACAACATACGCCTCATGAAAACCGTCCGCGCCCTGCGAACGACTTTAAACCTTAGTTCAGCGGCGACCACGCGGGGTCTGATCCATCGACAGGCGTGGGCAACAATCGCTCGTTAAATCCTGTAATATCAATCGTATATAAATTCGCAACGCGTGAATTACCGTCCGATGATGGGCGCTCTTTAAAATAAGTCAAAACGCGGCCATTCGGTGACCAACTTGGCCCCTCGACATGGTATGCACTGGTGATCAGACGCTCGCCCGATCCATCAGGGCGAATAACGCCAATATAAAACTTACCCTGATAAATGCGGGTAAAGGCAATCAAGTCACCACGCGGCGACCACACCGGATTACCATAGCGCCCCTTGCCAAATGTAATGCGCTGTTCACGTCCAGATTTCATATCAAGGATATAGAGCTGCTGCGACCCGCCGCGATCAGATTCAAAGGCCACCTGGCGTCCATCTGGCGAATAAGACGGCGCCGTATCAATAGAAGAATTTGTCGTCAAGCGGCGCTTGTTACGGGTGCGTAAATCAAGCTCGTACAAATCACTATTGCCGTTAATTGCTTGCGACATCACCACGCGCTTGCCATCTGGTGAGAAACGCGGCGCAAATGTCATGCCTGGAAAATCACCCAAAATCTCGCGGGCGCCCGTTGTGAGGTCATATAAATAAACACGCGGCGAGCTTGCCTCATAAGACATATAAACAATTTTTTGCTCGGTCGGCGAGAAACGCGGCGTCAACACAAGGTAATTACCACTGGTCAAATATTTATGATTTGCACCATCCTGATCCATAATAGCAAGGCGCTTACGGCGATCTGTGGTTGGGCCACTTTCCGCGATATAGACAATGCGCGAGTCAAAATAACTATCCTCGCCCGTTAAGCGCGCATAAATCTTATCAGAAATAATATGCGCGATGCGGCGCCAGTTATCGTTGGTTGTTGTATAGGCAACGCCTGTAAGCTGCTTTTCGCCAAAGATATCCCACAAACGAAACTCAACGCGCGCCGTGCCATTGTTTTGCGCGATAACCTTCCCCGTCACCAACGCCTGCGCCGCCGTTGCGCGCCATTCATCAAAACGCACGCCATGCTGTTTCACTGATGCGACGCTTTGGATAAAGGCATTGTCAGGTAAAGGCTTAAACAGGCCCGAGCGCTCAAGATTAGCGGCAATGATATTTGGGATTTCACGTGCGATTTTACTGTCACCAGGCGATTCCGCATAAAATGACTGCACCGCAATCGGCAATGCCTCGGACCGGCCTTGCGTGACCGAAAATTTAAGCTCAGCGCGCGCACCAGAAAACGGCAACGTCAGCAGCAGCAAAGTCATTAACAAGGCTGTACGGAACATAAATGGCATATAAAACATCCTTTTCATTATCTTTTTACTCTCTCAACCGCATTAAAGCATATCGCGCGGGTCAAAACGAATGGTCGTCACCTTCCACTGTTCATACTTATCAGCAGGAAGCCGCAGCGGAGAACAGCGCTCCATCCGCACTGCACGCAGCGCAGAGTCCGCAGCCGCCTTAAACAGACCGTCCCGATTATAACGAACCTGATCCACAATAACAGCTTTTCTTACCGTGCGATCTGGATTCATATAAAGGCGCACCTCAACAACCAGATCCTCGGCATAGCGCGCACCAGACAAGACATTCCAGCATCCTGCAAGCTGCTGACGTACGGCGTCAATTTCACTGACATTCAAACGATTATCCAGTGATAATGGCGCCTCTGGCATCGGCTCTTCAGCAGGATCTTCTGGTGGTTCTTCACGCGGTCGAGGCTCCCACTCGGGCAGTTTTTTATCTTCAGGCTCAACCAAATTTTTCAACAAACTGCTAAATTCTTCACTCGGTGGCTCGGGCGCTTTTTTTGTCAGCTCTTTTTTAGGCTCAGGCGGCTTTGGCTTTTTCGGCAAAGGCTTGGCAAGCGTTTCTGGCGGCAATGGCACAGATTTGGCTTGTTCCTCTGGCGGCGGTGTATCCTCAACCTTTGGCATGGGCACCTTGGACAAATCTGGCGGTGCCTCGGCCGTCATCTTGGGCGCTGATTTGCGTGGCTCTGGCTTGGGCGGCGCACGTTTGGGTGCGCTTGTTTCCTCGGCCGTTACAAACTCCACATCAACAATATTCGGCAGCTCAATAATCGTGGGCTCGGGCTTTTTCAAGAACGGTAAGCCAACAATGCCGATAATCAAAATGAACAAGTGCAAAGCAGCTGAAACCATCAGCGCTTTGTTCAAGTCATCATCTGTATCGACATGTATCATAGCGGCCTATATCTCGTTCACTTGGCGTGTTATTGAGGCTCGGAAATAAGTGCAACCTTGGTATAGCCAGCCGCATTAATCAGGCCCAGCAATCCCATAACCTGCCCATAAGGCAAGCCCTGATCCCCGCGAATATAAATGCGGCGGTCAAATTCGCCCTCGGTCATCGCGGCAAGTTTCGCGCTCAGCTCTTTAAGCGGAAGTTCTGATTTACCAATGTAAATCTTCCCTTCCTTGGTCAGGCTAATTTCAATAGGCGTATTATCCTCGGATTGGATCTGCTTGGCCTTGGCATCAGGCAAGTCAACCTGAACCCCCGCGGTCAGCAAAGGCGCCGCGACCATAAAAACAATCAACAAAACCAACATCACATCAACAAAAGGCGTGACATTAATCTCGGCCATTGGGCGGTATGATCCGCCTGTTCTGCGCCCACGAGAACGCGTTTTCGTTGCAAGTGTCGCGCCCATTTATGCCACCTTTTCGCCGCTCATTAATGTTGATTGCGCCTTTTGATTGTCCAGATGTCGTGACAAAATCGCCAAAAACTCATCAGCAAAGGCCTCCATACGATCGGCATATGCATTAAAACTGCTTGAGAAAACGTTATATGAAATAACCGCGGGGATCGCCGCAACAAGGCCAAGCGCCGTCGCAAACAAGGCCTCGGAAATGCCAGGTGCAACCACGGCTAATGATGTGTTGTTTGATGATGCAATCGCCGCGAAACTGTTCATGATCCCCCACACTGTCCCAAACAGGCCAATAAATGGCGCGGTCGAACCGACGCTGGCAAGGAAAGTCATCCCTTTTTCAAGCTTATGCATCTCGCGCATGATTGTTACGCTCATAGCGCGCTCAACGCGTTGACGTACGCCAGCCTGTAACGTTTCACTGCCCGACGTTGCACCAGAAGAAACGCTTTCCTTCCATTCGCCCATACCCGCAGTAAATGTCAACTGAAGCGGATCAGTCGTATGACCTTTGATACTGTCATAAAGGCGATCCAGCGATTCACCAGACCAGAATTGATCTTCAAACAAAGACGCTGCGCTATTCAGGCCAGAAAGCCTGCTGCGCTTGGCAAAAATCAAAGTCCAGCTCCAAATTGAGGCCATAACAAGCATCAACATAACAGCCTTCACAATCGGGTCAGCCGCCATAAACAGCCCCCACATCGTCAAATCAGTTGCAGCCTCACCCAGGCTAACGGCTTCTAGTGTCGGATCCATATGTCTTTATCCTTTTTTGCTTATCAAAATTTATTCAGTGTAATCAGAAAAACGGGATTTAATATCTTCGGGAATTTTTACTGGCCTAACAGTCTTCGCATCAACGCAGACCAGCGTAACATCATTTTCAAACACGATAACATCATCCTTTTTGATGATATGCTTGAAAATCAAACTACTGTTTTTGATATGGTGCAAAGATGTATAAATATCAACCTTATCTTCCAACAAAAGCGGCTTTAGATAATTTACATCCATATGGCGCACAACAAACAAAATGCCCACATCATCTTTTAGATCACGGTTTGTATATCCTGTATCGAGCAAAAGCTCTGTGCGGGCGCGTTCGCAAAAGGCAATATAATTGCCATGATACATAACGCCGCCTGCATCAGTATCCTCAAAATAAACACGGTAAGAAACATGATGTTGCATGATTATAACAGGCTCTCTTGTTCTTGCGCCGAAGCACTCGGCGGATTTAATCCCAAATATTCAAAACCGCGCGCAGACAGCATCCTCCCGCGCGGCGTGCGCTGCACCAATCCGATTTGAATAAGATAAGGCTCAATCACATCTTCGATCATGTCGCGCTGCTCGGACAGGGCTGCGGCAAGCGTATCAACACCAACCGGGCCGCCGCCGTAATTATGCGCAATGCACGATAAATAACGGTGATCCATACGATCAAGTCCTGCGCGGTCTACATCCAAACGACCAAGCGCATGATCAACCGCCGCACTATCCACGCGGCCATTGCCTGCAATCTCGGCAAAATCACGCACGCGGCGCGTTAAACGCCCAGCAATACGCGGCGTACCGCGTGAACGGCGTGCAATCTCAAGCGCGCCATCATCGGCCATATCCATACCAAGCAAACGCCCTGCCCGCCCGACAATCGTTGCCAAATCATCTGGCGCATAAAATTCCAAGCGCAATTGAATGCCAAAACGATCACGCAGCGGATTTGTCAAAAGGCCTGAACGCGTCGTCGCCCCAACCAAGGTAAAAGGCACCAAATCAATTTGCACCGATCGCGCGGCAGGACCCTCACCAATGATCAAATCAAGTTTACGGTCTTCCATAGCGGGGTACAGGATTTCCTCAACCGCAGGGTTCAAACGGTGAATTTCATCAATAAATAAAACATCATTAGGCTCGAGATTCGTAAGAATAGCGGCAAGATCGCCGGACTTCATAATCACAGGCCCAGATGTCGCGCGAAAACCAACGCCTAGTTCCTTAGACACGATCTGCGCCAGCGTCGTTTTACCAAGGCCCGGCGGCCCATAAAACAGCGTATGATCCATCGCATCACCGCGTGATTTTGCGGCCTGAATGAAAACCTTTAAATTCTCGCGTAATTGTGGCTGCCCAATAAATTCATCAAGCGCACTTGGACGCAAGGCAGGGTCTTCACCGTTCGCATCGGGAAGCGCAGAAAGCTCAGGATTTTTAATCGCTTGATCGGTCATCTAGGCGCTCAGCTCCTTCAGGGCGAGGCGGATGATATTTTGTAAATCATAATTATCATTCTCCTTTAACTTCGCCTGCATAATCGCACTATACGCATCCGCGCGGGCATAGCCCAAATTAATCAAGGCCGATAAGGCATCCTCGTCTAAATTTGCAGGCACGTCCACTGACGCCGTATCAGGGGCGCTTTCCACGGGCGCAGCAGATGGTTTAGGCGCCGCCCCATCAGAAACAGGAAACTCAACCGCAATTGCCGCAGCTTTATCTTTTAGCTCCGTCAAAATGCGCGTCGCAAGTTTCGGGCCCACGCCATCCGCCTGCGTTATTCCTGCCTTATCCTGCGCGGCAATAATAACGCTCAAACGCTCAGGCGGGCAAACGCTTAGGATACCAAGCGCAACCTTCGCTCCAACCCCTTGTACAGAATTTAGCAACCGAAACCATTGTTGCTCGGCCGCGTCAATAAACCCATAAAGCGTCATTGAATCCTCGCGCACCTGCATATCCGTAAGCAATTGCGCCGCGTCACCAACTTGTCCAATGCGCGTTAATGTACGGCGACTGGCATGTACGACATACCCTACCCCTTGCACGTCCAGCAAAAGATATTTGTCACCAAAACTGTCAATGATTCCTGATAATTTTCCGATCATGCCTTATAATGGGCATGGGCAATCGCAACTGCAAGGGCATCTGCTTCATCCTCGCTAATCTGCCCACAGGATGGCAGCAAAGTTCTAATCATCATGCCAACCTGATTTTTATCGGCATGGCCTGTCCCCACAACAGACTTTTTAACTTTGTTGGCGCCATATTCCGCCACTGGCACGCCGTACAGCGCAGGAACGCACATCAAAACGCCGCGCGCCTGACCTAATTTCAAGGCAGAGGCCGGGTTTTGATTCACAAAGGTTTCTTCAATTGCGGATGTTTCAGGCGCATATTGTTTAATGACATCCATAAGCCCCTCATGCAGACAAGAAAGACGGTACGCCATGGCATCTTTGGGCTTGGTTTTGATCAAACCGCTGGCCACAAAAATCAAACGATTTCCCTGAGATTCGATAACGCCCCAGCCCGTTTTCTGCAAGCCCGGATCAATGCCTAAAATGCGCATCAAAACGGCCTATTCGCTGGCCATAAGTTTTTGCATGACCTCATCGCTGACATCAAAGTTCGTGCTAACACTTTGTACATCGTCATCTTCTTCAAGTGCATCGATCAATTTCAAAACGTCACTGGCAGTTTGCTCATCCACATCTGCTTGTACGTTTGGAAGCCACGCAAGACCTGACTTCTCAGGCTCGCCAAATTTATCGGACAGCGCATCTAGAACACTTGCAAAATCATCTGCTGCGCATGTAATTGCATGGCTGCTATCATCGCTTTCGGCATTTTCTGCACCTGCTTCGACGGCGGCCTCAAACATTGTATCAGCATCCGCCTTATCCGCAGGAAAAATAATCTCGCCAACGCGGTCAAACATAAATCCAACGCAGCCATTTTCACCAAGGTTACCACCATTTTTCGTCAAAATAGAGCGCACATTACCCGCCGTACGGTTCTTATTATCCGTCAGTGCCTCAACAATAATTGCGACGCCGCCTGGGCCATAACCTTCATAACGAATTTCAAAATAATCTTCGCCATCGCCGCCGCCTGCGCCTTTGGCAATCGCACGCTCAATCGGTGCTTTGGGCATAGAGTTTCCTTTGGCCGTCGCAATCGCCAAACGCAAACGCGGATTCATATCAGGGTCAGGGCCACCCAACTTGGCCGCAACCATAATTTCACGTCCCAATTTTGAGAATAACGCCGCGCGCTTTTTATCTTGCGCCCCTTTACGATGTTGAATATTCGCCCATTTCGAATGACCAGCCAAAACTATACCTCTTTGTCTATATTAAGAAATTATCAATAAAATCGTGTATACTATAAAAAGCGGCTAGGGAAAAACCAAGTTAAAAAATGGCAAAATCAAACTATTCTTTTCAAGATATCAAAGTTCTCATCGTGGAAGACAACTTGCCGATGTATGAGCTCATCAAGTCTGTCATCATGACATTTGGCTTCAAAAAAATATATCGCGCACAAGATGGGAAGCAAGGTTTTGACACATTTTGCCGCATTAAAACGGATCTAATCATTACCGATTGGGAAATGAAACCGGTAAGCGGCATTGAAATGATTGAAATGATCCGTAAAAACCCGCAATCACCGAACCCGTTTGTTCCTATTATTATGCTGTCTGGTTATGGCCAAAAATCACATATCATTCAAGCGCGCGATGTTGGCACCACAGAATTTCTCATCAAACCGTTCTGCGCGCAGCAGCTCTATAAACGCATCGAACATATCATCGAAAAGCCTCGCGATTTTGTACAAAGCGAACATTTCTTTGGACCAGATCGCCGCAGACATAAACATGAAGACTTCGAGGGCGGCGCTAAACGCGAAGACGACGTCCTATCACCACCTCACGACGATATTGACTATGTTTATATAGACGTTGATGCATAAAGATAGACCATGACAGACCAAAAGAAAAAGAAGGCCAATATTATACAGCCGCCCAATAAGCTCAAACAAATGGCAGGTGAAGGCGGCCTTGACCCACAAACAATCCAGCAAGCAGAATGTGCCCTAACAGATACGGCCAAACGTAATGCGCGCTGCGTTGATCATTACATCGCGGCCATTAAAGTACACCTGAAATACATCAACAAAATACCAACTGATCAGTGGGATGATGAGATGTATTCAGATATTCTAGCGCTCGCCTTAGATATCAAAAGTCAGGGTACACTTATTGGTTGCCCCCTTATTACGCAAGTATCAGATATCCTGATTACATTTATGGAGACCATCCATAAACTAGACCCCAAAGTAGTCGCCATTATCGAAAAATTTGACGATGCGCTCGAGCAACTCAGCCAACGCGACGAACATCACGCCAATGAAAATAAAGATATCCTCGAAAAACAACTCATCAAAAAACTGTATGAGAGCTGCCACGAGTATATGAGGAAGGCTTAAACGCCGCCATACTTAGGTTTGCTGCAGAATGCCGCCAACGCGAATAGGTGCAATTGATCGCGCCAACCCGTTCGCATCATTCACATCAATCACTGCGCCGCATAATGTGCCCGGCCCTTTTGCTGGACGCATGCGCTCCCCTGGGGTCTTTTTGACAAAGCGGTGAATGGCAATTTGTTTTTCAACGCCAATAACGCTGTCATACGAACCTGTCATGCCCGCATCTGTTTGATATGCTGTCCCATGGGTAAGGACATGTGCATCGGCTGTCGGCACATGTGTATGCGTGCCAATCATACCCGTGATGCGCCCATCAAAATGGTGGCCGAAAGACATTTTCTCGCTTGTCGTCTCGGCATGAAAATCAACAAAAATCGCATCACAATTTTGACCTAAACGATGCTGTTTTAAAATGTCTTCCATTGTGCGAAACGGATCATCAAGCGGATCCATAAACAAGCGCCCCATTAAATTCACGACCACAATATACTGCCCCGTGCCTTGCACCTGATAACGGATAACGCCGCTGCCCGGCGTACCAGGTGGATAGTTATGCGGACGAATGATGCGTTTTTGATTGTTAATCTGTGCCAGCATTTCGCGCTGATCCCATGCGTGATTACCTGTTGTAATCACATCGACGCCCCACTCGAAAAATTCATTGGCAATTTTCATGGTAATGCCCGTGCCATTGGCGGCATTTTCACCGTTAACAATCACCACATCTGGTTCATGCTGCTTAACTACGGCGGGCAAATGTTGTTGCAATGCCTCGCGGCCTGCACGCCCCATAATATCGCCAATAAACACTATACGCATATTTAAAAAGACTTTACTTCCTGCGGGGTCACAATCCAGTCTAACGCCTGATCATGAGCCTCGGTTAACAAGGGCGTATCTTTGCACTCTTGCTGCGCATAAGCAAGCCCAACCGCGCAAATAGGCTTTTGCGCGCGCAGATGCGCAAGCGTCACATCATAGTATCCACCGCCCTGCCCCAATCGTGCGCCATGCGCATCAAAGGCAAGCAACGGCACGATCACAACGTCTGGCACCAACCGCACAGAATCTGCAGGCTCTTTAATGCCAAATGATCCAACGCGCATCGCACTATCATTTCCATACGGCGCAAACGACAACAAGCGTGAGCCGCGCTCTACAACAGGAAGCGCACATCGATACCCACGGCGCAATGCCTCGCCCAGAATAACGCGCACATCACATTCACCCGCTGCAGGCCAATAGCCCGCAATTAAATCCGTTGATTTCAAAGGAAGCGCATCAAAGAAATGAGCGATCAAACGCTCACGATCATCCATCGACAAACTTAAACCGCGGCGAAGCCTGCGCATATCTTGGCGAAGTTGCTGTTTATCCATACAATCCCCACTAAAGAAAAAAGAAAAGGAAGCCGCGCTGGTCGTGTACATATGAATCCGCACGTGACCCTGGACTACCAGGTGGGCGCCGTGATGCCAAGAACCCCAATGCAAAGAGAGTGGTTAAAGGCAGGGACAGCTCCCTATGCGAAAAGCATCGGTCCCTGGGATTTCTATCTGTGTATCACGGATCCGCGCAGCAACCAGCCCCTTGTATAAGGCCTATAGAATAAAAAGAAAAGAAAATTAAATGCGTTTAATGCGGTCGCTTACCATCGTAATGCGGTTCGCAAGTGAGTGAAGCGTTTCGCTGATCGCGGCTTCGTCAACCAGTGTTTGACCATTACCATCAGTGCCCAGCATCTCATCGGCAATCTTCAAATTATCGCGCAGTTCAAAAATTTCATCTGTTAAAATCAATGATGTCAAAACCAGTAAGTGATTTTCACTGGTCGCCGCACCTGATGAAGCAATACTTTGCAAGCGGCTATCGATATAAGATGCCAATTCTGCAATGCGCCCTTCTTGCCCATCATCACACAAGATCGGATAATCACGGCCATTAATTTTCAGTTTCACTTCACCCATGGATGCCCTATGCTTCCTCTAACATGTTTTCAACATGATTAATCATCGCATCAAGGCTCTTCACAACAGCCTGCTTTGTTTCAGGAAACATATCGCCCTGCGCACCTGGCGCATTGACTTCCAAAGACATTGATGCCTCTTCCAAATCGCAAATGGCGCGGTCTAAATGCTCTAACGCTTTTCTAATCTTGCTCATAATCTTTATATATTTTCCGTCTATTTCAGACAACTATCATGATAGGTCAAACGGAAACTAGCAACCAAGCGCGCAAACGGTCAAGCGATTTGGATAATTTTTGAAGAAGAAATAACAAGAAATCTTGACCTCACGGCCTAACCGCTGCATTGTAGCGCCAAGTTTTATTATAGAATTTTGACGATACGATAGATAGGGTTCACAAAAGCCATGACACAAGCTCAGCTCGCCGAAAACGGCGCAACACTTCCAGATAACATCAAAGACATGGCAAACGCCGTGCGCGCCTTGGCAATGGACGCGGTGCAAAAGGCAAATTCAGGCCACCCAGGCATGCCAATGGGCATGGCCGATGTTGCGGCGGTCTTGTGGGCACGTCACCTTAAATTTGATCCCTCTGCACCGCAGTGGGCAGACCGCGATCGCTTTGTTCTTTCTGGCGGCCACGGATCAATGTTGCTTTACGCGGTAAACTACTTGCTTGGTTACGAAGAGATTTCACTCGATGACATTAAAAACTTCCGCCAGCTCCACTCGATCACGGCTGGCCACCCAGAAGTTGAGCCCTCAGCAGGCATCGAAACAACAACAGGGCCACTCGGTCAAGGTATCTCAACAGCCGTTGGCCTTGCACTGGGCGAGCGCATTATGAACGGCCGTTACGGTGATAAACTGGTTGATCACTATACATACGTTATGTGCGGCGATGGTGACCTGATGGAAGGCATCAGCCACGAAGCATGCTCAATGGCTGGCCACATGAAACTAGACCGCCTTGTCGTTCTATATGATGACAATGGCATTTGCATTGACGGCTCAACCGACATGACCTTCAGCGACGACACAACCAAACGCTTTGAAAGCTATGGCTGGGACGTCCAAACAATTGATGGTCACGATTACGCCGCAATTGACGCCGCTATCGAAGCCGCGCAAAACACAGACACGCCAAGCCTAATTTGCTGCCGCACGCACATCGGTTACGGCGCACCAACCAAACAAGACAAATCATCAGCGCACGGCGCACCCCTTGGTGAAGATGAAATCGCTGGCGCACGTAAATTCCACGACTGGCCGCACGAGCCATTTGTTATTCCTGATGATGTCCTGCAAAGCTGGCGCTGTCTAGGCGATACTGGCAAAGAAGAACACAATGAATGGCAAGAACGCTTACTAGAAAGCGACAAAAAAGACGCCTTCATTAAGGCCATTACTGGCGACATTAACGATGACGTTGCACCTCTTATCCAAGAGCTTAAAGAAATGTTTGTAAACGACGTGCCAAAAATGGCAACGCGCGCAACATCAGGTAAGGTTCTGGATAAATTGGTACCTGCGATCGAAAACCTTGTTGGCGGTTCAGCCGACCTCACAGGCTCAAATAACACAAAGGCGTCTAACGACATCGTCGAGGCAGGATCATACAACGGCCAATACGTTTATTACGGCGTGCGCGAACACGGCATGGCCGCAGCAATGAACGGCCTTGCACTGCATGGCGGCATCGTTCCTTACGGCGGTACATTCCTTGTGTTCACAGATTACTGCCGCCCATCAATTCGCCTATCTGCCTTGATGGAGCAACGCGTTATCTATGTTATGACGCACGATTCTATCGGCCTGGGTGAAGACGGCCCAACGCACCAACCGGTTGAGCATGTTGCATCCTTGCGCGCAATGCCAAACATCAACGTATTCCGTCCATGTGACGGCGTTGAAACGGCTGAAAGCTGGCAAATCGCCCTTGCAACGCAAAAAACGCCTTCGATTATGGCGCTCACACGTCAAGGCCTGCCAACATTACGCGACGCAAACCCAGAAAACAAAACGGCACTGGGCGCATACATTCTGAAAGAAAATGCAGAAGACCCACAAGTGACACTTTTTGCGTCGGGTTCAGAAGTTGAAATCGCGCACAAAGCCTACGAAACACTGACAGCCGAAGGCATCACAGTGCGCCTAGTATCTTGCCCATGTCTTGACCTATTCGCACAGCAAGATGCAGACTACATCCAAAAGCTCACCTGCAATAACAGCGTCAAAATCGCCGTCGAAGCAGGCGTACGCCAAGGGTGGGATGCATTAATTGGCGCACACGGCGCGTTCATCGGCATGAACAGCTTTGGCGCATCAGGCCCAATTGACGAGCTTTACAAGCATTTCGGCATCACCGCCGAAGCTATCGTTGAAAAGGCGAAGGCAAAGCTTGCAGCCAAATAAACAACACCCAGCTGGCGCAGTTCACGAAATTGCGCCGGCCCATTTCTGATGAATAAATCAGCATAAAACAGCAAAAAACACTTGAAGTCATACGTCAATCAACGTAAAAAACGACATCTATCAAGTGGGCGGTTAGCTCAGCGGGAGAGCACTACGTTGACATCGTAGGGGTCACTGGTTCGATCCCAGTACCGCCCACCATTTTCAAAAGATTCCTATAAATCAGGGCTATATGCATCCCATAATTTATCCGCCAATTGTTGGGTAATATTCGGCGCAATGATGTCTTTTGTTGCGAACTGATCACACTGCAAAAAACTCCAAACAAAACCCGCTTGCTCTAATTGAGGAGATTGCGAACACGAAAAGCTATGCACGCTTTTACCCGCAAAAAGAGCCTCAGATAAAATAGAGCGGCTATCCCCCCAAAGAATAGTATGCTCGGCGCGCGTTAAAAGCCCCAAATATGGATTAAACCCATCGTGTGTGAATGACCAGTTAAGGACATCAACGTTATAAAGCCCCGATTGCGACAAATGCCTTACAAGCGCCTCTTGCAGCTCAGCCTGTTTAGACGGATCATTTCGGCGCGTCCCACAAATATAAATAGCGCCGCGCTCAACGCCGGCCAGCATACTGGCCATATGCTCGGAAAATACATCACATTCATTCTCATAGCCATATCCAGAGCGTTGAAAGGCGGTCATAACAGATATAATCGTCACGCCAGATAGCTCAGGGTGCTGCACATCAAACAAGCGCGCCGCCTCATGCAAACGATCAGCCGTCAAATTATGCGCAACAAGCTCACCCTCTCCCAAGTAATCGATCGCTAAATCATCGTTGATGTCAGAGCAATAGGGTACACTTGAAGGGGTAACACCCGCCTCTAATAAGGCAAGATCACAATTATACCCCATAACCATTACAGGTTTTGCGTTCTTGTCTTTGAGAAAGCGCCCAAGCTTTACATGATACGATTGCAACGACAAATCTGGGTAGAAAACATCTAAAACATTTCGATCTGCATACAAGACATCAACCCCATGAGAGCGCCCCATAGCCTCGGCCAGGCCCTTACGCCCTCTCGCATCGCCGCGCGCAGGGTCATCACATTCGTGATTAACCAAAATAACCGGCTTTTTATTATGATCATGAAATGCTTTTTTCAACATAACGCTTGATACACAACAATAGAATGTTATGTCAAACAAAAGCACCTATAACAGAATATAAAAATGGCGATCCCGGCAGGACTCGAACCTGCAACCTATTGATTAGAAGTCAATTGCTCTATCCAGTTGAGCTACGGGACCTAAATGAATATTGAGGTTTTTATAAGGTAAACTAAGCGCAAATAGCAAATACTTATTTTGCGCTCTCTTCGAAAGGAACAAACTTGAAATTATCAGTATAGTTACGCGGACGCACCTTACGCGCAGAAGATGTTTTTACAAAATATGCCAAACCATTCTCGTCTGCAAACTTTTGTGCTTTTTCAAGGCTATCAAACTTAAGGCTGACCTGCCCTGTTGTGCTATCCGACGACGTCCAGCCATTAAGTGGCTCGGGCGCACGTTTAATATCCTCGGCATATTCCAAAACCCAGACGTCGGTCTTACCGCGGCCTGATTGCATCACATTTTTTGCTGGCTGATAAATAATTGCTTTCATTCTTGAATTTTACCACCGTAAAAACCGCTGCGCAAGCAGTCCTGACACAAACCCGATAAAAATATACGGCAAAATATGATAGATCACCGTATGCAGCGCCGCATCATCAGGGCACGTCAAGCGAAGTGCGATATACCCCATGCTCGACACGCTTAAAACCCCCATACCAAGCAACAATTTAGGCTGCGTGCTTGCCCCCTTAGATACCATATATGTCAGCGCACCAATCGGCACCACAAAAAACGCGAACGACTTCGCAACGCATTCGTGCCATTGCAAGTGCGCATGCGTAATCGGCTCAGGTGACAACATAAACATCGACAACAACAAAGCACTCAACAGCGCCAGCAACAAAAAAGCACCACGCACGGGCCAGCGTCGACCATACCCATCAGGCACGCACAAGCAAAATGCCGCATAACCAGACACAAACGCCATCAATAACGCTAAAACAAACTCAGCTACCATCACAGGGCTCTTCACAAGATCAAACAGATCTGCGCGAAAATGGATTACGCTTGCGATGATCAGCATATAAATCACCACACCAAGCATCCACACACTCATTCTGCGGGAAGGTGCGCTCAATGGGCGCACAGGCTTTAATTCAGCGCTAAGCTTATCAATTAAATCATCCATCTAGGCCGCCTTCCTTTAATTTCTGAAGCGTACGATGCACAGACACCTTAACCGCGCTCACGCTCATATCCATTTTTTCTGCCACCTCTTTGGCCGTAAATCCTTCAATGCGCATCATTGTAAAAACGGTGCGCTGCTTATCGGACAGAGCCCCTAAAGCAGCTTCTATATCCTTATATTCGCCTGCATGATGCGGTTTGGTTACATAAAGCGCCCCATTTTCAGGGAGCGCATCTAATGAAACGGCTTCACGCTGCGCCTGTTTGTAATATCGGCGCAACAAGTCCGCCTTGCGAAATTTCACAATCGACAGCAACCACGGCTTAAACGGACGATCCGCACTATAGGTAGGCAAGGCCTTATGCACTGACATCAAAACGCTTTGCACAAGCTCATCAACCATATCCTCATTGGCTAAGGCTGGCGCGACAACACTGCGTACAAACGGCATAAGATCACTCAATAAATGATGATACGCACGCGCATCGCCTTGCTGGGCTTTATGTGCCAAATCAGACCATTGTTTATCATGGGATGTTTTCAAAGATGTTTCAGATAAGGGCATAGGGTGTCATCCTTATCCGATAGTGGTCGGAGCGGAGGGATTCGAACCCCCGACCCACTGCTCCCAAAGCAGTTGCGCTACCAGGCTGCGCTACGCTCCGCCAATCGGTGAAATGTTGTTTACATGATTGTATCGTGCCTTGCAAGCATTTAATCGCCCATATCATAAATGATTTCATCTCCTGCCTGAATGCCGTATGCATCAACCACGCCAGCATTGACCTCAAGCACCATAAAAACCAAATGTGACGGCGCAATGCGGCTTTCATCCATGGGCTTTGCGCCGCGGTGGATCGACCGAATAACACCATCGCGCCCCGCAAAAATCATATCCAGCGGTATCAGCGTATTTTTCATCCAAAACGCCACGCGCGACTCATACGGATATAAAAACAACATCCCCGAATCTTCGGGCATATTCTGGCGGTACATTAAACCTTGGGCTAATTGCTCGGGCTGGGATGCGATTTCAATATCAAAATCAACCACCATGCCATCGGCTTTATGAATAGACAACGTCCCCTGTTCAAAAGACACCAAATCTTGAGAATGTGACGCAGGAAAAGACACATAAAGCCCCGCACATAGCAGCAGCGCAAAAACAAAAAATGCCGCAGCAGATATCAGGCCTTTATTCACCTTGCATGCGCTCCAGCTCTTCTAAAACGCTACTCTGCGTCATATAGCCAAGCGGCTTTGAGGTTTGCTCATCCAAGACAACCACTGGCAAATTGTGATTATCCGACAGCATCTTAATCCCTTCCCACAATGGGGTTTGCGGCAAGACACTTTGTGCTTTTAAATGTTTAAAATGCGAAACAGGCAGGGCATTCGCCTTCAACAATCGTTTCGCAATGCCGGGCGCAGCGCCAAGCGTTACATCATCACCGCCGGTCATATTCACCTGAACGGGCAAAATATTTTCAAACAAACTCGCCAGCGTAAAAAGTCCTGAAAACTGGCCATCGCCATCAACCAGCAACGCCGCCTCGCCCTTACTTTTCTTGAGCGCCTTAAGCGTTTTTTCAACCGTTTCATCCTCGGAAACGATCAATGTTTTTTTTACGACAGCAGCATGACAAGGCATAAAAGCGCCCTTTCTTCCAGTTCATTTCAGTGACATAAAGTGTGCAGAAAACTAATGCATTTGACAAGAGGCTTTACGCGCCCTGCAAACCCACCGTGTACATCTTGGCATAGATACCGTCATGCGCCATCAATGCATCATGACTGCCTTGTTCGGCAATTTTACCTTTATTCAGCACAATAATGTGGTCGGCGTCTTGCACTGTTGACAGGCGGTGCGCGATCACAAGCGTTGTACGCCCTTTCTCTAGAGCCTTAAGGGCATCTTGCACCAATTTCTCGGATTCATTATCCAAGGCCGACGTGGCCTCATCAAGCAATAAGATCGGCGCATCACGTAAAATCGCACGCGCGATAGAAATGCGCTGACGCTGACCACCAGAAAGCTTCATACCATCCTCGCCAACGCGCGTATTATACCCTTCTGGCATCTGCATAATAAAATCATGCGCCGCGGCCGCCTGCGCAGCCTTTTCAATGTCCTCTTGCGAGGCCCCTTTCAGGCCATAACCAATATTCGCGCCAATCGTGTCATCAAAAATTGTAATATCTTGCGACACAAGGGCAATATTCTGACGCAAAAAGGCCAAATCAATATCCTTCATATCAATGCCGCCAACGCGAACCGCGCCACCAATACAATCGTAAAAACGCGGAATAAGGTTAATGATCGTGGTTTTTCCGCTTCCCGATGCGCCAACCAAGGCCGTGACAGTGCCTGGTTTTGCAGTAAAAGACACGCCTGACAAGGCGCGCTCATCTTCACCTGTTTCATAGGCAAAGGATACGTCATCAAACACAACATCAGGTTTATGCCCCTGCTCCCACACTTTACCGTTTTCAGGACCAACAATGGCCGGCACGGTGTCGAGCATCTCAAACACGCGCTCGCCCGCGCCAAGACCTGTCTGCATGATATTGTTCAGCTTCGCGAGCTTCTTCATTGGTTCATAGGCCATAATAAACGCACCAAGGAATGAGATCAACTCACCTGCACTCATCATGCCATCACGCACCTGATAACCGCCATATGTAATAATGCCAAAGAAAATGATGCCGACCAAAATTTCGTTCACAGGCGTTGATAAATTCCCAACCTGTACGGATTTAACGTTCAATTTACGCACACGATCAATCGCGGCAGAAGTATGCTCTTCTTCTTGGCTTTCCATGCCGTAGGCCTGAACCTGACGAATACCTTGAAAAATTTGTGACAGCTTATCGGATAGATCAGCCATACCGCCTTGCAAATTGCGCGATATATGGCGCAACCTTTTGCCCAAATAGGCAACAAACCATGCAAGCAAAGGAAAGACTGTAAACGCCGCAATAGATAGCTTCACATCCTGCGAGAACATCACAACAACCAAGAAAATCAGGGTAAAGACCCCCTTGCCCGCATTCGTAAAGATATCCGCCACAGCAATGCGCATAACACTTACATCGCTCACCACGCGCGAAATCAACTGACCGCTGGGGTTCGCATGGAAAAAGCCTAAATCCAAATGCAAGAAATGCGCAAACAAATCCTTTTGCACCTGCGCAACGACGCTTTGGCTAATGCGGTTCATCAAAATCGTATGCACATATGTCGATATCCCGCGCACAATAAAAACGCACATAACGATAAACGCAAAAGGCACAATCTTCGCGGTATTACCCGCGCTTAGTACATCATCCATAATCGGTTGCAACAATTTTGCAATCGACGCCGTCATCGCCGCTGCAACAACCATAAACAAAACCGCCAAAAGCAGCATCCCAACATGTTGGCGCAAATATGAATGCATAATGCGCTTCATCATCGAAAACGTTGAGTTGTGCGGCGTTGCAGCAGATGTATTTGTATCATTACTCATAGTGCAGATGTTATAATGGAATTATGAACGAAAGAGAAGAGCTTGAGAAAAATATAACCGCAACGGCTCAATTCGCGCACAAACCCACAAATGGTATTGGCATTGCGCTGGGCGGCGGTTTAGCCAGAGGCCTTGCCCATATCGGCGTTTTAAAAGTGCTCATCTCCGAAGGCATTACACCGCAGATTGTATCAGGCACATCCATCGGCGCGGTTGTTGGTGGATGTTATCTGATGAACAAGCTAGCAGAGCTTGAAGACTGGGCATTAAGCCTGAACCGCAGTAAAGTTTTATCCTATCTGGACTTTCGCGTTCGCAGCGCCGGCCTCATCGGCGGTGAAAAGCTCATCAAACTGCTTGAAGAGCATTTCGATGACGCAAAAATAGAAAATCTGGACTATCCTTACGTGGCCATTGCAACAAACCTGCTCACCGGTCACGAAGCATGGCTACAGCGTGGCTCATTGATTGAGGCCATGCGCGCATCCTTTGCCTTGCCTGGCGTCTTCCCGCCTGTCGCACGCAATGACCGCCTTCTCATTGACGGGGCGCTTGTTAATCCACTGCCCATCGCACCATGTCAGGCCATGGGCGCGCGCATCACCATCGCCGTCGACCTCAGCGCAGATATGATTGGCAAGGCGGCAAAGCCCGGCAAGCATTATCAAACCGTTGCAGGATTTGATATATTCAATGACAAAGATGTTTCCAAAGAAGATCAAAAGAAAGTCACCAATAGCATAACCAAGCGTATCTTTCGCCGCCAAAATGACGAAAGCCCCAGCCTGTTTGGCGTCATGATTTCATCGCTTGGCATTATGCAAGATCGTCTCACGCGCCTGCGCCTTGCCAGCGATCCACCTGACATTCAAATCAAACCGCAAATTGGCCATATTGGCCTTGCAGAATTTGAACGCGCTGACGAGCTTATCGCCGCAGGCGAACACGCCGCCAGATCATCCTTGCCGCAAATCAAGGATGCTATGCGGGTTTTACTGCCCTATTGTCCTTTCGATGATTAGAATTTGGTCGCTGCGCGCTTTTTATGCTTACGATCTGGCAGAGGATCTCCCCACTTCATCGTCGACAGCAAATATTTCGGATGCACGCCGTTATACTGCGCCGCCAAATTATTCAGCGCCTTATCAAGGTCATACAGATTACTCACGCCTTTGAAGCTTGCCGCATGCAAACCGCCGCGGATCAAACATGTATCAATACCAGCCAGCGCGCCGCCCAAAATATCATGCGACATAGAATCGCCAATCATGACCGTTTCACCGGGGTAAACCCCCTTTTCTTGCAACATTTTCATGCAATATTGATAAATAGGCTTATGTGGCTTGCCAATATAATGTACAACGCCGCCAAAATCCGCATAGCGGCGTGCAATTGTACCCGGCCCCATTACATTTTGCGTGCCCATAACGCCTTTACTGTCTGGGTTTGCGCATAACGCGACCAAGCCCTTGCGCACAGCAACTTTCAAGGCAGGCTCGTAATCGGCAAGCGTTTTCTGCGGCGCGTCTGATCCACTGATCAACAAAAAATTCGCTTCGGCAGGATCATCCACCAATTCAATATCAATGCCATCGACAACCGATGTATCACCGCCGCGGCTGATTAAATAGCATTTACGCCCCAATCCTGCGAAAAACCCTTCATCTTGCGCCGACAAGCCACGCCACGTCATCTCGCCCGATGTTACGATCTCATTATACAAAGACGGGCCAATGCCAACCTTTTTAAGGCGCTCTTTATTTTCCTGCGCGCGCTTGCCCGAATTGGACAAAATAATCACTTGTTTGTTACGGGATTTTAATTCTTTCAGGCAATCAACCACGCCATCATATGTTTTCTCACCATCGTGAAGCACGCCCCACTGATCGATAATAAAGCCGCCATAACTGTCAGAAATATCGGAAAGACCTTTTAAAAAGCGCGTTTTACCTTGGTTCTCGATCATAATATGTTCATCCCTCACACATTGGTTTTTATGGCCACACACAACTATGACCGCATTTATTATGCGCACACTTAAGCGCGATATCAATTACCTTTTTACCAGAAAATTAGTTAAGAAGCCTTTAAGCCGTCCACGAAAAAGGCGCTGCCAACAATATGGTAACGCCTTTCTTTAAATCATTTATCACAATTGGAAATCAGAGCTTACGCAACCTTCTTGTCATCGACAAACTTGCCAACCTTGCTTTCTTTGCCAGCAACCTTGCACAGCATACTATAAAGCTTCGCAACGTCACTTGACCCGATTGTCGCGCCCATTAATGCGCCATAATCATTACTTGAGGCTTGGTCATAGATTTCCTCAAACTGGCGAACAAAGCGCTGAACATAGGTTCTAAACTCTGCATCACGGCGGAATTTAAGCTGCGCACGCTCAAGCGGCCAATCAGAACCAAGCGCCGCCAATTTACGCGTAAAGACCGAAATATCACCGCGCTGGAAGGCCTGCCAAGATTTCTCAGACACATCACCATCCAACAAGCGCGTCACATCGACTGACAATGAATGCAGGCTTTCGATAACAAAGCGTGACGATGTCAGGAACGCATCGCGCTGCACTTTGCCTTCTTGCGCCTTAACGCTTTTGGCGAATTCTTGCACATCACGCACTGACTTGAACATCGCCTCAGATTGCTTGGCAAATGTATCACCCGCATCTTTGGTTGTTTCAAGCGCAGCGCTAGACACTTGCATCAAGCGATCCGCTTCAATCGACAGCTTCTCACGCGCGCCAGTAATCTCATCAGTTGTATCATGCGCATAACGGCCAATATTATCCATACTGCTGTTCAACATTGATACAGCCTTACCAATTTGCTCGGCCACTTCGATACTGCTGCTCGCAACGATAGACACCTGCCCCTTAAGCTCGCGACCGTACATTTCAGAGGTCTGAAGCGATGCCTTCATTTGCTCGCTCAGCTCACGTGTACGAATAGAAAGCGTATCAGCAGTTTTCTTAAAGTCAGACAAGACAATCTGTGTGCTCGACAGAAGCTCTTGCGCTTTTGTCTTTACGTAATCAACCATATCATCCGTATCATCAGAAACCTGCTTGGTCGCATGACTTAGCATCACAACTTCTTCACGCGCTTTCACGCCCGCATTTTCCATCAAGACAACATTAGATTTCAGTTCACGCTGAACATTGACAGACTGACCGATAAACGCATCACCTGCATCGCCTAGTTTATCAACCGCGCTATTCACTGATTCCGAGAAGTCCATAAACTTGCTGTTCATCTCACTTTGAACTGTATCCATCTTCAGAACCGCTTTATCGCTCAGCAAGTGAATTGTTTCTGACTGATCACGAAGCGCATTCGCCGCAGATTCAATATCTTCGATGGAATCGCGCGTTGTTTCCTTGAGGCTATCCGCGCGTTGAACCAGAACATTATGAACAGATTGCAACAATTGCTCGGCCTGTTGGCTGCCTTCGCGGACATCATCAAGACTATCTTCCAGAACAATGCCAAACTGACGGAAGCGTGCAAGGTTGCTTTCGCTTGTCGCATGGCATTTCTCGCGAAGCTCGTCAAAGCGTACAGACACGCCATTAGCTTGCTGAATAGCTTGCTCGCACACAGGCGTGATGCTGGCGGCGCTATCCGCGATTTTCTCTTGCAGGTCATTAAATGAAGACTTTGCCTTATCCGTTTCATCATAAAGCAACGACAACTTGTTCATCAGCAAGCTATCAAGGCTTTCAAGTTTATCTTCGGCTTCACGGCCATAAGATTTCAGATCGCTGTAATGTTGTGCAATCGAATCTGACAAGTCATCCAGATCAGATTGTGACATCTCAGATACATCTTTCACGCGCTCAACCTGCGAAGACAGCGCATCACTGACTTTTTCAATATCAGACAGAGCCTTATCAACGGCGCCTTGTAGCTGCTCTTTTTGCAGCATAATTTGCTCGTTCACGGCGCGGCCATTCCCAGACAACTGCCCAGACAGGGTTGAGATTTCTTGAATCTGACTACGCAAGCCAGAGCGAATATCTTCAACCGTTTTCATTGCCTTATCACTGGCATCGTTCAAATCCTCAACGCGGCGCGATAGAACACTTTCAATCGTACTATGACGAGAATCTGCTTCATTCACTGCATTTTGAATATCACGCAGCGATTGTGACAATGCATTCCCGACAGAGCCAACTGTGCTTGAAAGCGCGGACACAACATTTTCCATGCGGGTATTTTGTGAATCAACTGTGCCAATCAAGCCTTCCATCTGATTTTGCGCCTTCGACACAGTATCAGAAATAAGGGCATTACTGCTTTCCAGCGTCGCAGATGCACGCTCAAGTCGCGCACCGTTCGCATCAGATTCTTCGTTAATCTTCGTCAAATAAGCCGTCACATCGGCAATAATGCGGCTGGCTTTATCTTGTGCCTGCTTATTACTTTCATTCAGGTTATCAACCGCGCGGCGCACAGCAAAGCTCACTGACTCGGCGCCGCCAACAGCAACTGACAACGACTCTGCCAATTTATTGGCAGCCTGATCGCCAACCTCTTCAATGATATCTGCCTGACGCGAAATATCATTAATTGTTTGCTTGAATGTTTCTTCGCGTTCTTGCATGCGTTTTTCCATGCTCTGCGCTTCATTCGCGGCGTAATCAACGCCTTCTTTCATATTATCAACGCTTGCCTTCACAAGGGTGCCAACGCGCTCTGACTGCTGTGACAACGCAAGGACAGAGCTTTCCATTTGCTCTTTATGCATAGAAATCGTGTTAGCTGATTCAATTACGCTTGCAACCGTACGACCGGCAGAGCTTTCAAGGTCTTCGATCTGATCTTTAATCGTTGTTGTCAGGCGCTCAGTTTCGCTGGACACGTGATCAACAATTTCATTCAGTGAATCTGTATGGCCTTCGAAACGATCGCCGATCGTCTCTAGACGGCCTGCAATATCATCCACGGCGTTATTAAGATCTTCAAATCCTGCCATGATATTATCTTTGATCGATGCAGTCTTCTCATGCGCGCTGTCTGCGGCCTCAAGAATTTTATCTGCGCCAGATTGTAACGCGGCTTCGATTTCATCACTGCGCTTAACGATAGCCTCTGATGCCTCGCTCCAAGCCTGCGTACCTTTTTCAGCGCGCTTTTCAATGGTTTCGATGCGCGCATCAACCGTTTCAACAACCGCGTTAAGTTTCTCGGTGCGCTCCTGCAATGAGCTTGCTAAACGATCAATATGAAACTCTGCCTTTTTCGACACACCTGAAAAATCACGCATTTCAACGCGCAAACCTTGGCGGGCGCGCTGCAATGATTTCAAAACAGCCTTCGACATTGACGAAATTTCATTGGCTTGCTGATAAAATGCATCAACATCCTGACTAAACTCATCGCGATCACCGCTAAATAGCGAGCGAAGCTCGGCGCGCAAAACGTCAACATTACCGCCTTGCATACCGCCGCCCATGCATTGTGACAACGCATACCAAAGCAGCGCAGGCGGAACAAAAAGCGTCATCATAACGCCCGCCAAGCCTTGCGGCCCTGTATCAATGCCAGCCTCAAGAAAATAACCAAGGCAGTATGCTGCCCAAATAATTGAAGAAATCCAAAAGACTGACATCACCGCCATATTTGGCTGCGCGGCGCTGTGCGTTGATGTGCTGACCGATGCAAAATCAGACAAAGGCTTTTGCGCGGCGATATCCGTTGCTGTTTCTGCGTCCATCTTACTCGCTGGCTGAGAAATACGGATAGACCCTAGGCCTGAAATCTTCTGACGCATATCGCCCATTTTCTCGGCGCGTAGATCCGCGTTCAAAGCTGGTGATTGGTCTTCGTTTTGCTCATTAAAATCAAGCTTGCCTTTTGGCGTAGACGTTGAGTCTGACATGCGCACAAAATCTCCCTTTGCGGTTACAGATACGTAACCTAGTCATAGTTTTAGTCTTTGGAATGAGCCTATATAAGGCATGTCAGCCCGCCGACTTCAAGAGTGTGATTCGGCAAGAAAATTACCCCGCAAACCCCAAGCCCTGCCCTGCCTTGGTCTCAAAGGGAAATTCACAAAAAATCTTTTACTGTGGATAAAAATTATTCTGATTTTTGACTTTTCATATCCGTCAAATATGCCTTCAAATCACCCTTCACAACAGGCGCCAGCAACATAAGGCCAATCAAGTTCGGGATCGCCATCGATAAAAAGGCGGCGTCCGTAAAATCAATCAGATGATTAAGGTTCGCCGAACAGCCAATAATCGCAAACAAGCAGTAAATCAGCTTATACGTCTTATCGACAAACAGGCTTTGCCCGAAAATAAACGCCAGCGCCTTACCACTGACATAGGCAAACGTAATCATCGTTGAATACGCAAACAAAAAGATAATGACTGCCAAAAATGTCGGAAGCCAACTTGCACCCTGCGCCAGCGCACGTGAGGTTAGCTCAACACCTTCCATCTGAGCCGATGGATCATACGCGCCAGAAATCAAAATCATCAGCGCCGTTAACGTACACACACAAATCGTATCAATAAATGGGCCAAGCATACTAGCGATGCCTTGACGAATATGATCATGGCCACGCGTCGCCGAATAGACAATCGCCGCCGTACCAAGGCCAGATTCATTTGAAAAAGCTGCGCGCTGGAAACCAACTAAAATCGTGCCAAGCAAACCGCCGATACCCGCCTGCATATTAAAGGCGCCATCCCAAATACTGCCCAAGGCCGCAGGAACATTATCAACATGGGTCACGATAACATACAGCGCCGCCACAAAATAAAGCCCTGCCATCAACGGCACCAAACGAGATGCAACCGAGGCAATCGATTTAATGCCGCCAACAACAACCACGCCAACCATAATCGCCAGCGCACATCCAAACATCCACGCGCGCCCTTCTAAAAAGCCGTCTGCACCGCCTGTCACGTTATAAATTTGCTGAAACGCCTGATTAGACTGGAACATCATGCCCCCGCCAATCGCACCGATAATACAGCACAGCGCAAACACAATCGCCATACCGCGGCCTAAATACGGGATATTATAATGATCAAAAGCCGACTTCAGATAATACATCGGCCCACCTGCAACGCGGTAACGTCCTTCACCAAAGTCATAACGCTTACGGTATTTCACGCCAAGCGCGACCTCGACAAATTTGGTCGACATACTGAAAAAGCCAAGAATAATCATCCATAAGACCGCGCCAGGCCCGCCCAACGATACGGCGACCGCGACGCCAGCAATATTACCAAGCCCCACCGTGCCCGACATCGAAGCCATCAACGCCTGAAAACTGTTGATATGACCTTCTTCATCTTTTCTATCGAATTTACCACGCACAATATCAATCGCATGACCAAACAAGCGCACATTGATAAAACCAAAATAAAGCGTAAAACCAAGCGCCACCGCAGCCAACCAAACTAAAAGTAATTTCACATCCTGCCCTGCAATTGGCACACTGTATAAAATAATATCAAAGGCTTTTGCAGAAATGGGGGCAAAGGATTCATTAATCGTTTGGTCAATATTCATAGCTGAGTGTATTTCGCTCCTTAAAGTAATTAAATGGAATAGAATCTGAAATTAAATTTCACGTTACAGCGAATGTTGTAACGTTAATTGCCAGCCATTGCAACTTCATCCGAACAAAATGGCTTGCTCACTGGATAATCATCATAAAATGTAGACGCCCAATCTTTTAGATCTTGATGTGTCAGCTCCGCGGCTTTGACAACGCGCGGCGCATAACGCGCGCAAAAGACATCTGGGCGCATTGTTGCAACATCTTGGGAAATCTTGTTCGCGTACTTCGTGCGCAGCGCATTAAGTGCTTGCTCTGGCGAGGAAGCGCCAGTTTGCTGAAAATAATCCATCAATGTTTGCTCATAGGACGCAAATAAATCTGCGTGTTCTGCGGTAAATTGACGATACTGACCATAGAGATTATGCCCCGCGCGCATGCCCATATGCTGGCAATTCAGGCCAATCACCATCAGTTCACTATGAATACGGATGCCCTGCTCGGCCTCGGCTTCATTCACGCGGTAACATTGCTCGCCAGCCGACGCTGATGCAGGCAAAAAAGCCAAACACATCATTACACATAAAGATTTTATAAATCGGTGCATCCTACTTTTCCTTTTTCCTACATTTCAACTGGCGTTAACAAGGGCTCGCCCGCGAAGTGAGCCAATAAATTCCCCGCAACGATGCGCCCCATTTTCGTGCGCGTTTCAACCGTAGCAGACCCAATATGCGGCAATAACACCACATCATCACGGATAAATAAAGATTCCGGTACGTTTGGCTCGTCATCGTAGACATCCAGCCCAACCCCTGCAATCACTTTGTTGCTCAGCGCCATCAAAAGATCATTTTGATTAACCACCGAACCACGCGCAATATTAACAAGAAAACCCGTCTTACCCAAGGCCTGTAAAACAGAATAGTTCACAAGCCCCTTTGTTCGCACACCGCCCATACAAGTCAGCGCAAGCACATCCACGTCCGTGGCCATTGCCTCAAGATCATCGTAATACTGATAGGCCACATCATCTTTTTTGCTCGGCCCAAAGTATGAAATATCCATACCAAAGGCACGCGCCCGCGTGGCAAAGGCGCGGCCAATACGGCCAAGTCCAACAATGCCAACCTTTTTACCGCCTAAAGTGCGCCCCAAAGGCATAGCACCATTTTTCCACATACCTGCGCGCACATACATATCAGCCTCAACGCCGCGGCGCAGAATATTCATCATCAACATAATGCCCGTATCCGCAGTGTCATTCGTCAACACATCAGGCGTATGCGTCACTGCAATGCCGCGCTCTTGCGCCGCATCCAAATCAATATGATCAATACCAACGGCGCCGCATGCAATAATCTCAAGATTAGGCAGCATCTCCATCAAGTTCCGCTGAACAGGGTTTAAATACGTTGTAATCGCGCGAACATTCTGCGCATTTTCAGCAATGATGCGCTCAGGATCAGGCGCACGCGGGCGAATAATATCAAAATGCGCCTCCAGCAAATCCATCTGACCTGGATGCCCCTTATCGAGGGCGAGTAAACCGTGTTTCATGAAAACCTATAAAAACTTGCATTTATGGCAGGAATTGCCTAAGACAATCGGACTTTACATCAGATTACGTACGAAAGATAGAATATGTCCAATCAGGCCGAGAAAAAGCTGTTTATAAAAACATGGGGATGTCAGATGAATGTCTATGACAGCAAACGCATGGAAGACATCCTTGCGCCCTTTGGTTACAAAACAACTGATGCGCCTGAAGGTGCGGACATGGTCATTTTAAACACATGCCACATCCGCGAAAAGGCAACGGACAAAGTCTTTTCTGAGCTTGGCCGCATTCGCCCCCTTAAAGACAAGAAGGCCGAACAAGGCGGACAGATGCTTATCGCTGTTGCAGGCTGCGTTGCGCAGGCTGAGGGTGACTTTATTATGGAGCGCGCGCCTTATGTCGATTTCGTATTTGGCCCGCAAACATATCACGAATTGCCGGAAATGATCGCGAACCTCACAAATGCATATGGTGACAATCGCCGCGTGAACACTGAATTCCCATCTGAAAGCAAATTTGACTTCCTGCCCGAGGAACACGGATCACAAGGCGTAAACGCATTCCTATCCATCCAAGAAGGATGCGATAAATTCTGCACATTTTGCGTTGTACCTTATACACGTGGCTCTGAATATTCGCGCACTGTGCAAGGCATCGTAGATGAAGCCAAACGCCTTGTTGATAATGGCGCCCTTGAAATTTGCCTGCTTGGCCAAAACGTCAACGCCTTCCACGGTGAAGGCCCTGACGGCAAAATCTGGGGTCTAGGCCGCCTGATCCAAGCCATCGCAGATATCGACGGGCTAGAGCGCATTCGCTACACCACATCCCACCCACGCGACATGGATGACGAACTTATCGAAACACACGCGCACCCGAAATTGATGCCGTTCTTGCACTTACCCGTACAAAGCGGATCTGACCGTATCCTCAAGGCAATGAACCGCAAGCACAAGGCCGATCTTTACCGCGAAGTGATCGAAAAACTGCGCAAAAGCCGCCCTGACCTTGCATTTTCATCTGACTTTATCGTTGCCTTCCCCGGTGAAACAGAAGAAGACTTCGAAGACACAATGCAGCTTGTACGCGATGTCAATTATGCCTCGGCTTATTCCTTTAAATACAGCCCACGCCCTGGCACGCCTGCGGCGAACATGCAAAACCTCATCCGCCCAAATATCGCGGACGAGCGCCTTGCGCGCCTGCAAGGCCTAATTAACGAGCAACAACTCGCCTTCAACCAACAATCCGTTGGTCTGACCATGCCCGTCTTGATCGAACGCAAAGGCAAACGCGAAGGACAGCTCTCTGGCCGCAGCCCTTATTTCCAATCGGTCAACATCCAAGGAAACGAGCGCCTGATGGACACAATTGTAAACGTCAAAATCACCGAAGGCTTTGCAAATTCCGTCACAGGCGATGTTGTGCTGCAAGAAACAATTTCAGAGGCAAAAGCATAATTTTATGCTATGATATAAACATAAGTATATCAGCAGAAGGATTCAGCAAAGCACTTGTCCAGCAACACATCTTTTGACATCAAGCCCGATCTTGCCCCCATCCTCTTTGGCGAGCATAACCGCAATATCGCTTATCTTGAAAAAATCACAGGCGCCGCAATTTCAGATCGCGGAAACCACCTGAACATCACTGGTGACACACAATCCGTTAAGCAAATCACCTACATCATCAACAGCTTGCTTGCAAAATTAGAAAGCGGCAAAAAAGTTGTCGAACATGGCGATATTGACGCCGCATTGCGCTTTTGGAAACATGACCACGTCATCGAAGAAGAATTCTCCGAGCAAAGCAAAGCCAGCGGCGGCAAATTTAACGCCAATATTCACGTCAAAACAAAAAAGAAAACAATCGCGCCGCGCTCCCCCAATCAAGAGGAATATATGCGCGCCATCCGCAGCCATGACATGATCTTTGGCATGGGCCCCGCAGGAACAGGCAAAACATATCTTGCCGTGGCCGAGGCCGTTTCCATGTTTCTGGATGGCAAGGTTGAACGCCTCATCTTTACAAGGCCCGCTGTCGAGGCCGGCGAAAGCCTTGGCTTCTTACCCGGCGATATGCGTGAAAAGGTCGATCCATATTTGCGCCCTATTTATGACGCGCTCAACGATATGTTGCCGCAAGACTTTATCCAAAAAAAAATGGAAGAAGGTGTCATCGAAGTTGCCCCGCTTGCCTTTATGCGCGGACGAACGCTTTCACATGCCTTTGTCATTTTGGATGAAGCCCAAAACACAACCCGCACACAGATGAAAATGTTCCTGACCCGCATGGGCGAGGCCACGCGCATGATCATCACGGGCGACCTGACACAAACAGACCTGCCGCGCGGACAGGTTTCTGGCCTGCGGGATGCCGTCGAAACACTTGAAAGGATCAACGAAATATCCTTCCACTACTTCAGCAGCAACGACGTCGTGCGCCACAGTCTGGTCAGCAAAATCGTCCACGCCTACGAAGCTCTTCACAAAAATAAATATGACGACTAACCCATGACCATACCCCCCGTTGAATGTGACATCCTGTGCGAAGACAGCAATTGGCCAGACATAAACGATAACGTCACCAGTATCATTCGCACGACTTTGGGGCATATTGACTACACGCACCCTTGCGAGGTCAGCATCGTCCTAACCAATGATGAACATATTCGCACGCTAAACCGCGATTATCGCGGCAAAGACAAGGCCACAAATGTCCTATCGTTCCCGCAGGATGAACCCGAAATGCTGGGCGATATCATCATCGCGCTAGAAACCATTCAACGCGAAGCCAACGAACAAAACAAAAGCTTCGACAATCACTTTACGCACATGCTGGTTCATGGATGTTTGCACCTGATGGGGTTCGATCACATAACAGATGACGAAGCCGAAGAAATGGAAACACTAGAAGTCCAGATTTTAAAACAACTAAATATAAAAAACCCTTATGAAATCTAAAAAATATATGTGATAATCAATTTTAGATTTTGCCATGTTTGACAACCGAATGAATACCTCTGACGCCTCAAATAACGACTCCGCCTCCGACAAGTCGCGATCCCCTGATACTGACTCTAAAAACGAAAAAAGCGGCAGTTGGCTCAGCAACCTTTTAGGCGGCAAACCAGAAAACTCAACAAAAGACACTATTCGCGAAACTATCGCCGAATATATTGATATCTCACCTGATGAAGAAGATGCTCACGATTCAACCTCGTACCATGAGCGCTTCTTGCTATCGAACATCCTTGAACTGCGCGACATGACCGTAGATGAAATCATGGTGCCACGCGCAGACATCAAGGCGCTTGAAGTGTCAACCGATCAACCAGATGTTCTAAAATTCTTCACCCAAGTCCAGGTCAGCCGCGTTCCGGTCTATCACGACACACTTGATGACGTTTGGGGCACAGTGCATATCAAGGACATCTTGGCGACACTGGCCGAAAATAAAACAGTAATCTTAGAAGACCTTATTACTGACGTTCCCGTTATATCACCCAGCATGCCACTCCTCGACTTGCTGCTTCGCATGCGTCAAACGCGCCGCCACATGGCACTGGTTGTCGATGAATATGGCGGCATTGACGGCCTAGTAACCATCGGCGACATTATCGAAGCCATCGTCGGCGAAATTGACGACGAACACGATCAAGACGATGACCCGCAAATGGTCGACACCGCAGGCGGCGCTGTGCTTGCCGATGCGCGCGTTGATTTAGATGACTTTTGCGAACGCTATGGCGCAATCCTCAGCGAAGATGAGCACAACGAAAACGATACACTAGGCGGTCTGGCCTTTTCTATTGCAGGCAAAGTCCCTGCGCGCGGTGAAATCCTCACCCACCAAAGCGGCATGATCATTGAAATCATCGACGCCGACCCGCGCCGTATTAACCGCATGCGTCTGCGCAATATCCCTAAAAAACAAAGCGAAGAAACGCTTGATTCATAAAGAAAAACCGCCTAATGATCAGCTATGCAGCTGATCAACTACATTACAAAACACCCCAAAATCAATGGCGTTATTTTACTGTTATCAGGCTGCTCAAGCGCGCTTGCAATGCCTCCGACATCATTATGGGGCGTTTTATTCCTTACCTTACCGCACCTGTATCTTTCCTTAGACACCACAACAAACAAACGCCGCGCCTTTATATACGGCTGGCTTTTTGCCTTTGGATATTTCGTATGCAGCCTTTCTTGGATCGGCAGCGCCCTGCTCGTCGATGGCAACGGATATCGCTGGGCTTGGCCCCTGGCCATCTCTGGCATCCCCTTTCTGCTCAGCTTTTACTGGGGCTGCGCTGGCGCGCTTTGGCACGTCATAAAAAACAAAGTCCCAGCCCTAATCCAATGGATAAGTTTCGCACTATGCTTTGGCCTATTTGAACTGTTGCGCGGCACAACCTTCACAGGTTTTCCTTGGAATTTGCTCGCGTACGGCCTGATCAATCAATTAGAAATCATTCAAACCGCCCATATCCTCAGCGCCTACGGCCTTACGGCCATTATATGGCTTATCGCAAGCACCCCAGCCCTATTCGCGCGCAACAGCCATATCACCGCTCTATGTGCACTCATAATATCGCTAACATGCGTAACAGGTGCGTTTATCTATGGCAGCAACAGACTAAAAGCAGCCCAAACATATGAATTCCCGCCCATAAACATCAAAACTGTCGCAGGAGACATCCCACAAGACATACGCTGGCAACGTGACAAAATCATCGAACACTTTTTAAGCTATATAGAACAATCAACAAACACAAACATCACAGCTCCAGAATCCCCCACGCTCATCGTATGGCCCGAAACAACTATAATAGACTGGTATTACACCGACAAAGGCCTCGCCGGATACCTGCAAGACATGCTGCACTCTTACCCTAACGGAGCCGCGCTTATTACAGGCGCTCTTCGCACAAGTACACAAAACGGACACAGCGTCACGCATAATTCTATGATCATGATTGACAACGAATCAGGCGTCACAAATATATACGACAAAACTCACCTCGTTCCCTTTGGTGAATATATCCCCTTTCAAGACATTATTCCGCTTGCGCCTGTTAATAATTTTTCAGGCTTCATCAAAGGCAATGGCCCCGAAATTTTCACAACCCCCTTTGGCACAACATATGCCCCTGCCATATGTTATGAAATTATCTTTCCTTACAGTATTTTACCTAACAAAACAACAAAACCTGATTTCATAATCAATGTCACAAACGACGCTTGGTACGAAGGGTCAGCAGGGCCAGCACAGCATCACGCACAGGTTGTTTTCCGCGCCATCGAATACAACCTTCCCATAATAAGGGTTGCCAATCTGGGGGAAACAGGCTTAATATCCCCTTACGGACAAGCGCAACGGCCATAAACAAATAAATTTTGCATGTTAGAATAGCCATATATATACTTTATGTTAGTTGCAACCCAAATGACTTTTGGTTATGCATACCACCATAAATTAAACTACGTAAGTTACTACTAGTAAGGAAACATAAATGGCCGATAAAGCGACTGTAAAAAAAACCAAAGGTCTTCCAGATAAAATCGATGTACATGTAGGAAATAGACTTCGTGTCAGAAGAACACTTTTAGGCCTCAGTCAGGAAAAACTTGCCGGCGCCATTGGTTTAACATTCCAACAAGTACAAAAATACGAACGCGGCTTAAACCGAATCAGCGCAGGTCGCCTTTATCAATTCAGTCGTATTCTTGATATTCCAGTTTCTTACTTTTATGAGAATATAAATCAAAGCAATTCTTCAAATCTTGGTCTATCTGACAATGACCAAGATAATTTCCACTATGATGGCTCAGAAGACTTGATGGAGAACAAAGAAACGATTGACCTCTTGCGCGCTTATTATTCTATACAAGACACAAATATGCGCAAAGACATCCTAAAATTCATCAAATCAATGTCGCAAAAAATTAAAAACGACTAAAGCCCTCTCAAAAACGGCTTGTAGCCCCTTCCTTTCATCGCTATTCTTGCGGATCAATAGATTTAAGCACGAAGAATATAAGGATTCGTTTCATGTCGCCGACACAGCCAGATATATTGCGCACCACTTCGCCTCAAAACGCTAGCGGCCTCACTGATTATATCTTCACGAGCGAATCTGTATCCGAAGGACATCCAGACAAAGTCTGCGACCGTATTTCCGATACTGTTCTTGATTTATATCTGGCCGCTGACCCAGAAGCGCGCGTTGCTTGCGAAGCCATGGTCACCACCGACAGCGTCATCCTTGCAGGAGAAGTGCGCGGACCAGAGTCCGTGCGCGATCAAATTGAGCCCGCTGTACGCGCCGCGATCAAGGATATCGGCTACAATCAGGACGGCTTTAACTGGGAAACGGTTACAATAGAAAACAAACTCCATCAACAATCTCCTGACATCGCTGCGGGCGTTGACGAAGGCACAGGCACAGACACAAACGAAGGCGCAGGCGACCAGGGGCTGATGTTTGGATATGCCTGCCGCGAAACAGATGCCCTGATGCCCGCGCCAATTTATTTTTCGCACGCCATCCTGCGCGAACTCGCCGCGCAGCGTAAATCTGGAAAACTGGCACAACTCGGGCCAGATGCAAAAACGCAAGTCACAGTAGAATACAAAGACGACAAACCCGCAGGAATCTCAGCACTCGTCCTATCAACACAGCACGCCGAAGATATGACGCAAGACGAGGTGCGCAATTTAGTAATGCCCGTTATTCAAAAAGTCCTGCCTGAAGGATGGATGCCTGCGGAAGAAAACATCTACATCAACCCCACTGGCCGCTTTGTAATTGGTGGCCCTGTTGGTGATGCTGGCTTAACAGGCCGCAAAATCATTGTCGACACCTATGGCGGCGCAGCGCCACATGGCGGCGGCGCTTTTTCGGGCAAAGACCCAACTAAAGTTGATCGCTCTGCCGCGTATGCCGCGCGCTACCTTGCAAAGAACGTCGTCGCAGCAGGCTTAGCAGACGGCTGCACCGTACAACTTTCCTACGCCATCGGCATTTCAAAGCCCATTTCTGTGTACCTGAACACACACGGCACTGGCAAAGCACCTGAAAGCGCCATCGTCGCAGCGCTTCAAGACCTCGTCGACCTCAGCCCACGCGGCATCCGCACACACCTACAGCTCAATAAACCAATCTACACGCGCACAGCCGCATACGGCCACTTTGGCCGCACACCTGACGCTGATGGCGGCTTTTCTTGGGAAAAGACTGATCTTGTCGATGAACTCCAAAAACGATTTAAATAACCCTGCGCCGCCCGAACAGCGCAAAGTCTGGGGACGTCGCCAAAGCCGCCCCCTCAATGTGACGCGCGCCAAGGCCATGGAAGACATTTTTCCGCAAATCGAAATCGACAAAGCCGCCCTCACCCAAGATCACGCCTTATCAACAACCGCCCTTTTCAGCAACGACAATGAAACCTGGATGGAAATTGGCTTTGGCTCGGGCGAGCATGTAATCGGCTTACTCGACCAATCACCAAACATCAACATGGTCGCGGCCGAACCTTTCCTCAACGGCATGGCCGCCTTCGTCAAAGACCTGCCCAAGAATCATATCCCGCGCACGCGCGTCCTCATGGATGACGCAATGATGCTCGCCAGCAGCTTACAAAAAAACAGCATCAACAAGCTCTACATCCTCAACCCCGACCCATGGCACAAAAAGCGCCATTACAAGCGCCGTATCGTGTCACCAGAGAACTTAGACGTTTTTGCCAAAATCCTAAAATCAGGCGGCGAACTTATCATGACAAGCGACGTGCCAGACCTTGCCGACTGGATGCTGACCCACGCCTTTAATCACCCAGATTTTACATGGCAGGCAACTTCACAAGCGGACTGGTCAGAAAAGCCAAAAAACTGGATCACAACGCGCTATGAAACCAAGGGCGCAAAAGGCGCAAAGAAAATGTGCTATTTGCTTTTTACACGCAAATAAAAACCTTGCATCCCGTCAGAAACAGGCGTATAACCTAGTCAAAATCCTGATTGATATTAGGGTGGGCTCTATCATAAGA